>JAEEGL015496290.1_pt1 | contig 22174 bp, 14 predicted proteins | sample 9134231 | NCBI WGS metagenome assembly JAEEGL01 (sample SAMN16246548, study PRJNA631951) | gut metagenome | biome: gut microbiome; feature: rumen; material: fiber-attached | host: Bos | place: Iran: Karaj | collected 2018-10 | reverse complement strand
CGCATGCGAGAATTTCGACAGCTACACCGTGGGCAACCATGTAGCCGCCGAGGCCATAGCCCATGGCAACAACAGCTGGACAACCTGGTATCGGGCTCCAGGCACAGACGCTGATGGCACCATTGCAAATATCAACGGTTCGAACTGCGCCCATTTCGTCCGCGGCAATGACCAGGTGATGCTCTTCGGCGACATCGCCGATGGTGTCTACGACCTCGAGTTCGACCTGATGGTGCCCAACGGCAAGGACGGCTACTTCAATGTCCTCCACTATTTTGATAGCAGAAATTCCATTCATGCCATGGAGGCCTACCTGCACCTGTACGACTCCTATACGCCAAATCCAGGACATGCAGATCTGCATGCAGGCCAACATCATGCGGCAGTCATGCCATGTGTCTACGACACTTGGATGCACTTCCGCGTGCATGTAGACTTCGACGACGACAGCGCACAATTATATTATTCGCTGCCCGGTGAAAGCGACTCTCTGATTCACAGTTGGCAGTGGTCACTAACTGCAAGCGGATGGATCGACAACTATAAATACCTCAGCGCCGTCGACTTCTACCCTCTCTATAGCGACTCCACCTCCGAGTTTTATGTCGACAACATAGTGCTTAACCGTAGCAACAACAACTATCCACGAGGCACCCAGTGCAACCTGACAGCCACTCCCGACGAGCACTACCACTTCGTCTGCTGGATGGAGGCCGACACGGTCTACAGCCGCTCGGCCGACACGGTGATCAATGTTACGGGCGACCGAACCTTCACCGCCCTCTTCGCCATCGACCAGCATTCCATCGCCACCGCCTGCAACGACACCTCTATGGGCAGCACCTCGGTCGAGATTGGCGGAGCACCCTCACAAGGCAACAGCACTTTCGCCGTTGCCGACTACGGCGCCACCGCGACCATCACGGCCACACCTAAGTTCGGTTACCACTTCGTGCGCTGGGAAGAAGACACTTCGCTCTATAGCCGCGCGGCCGACACCACTGTCGACGTCACCTCCGACCGCTATTTCTACGCCGTCTTCGAACGCACCTACGACACCATCATCCTCATGGTCAACGACACATCGATGGGCAGAATTTCCCTCACAGGAGTCTTCTCGCCTACATATACCGTCAACCTCGACACTATCCAAGGCGACTATACAGTGCAGGACGGCACAGTGCTCACCGGCACCCTCGGCGGCAACTACAAGATATCCGTCGCCGCTGGCGCCTCCATTATGCTCAGCAATATGAACATCACCGGCGTCTTCGACAGTAGTTACACATGGGCCGGTCTTAATCTACTCGGCGACGCCACCATCGTGCTCGACGACAGTACAACAAACTATATCCGAGGCTTCTTCAACAAATATCCTGGCATCCACGTGCCTGTTGGCGCCACCTTGACAATCCGCGGCGAGGGCGAACTGACCGCCGAGTCGGGCAAGAATGAGAACGCTTCGTATCGGTGGATGGCCGCCGGCATCGGTGGCGGTTATGATGTCCCGAGCGGAAGTATAGTTATTGAAAGCGGCATTATCAACACCATCGGCGGCTATGGAGCCAGTCTGGGTGGAGGCTACAACGCTCAGAGAAGAGACTGCGGCAACATCGCCATCCACGGCGGCACCATAAGTGCCTCCTGCATCGGCGGCGGCTATAATGCATATATCGACACTGTATTGATTACCGGTGGTACCATCACAGCAACAGCCAGCACCAATCAAGCCGGCATCGGCTGCGACGGCAGCGGCATATTGAACCACCTCATCATCACCGGTGGCACCATCAATGCCAGAGGCGGATCTAGTGGTGCCGGTATCGGCGGCGGACGTTATGCCACGGTGAACCATATCACCATCACGGGCGGCACCATAACCGCCACCGGCGGCACTGGCAGCGCCGGCATCGGTTCGGGATACTATGGCTCTTGCGGCGATATTGTTATTGCCAGCAGTGTCACCAGGGTCACTGCAATCAAAAGTAATAGCGGCGATAATAACACCCAAACTATCGGTCATGGCTACAATGGTTCATGCGGCAACATCACTGTCGGTGGACAATCCTATACCGCCTCCCAAGCCTCATCCTACACATATCTAGGCGACGGCACTGGCGACCAAAGCCTCTCTATACAGCCTGACATTATCACCCTCGGCGACAACATCTACAGCATAGCTCGCGGCACCAACGTCGTCGTGCAGGCCACACCCTATCCGGGCCACCACCTCGCCAGTTGGAGCGACGGCACAGAGGTCAATGCCGAGAATACCGACACCCTTACGGTTAACGGCTCGATGACCCTCACCGCCATCTTCGAGCACGACGCCTACCAGATAAGCGCAATGGCAGCCGACACCGCCATGGGCAGCGCGGTGGTGATCTACGACGACTCTGTCGCCGCCACCCTGCCCGTGCTCCCCGATTCGACATTCATCCTCGAAGCCACCGCCAACCCCTGCCACCACTTCGTCTGCTGGACCAAGGGGGCCGACACCGTGGCCTCGGAGTCGATCATCGAACTGCCCGCCACCGACACCAGCATCTATATCGCCCACTTCGAGCGCAACCTGCCGCTGCTCGGCGACACCTCCGCCGTTGTCTGCGACAGCCTCGTTTGGTTCGGCACCGCCTATACCGCCACCGACACCGCGACCCACACCCTGCTCACCGCCGAAGGCTGCGACAGCACCGTCACCCTCCACCTCACCGTGAAGTACAGCACCTCCGGCGACACCTCCGCCGTCGTCTGCGACCTGTTCATGTGGTACGACTCCATATACACCGCCACCTCTGCCCCCACCCACCGCTTCGCCAATGCCGTGGGCTGCGACAGTACGGTGACCCTCAACCTGACAGTCAACTACAAGAACACCGGCGACACCCTCGCCGTCGTCTGCGACAGCTTTGCCTGGTACGGCGACACTTACACTGTCTCCAACGACTCGCTGACGCACTTCATGGAAGCCGCCAACCGCTGGGGCTGCGACAGCACGGTCATCCTCCACCTGACGGTGAACTATCAAAATACCGGCGACACCACCGCCGTGGAGTGCGACCAGTTCAGCTGGTACGAGCACCAGGGCCTTACGGCATCGACCGACACGCTGACGCACCTCCTCGCCAACCGCTGGGGCTGCGACAGCACGGTGACGCTGCACCTCACCGTCAACTACCAGAACACCGGCGACACCACCGCCGTCGCCTGCGACCACTTCACATGGTACGAACATACGAGGGTAACGGCATCGACCGACACGCTTACGCACCTCCTTGTTGGCGGCAACCAGTGGGGCTGCGACAGCACGGTGACGCTGCACCTAACGGTTAACTATCAAAATACCGGCGACACCGCTGCTGTGGAGTGCGACCAATTCAGCTGGTACGAACACCAGAACATTACGGCCAGCGACAGCACGCGCACGCACATCTTCGCTGGAGCCAACCAATGGGGCTGCGACAGCACCGTCACACTTCACCTCACCGTCAACTACCAGAACACCGGCGACACCTCTGCCGTCGCCTGCGACTCCTTCTCCTGGTACGAGCACCAAAACATAACCCTCTCCGACACCACCCGCACCCACCTCCTCGCCGCCGCCAACCGCTGGGGCTGCGACAGCACCGTCACACTCCACCTCACCGTCAACTACCAGAACACCGGCGACACCTCAGCCGTCGTCTGCGACAGCCTCGTGTGGTACGACAGCACCTACACCCTCTCCGCCGCACCCACACACCTCTTCGCCAACCGCTGGGGCTGCGACAGCACCGTCACACTCCACCTCACCGTCAACTACAGCTCCTCCAGCGACACCTCGGCTGTCGAATGCGACCAGTTCACCTGGTGCGGCGTCACCTACACCGCCAGCGGCGATCCTGAACGCCACTACACCAACGCCGTCTCCTGCGACAGCACCCGCACCCTCCACCTCACCATAAACTACCAGAACACCGGCGACACCACCGCCGTCGAGTGCGACTCCTTCTACTGGTACGATTCGCTCTTCACCGTCTCCGCTTCGCCGACGCACCTCTTGGCCGGCGCCAACCGCTGGGGCTGCGACAGCACCGTCACACTCCACCTCACCGTCAACTACCAAAACACCGGCGACACCACTGCCGTCGAGTGCGACCAATTCAACTGGTACGAGCACCAAGGCCTCACCGCCTCCGTCGACTCCCTTACCCACCTCCTCTCCGCCGCCAACCGCTGGGGCTGCGACAGCACCGTCACACTCCACCTCACCGTCAACTACCAGAACACCGGCGACACCACCGCCGTCGCTTGCGACTCCTTCTCCTGGTACGAACACCCGAACCTCACCGCCTCCGACACCACCCGCACCCACCTCCTCGCCGGCGCCAACCGCTGGGGCTGCGACAGCACCGTCACACTCCACCTCACCGTCAACTACCAGAACACCGGCGACACCGCCGCCGTCAGTTACGTACCCTACAGCTGGTACGAACATCTCAACATCGACACCACGCAGGACGTCCAGCACACCTTCCACGCCGCCAACCGCTGGGGCTGCGACAGCACCGTCACACTCCACCTCCGCTTCGCACTCTTCACAACCATCTGGTCCGGCGACACCACCGTCATCTACAACTCCTCCCCGCAGACAAGCCTCAGCGCCGCCTACGTCGACGACACCGGCCGCATCCAGCAAGTCCAGCTCACCTTCACCAAAGGCACCGAAACCATCACCACACCCTCCTACCCCGTCTCCGCCGGCACATGGCTCGTCACCGCACGCCCGCTCCTCCCCGTTGACTCACTCCGGCTCGCCACCTCCACACTCACCATCCTCCCCGCCACCGTATCCGTCACCGGCGCCACCGCCCTCACAGCCAAAGTCGCCGACGGCACCACCGACGCCACCGTCACCAATATAGGCACCCTCAACAACATCCAGGGCGACGACCCGCTCACCCACAACACCACCGCCGCATTCAGCGACTCCCAAGTCGGCACCGGCAAAACCATCACCCTCACCTACACCCTTCAAGGCCCGCCCTCACTGCTCGCCAACTACACCCTCGACCACGTCACCGAAGTCTACTCCATCTCCGGCGCCATCGTCGACGCCATCGCCCCCGACCCCTCTCAGACAGCATTCTCCGTCGAAGAATACGGCTACTGCTCCGGCACCGGCACCATCCTCTACCACCTCGCCTCCGGCACTCCCGACCAATACAAAATCGACTACGCCGACAGCCGCTTCGCCGACATCGACTGGACCGACCTGCCGACGCCAGGCATCGACGGCTCCATCCTCATCGAAGTGCCCGATGAACTGCCCACCGGCGACTACGACCTCTCCGTCACCTTCCGCGACAGCCGCTACCCATGGATCGAAAGCGCTCCCGTCGCAGCAACAATCCACGTCGACCTCCCTGCCTCCTACCTCCAGCCCCTCTTCTACAACGTCATCATCCTCATCGACACCTGCGAATGCTTCACCGACATACAATGGTACCACCGCCCCGCCGGCGGCCAATGGGCACCCATACCCGGCGCCAACGACTACCACTACCGCGAACCCGACAAACTCAACGGCGAATACTTCGCCAGCCTCCGCATGTGGTCACCCGACCGCCAGAGCAGCATCCTCACCTACACCTGCCCACAGACCGACGTCACCACACTCGTCCGCGACCCCGAACCCGCCGAACCCACCGTCTCCGCCCATCCCAACCCCGCCACCGCTGCCGTCACCGTCGAAATCTCACACTCCGACCAGCACTCCCACCTCCTCCGCGTCGTCAACACCATGGGCGTACCCGTCCTCCAACAATCCTTCGACGGCCCTGCAACCACATTGGACATCACCTCCTGGCAAACCGGCAGCTACATCGTCAGCGTCGACGGTCTCATCGTCCGAATCATAAAGAACTGAGTGTTTAAGAGTATAAGAGTATAAGAGTCATGAAACATAAGATTATCATTGCCGCGGCAATAATTTCAATTTTCGCCCTTCAACTTTCAACTTTGAAGGCCCAGACCCTGGAACGCTACTACAACCGCCCCTTCGCCCACCTCGGGCTCAATGTCGGCGGCGGTCTCGGCTCCATGATCTACAACAACACCCTCGGAAAAGCCAGCCCAAGCTACTGCATCGATCTCGGCTTCCAATACTCTCAGTTCTTCTCAGGCATCGGCATCGGCGTCGGCATCCGCTACTCCACCACTCACGCCTCCGCCGTATACAACACCGAGGAGGTCACCACAAACCTCACCCATGCCAACAACCACTACGCACACTACGACCTCACCACCCGCTACGACGACTGGCACGAGCGGCAGACCATCCACCAACTCGCCATCCCCCTCGAAGTCCTCTACCGCTTCAGCATGGGCGGCGGTCGCCACTTCATCGGCGGACTCGGCATCCAACTCGACCTGCCTCTCAAAGGCACCTACAGCGCAGGCAAAGGCAGCTACACCACCACCGGACTCTTCCATGTAGCAAGACCCCACACCCTCAGCGATATGCCCGAACACGGCTTCAGCACCTACAACGAGACTTTCGACGCAGAAATCGACCACTTCTCCGTCGGTCTCGGACTCGTCGCCGACCTCGGCATTCACCTGCCTCTCGGCTACGCCGGCGGCCTCTACCTCGGACTCTTCGCCTCCTACGGCCTCACCAGCGCCCTCGACGCCACCGACCCCACTCCACTCCTCGTCATCAACGCCTCCGACGCCTCCCGCATCGACTACCACGGAACCTTCGCCGCCAACGGCAACCCCTCCCTCCACCTCCTCCGCGTCGGAGTCAAGGTCGGCATCGACATCGGAGCCCCCATGGAAGTCGGAAAGTAACCGCTAAACGCCAAATAAAATAAATTTCTTATAAATCTCGCCCCCACGGACCTGCACCACCGTCAAGCCGCTGACCCCCCTCTCCCAACTGCCCAGCATTTTGCTGCTCACACTTTGCTCCATCTCGGCATAGCTCAAGCAAGCTTGGCTTTGCGCTCGACTTCCGCAAAGGTCGGTCTGCACATAATAGAAGCTGTCAAGACTGGCCGTGGTGTTATGAACATGCAGTGCCACTTGGTCTTACTGTCAAATTATTGCTCTATCCGATGCCCGTTAGCGTCATATGTCCCGTACGGCGGCCACATCTTAAAGTCTCGCATTAGTTTGTTCGGCGGAAAGAATATCACGTTACAACTTTTCTTTATTGACCATTCCTCCATATAATAAATACACAATGTATCTCTTTGAGAAGATGTGTCCATAATAAATATCTTTATGTATCCACTATCTTGGATTGAAGCTTCAAAAGGCCATCGTTCCCAAGACTCTATTACAACTCTTTCTCCCGGGAACGCCGTCTGGTATGACCAACCAGGATGCTCTGCATGTTGAGGATTATATGTTGCTTCAATGCTACTAAATTCTTGAGACAAAATTGTCACTGGATATTCTGAGGTATTATAAACACTTAAAGGATATAATATATCACAACCACTTAACAATAAACATATAAGAACCAGAAAAAATTTGTTTTTCATAAAAAAATTGTTGATGTTTTCCACCTTACTACCATGTTGATTAGCGGTGGTATTATAAACATGTAGTGCCACTTGATCTTACTTTCAAGTTATTGTGCTACCCTATGTCCATTCTCATCGTATGTCCCGTACGGCGGCCACATCTTGATGTCGCGCATACTTTCTTTGGGCGGGAAATACAATTGCCAATTAAGGAGCTTTAGGTCGTCTAGACTTAAGTCATATCTCTGATGAACAAGATAGTTTTCTCTGACCGTTTGCCATCCATAACGTGCCAAGGTGTCGTCGTTGAACACAAAAACAATTAGGGTGTCAAAACCGACAGTATCTCCATTTTCGTATATTTTTATTCCGAAAGCACTTTCATAAAAGCTGCGAGACCACAATGCACTTGAGGAGTTCTCCAATGGAGAAACTGCAGAATTTTTATCCACCCGAGGATCTCTTGTATATAAAGCAATGGCTGTATCGGGATAATAACGGCTTCTGTCAATCCAAATGGTTGTCTCTGTGTTGTTTTTAAATTGAATGTGATAGTGGCGATACTCTGTATCTGTATCATAGGTGCAACTGTAAATAGTCGAAAGCAGGGATATACAATAAAAGATGTAAGCAAGTTTTTTCATATAAAATATTATTTGTTCTATTCCATTTCAATATAATTTTCGCTTTTCTCAAGTACAAGATAGTTGATTATTCCTGCAATGCAAAAATTACCCAACATAAAATAGTCATACCACGCAGGCCAGATTTCTCATATACACAATATTATTGTTTCCACTATATTAAACTACACAAATCGTCAAAAAGTGACAGAACTTGTAAAAGTTTTTCCAACTGCAAAGATATACACTTTTTTTGACCAGTGCAAGTTTTTTTTTTACGGAGAGCCCCGTAGGGGCGACGGAATTTAGCCGTGGGTATGGGATTGGTATTGTTGGGTAGTTGTTGGGGCCTACATTTCTTCGGCATTTCTTTGGCATTTCTTTGGTATTTCTTTGGTTTTCTGCCAAAGAAATACCAAAGAAATGCCGTCGAAAACCCAGTGATAAGTACTACTCAACAAGTACCTGACAAGTACTTATCTTCGACTGATGTACCGCTGTTGTTTGGTTGTTGTTTGGCATACAACCAAACAACAACCAAACGACAGCCAAACAACAACCAAACAACAGAAGGCGTCAACAAGACGTAGGTAGGGGGCTGACAAGAACCTTTTTTTTCCCAATTCAATTAAAATCACTATATTTGCAGTCCGCCCCCGCAAGGGGGCATGAGTAAAAACAACCTGTCGCACAGGATATTAGCCTATTCTGGCGGCAGTAATACTAAATTAAAATCAAAACTTCTAACCATGGAAGAAAACACCGTCATGCAGCCTGCCGCCCAAGAGCAGCTGCCGAACACCCCCGAAGTTGAGGCCACCGCCGCAACCGACAACCAACCCATCGCCGAGGAGACCGCCCCCGAGGCCGTCGCCGAGACCGCCGAGCCTGCCGCCGAGGCAGCCCCCGAACCCCAGGCCGAGGAGCCGCAAGCCGAAGAGCCCAAGGCCGAAGAGCCCCAGCCGGAGGCCGACACCGAGGCCGAGGCCGAACCCGAGACCGACTACAGCACCCTGAGCCGCGAAGAACTCGTGGCAGCCATGGAAGAGCTCCTCGGTCAGGACATCCAGAAGATGCGCAGCCACGCCAACGCCATCCGTGCACGATTCCTCGACCTCAACCGCGAGGTAGAGCGCGAAGCCTTCGAGGCCTTCCTCGCCGCCGGCGGAAACAAAGACGATTACGAAACCAAGAACGACGCAGTAGCCGAACGCTTCTTCGACCTATACAACCAATACCGCACCAAGCGCCAGCAAATGCTCGACGCCATCGAGGCACAGAAAAAGAAAAACCTCGAAGCCAAACAGGCCCTCATCGAGGAGCTCCGCACCCTCGTCGACTCGGACGAGGAGCAGATGCGCACCGTGATGGACAAGTTCAACGATATCCAGGAGCGCTGGAAAGCCATCGGCGAAGTGCCTCGCGACCAGATGAACGACCTCTGGCAGAACTACCACTTCCAGATCGAGCAGTTCTTCAACAAACTCAAAATCAACCGCGAGCTGCGCGCCCTCGACCAGAAACGCAACCTCGAGCAGAAAATACAGCTCTGCGAACAGGCCGAAGAACTGATAGTAGAGACATCGGTGACCAAAGCCTTCAAAGGCCTGCAGGACCTGCGTGCCCGCTGGAAGGAGATAGGCCCTGTGCCCGCCGAGCAGAACGAGGAGATATGGCAGCGCTTCCAGGCCGCCGCCGCTCAGATCGACCAGCGCCGCAAGGAATACTACGAAAGCCGCAAGGAAGAACTCGACAACAACCTGCTGGCCAAACAGGCCCTGGTCGACAAAGCCATCGAACTGACCGAAAAACAGCCGCAGGGCACCAAGGAGTGGAACGACACCACCGCCGCCCTCGACGAACTGCTGAAGGTATGGAAGACCATCGGCGCCGTGCCCCGCGAGGTAAACGAGGAGATTTGGACCAAGTTCAAAGGCATCATCGACAAGCATTACGAAGACAAGAAAGAATACTTCGGCGCCATCCGCGACGAACAGAACGTCAACTACCAGAAGAAGGTTGAACTCTGCCTCAAAGCCGAAGCCATAGCCCAGCGTGAAGACTGGAAGAAAGCCACCGAGGAACTCCTGCAGCTCCAGCAGGAATGGAAACAGATAGGCGCCACCAGCCGCAAGATGAGCGAGAAGGTGTGGCAGCGCTTCCGCGGCGCCTGCGACCAGTTCTTCGCCAAGAAGAGCGAGTTCTTCTCGGAACGCCGCACCTCGGAAGCCGACAACCTCGCCAAGAAGGAGGCCATCCTGGCAGAACTCAAGGCACACCAATTCGGCGACAACCGCGAGGAAAACCTCACCGTCATCAAGGACTTCCAGCGTCGCTGGGCCGAGGTGGGATTCGTGCCCATGTCGCAGAAAGAACGTCTGCAGAAAGAGTTCCGTGGCGAAATCGACGCCATCTTCGAAAAACTGAAAATCAGTGCCCGCGAAGCCGAAGAGACCGCCTACCGCGAGCGTCTGCAAAGCATCGGCGGCGACGCCAAACGCTTTGTGCAAAGCGAGAAGCAGGAACTGCAGGAGAAGATTGAGAAGCTGCGCAGCGACCTCAACCTGTGGGAAAACAACCTCGGTTTCCTGGCTTCGAGCAAGCAGGCCGACCTGCTGAAGGCCGAGTTCGAGAAGAAGATGCAGGGCGCCCGCCAGCAGATAGCACTGCTGCAGGCCAAACTCCGCATCCTCAACGAGACCGAGAAGAAAGAAGAAAAAAAGGATGCCGAATAACAAAGTGCATAACAAAAAACCGGCACAGAGACACGTCGCGACGTGTCTCTGTGTCGTTGCCGTACTACTGCTTCTCGGCGGCTGCAGCAGTGGCGAGAAGGTGAAGTTCCATCGGCTCGACCAACTGCTGTTCACAACCCCTTCCGACCAACTGCCCGAGGCATTGAAGGCCCATCGGGATGAATACAACACCGAGTTGATTGTGTTTCACCCTGACGAGCCCGAATTCATACAGATGACGCAGGAGTTTGTCTCAGACCCCGTGACGCGCGACATTTTCCGCATCACCGACAGCCTCTACGGCGACCTCACGGATGTGGAACGCCAGCTGGGACATGCTCTGGCACGGGCCTACAAGCTCTGCCCCGAAATGCCGCGAATGGAGCGTTTCTACACAATGGTCACAGCCGACTTCAACTACAACTTCAGAGTGTACGGCAACGGCACAGACCTGTGCATAGGAATAGATAACTACGCGATAGGCGCAATGGGGAAATACCAGTACTTCGGCATGCCGCAATACATGGTGCGCACCCTCTCGAAAGAATACATTGTTCCCGACTGTATGCACATGCTGGGGAGTCTGCAATGCGACACACCCGATGGAGAGCTGACCCTGCTGGACCATGCCGTTCTCGAGGGCAAAGCACTCTACTTCGTCGAGCAGACCATGCCCGGACTGGCCGACACCATCCTCCTGCGCTATACCGGCGACCAGCATGAATGGATGAAGCGCAACGTAGCCAACGTGTGGGCGTGGCTAATACAGAACAAGATGCTTTACAGCAAAGAACTCAGCCAATACCACAACCTCATCGACGACGCACCGCACACCAACGCCTTCGGCAACGAATCGGCGCCACGGACCGTGAACTATATCGGTCTGCAGATAGTGCGCCGCTACATGAAGAAAAGCGGAGCGGGAATGGAAGAGCTCTTCCGCGAGACCGACAGCCAGAAGATACTCACCGAATCAGGATGGCGTCCGTGAAAAGAGACCTGAATATTGAAAAATGAAAAAAAAGAAAGAATACAAGGTTTATCACTACCTGCTGCTGAAGATGCTTCTTGCAGCAGGGACATTGGCCGTAATGCAGGCAGCCTTCTACCTCTGCAACACCCGCATCTTCCACATCGCTGACTTTGCCGAGTGGTTGGGCATACTGTGGGGCAACATAGTCTTCGGCGCCGCCACCGTGGCCGCCTTCCTCAGCCCCTACCTGCTGATGATGCTCCTGCCGTTGGAGGTGCGCTGGAAACGCTGGTATCGCACAGTTGCCGAAATGCTTTACATAATTCCTGTAGCGTTGATGGTCATCCCCCGTGGTGCCAACATGGCATACTACCAGTATACCTACCGGCTGCTGTCGGACGAAATATTCTCCTACCTCGGCATCAGCGGCCAGATGGGTTCGCTGGCACCCCACTTCGCCGTCGACTACTGGTATGCATGGGTGGTGCCCCTCTGCGTATTCATCGTATTCTTGATACTCAACAGCCGACTACACTTCCGCACCCGCAGCAAATATATAAACCATCTGCCCAACGACCTACTTGCCAGCGCCATCGGTCTGGCAATAGGCATACTGATGCTGCGTGGCGGCATCGGCCATTTCATCCAGCCCTCGGACGCTGCACGCTACTGCCAGCCCAAGAATACAGCCCTCGTGAGCAACGACGCATACAACATACTGCGCACCTGCTTCACACCCGACCTCAAGCAAGCGGAATACCTGACTGCCGAGGAAGCCGCCCTGCTATGTCCGATGATTCACACGCCATTGAACATACAGACAGAGAGCGACTCGGCAACCACCCGGAGAAACATAGTGCTCATCGTCCTCGAGAGCTTCGGCCAGGAGTTCATGGGCTGCTACAACACCCAGACCGATGCCGAGACAAGGACACCCTTCCTCGACTCGCTGGCGAAACACAGCATCCTCTACGACGGCCGTTCCAACGGCAAAAAAAGCATCGAAGGCATCACGGCCATCAACACCTCGATACCAAACCTGATGAGCATACCGCTTGCCAACTCGGCATACCGCAACGACGACTTCAGCGGCCTGCCCGAAACACTGCGCAAGAACGGATACCACACTGCATTCTACCATGGCAGCTACAACGGTGTGATGGACTTCGACAAGACCTGCCAGAAGATAGGCTTCGACGAATATCTCGGCATGAACGAATACAACGCCAGTCCGATGGCAAAAGAGACCGACTACGACGGCGTCTGGGGCATCTTCGACGAGCCTTTCCTTCAGTATATGGTGCAGCACATAAACACCTACAGCGAACCTTTCCTCGCCGAGGTGTTCACCGTCACCTCACACCACCCCTTCCCCATCCCCGACGAGCACAAAGGGCAGTTCAAGGAAGGACGCCACCCGATACTGAAATGCGTGGAATACACCGACTACTCGCTGCGGCGCTTCTTCGAGGCTGCCAAACAGCAGCCGTGGTACGAGAACACCCTGTTCGTCATCGTCGGCGACCATAGCGGCCACGGTCTGACACGCGAATACAACGACTACGACGGCTGGTATCGCATACCGATGATCTTCTTCGACCCACAGCAGCCTGAAGGACGCCGTGAGGCACGAATCATGCAGCAGATTGACCTCTACCCCACCCTGGTCGACTGGCTCGGACTGCAAGAGAGTTTTGTATGCTTCGGACAGAGCGCCCTGCAACAGCCGGAGAGCGGCAGACAGGTATACTACGGGAATGGCTTCCACTGTCTTGTAAGCAACGACACCCAAAAACCGACCGACCACAGCATCGCTGTCATCGAAGGCAGCTACGAGGAGGGTGACTCATTAGACCTGAGATACCTCAAGGCATTCGTCCAGCGCTACAACGAAATGCTCATCAATAACAAACTCAAGCTATAATACCTATGAGAACAAAGACACTGATAGTGGTCAATCCCATCTCGGGCGTTGGCCGACAGAAACGCATAGAGACCCTGCTGCGGCAAAACCTCAACCAAGACCTCTTCGATTACTCGGTGCGTTACACCGAACATATACACCACGGCACCGAGATAGCCCGTGAGGCTGCCGACAAAGGCTACGACTGTGTTGTCGCTGTTGGCGGCGACGGATCGGTGAACGACGTGGTACAAGGCCTCAAAGACACCGACACCCGCCTTGGCATCATCCCCTGCGGTTCCGGCAACGGCCTGGCCCGCAGCCTGCGCCTGCCTCTGCAGCCGTGGCTGGCTATCAGAGTGCTGAACCAGCAATACGAGCAGACTATCGACAGCATCATGGTCAACGACCGCTGGATCGTTGTCAATGCCGCCGGCTGCGGCTACGACGCATATATAGCACGTCTGATGCATTCCGCCAAGACCCGCGGCCTTTCTGCCTACACCAACCTCGTGCTGCGCGAATATACACGCTACAAGAACTCCGACTACCGTCTCATCGTCGACGGTCGTGAATACAACCGCAATGCATGGTTCATCGCCGTGGCCAACAGCCAGCAATTCGGCTACAACCTCGCCGTGGCTCCCAAAGCCAAGCTCGACGACGGTCTGATGGACATCAGCATCATCGACAAGGTGCCCGTCGACCACCTCGCCATCACGGCGCCTCTCGCATTCACCAACCACCTCGACCTCTCGCAGCATGTAGAGATGTTCCGTGCCAAAGAGCTCGTCATAGAAGGCAACCGCGACCGCTGGGTCAACCTCGACGGCGAAGGCGAGAACATCGGCACCACTGTCCACTTCGTAATTCACCCCCACTCGGTGAAGATCTATGCCCGCGACCTCAAGCACCCGCTGCGCGAGATGACGCCGACACTCGACATGATCAAGAAAAACCTTTCGGTATGAGCAAGAAACACGCTGTGGGGGTGGTCTACAGCACCAATCCCGACTATCAATATCAGTACGACGACGAACCGCAGGCCGAGACCCTGCCGCCACAGCAACAGAAGCTGCGCGTACGCATCGAGCGCAACCACCGCGGAGGCAAGACCGTCACCTTGGTCACTGGTTTTGTCGGCACCGATGACGACATGCAGGATCTGTGCAAGAAACTGAAGACGGCATGTGGCGTTGGCGGTTCGGCCAAAGACGGAGAGATATTGGTGCAGGGGGAGATGAAAGAAAAAGTCGTAGCCACACTGTTGAAGTTAGGCTACAGTAATAGCAAATAACTGTTTGCCCTATTTAACCCTGCCGCCGCGGTAGAAATGATTGGTCCAGTAGGTATCTGAAAGGCGGCTGACGCAGACGCCTGCCGAGGTGGAACTGTGGGCGAAGAGCCCTTCTTTGAGGTATATTCCCACATGCGACACTTTGCCCTTGGAGTTGGTAAAGAAGAGCAGGTCGCCTTCCTTCAATTGGGTTTTTGAAACGAGCTTGACATCCTGCAGCATGTCGTTTGCTGTGCGATGCAGGTTTTTGCCGTAAACTTCGCGCATAACCACGCCTACAAAAGCGGAGCAGTCGATGCCGCTGCGGTCGTTGCCGCCATAGCGGTAAGGAACTCCGAGCCATGAGTCGACCACACGGTAGAGGTCGGCATTGTCGTCACCGTTGCATTTGAGGCCGAGGGCGTTGTCGCACTCCGAACCATCGGCCTGTCGCTGGGGCTTGGCCTTGACCGGGGTGGCTATGACAGGCGTTTCGTTGTAGCGTTCGTCGGCATATAGCTGACCTATGACGAAGTCTTCGTCTTCGAGGTCACGGGCCATGAAGTTTTTGACACTTGTGCAGGAGGATAGTAGAATTAAGAATGAAGAATTAAGAATTAAGAATTTGCTTACGCATCGCGCAAGTTTACCATACAGCATATATTCGCCTCGCCAGTTCATTCTTAATTCTTAATTCTAAATTCTTAATTCTTAATTACAAACACATCCTCGTCGGGGCGTTTCATGTAGTAGTTTTCCCGGCCGTAGTGTTCCTTGGCATCGATGCTGCTGCGCAGTTCGGCGGCGTCGGTGCTGTCCTGTTTGATGGCTTCCGCCAGCCGTGTTTCCTCGTCGTGCAGCTCGCTTACTTCCCGACTCAGACGCGATGAAACACGCAGGCTATAGTCGTCGACAAAAACTATCACCACAATAAAAAGTACGGTGACGACGATATATTTAAGCCCCTTTATATTTTTTATACGCTCGAAGTCCATATAATCATTTAACCTTTAGCTTCTGTCCTGCACGAATCTTGTCGCTTCTCAGTCCGTTGAGTTTCTTGAGCTTTGCCACACTGATGCCGTGTTTGGAGGCCACCTTGTAGAGGGTGTCGCCGCGGCGGACAGTGTAGTATTTGCCGCCACCACCGGTAGCAGCCTTGCCTCCCCGCGAAGGTTCTATCTTCATGGGTTTGCGTTCAAGACTGTCGCGTGTCCAAGCAGTCACGCTGTCAAGCAGTCCTATAAAGGTCTCTATCTTTGCGGCAGGCAGGCAGATGGAATAGTTGCCCGACGAGGCGGGGATAAAGCCGGCACGATACTGCGGGTTGAGGGTGTGCAGTTCGTCGGCATCCATCGAGAGTGCTTTCGCCACATAGCCCATCATCACGTCGTCGTGCAGCATCACCGTGTCGCTCCTGACCGGCAGGCTGAGATGCGACGGACGCAGGCCGTGCTTGTCATAGTTGTTCATCACATAGACTACGGCGATGAAGGCGGGCACATAACCGCGTGTCTCGCGTGGCAGGTTGCCGTAGATTTCCCAGAAGCTGCGCTTGCCGCCACTGCGAGCTATAGCCTTGTTTACATTGCCGGCGCCGCAGTTGTAGGCGGCGATGGCGAGTTGCCAGTCACCGAAGATGGTGTGCAGGTCTTTGAGATGTCGCGCCGCGGCGACAGTGCTTTTATGCGGGTCGCGCCGGTCGTCGACTACCGAATTGACCTCGAGGTCGTATAGCTTGCCAGTGCTGTACATGAACTGCCAGAGGCCCGCGGCACCCACCCGCGACGTGGCCTCGGGATTCATGGCGCTTTCGACAATGGTGAGGTATTTCAGCTCCTCGGGCACGCCGTAACGGCTCAGGGCTTCCTCGAACATCGGATGGTAGTACTCGCAGAGGGTGAGCATCACGTCGAGACGGGTGCTCATGTGGCGCAGGTAGAAGCGTATGAACGAACGGACCTCGCTGTTGTAGGTCATAGGGATGACGGTATGGAGCGAACGCATACGGCGCTCGATGACGCTGTCGGGCAGGGCGTCGAACTCTTCGACCGAGAACTCGCGCGAAGCACGGAGTGTGTTGTGCGCGTGGCGGCGGAGGTAGTAGCTGTTGAGCAGGCTGTCGTACGACTGCGCGAAGCGTGCGGCCACGGGATCCGGTCCGTCGGCGGTGCCTTCCTGGGCCGAAAGCTTGTGACTGCCAGCCAACATGGCGGCGGCTACGACGAGATATATTGCGGCTAATCGGATATTCATGTTTTCTATAACGCCAATAATACATTATTATTATACACTTGAAAAAAAATATGGCCATCTTAATAAAAACGTATCTTTGCATCGTGATTTAGACCTTAATTCGCTCGAGATTGAAACGTGCACGAATATTCTTTTTAGCTGCTGCGGCACTGCTCCTTGCGGCCTGCGTTAATATCCCCTCCGTTCAACGGTATTTCAACGGTAAAAACCGTTGAAATACCGTTGAAATACCGTTGAAATGACGGTTAACGGCATGAGTTACAGCGTTGTTGACGACGTCTTGACGCCTACCGTTCTTTTATCGTTCTTTTGTTGTTCTTTTGATAAAACAGATGAACAACAGAAGAACAACAGAAGAACAGACGGTAATATATCGGATTTATAATGGATTATGCGCATATATATAGTTTAAGTTTCCACAGTTCAAAAAAAATTGTAATTTTGCACCGGAAATTAAACCATAATTTGTTTGAAAATGAAACACACAAGATTATTTTTTCTAGTAGTTGCGGCAGTGTTTCTCGCAGCCTGCCACGATGAGCCCGTCGTTCCCACTCCTGGCCCAGTCGTGCGCAATGTGGGCTATATTGCCTGCGGCGACCAACATCAGGTGGCCGTCACCGGCGACGACAGCTGGCACTCTCTGCTCGACACACTCTTTGCCGCCGCCGAAAGCGGTTGTGTGGTAACCTTTTGGAACCCCGACGCCTTCAGCATCAAACAGGCTGACACCGTCACCATCAACACCACCGACCGCCGCGAGGCCTACCGCTGGGGCGAGGAGATGTACGACAATGGCTACATCGTCTCCATCGTCTACGACGAAAACACCGGCACCTACCGTGGCGCGGCCATAAAAAGCATTCCCAATCCACCACAGGATACCGTTATGCAAGAATTACCCAGTTCTGAATGGTGGGAATGTACACTTACAAACCTTGGACCACTTGAAGACGGTGACAATTTGTTGCTCAATATCTCATGGGATTCTGGAATGTATTATGTTCATACAACATCAATGCATGGTTCTCCGACACTTTTTTACAATGAGCTTACCTACTTTCATATGTCGAATGACACAATGCATTGCGACAACCCGGTTTATTCTGGTCTTATCTGGTGGATCATATCATATCCCGATGACTCCACAATGAAAATGAGAACCATGTTCTATGCTGGGCATGAAGTGGATAATCAGGTTTGGTTATATCAGTTTAGGCGTTTAAACTAATCTGTAACGTACTGAATAGAAATAAAATGAAAAAGATTCTTTTTGCCATTATATTTGTGATGGGCTTTTTATATCCATCTTCATCTCAGTCATTTATATACAATAGATATGGAAATAAGATTTTCTTTGTTTTTGATGAGAATCGTATAGTCTTCTCCATAGATGACAGTGCTTCTGAAGGATTGTATTAAGGGTTTTTATTGTCATTTCTTCGGTATTTCTTTGGTCAAAACCAAAGAAATACCGAAGAAATACCAAAGAAATGACGGTTAAAAGGATGTGTTACAGCGATATTTGAAAAGTTTTTGGTGAAGCTTTTTCCAAAAAGCTTCGAAAAATGCGTCGTCGATACCCCAACCCACCTACTTCTGTTTAACGGTTGTTCAACGGTTGTTTAACGGTTTAAACCGTCGAACAACCGTTGAACAGCCATTAAAGAGCTGTAAATCAAAAGTATTCAACAAGAGCCATACAATAAGGTGTTTTTTTTTCGTTCGGGATATAATAGTTTGTTTTTTTTTTCGTTATAGCATATAATTTTAACTAAGAAGTATTTTCAGATGAAACTGTCACAGTTCAGATTCAACCTGCCAAAAGAATTGATCGCCGAGAAGCCGACCCGCAACCGCGACGACGCGCGGATGATGGTTGTGGATCGCACAACGGGCAAGATTGAGCACATGGTGTTCAAGGATTTTATAAATTTTGTCGATGAGGGCGACGTGGTGGTGGCGAACAACACGAAGGTGTTTCCCGCCTTGCTTGAGGGAGAGAAGGAGAAGACCGGGGCGAGGATCGAGGTGCTGCTGTTGAGGGAGTTGAACGAGGAGATGCGCCTGTGGGATGTGCTGGTGGACCCTGCGAGGAAGATCAGGATCGGCAACAAGCTGTATTTCGGTGCGAACGACGCGCTGGTGGCGGAGGTGGTGGACAACACGACGAGCCGCGGCCGCACGATACGTTTCCTGTTCGACGGGGAGCACGATGAGTTTATCAAGATTATTAAAGGGATGGGGCGCACGCCGCTGCCTGACGAGTTGAGGAGGCTGCGCGACATCGAGAAGAGCGATGCGGAGAACTACCAGACGATCTACGCGAAGGTGGAGGGGAGCATTGCGGCGCCGACGGCGGGACTGCATTTCAGCCGCGAGCTGCTGAAGCGGATGGAGATCAAGGGCGTGGACTGGGTGGAGCTGACGGTGCACTGCGGGATGGGGGAGTTCAAGGGCATCGAGGTTGAGGATCTGAGCAAGCACCGTGCGGACGCGGAGGAGATGCACCTGGGGGATGCGACGTGCAACAGGATCCAGAAGGCTATAGACAGCGGCCGGAGGGTGTGCGCTGTGGGTACGACGACGATGCGAGCGCTGGAGAGCGCTGTGACGATACCGGGCAAGGTGTTCCCGTACGACGGATGGACGAACAAGTTCATCTTCCCTCCCTACGATTTCACGATTGCGGACATGATGGTGACGAATTTCCACCACCCGATGAGCACGCAGTTTATCATGGTGAGCGCTTTCCTGGGGCCTGATCTGGCGATGGATGCCTACCAGACGGCGATCAAGGAGAAGTACCGTTTTTCGACCTACGGGGACGCGATGCTGATTATCTAAACAATTAAAAATTAAAAATTAAAAATTAATAATTAAACCGTCCATGCTGTGAGTGTGGCGGTTGCCATCGAAGTCAGGAGTTAGTGGTTAGCGAATGACCCCTTTAGCGGAGATACTGAGGCCTAAGAGCCTGGACGAGTATATAGGGCAGCAGCACCTTGTGGGACAGGGTGCTGTTCTTCGCACGTTGATTGAGAGCGGGCAGATACCGAGCATGATTTTCTGGGGTCCTCCGGGCATCGGCAAGACGACGCTGGCGATGATTATCAGCAATACACTGCACCGTCCGTTCCACACGCTGAGCGCGATAAGCAGCGGGGTGAAGGAGGTACGCGAAGTGATAAACCAGGCGCAGGAGGAGGAGGGCTCGATCCTTTTCATCGATGAGATACACCGTTTCAACAAGGCACAGCAGGACTCGCTGCTGGGGGCTGTGGAGCGCGGGACGATCACGCTTATCGGCGCGACGACGGAGAACCCGTCGTTCGAGGTCATCTCGGCTTTGCTGAGCCGCTGCCAGGTGTATGTGCTGAAGGAGTTTGACGAGGGGGACATGCGGCAGCTGATAGCCTCGGCGGTGCGCCACTACGCCTCGCAGGGCATAACCCTGGAGGTGAAGGAGGACGAGGCCCTGATGCGTATCAGCGGCGGCGACGCACGCAAGCTGCTCAACGCCGTGGAGCTGGTGGTGAACAAAAGCCTCAAAAGAGTGCATGAAGTTCAGGGAATTCAAGGAGTTCAGGGAGTTCAAGACAATACCTCTGCCGGAGCTAACGTCTTGAACTCCTTGAACTCCCCGAACTCCCTGAACTCCAAATTAATCATCGACAATGCTACGGTGACGGAGGTAATCCAGCAGAACCTGGCATTCTACGACAAGCAGGGGGAGATGCACTACGACATCATCTCGGCCTTTATCAAGAGCATGCGTGGGAGCGACCCGAACGGGGCTGTCTACTGGCTGGCGAGGATGATAGAGGGCGGCGAGGATCCGTTGTTTATCGCACGCCGCATGTTGATTTTTGCCTCGGAAGATATCGGCAACGCGAACCCGAACGCACTTCTGCTGGCGAACGCGACATTCGACGCGGTGAGCAAGATTGGCTATCCGGAGTGCCGCATCAATCTGTCGCAGTGCGCCTGCTACTTGGCATGCTCGGCCAAGAGCAACGCGACGTATATGGCGTTAGAGAACGCCACAAGCATGATACGCCGCACCGGCGACCTGCCGGTGCCTCTGCATATACGCAACGCGCCGACGAAGCTGATGAAGCAGCTGGGCTACCACGAGGGCTACAAATATGCCCACGACTACAGCAACTCGGCTCTCGGCGGCTTTGCCGAACAGGAGTACCTGCCGCAGGGGTTGGAAGGGACAAGGTTCTACGAGCCTGGCAACACACCGCGCGAGAACGAGACGCGCAACAGCCTGCGCCAGCGCTGGGGCGGGAAATACGGCTACTGACGGTAGTCTTTCAACGAAGTCTGCATTACCTTTTGGAATGAGCGCTCGAACACTGAACGCTCGAGGTATCCGCATTGGTGCGCCAGGCGCGACATATCGTCCTGGTCGTCGGTACGGAAGTATTCTTTCTGTTCGTCGAGAAGTTTTATGGCATGTTCGATGCGGAGAGTGTCTATATAATCGGAGAAAGTGATGCCATGAGTGCTGTGTACGGCATCGATAATCTCGTCCTCGGAGACGCGGAAATGGTCGGCCAACAGGTAGACCGACAGGTCGGGGTTGAGGAAGGACTTGGACTCCGACACATATTCGGTCAGGTTACGCCCCAGTGACGTCAAGCTGCGGCGCGAATGTTCTCCGAGCCGCTTCTTATGCTCATTGAGCACTTCTACACCGACAGGGGTGCGGAATGCACAGTAGCCTATGAAAAACATAACAACCGCCTGCAAGATGCAACCGAAGGCTGTACCGACAACCGGCCGAGGGGAGTTGAATGGATACATGACGTAGCTCAACACCACGAAGAAGCAGTTGAGGGCGACGAAGAGATAGGTACCTAAGAGGTCGGCGCGATGTACGCGG
>JAEEGL013421392.1_pt1 | contig 22174 bp, 14 predicted proteins | sample 9134231 | NCBI WGS metagenome assembly JAEEGL01 (sample SAMN16246548, study PRJNA631951) | gut metagenome | biome: gut microbiome; feature: rumen; material: fiber-attached | host: Bos | place: Iran: Karaj | collected 2018-10 | reverse complement strand
CGAAAACGTCCTTGACGCCGCGCATGAGCGCGCGGACGGCGGGGTCGAGCGATTCGCGCAGGTATGGCTTTTTGGCGTAGCCGATGCCGTGTTCGCCCGAAACCTGTCCGCCCAAGTCGCGCGCCTTGGCGTAGAGTTCCTCGAAGACCGTCGCGAGCGTCCGCTTCCAGGCGTCCTCGGCGAGGTCGTCGCGCAGGACGTAGATGTGGAGGTTGCCGTCGCCGGCATGGCCGAAGGAGCGGATGCGAACGCCGTGCTTTTTCTGGAGGGCGTGCGAGAAGAGCACGAACTCGGCGACGGAGCTGCGCGGAACGACGACGTCGCACTCGTCCATCTCGCTTGTCGAGGCCTTGATCGCCTCAAGGAAGGCGCTGCGCGCCGCCCAGATCGACTCGTTTCGTTCGGGCGTCGCCGAGATGAAGACATCGATGGCGCCGGCGTCGAGACAGGTGTGCGCGACGCTTTCGTAGGCGAAGTCCACTTCCTGCTTGCTCGCACCGTCGAAGATGAGGAGGAGGTAGGCGTCGGCCGAGTTGTCCGGGAAGGAGCGGCCGAGGAACTTCTCGGCGGCGAGGATCACCTCGCGCTCCATGAATTCCACGGCTGTCGGGACGCTGCTGGCGCGGATGACCGCCGGGACGGCCTGGATGGCTGAGGGCAGGTCGGGGAAGGGAACGAGCAGGCTGATGCGGAACTTCGGGAGGGCGACGAGGCGGAGCGTGGCGCGGGTTACGACGGCGAGCGTCCCCTCGGAGCCGACGACGAGATCCTTGAGGTCGTAGCCGGAGCTGTTCTTGACGATCTTCCCGCCAAGGTGGAGTGTCTCGCCCGTCGGAGTGACGACCTCGAGGCCGCGCACGTAGTCGCGCGTCACGCCGTACTTCACCGCGCGCATGCCGCCGGCGTTGGTGCTGATGTTGCCGCCGATCGTCGCGGTCTTTTCGCCGGGATCCGGCGGATAGAGGAAGCCGTGTTCCTCGGCGAACTTCGCGACGTCCATGAGCAGCACGCCCGGCTCGACGTCGAGCGTCATGTTCACTTCGTCGAGGGCGAGGATGCGGTTCATGCCGCTGAGGTTGAGCAGAATGCCCCCGTGCACCGGCACGGCGCCGCCAACGAGACCGGTGCCGGAGCCGCGGACGGTGACGGGGATGCGCTCGGCGTTGGCGTAGGCCATGATGCGCGCGACCTCGTCGGCGGAAAGCGCCTTAACGAGGGCGTCGGGGCGGTGGCGCGTCCCGGAGAGTTCGTCGTGGCAGAAGTCCTCGCCGACATCCTTGCCGGCGATGACGCGGGACTTCCCGCAGACGGAAACGAGAAAGGCGAGGTCCGCTTCGCCAAAGGGCTTGTAGTCGGATGACATGTTCATGGTTCAGGCCTCCTTTTTGGACGTCCGCTCGCGCAGAAGGCGCGTCATTTCCGGAACGACCGTGTAGATGTCGCCGACGATCCGGACATGCGCGTACTTGAAGATTGGCGCCTCTGGATCGGTGTTGATCGCGACGATGCAGCCGGCATTCTTCATGCCGGAGACGAACTGGATCGCGCCCGAAACGCCGCATGTGATGATGAGCTTGGGTTTGACCGTGCGTCCGCTCAGGCCAATCTGGAAGCGCGGGTCGATCCAGCCTGCGTCGACGACGGCGCGCGAGGAGGCGAGCCGTCCTCCCAGCGCGTCGGCGAGGTCGCGCAGCATGGCGAGGTCTTCGGGCCGCTTCACGCCGCGTCCGGCGACGACGAGCGTCTCGGCGTTCTCGATGCCCTCCTCGGGGGGCTTGCGGACGCGTGAGAGAATCTCGATCCGCGAGGCGAGGGCGCCTTCGGGAATGGTGCAGCGGACGATGCGGCCGTGCGGTTTCTCCGCCGGCGGGATAGAAAAGACCTTGTAGCGGACCGTCGCGAACTGCGGGCGTGTGCGCGGCGTCTGGATGTGGGCCATGATGTTGCCGCCGTAGGCGGGGCGGATCTGGTCGAGGTCGGTCGATTCCGAGATGTCGAGCTCCGTGCAGTCGGCCGTCAGGCCGGTCCCGAAGCGCGCCGCCACGCGAGGCGCGAGGGAGCGTCCGTTCTGTGTGCCGCCGACCAGTACCGACGAAGGCTTGACGCGCGCGATGAAGTCGGAGAGAAGCGCGGCGTAGGGCTCGATGCGGAAGAACGCCAGCGCCGGGTCGTCGTAGACGAAGACCTCGTCGGCGCCGTGGCGCAGAAGCGACGCGGCCGCGCCGTCGAGTCCGCTGCCGAGGACGACGGCATAGACGGGGTGGCCGATCTTGGCGGCAAGCTCGCGCGCCTTGCCGAGGAGTTCCAGCGAGACTGGATGGAGGGCGCCTTCGTCGGCCTCGGCGACGACGGCGATGCCTCGCCAGAGCGACTTGTCGACGGCGGGGGCCGAGTCGTCGACGAACTCGAAGACGTCGCCGCGCCGCCGCACGCACTGGCGGCACATGCGGCAGCCTGCGCCGATTGAGAGAATCCCGTTAGAGAGCTCGATTGCCCCGAACGGACAGATGGAGGGGATTTCGGCCTTGTCGGTGGCCTTCTCCTGGTGTATTCGAATGGAGGGCATAGGGGGAAGGGTGTTGAATGGATTTAAGGGGTTGACCCGCCGCGGGAGCGGCTCGTTGAAGGGTCAGTGGGCTATTGGAGGAACTTGCGGGAGGCAAGCCAGTCGCAGGCCTGGGCGGCCTTCTCGGCGTCGGTGCCGGTGAGTTCGACTTGCTCGACGTGGTTGTTGGGCGGGAAGATGCGCTTGACCTGCGTGGGGGAGCCGTTGAGACCGTAGTGGGCGGGATTGGTGTCGGCGAGGTCGTCGAGCTTCAGCCAGGTGATCTCGCGGCCGTCCGTCGCGAGCTTCAGGCGGAAGGACGGCAGGCGCGGCTCGAACGTCCCCTTGTCAACGGTAATCAGGCAGGGGAAGGGGATGCGCTGCGTGAGCACGTGGCCCGGCTCCTCGACCACGGCGGTCAGACCGCCGTCGGTGGCCTCGGAAACGGACGTGACATTGGCGACGTGGGGGATGCCGAGGCGCTCCGCGATTTCCGGCCCCACCTGCGCGGTGTCGCCGTCGGTTGTCTGGCGGCCGCAGACGATCAGGTCGAAGCGGCCGAGCCGGCGCGCGCCCTGGGCCAGCGTGTAGGAGGTGGCCAGAACGTCGGCGCCGCCGAAGCGGCGGTCGGAAAGGACGGCGCCCTTGTCGGCGCCCATTGTGAAGGCCTCACGCACGACGGCCTCGGCCTGGGGCGGCCCCATTGTCAGGACGGACACCGTCCCGCCGAAGCGTTCCTTCAGGCGCAGGGCGGTCTCAAGCGCGTAGAGGTCGAAAGGGTTCATCTTTGATTCCACACCGTCGCGCTTCAGTGTGCCGGTCGCGGGATCGATCTCGACCTGCGTCGTTCCCGGAACCTGTTTGATGCAGACTAGTATTTCCATGATGGAATAATCATACCAAAAGAAAAGATGCGCTTCAAGTCAGGCTTATCCCCCATTTTTCCTTACTGGCTGCTTCGCAGCCGACGATGGTGGACGATTTTCCTGCGCGGCGGGCCAGGGAGCGTCCGTCGTTTTGTCGGCCCGCCAGGCGAAGCCCGCTTCCGCCAGCGAGCGCGAAAGATCGCCCCATGTCGTCGCGGCGCAAGCCGCAGCAAAAGTTTTCGCGCGACCGCCGGCAAGGCCGATTGCGATCACTCCGGCATGGGAACAGGCTCCGCGGAGAGTCCGCAATGCCTTCCTAACAGAAAGTGGGGGTAAATCTACTAGGCATGGCACATTGCAAAAGTGGCGCGTTTTTGCAAGAATAATCTGTGGTTTCCGCGTCGCCTGTCGTTGGCGGCCGGTCCGCCCTCAAGAACAACTCAACCATGAAAACGTCTTTCACACTTGCTTCGCGTCCCTCGTGGGTCGCGCTTCGCGAACGCGCCGTCGCCTATGCGCGCGCCAACATGGAAACCCCGCGCCCCGACTGGCGTCCCCAGCTCACTTGCATCCCGAATCTCGGCCGCATCTGGCAGTGGGACTCCTGCCTGATGGCGCTCTACGCCGGCTACACGCCCGACAACCTCGACGGACTCGGCAACCTCGACAACCTCTATTCCATGCAGCGCGACGATGGCTTCATCGGCATGGCCTACGACATCGACACATGCGAATACCTCTGGGGCGAGCGCATCAACCCCCCGCTGTACGCTTGGGCCGAGTGGGCCTATGCCAGACGCACCGGCGACATCTCCCGCCTCGCCCGCGTCCGCGAGCCGATCTTCCGGCTCTACGAGTGGACGAAGGCGAACCGCCGCCGCAAAAACGGCCTCTACTGGTTCGAGGACACCGGCTCGAGCGGCATGGACAACTCCCCGCGTTCCGGCTACCCGGCCTGCGACCTGAAGGGGAGCGACGTCTGCTTCATCGACCTCTCCTGCCAGCAGGTGCTGACGGCGCGCTGCCTCGCCAATATCTCCCGCGTCATCGGGATGTCCGCGGAGGCCAGCCAACTCGACGCCGAGGCCGAGGAGCTTTCCGCGCTGATCAACCAGCTCCAGTGGAGCGACGCCACCCGCTTCTACCACGATGTCTTCGTCAGCACCAACAACAAGCTGGCCAACAAGACGGCGGCCGCCTTCTGGACGATCCTGGCCGGCGTCGCCACCGGCGACCGCCTCGACGCCCTCTGCGACCAGCTCCAAAACCCCGCGACCTTCAAGACGCGCCACCCCGTGCCGACCCTTTCGCGCGACGACCCGAACTACCGCCCCGACGGCGGCTACTGGCTGGGGGGCGTCTGGGCGCCCATCAACTACATGGTCGTCTCCGGGCTTCGGGCGGCGGGGCGCCGCGACCTCGCCCGCGAGATCGCCACGCGCCACCTCGACTGCATGGCCGAGCTGCTGGGGTCGAAGGACTACGATTCCATCTGGGAGTGCTACAGCCCGGACTTCCCGCAGCCCGCGCACAACAAGGGCGGCAGCCTCGTGCGACCCAATTTCATCGGCTTCGGCGGAACCGGCCCCTTCCTGATGCTCCCCGAGGACATCCTCGGCCTCGACATCGACGCCCTGGCGAAGAAGGTCGTCTGGCACTTCTCCGAGACGGGATGCCAGGGGATGTCCGACCTGCCCTTCAACGGCGGCGCGCTCTCCCTCGAACTCGACGTGGACGCTTCCTTCGGCTACACGGGAAGCGTCAGGAGCGACACGCCGCTCACCCTTGAGATCGTCTCGCCGGACGGCGCGTTGCGCACGATCCCGGTCGCCGGCGGCCCCGCGCCGCAGGCGTTCTAAGGGCTGTCGCCATGGTGCCGGAAAAGGACTACCTCCTCGTCGGGGGCCTGTGCCTCGATTCTGGCGAACTCGTCCGCCGGGACGTGGCCCTCTCGGGCGGACGGGTCGTCGCCTCGCCGCCTCCCGGCTTTTCGCCCGAGGTCGTCGACCTCGCAGGCTGCATCGTCCTTCCCGCCTTTGCGGACGTCCACGTCCATTTCCGCGAGCCGGGCTACGAATACAAGGAGACGATGGCGACCGGCGCGGCGGCGGCGCTGGCCGGCGGCTACACCGACGTCTTCACGATGCCCAACCTGGATCCGACGCCCGACTCCCCCGCGACGCTTCAGCCGCAGCTCGACGCCATCGCGGCCGTGGCCGCCCCGCGCATCCACCCCTTCGGCGCGATCACCAAAGGCAGAAAGGGAAGGGAACTGGCCGATCTGGAGGCGCTCGCGCCGCTTGTCGCCGGCTTTTCCGACGACGGCAGCGGCGTGCAGGACGCCGCCCTGATGCGCGAGGCGATGCTTCGCATCAAGGCGCTGGGCAAGCCCCTCACGGCCCATTGCGAAGTCGATTCGCTCCTCGTCCCCGGAGGCTGCGTCCATGACGGCGACTGGGCGCGGGAGCATGGCTTTGCCGGCATCTCCTCCGCAAGCGAATGGCGGATGGTCGAGCGCGACCTCGAACTCGTGCGCGAGACGCGCTGCCCCTATCACGTCTGCCATGTCTCCACGAAGGAAAGCGTCGCGCTCATCCGCGCGGCGAAGGCCGAAGGACTCCCCGTCACCTGCGAGACGGCCCCCCACTATCTGCTCCTCTGCGACGCCGACCTGGCCGACGAGGGCCGGTTCAAGATGAACCCGCCCGTCCGCTCCCGTGCCGACCGGGACGCCCTTCTCGCGGCCCTTTGCGACGGCACCGTCGACTGCATCGCCACCGACCATGCGCCCCATTCGGCGGCGGAGAAGGCGAAGGGCCTGCGCGGGAGCGCCTTCGGCATCGTCGGACTCGAGACGGCCTTCGCCCTCCTCTACACGAAACTCGTCGTGCCGGGCGTTGTTCCGCTGGCCATGCTCGTCGACCGGATGGCCGTGCGGCCCCGCCGGATCTTCGGCGGCATCCCCGGCGCCTTCGCCGACGGATCCCCGGCCGACTTCGCCGCCTTCGACATTTCGGGCTTGTGGACGGTCGATCCGGACGCCTTCCGTTCCAAGGGCCGGGCGACCCCCTTCGCCGGCTGGAGAGTCGCGGCGCGGACGGCTCTGATGGTCATTGGCGGCCGCCCCGTTTTGGTATAATGGTTGCGTTTTACAAGAGGGTTTTTCCATGGAATTGACATCTGAACAAAAAGCCGCGGTCGCGAAATGGGTGGCCGACGGCGAGGGGCTTGGCGAAGTCCAGCGCCGCATCAAGGACGAATTCGGCGTCGAAATGACCTACATGGACGTGCGTTTTCTCGTCCTGGACATCGGCGCGACCGTGAAGGACAAGGAGGAGCCGAAGCCGGCGCAGCCCGCGCCCCAGCCCGCTCCCCAGGCCGACGGCGAAGACCTCGACGAGACGGCCGATGCGGCGGATGCGTCCGCCGACGCCGCGGACGGCGACCTCGCCGCTTCCGACGGCGAACCCGCCGCAAAGGTCTCGGTGACGCTTGACAAGGTCGTCCGCGCCGGGGCAATGATGTCCGGCACCGTCACCTTCTCGGACGGCGTCGAGGGAGGCTGGATGCTCGACCGCCTGGGGCGCCTGGCGCTCACGAAGATCTCCCAGCCCGGCTACCAGCCAACCGACGCCGACCTCGAGGCGTTCCAACTCGAACTTCAGGCCAAACTCTCCTCCTATCGATGAACTACGAAATCGGCTTCATCGGCGCCGGCAAGATGGGCGGCGCCATTCTCTCGGCCCTCATCGGCGAGGGCGGCTGCGTCAAGCCCGGGCAGGTCCTCGTCTGCGACGCCAACCCCGAGGCGCGTCTGCGCTTCGCCTCGCGTGGAACCGCGTCGTGCTCCGACCCGCTTCTGGTGGCGACGGAATGCAAGACGATCTTTCTCGCCGTCAAGCCGCAGGACTTCGACGCCCTTCTCTCGACGATCTCCTCTTCACTCGGCTCGTCGCAACTCGTCGTCTCCATTGCGGCGGGCAAGACCCTCGCGAAGATCCGCTCCCTCCTCGGCAGCCGGCCGAAGCTCGTGCGCGTGATGCCCAACCTCGCCGCGCTGGTGGGGCAGGGGATGATGGTCTGCACGCACGACGGCTCCCCGACGCCGGCCGACCTCAAGCGGGTCGCGACGATGCTCGGCAAGTGCGGCGTCGCCAAGTGGCTTGACGAGTCGCAGTTCGACAACGTCACTGCGCTCAGCGGCTCCGGCCCCGCCTTCTTCACCTACGCGCTGAAGGCCATGGCCGACGGCGCCGAGCGGCTGGGCATGCTCCCCGAAGACGCCTTCGCGCTGGCGCTCCAGACGATGCTCGGCACCAGCGCCTACCTCGTCGCCACCGGCATGGACGCCGACTCCTTCATCAAGGCCGTCTGCTCGCCCAAGGGCACGACCGAGGCGGGCATGGATGTGCTCCGCGCCTCCTCCGTGGCCGAGGACTTCGCCGCCACCATCGCCGCCGCCGCCAGGCGCAGCGAGGAACTCGGCGCAAATTGACATAGCCCTAGGGTGGAGGAAGCCTGAGCGGCTTGTCCGTCGTATGGTGACTACTGCCTAGACGGGTTTTTTGCGGGGGGCGGGCTGCCATGCGGCTATTAGGCGAGTTCAGAGAGGCGCTGGCACAACACGGGCGCGCCACACGTGCCGCCCTCGCGGCCTTCTTCGTCGCGATGGTCATCTACGGCGGCGGGAAGGGCGACGGCGGCGGGGATGGCGGGAACGGCGGCACCCCTCCGCTCCGCATACCGCGCCCGATGCCGGCGCTCCAGACAGGTGCCTCTCCGACGAACGACGCCTTGCGCTGGACATCGTTCTCCATCGACGGCGACCGCTTCGACGCGACCGTCGCGTGGCCCGCGACGAACCTCGCCGACTACGTCGCGATCGACATCTACCACAAGGGAAGCCTGACCAACGCCAACTGGCGCTGGATACACCGCGAGGAGGTGTGCTACCCGGAAGACCTCACGGCTTCTGTCTCGTTCTACGGCGACGAACTTCCCTACTGGGAGCAGAAGGTCTCGCGGCGTTTCTATGTAATCACCAACGTCGTCACGGCCCCGTTCGGCACCGAGTACACAAACCTCCTCGCCAGGGTCCCCGCAACCACGCAGCCGGTCGTCGGCTTCTTCCTTGCCGGAAGCCAGCGCGACAGCGACGGCGACGGCGCACCCGACGCCGTGGAGCGCAGCCTCGGGTTCGACCCGCTCGACCCGGACATGGACGGCGACGGAGTCCCCGACGGACGCGAACTCGCCGTTGGCGCGAACCCGACGGAAGCGGACACCGACGGCGACGGCATCCCGGACGGCGACGAGACCTCCTGGGGCACGGCATCGACGAACGGGGCCTCGCTCTGGATGGACACCTCTTCCGCGACCAACCGCGTCGTCCTCTTCACCGACGCGGATGACGACTGCGCCGCCATCCCGATGCCGTTCCCGCTTCGCATCGCCGGTGCGACGATGACGAACCTCTCGATAAACGCGAACGGCCTGGTCGGCTTCTCTTCAGGCGAGGCTGCCTTCGCAAATGGGAGACACTCAAATGGCGGCGCAAGCAGCATCCCCCTGTCGGACGATGCGTCCGCGACTGTTGCTGCGTTCTGGGACGACCTTCGCGCAAGGTCTGACATGGGTTCCGAGGTTTCGCTTGCAGTGGCAGGCGAAGCGGGCTGCCGAACCGGCGTTGTCGCGTTCGCCCATGTCGGCTTCTACTCCGGGACGACCAACGATTTCGTCTCGTTCCAAGTCCAGTTCCGCGAGGCGGAGACGAACGTCGTACGCGTGGTGTTCTCCGAGGCGAACGGCCTGGGTGCCGGGGTCTCCGCCACCGTCGGGGCGCACTCGTCATGCGACGACGGCGTCGAATACGCCTTCAACGACGATTGCTCCGTGTTCCAAGGCCTGGCCATCGAATACCATTTCGGCCTCGGCACGGATCCCGCCAAGTTCGACACCGACGGCGATGGACTTTCGGATCCGGAGGAGCTGGCGCTTGGCACGAATCCGACGAACCCGGACACGGACATGGACGGCCTCCCCGACGGTGCGGAAGTCTCAGCCGGAACAAGCCCTTTCATCACCGACACGGATGGAGACCGCCTTCTTGACGGCTGGGAGATTGACAACGGCTTCGATCCGCTTGACTCCGCGGACGGCGCGGCCGACACCGACGGCGACGGCCTGACTGTCGCGCAGGAGGTTGTTGACCACGGGACAGACCCGGAACGGTGGGACTCGGACGGAGACGGCCTCTCCGACGGCGAGGAAATCGCCCTTGGAACAAATCCGCTACGTTGGGACACGGATAGAGACGGGCTTTCGGATGGTCGTGAAGTCGCCACAGGCACAAGTCCGGTTTCAGCGGACTCCGATGGCGACGGGATTCCCGACAAGTGGGAATGCGACCATGCGCCTTTCGACCCTTTGGACTCTGCCGACGGCGCGGCCGATGCCGACGGCGACGGCCTCTCCAACGCCGTTGAGATAACACAGTTCCATGCCGACTGGCGGATTGCCGACACGGATGGGGACGGGCTTTCGGATTACGCCGAATGGAATGACAACACCGATCCACTGAAAGCCGATACCGACGACGACGGGCTGGATGACGGCACGGAGGCGGCCCTTGGAACGGATCCGCTCGACTCGGACACCGACGGCGACGGCATGCCGGACGGCTGGGAGCATCTGCGTGGGTTCGATCCGCTTGACGGCACGGATCCCCATCCGCTTGACGATTACGACAATGACGGGCTCCCCAACATCGACGAGGCGGGTTTTGGGACTAATCCGTTCGATTCAGATACAGACAATGACGGACTTTCCGACAGCGCCGAGGCGGGGAGGATCGTCGTGTCGTCGCAGGAGCCGTGCGACATGACGGGCGCGACAAACATTCTCGGGCAGTTCTCCAACCTCGACAGCGGCAGGGTCTCCGTCGAACTGCCGTTTCCGATGCGCGTGGCCGGCTCAGTTGCGTGCGGTCGCCTCGTCATAGGCATCGACGGCAGACTCGCGCTTGCAACGGGCACGGGCACGACGCTGCCTTCGAGTCCGTCTTCGACAAGGCCGATGATCGTCAGGGCATTCGACGACGACCTGATTGCCCTCACCAACGAACTGGGTAGCGCGTTGTCGACCGCGACGTTCGGCACGAACGGAGTCAGGCGGTTTGTCGTCGAGTATCGCTCCTTCGGCCTCTACGGCCTTGAGGCGGCGGAGACGAACTCCGTTTCGTTCCAGGTGTCCTTTGCCGAAAACGAGCCGAATGCCGTGGGCGTCTGCTATTTCCGAGCCAACCCCATGCGGAACGGCCTGTCGGCCAGGGCGCTGGGATCGGAGGCGGAATTGGGGGCCGGGATTGCCGCCCGCTCGCTTCTCTACGCCCGGAACTCGCCCGTCGCGCACCCCGGCCTCTCACTGAAGTATGACTTCGGCCGGGGAACTTCGCCGGTTGAGGCGGACACCGACGGCGACGGGCTGGACGACGGCGCGGAGGCGGCCCTTGGCACGGATCCCCTCGATTGTGACACCGACGGTGACGGATTCGCCGACGGCGAGGAGATGGCCATGGGAACGAACCCCTCCATCCCGAACTCCGGCGGAGACGCTGCGGATGCCGACCCGGACAACGACGGCCTCCCAAACGGGCAGGAGGCTTTGCTTGGCACGAACCGTAACGTTGCCGACACAGACGGCGACGGAGTTTCCGACGGCGACGAATGGCGCCAGGGAAGCGACCCTCTCGACGCGACCGACTTCGCCGCCCGCGACGCCATAGAGGTGACAATCCACTTCGGCGATGAAAGCGGGAGCCATTCCGAAAGGTACGAGGCCACGCTGAAGCCCGTCCATGGCGACACCCGCCCGCCCTTCAAACTGCGGAACCGCAGTTTCGGCGTCCCCGACGACCTGACGGTCTTTCTGGTGTCCAACGCCGTGTATGAGGTCTGGGTTCGCCATGTCGCCTCCGACCGGTCCACGCCGGATCTGGACTACGTGCTTCGCGTGGAATCGTCATCGTCCGAGTCGGGGATGAAGACGCTCGCCATCGACCCGGACGGTCTGCTTGGAAGCCACTCCAATGTGAGCCCGTCGCAATTCGGCAAGAAGGCGAAGATCGCCGTTGTCCACGCCCGTGTGCTCGCGGACCGCGACCGCGATGGCGCCATAGACGGGAACGACGACGTTTCCGGCCCCCTCAGGATATGGGTCAACGACGACCGGGACTCCGGCTCGATCGGCGAAGGCGGCTCGGACATCCCCGGGCAGGGCGGCGCCTTGCGCGGCAACAATGCGTCGGACGGATGCGTCAACGGCATGTCGGACCTCGTTGACTTCTTCCCGGTTTGGCTCGACTTCCACCATGCCGTCAACGCCGTCAGGTCCGCGATGCCCGATGCCCGCATCGCGGTGCGCCTTGCCAGTTCCGGGCCGGAGCTTGGCATGGTGCCGGCATCGCTGGGCAGGGACCATGCGGGCGACTACATCCGCTCGACCGATGTGGCGGACGGGCTTGCCTCGGCCCGGTGCTACTGCATCGCCGCCGGCGGCCTCCACCTCACGGGGCTGGAACTCGCCGAAATCGAGGGCGACGCCGACAGGGGAGTGTTCCTCATCGAGGGGCGCGAGGAGGCTTCCAACGGGCAGCTAAAGGCCACGCTGTCCATCGACGGCGATGATGCGTTGACCGTTTCGCTCCCCCTCTCCGCGTCCTCTGTCGAGGACTTCTACCGCTGGTACAACCTGCGCGCGGCCGGCGGGCGGTTCGCCGGCCGCGCAACGCAGGCCAACGAGCCGTCCAACTTTCCCGATGACGAGTCGGATGGTCGAAACATCGTGTTTCTTCACGGCTTCCGCGTGCCGGCTGACAGGGCCCGAGGCTGGAGCGCCGAGATGTTCAAGCGCCTCTGGCAAAGCGGCTGCAACGCCAAGTTCCACGCCTTCACATGGCGTGGCGACGACGGCGCCATTGAGAACGGCGGGCTGAACTATCACAACAACGTCGTCCACGCCTTCGAGACGGCGGCGGCGTTTGCCGCGACAAACGCGCAGAGCGTTTCGGGGAGCACGACTGTCATTGCCCATAGCCTCGGCAACATGGTCGTCTGCTCCGCAATCCAGGACCACGGCTTCCGCCCTGATAAATTCTTCATGCTGAACGCCGCCGTCCCGGCAGAAGCGTTCGACGCGACGCAATGGAACACGAATGCGCTAAACAATCCTTTTGAATTCGAGGATTGGGTTGGCTATCCCGCAAAATCCTGGGCATCGTGCTGGCACCAGCTTTTCCCGACAAATGACATCCGCAGCAAACTGACATGGAAAGGCCGTTTCGCCGACGTGCCGCAGCTGACAACCCTGTTCAACTATTACTCGACAGGCGACGAAGTGCTTTCGATATACGACACGCCCGATTCCGATGGAAGCGGAAAGATCACCATCCATCCGTTTAGCCTTGGAGGTGCGACCTACCACTCGTGGCAAAAGCAGGAGCGATTCAAGGGACGGTGGCTGCAAAGCGCCCTCGGCGGCTGGGGCGGCACATCGGAAATGGGCTGGGGTTTTGAAACCTTTGGCCATTGGACGAACGGAACGCCCCCCATGTACGAACTCGGCGACCCGGCCCTCCCCTATGTGGCTCCAGTAAGGATGCACACCTACACCATTCAACAGGCGTTGGCCGCTACCGACGACCAGTTCAGGGCCGATCCCGTGTTCAACCACGAGCCGCCGGAAATCCTTTCCGGCAACATGCAGCGGGCCGAGATTGACGAACTCCTTGCGCGTGGCGTCCCGGCGTTGAGTGGCCCCGCCGGAAGTCGCGCAATCTCAAAACTGCCAGCAGACAATAACGACGATTTGGACGGTAAAGCCACTCCCAATTCTTGGCCTCGGCATGGAGCTGAGTCGTGGAGCGGATGGAGGCATAGCGATATCAAAGATGTCGCGTTTCCATTCGTTAGACCTATTTTCACGAGCCTCGCAGAAGGAGTAGTTCAATGAACGATAACCGATTGCGCCATAAACTGCCTGTATGTGCATTCCTTTCACTTTTTGCAGCTTTGCTTGCATTTTTGGCTTTTCCTTATTTAATGCCACTTTCAGACGATGACGGTGTTGCCGACGAAGCGTCGGCAAATGCAAGAGCAATGCAATACAGAGCAGTTGAAACGAATCCGGCGAAAACTCAGTGCGAATTCGACAAGGAAGAAATCAATAAACACATTTATAAAATGGAGCGCGATGGTGCCAGGGGCGCTGTGACCATCCATGTAGTGGATGAAGAAGGAAATCCGATAAGTGCGGCCCATGTTCGTCTTGGCTTTACCCAACCAGACCAGAACAGGCGTTCAGGTATCGTGGAAGGGAAAACCGACGATCTAGGTTTTTATGGTGCCGAGAGAACATCGAATTGGTCGTGCAGCTGGACTGTTTCAAAAGAAGGCTTCCACACTTCGCGCGGCACAGTTCTTTTCACGCACAGAGGGTCTCGTAAGGCTTTTTTGGATGGGAGATGGACTGACGAACCAATCGGCGTTGAAGTTGAATTGAAAAAAGTTAGTGGTGCACAATTTACTCACGGCGTACGATACGATGACATTGTTTTTTTCCCCACAAATCTTTGGGTTGGATTTGATTTTAAAGCCTGCGACCTTGTTGATCCGTATGGTTCAGGGAAACTGACACATATACTTTTTCGTTCCGACTTAAACGGTGTTCCTCTTTTCTGCAAAGGTGCCATGTTGGGATATACCAATGTCTTGCACGTCAAAGTCGTAGATGGCGGGCTATCTGTTGAGACGGAAATCGGCGAATCCGAATCTCCATTTGTTTCTCACCTCCCCCCGGCTTTTGAAACAAATCAATTGAAATTTGTCTATGCCCGGACAAAAGGCAGAATACTTGAAGATAGTCGGCCACCGAAAAAGCATTACATAGTTTTCTGTACGGACATGAGCAACAAAGGAGGGGAGGGGGCTTTCTGTGGAATCATAAGAAACATAGAGTTTTCTCCTGGACAACTTCGGTTGGAGTATTTCTTCAACCAAAATCCAGACGACAGACGGTTAGACGCCGACGTGTCTGCGCCTTTGAACATAGGAAAATGACGTTTCCAGTGCTATGGATAACTGGCCTAGGAAAAGCGGAGCATCGTGGAGCGGATGGAGGCATAGCGACATAAAGGATGTTGCGTACCCGTTTATGTTCAGCGTATTCCAAAGCTTTCATCATGTGGGGAATGGACAATGAAGCATTCTGGCATTCGATTATTCGCTCTGCTCGTGGCATCAATTGCTGCTGGCTTGACAGTTCTGGTCGCGAGACATAAATCTGTTGATCAAGTCCCCGCGATCCGTTCCTTTGACGTTGCCCAAGCCCGTCAAGTGGAGATGGTCACACAAAATATTGCAACATCAAAGACGTTAGCCGTGAACCCGACGGATCACAAGGCTTCAAAATTACTCCACTTTAATTTGACTCGTTACGGTGCCTGGGCGGAAGTCAATTGCCATGTGTCCGACAGGTTTGGCAATCCTGTGCCGGACGCTGAAGTCCACTTGTTTTTTGACATTCGGGAAAATGAACCCGAATCCAAAGGTGTCCTAGAGGGGAAGACCGATCAGGATGGGTGCTTTTACGCTCGGCACAAGACAACATACGCCTGCCACTGGAGAATTCGGAAAGCGGGTTTCCACGAGTCACGCGGCATCCTTCCATTCAGCAATCACTTTTCATTGGATGAAGGGCGCAAGGGGCGGTGGACGGCGGAGCCGCTCACCCTTGACGTTGTTCTTGATGAAGTAAGCGGCGCCGATCTGTTGCATGGGGTGATATACTGGAAGAGCTTGAAGTTCCCCACCAATACCTGGGTTTGGTTCGATTTTGAGGCCGGTGAGTGCGTTGAGCCCCACGGCAAGGGAAAAAACAGGCACATCAGTTTTTACAGCGAAGGATTGCGTGACCCGAATGTGGCAATTCGCGCAGGAGTCGGATGGACAAATTATTTTGCCTTTGCGGTGCCGCCAGAAGGCGGGTTGTCGCTCTTGGAAGAAAAGAATACTTCCAATATGCCATTCTGCCACGATGCGCCAGAGGCTTTTGACACTCAAAAACTTGAGTTCACGTTCGCAAGATCGGATAACGCGATTTTCATCGATGCAAATCCCAAAAAGGGGCAATACATCGCATTTAAAACGCCAAGCATCGCGTCAGGCAGACAGCAACCCCATTACGGGATAATCCGAAAGATTGAATGCTGGCCGGGAGGGCTGCGAATGGAATGGTTCTTCAACAAGACCCCTGACGACAGAAGAATCGATGGGGACATATGCTCCCCTCGATCCATTGACAGGTGAAGAAACAGGCGCAATTCAAGGGGAACCCACACGCGAAAGGCAGGCAACATGGCCGAAAACAGACAGCTGACCAACGCGAAGAGCGCGAAGAACGACGAGTTCTACACGCAGTACGCCGATATCCAGAAGGAGGTCAACGCATACCTCGACTTCAACCCCGACACCTTCCGGGGCAAGACGGTGCTGCTCCCCTGCGACGACCCCGAATGGAGCAAGTTCACCCGCTTCTTCGCCGAGAACTTCGAGCGACTTGGCCTGAAGAAGCTCATCTCGACGAGCTACGCGGCGGCAAGCAAGAAGATGGGCGCGGGCGCGAAGAAGTGGGGCGACTGGTACCAGCCCTCGCTCTTCGAGTCGGAGTCACCCCAGTTCGACGCGGGCAAGACAGGTGTGCGCGGCAAGATATTCGTCCTCGACCACGACGCGAACGGGAGCGGGCGCATCGATTTGGATGATTTGGAGTGGGAGTACCTGGAGGGCGACGGGGACTTTAGGAGCGAGGAGGTGTGCAGGTTGCGCGACGAGGCCGACGTCATCGTCACCAACCCGCCGTTCTCGCTGTTCCGGGAATTTCTCGCTTGGATTTTAGCCGCAAAGAACGCAAAGGACGCAAAGCAGTTCCTCATCATCGGGAACATGAACACGGTAAACACAAAGGATGTTTTCCCCCTTGTCGTAAATGGGCAGTTGTGGCTTGGAAACGGCTTTTCGCATGGCAATGCGTATTTCAGTGTTGCCGATGGATGCAAAACCGAATATGCCGACGGCGTGTATGACAGCGCCACAAACCTTGTGAAGTTCCGTAATTGCTGCTGGCTGACGAACATGGAGCATGGGCGACGGCACCAGCCATTGCAGTTGATGACGATGGCGGACAATCTGCGGTATTCCAAGCACAGGGAAATCAAGGAGCATGGCTACCGTCACTATGACAACTTCGACGCGATCGAGGTTCCGTATTCCGACGCTATTCCGAGCGACTATGACGGCGTGATGGGAGTGCCCGTCACTTTCCTCGACAAGTTCTGCCCGGAGCAGTTCGAGATTGTCGGCATCACGAAGACCTGGTTTGGTGCGGCGACGAAGGTTTACCCGGAGCAGGTCCAAGTTGATGCGGACGGCCGCCGCAAAACCGTGACAAAGCTGAACGACGGCGCGGTACTGAAGGTTGACGCGCCGCCGCCGGGCGCGACCTACTATGAAGTCGGTGGCGAGAAATTCATCCAGACCTACCCCCGCATACTCATCCGCGCAAGGAGGGCGAAATGAACCTTTGCGCTCTTTGCGTCCTTTGCGGCTAAAAACATCCCAACAGGAAAGGCGATTCACCATGACAACGACACTTCTGACAGACCTGACGGTCGCCGACATCTGCAACGGCTTCCAATACAGCGAGCTTGAGGGCAAGGGCCTTTTCGGCTGGGGCGGGAAGCTCGTCATCCAGCCCGAATACCAGCGCAACTACATCTATGCCGACGGGAGGCGCGACGTGGCCGTGATAGACTCCCTGCTGAAGGGCTACCCCATCGGCCTCCTCTACTTCGTGAAGACGGCGGACGGGCGCTACGAGGTGCTTGACGGACAGCAGCGCATCACCAGCGTCGGGCGCTACGTCACGGAGAAGTTCGCCTTCCCCGACGCGGACGGCTTCGAGCGGAACTTCTCCAGCCTCCCCGCCGACTTGCGGGAGAAGCTGCTCGAAACGCGCCTCACCATCTACGTGTGCGAGGGCGGGGAGAGCGAAATCAAGGAGTGGTTCAAGACCATCAACATCGCCGGCATCCCGCTCAACGCGCAGGAACTCCTGAACGCCATCTATTCGGGGCCTTTCGTCACGGCGGCGAAGGAGGAGTTTTCGAACTCCATGAAGCCGATGCTGCAGAAGTGGAAGGCCTACGTCAAGGGCAGCGAAAAGCGGCAGGAGATACTGGCCGAGGCGCTGCGCTGGGTCGGCAGGGGCGACATCGACGGCTACATGGCGAAGCACCGCTTCGATGCTGGGATTGGCGAACTCAAGGCCTACTTCAACACCGTCATCGACTGGGCGGCGACGGTGTTCAAGGGCGTCGAGGACGAAATGTGCGGGCTTGACTGGGGGCGGCTCTACGAAACCTACCACGTGGGCGCATACGATCCCGAGGCGGTCTGGGCGCGGGTCAGGGCGCTCTACGCGGACGAGTTCGTCAGGAACCGCAGGGGTGTTTTCGAATACGTCCTTGGCGGCGAAAAGGACACGCGGCTTCTCGATGTGCGCGTATTCGACCCCAAGGAGGCGAAGGCCGTCTATGCGAAGCAGACCGCCGCCGCCGAGAAGAAGGGCGTCTCGAACTGCCCCCTCTGCGCAGTCGGGCATGACGCAAATGCAAGGCGCATCTGGAAGTTCGCGGAGATGGACGCCGACCATGTGACGGCCTGGAGCAAGGGCGGGGCGACCGACACCTCCAACTGCCAGATGCTCTGCCGGACGCACAACCGGGCCAAGGGGAACCGATAGCCGTGAAAGACCGGGGCAGCGTCCGGCCCGGTTAAGCTGTTTGCCGCGACCTGCGGCTCGGCGGGGACGCCTCGCTCCACCACACTAGGAGATGCGCCTGGGCAAGCCGCCGCCTTGCGCCTTACGCCCGGAAAGTGTAGAATGTAACCATCCAAAAAAGCACTTCCACCCCGTCTCACCTCACCTCACCTCACCTCACCTCACTTGTCACTCCCATGAGCCTTCCCCGACCCGAACATCCGCGCCCGCAGTTCGAGCGCGACGACTGGATCAACCTCAACGGCGAATGGACTTTCGCCTTCGACTTCGGCCACTCCGGCCGCGACGCCGGCCGCGCGCTCTTCAAGTCGAAGGGCTTCGACCGGAAGATCGTCGTTCCCTTCTGCCCCGAAAGCAAGCTCTCCGGCGTCGGCCACACCGACTTCATCGAGGACATGTGGTACCACCGCACGATCGCCATTCCGGCGGCCTGGGCGGGAAAGCGCATCCTCCTCCACTTCGGCGCGGTCGACTACGAATGCGAGGTCTATGTGGACGGCGCGAGCGTCGCGAACCCGCATTTCGGCGGGACGGTCTCGTTCGCGTTCGACATCACCTCGTTCGTCAAGGCCGGCGGCGAGCACGACCTCGTCGTGCGCGTCCACGACATGACCCGCGGGCGGAACCAGCCCGGCGGCAAGCAGTGCTACGACTACAAGTCGCGCGGCTGCCACTACACCCGCACGACCGGCATCTGGCAGACCGTCTGGCTTGAGGCCGTCGCCAAGGAGGGGCTCAAGTCGTGCCAGATCGTCCCGGATTTCGACGGCGCGCGCTTTGTCGTCACGCCGAAGTTCCACGCCGTCCGGGCCGGCCTGAAGTTCCGCGCGACGCTTCTCGACGGCGAGGCCGCCGTCGCGACGGCAGAATGCGCGGCGCTTGACGGCGTCCCGCTTGTCCTGCAGATCCCCGGCGAGGCCAAGCCGTGGTCGCCCGCGTCGCCTTTCCTCTACGGCCTTCGCCTCGAGGTGGTCGACCCTGCCGGCGCCGCCATCGACGCCGTCCGCTCCTACGCGGGCCTGCGCAAGATCCACATCGAGGGCAACCGCTTCTTCCTCAACAACAAGCCGCTCTACTTCCGGCTGGTCCTCGACCAGGGCTTCTACCCCGATGGCATCTGGACGGCTCCGAGCGACGCGGCGCTCAAGCGCGACATCGAGCTCTCACTGGCCGCCGGCTTCAACGGCGCGCGCCTCCACCAGAAGGTCTTCGAGGAGCGCTTCCACTACTGGGCCGACAAGCTTGGCTACCTCACCTGGGGCGAGGCCTCGAGCTGGGGATGCGACCCCAACACCGACCAGGGCGCGCGCAACTTCCTCCCCGAATGGGCGGAGATTGTCGAGCGCGACCGCAACCACCCGTCGATCATCGCCTGGACGCCCTGGAACGAGACGTGGGACTGCCGCGAACGCGCGCAGCACCATCGCACGCAAGGCGACTGCTACAACCTCTGCAAGGCCATCGACCCGACCCGCCCGGTCAACGACGCCTCGGGCTATGTCCACGCCCTCACCGACCTCTGGACGGTCCACAACTACTCGCGCGCCGAGCAGCTGGCGAAGGACCTCGTCTCAGGCGGCCCCGACGGCGTCTGGCTGCGCGACCCCGACAAGCTCAACGCCTGCCCCTACGGCGGCCAGCCCTACGTCAACGACGAGTTCGGCGGGCTGAAGTGGATACCCGAGGGCCGCGCTGCCTTCGCCGACAACACCTGGGGCTACGGAAACGACATCCCCGACCTGGAGGCCTTCTACAAGATCCTCTCCGACGAGGTGGACGTCATGCTGGCGGTTCCGAATCTCTCCGGCTGGTGCTACACGCAGCTGACCGACGTCGAGCAGGAGCAGAACGGCGTCTACTGCTACGACCGGACCGCGAAGTTCGACATGGCCCGCATCCGGGAGATCTTCTCCCGCGAGCCGAAGGAAGGGAAGTAGCGCCATGGACAGGCTTCTTGAACTCCTGCGCGAAGACGCGCGGCGCACGCCCGCCCAGCTGGCGGAACTTCTGGGCGAGGGCGAGGACGCCATTCGCGGACGCATCGCGAAGTACGAGGCCGACGGCGTCATCCGCGGCTACCAGGCGCTCGTCAACGCCGACCTCGTGGAGGAGGATCTCGTCCACGCGGTAATCGAACTGCGCATCCGCCCGACGCAGGAGGGCGGCTTCGACCGGATCGCCAACCGCATCGGCCGCTTCTCCCAGATCGAGTCGATGTTCCTCATGTCCGGCGGCTACGACCTCCTCCTCTTCGTGAAGGGGCGCAACCTCCAGGAGGTCGCGAAGTTCGTGAGTTCCCGGCTGGCGACGATGGAAGGCGTCCTCTCCACGGCAACGCACTTCATGCTGAAGACCTACAAGGACCAGGGCGTCCTCATGGAGAACTTCGACGATGACGACAGGCTCAAAGTCTCTCCGTGACCGTCTCTCGCCCGTCGTGCGGGACCTGCCGAAGTCGGGGATCCGCGACTTCTTCGACATCGTCGCGACGCGCGACGACGTGATCAGCCTTGGCATCGGCGAGCCGGACTTCGTGACGCCCTGGCACATCCGCGAGAAGGCGATTGCCGGCATTGAGCGCGGCGCCACGCACTACACATCCAACCTCGGCCTTCCGGCCCTGCGCCGGTCGATCTGCACGTACATTTCCCGCTCCTACGGCGGGCTCGCCTACGACTGGCGGGGCGAGGTCATGGTCACGGTCGGCGTTTCCGAGGCGATCGACGCCGTGATGCGCGCCCTCGTCGCGCCCGGCGACGAGGTCATCTACCATGAGCCGTGCTTCGTCTCCTACGCCGCCGAGATCAGGCTCGCCGGGGGCGTCCCCGTCCCGGTTGCGACCCATGCCGAAGACGGCTTCCGCCTGACGCGCGAGGCGCTCGAGGCGGCCCTCACGCCGCGCACGAAGGCGCTGATGGTCAACTTCCCGTGCAACCCGACGGGCGCCATCCTCGACGCCGCGTCGGCCAGGATGATCGCCGACTTCGTGACGGAACACGACCTCCTCCTCCTCTCCGACGAAGTCTATTCCGAGCTTACCTACGACGCCCCGCGCGTCTCCCCGATGTCGTTCCCCGGCATCCGCGACCGCGCCGTCTTCCTCGGCGGCTTTTCCAAGGCGTGGGCCATGACGGGCTTCCGCCTCGGCTTCGTCTGCGCGCCGCGCGAGCTGCTCGACGCCGCCATGAAAGTGCACCAGTACGCCATCATGTGCGCCCCCGTCGTGAGCCAGCACGCCGCCGTCGAGGCGCTCGACAGCGGGTGGGACGACATCGAAAGCATGCGCCTCTCCTACCGCGACCGCCGCAACCTCGTCCACGCGGCCTTCGTCGAGATGGGGCTGCCGTGCTACCGGCCCGAAGGCGCCTTCTACATTTTCCCGTCAATCGCCCCGACGGGCCTCTCCTCCCATGACTTCGCCATGGGCCTTCTCGACGCCGAGAACGTCGCCTGCGTCCCCGGAGCGGCCTTCGGCGCCTGCGGCGAGGGCTTCGTCCGCTGCTCCTACGCGACGGATCTCGAGCATCTCCGCGAGGCCATGCGGCGCATGGCGCGGTATGTCTCCTCCCTGCGAAAATGACCCTGGGCGCGGCCCCCTCTCGTCGCCGCCTTGGAACCACGAAATGGACACCCCCAAGCGAAAACTCGTCGTCGCCACGCACAACGCCAACAAGCTCCGCGAAATCGGCGAAATCCTCCCCGGCTGGGAAATCGTCGGGGAGGACACCGGCGTCGAGGAGGACGAGGCGACCTTCGCCGGCAACGCCCTCGTCAAGGCGCGTGCCGCCGCGCGGCTCCATCCCGGCGCCTTCGTGATGGCCGACGACTCCGGCCTCGAGGTCGATGCCCTGGGCGGCGCCCCCGGCGT
>JAEEGL012301602.1_pt1 | contig 22174 bp, 19 predicted proteins | sample 9134231 | NCBI WGS metagenome assembly JAEEGL01 (sample SAMN16246548, study PRJNA631951) | gut metagenome | biome: gut microbiome; feature: rumen; material: fiber-attached | host: Bos | place: Iran: Karaj | collected 2018-10 | reverse complement strand
CAGGTTCGAATCCTGCTACCCTAGCCAATAAGGGGCGTGGATACCACGCCCCGCCATTTATCGCAAAAGCGATAAATATGCGCAGTTAATTTCGCGAAGAACAAGGCGCGTGAATGCCGGGTCGAAACGAACGTACCCAAGTACGTGAGTGAGCGAGGTCATTCACTGCAACGCAGTCATTCGTGAAATTAACAAGCATAGGGCGACATAGCCAAGTGGTAAGGCAGAGGTCTGCAAAACCTTTATCCCCCGGTTCAAATCCGGGTGTCGCCTCCACGAAAACCGTCAGGATTCTTGAGAAAGATGATCGGCGGTTTTTTCATATCCGGAATCAAAGCAGTCAGTAAAGGCTGCTTTTTTATTTAATCAAAAGGAGGATCAATAATGGAAAACATGAATGATTTTATGACAAAAGTGAAAGAGACACTTGAGGAAATGCTGCCTGAGAGGGTGCTGAAGGAGGCAGTGCTGGAAGAGAAGATCGTCGTCAAAGAAAACGATGAGATACTCCATGGGCTGAACCTTGTCAGAGGCGAGAACGAGATCTCGCCTCTGATTTTTTGCGACGAACTCTTTGAACAGTACAAAAAAGGCAGGAATCTCCGGGACATTCTGAGAAACGCTGTTATCGTATTATCGGAGGATCCGGGGGAAACCCCTAAAGATCTCGTAGACCGGCTGGACATAGAAAACGTGGAGGGAAGGCTTACCTTAAGGCTTCTGGAAGCAGACCGAAACAGAAGGTTTCTTGCAGAGATCCCTCATCTGGATGTGGGGAACGGCTTTGTTTACGTTTGTGAGATAAGGGTCGACAGTCCCATAGGAGGCTATTGGAAGACAACGGTCAATAACACCCTTATGAAAGATATCGGTTACGATAAGGAAAGACTCTTCAAGGAAGCTTTTTTGAGTTCTCCTAAGCTTTCTCCGGCAGTGATGCTATCCACCCTTGAAATCATTATGGATATGGACAATAAGCACAACGTTTTGGAGAATGAAAAGATGCTGAGCGATAAGGAAAAAGACCGCTTGTACGTACTGACTTCTGAAGACAGGGCAAAGGGGGCATCGGTGCTGTACTATCCCGGCATGATGGAAAAGATAGGCCGTATCCTGGGCGAAGGGTATTACGCGGTGCCCAGCTCCATGGACGAGTTTCTCATCATACCTGATTCTGTCAAAGCGAATCCCAAACGTCTGAAATCTTCGGTTTCAGAAAGCAACAGCATGAAATTGAAGGAAGGGGAGAAAGTGCTTTCTGACAATATTTATCATTATGACAGGGAAACAGGAATCATGAAAACCGTTTAGAGTATCGATTTCGGGCCGGATGTGTGATATAATGAGGGCACAGCTTCGGCACAAGCCGAAATGCGGAGGTGCATCATGAAAATACTGCTCATCGTAGCTTTGATACTTTTGATCCTGGCAGTCGCTGCCTGTTTTTTAATGTCGTCTTTTGCACTTGGTATAAGGGCCCAGAGTCTGGAAGAGGCCAGAGCATGGCAGGAAGAAAGATACGACCTCAGCTGGTACGATGAGGGGGATGTGGAGGACTATACCATCAGGAGTTTTGACGACTATGAGCTTCATGTCGAGCATATTGCGAACCCGGAGAAGACGGGTAAGTACGTCATCATCTCCCATGGATATTCTGATAACAGATACGGCGCCCTCAAATACGGCAAGATGTATATGGATCTGGGCTTTGATCTGATCGTCTATGATCTGAGAGGACACGGCCTGAACGAACCAACCATCTGCACCTACACCATAAGAGAGAGCAGGGACCTTCTGGCTCTGACAGAGGATACCAGGAAAAGGTATGATGACATAGAGATGCTGGGACTCCATGGAGAATCCCTGGGAGCCGCTACGACCCTGGCATCATTAAGGTATAAGCCGCAGGTGGACTTCGCCGTATCCGACTGTGCTTTCAGCGAGATCAAAGCGGTGCTTAAAGACGGCCTCAAGTCCATGAAACTTCCCGGATTTCTGGTGGATCTAGCGTCATTTTCAGCTAAGCTCAGATATGGATATGATATGGATGAAATGAGCCCTCTTGAAGGTCTTAAGGATAATCAGATACCGGTCCTGTTCATTCACGGCGACAGCGACCAGCTCATTGGGCCGTATCACATGGAGAGACTCATGGAAGAGAACGGTGGATATGAGGAGTCCTGCCTCATTCAAGGAGCTGATCATGCAGTGTCCGTCTTCACGGATCCTGACACCTATTATTCATGTGTAAAAAACTTTATAGAAAACCTTTAAAACCAAGAACCTGCCATTGATTCGGCAGGTTTTTTTTGATAAAATAACTATATATAGGTATTTTCAGGGACCCGAAATCAACAGATGGTACGAACTGAAAATAAGGCTGGGTCTCTGTACGGAAAGGGAGTCATATGAAAGTTGTTGAAGGTTTAAAAAAGACTGTTTTAGTAATAGCAGCTTTAAGCATGGTCTTCACCATGAGTTTTGGCATGGTCGGAACCGCCAGAGCATATGCTGCTGTACAGGAGAGAGTGTTCGAGCCTGAGGATGAGTATTATGAAGATTATATCCTCAAGGGAACCGACGTGCCTGTCAAGGATGCCAGGATCAAAGCACTTATCGAGTACAATATTCTGACCGGAGGCACCAGATTCAAGGGAACCAACCAGTGCTGGGGCTATGCCGAGAAGGTACGCAGAATGTTCGGTACCGGAGGAAGGAGGACCTCAGTTCAGAAGAAGACTTCCGCTAAAGTTATCTTTGAAACACTGAGGAAAGTAAGGCCCGGCACTCACGTACGCTTCGGCTACAGCAAGACTCAGGAAGCACACTCCATCGCTGTATATAAGGTCACCAAGGACAAGATGTACTTTTCAGACGGAAACTGGGACAGCAATAACTGCATCCGCCATATGGTAGTCGATATAGACTATTTCACCAGATATCCTTATCTCAACTGGTATATCCAGCCCACAGGCGGATTTACAGTAAGCAAAACTTCAGCAAAGGGTATCTCCTACGAAAATGAAAACAAAAATCTGGTAGTTTGTCAGCCTGTGACCGGCGCCAAAAACTATACGATCTATAAGAGCACTTCCAAGAAGGGTAAATACACTCCGATCGCTACTACCACCAAGCCCTATTATCTGGATAAAAAGGCCAGAGTAGGCGCAACCTGGTATAAGATCAAACCCAACAACAAGTCAATAACGGCGCCCACCGTTGTTTACAACAAGGTAAAGACTCCTACGATAAGGGTCAACGCCACCAAGGCAGGATATTCCAAACTTACCTGGGATGCCATGAAGGGCGCTAAGAAATATGGCATCTATAAGACGTATTATGATAAGAACTATAATCTCAAGTATAAGAGGATAGCGACAGTCACAGGAACCAGCTACATATACAAAGGATCTCTCAACGATCTCGCCGTAAAGGCTCTGGCTTCCAACAGCAAGGCAGATTCCAACTATAACGAGATCTACGTTGAAAAGGTTCCTCCTCAACCTGTTATCACATCCATAGAGCAGGATGCTTCAGATAACAATAAGATCAAGATCACATTGAAGATACCTTATAGCTGCAAGAAATTTGATAACATTTACATGGATGTCTTTAGGTCAGATTCAAAGAACGGAGAGTACACATATCTCACAGGCTGTGACGTATATGGAAACGATGATTCCATGTACAAGAAGAGCGCCTTTGACTACAAGACTGCGGTACTCACGGCATATGATGAAGACTGGAAGTCCAACACGACCTATTACTATAAGGCGGTAGTATACGGATACAGCACCACCAGTGAGGGCTGGTACACATATCAGCAGCCCGGTCTTGACAGCAAGATCGTTTCCTTCACAACACCCGAGAGACCTGTCATAGAAGTCAAGTATGGCGACGGCACTCTTTACAAGTATTCCGACGGTACTCCTATCAAATATGTGGATCCTCAGGGCATCGTTCATACCGAAGGTCTGGAACTTAACTGGTGGGATGAGCTCATATATGAATATAACGGAACTAAATACATGGTCGAGACTGATGGATCTTTGTACTATTACGATCCTTCTGATGATACCTGGCATTATATCTATGATGACAGTTACACCAACAATGATGCAGGCCGGGGTATGATCGCAGCTCCTGAAGAAAATACTGAAGAAGCTGCAGATATTGAAGCTGAAGCAGCTACTGAAGATGAATCTGTAGCTGAAGAGGAAGAAGTTTCTGAGACCAGTGAAGAAACCGTATTTCAGACCGAAACTGAGCCCCGGGAAGAAGCCATAGAAGGTTAAGTTGATAAAGCCTGAGTCCTAAGGACGGAAAGGATGTAGCCATGACTGAAAATAAGACCGCGAACAGAACTAAGCGAAGCACCCTTGTGATCATACTGTTCTGCTTTATATTCACATTATCCTTCGGACTGATGGGACAGGCAGACGCATACGCTTATTCTTATATCACAGGGAACATTTACGGACCCTATGAACCCCATGAGACTTGTGAACTCATAGGAAGCGAAGTACCTGTAAAAGCCAAATATCAGGCTATGATAAACTACAATATCATGACCGGAGGAGATGTCTGGAGAGGAGGCGGCCAGTGCTGGGGATATGCTGAGAAGGTGAGAAAGCTCTTCGGAGGCGGAGGACGCACCGTACAGGTAAAAAAGAAATCCACCAAGAATAACATATATAATACTCTTCACAAACTCAAGCCCGGCACTCACGTGCGTTTCGGTAATTCCAAGACAGGCGCAGGGATCCACTCCATAGCGGTATACAAGGTCACCGGGAGCAAGATCTACTATTCTGAAGCGAACTGGGATCATGCCAACGGCATAGAACATCACGTCATGGATCTGGCGGATTTCGCTAAATACAGAGCCTATACTTATATCATGTGGTATATACAGCCCACCGGCAGTGTTTCAGTAAGAACTCCTGTCATAACAGGGGATTCCTATGATCTCGTAAACAAGGTGGAACTGGCCTGGCAGCCTGTATCCGGCGCCAAGAAATATACGGTCTACAGAAGTTACTCCAAAAATGGCAAGTACACTCCGCTTAAGACTGTAACCAAGCCCATGTATGTGGATAAGACCGCAAAGAAAGGCGCTGTATGGTATAAGGTGAGGAGCTCCAACGGCCGCTACAGCAGCCCGAAAGTGATTTACAACAGGATCAAATCTCCCGTTGTAAAGGTGGGATACAACAAGAAGGGTTATATTGATCTTTCCTGGGAAAAGGTAAAGGGCGCAGTCAAATACGCGGTCTACGAACCGGCTTATGACAGCAATGGAGGATATAAGCTGAAACGTCTGGTGACCACCAAGGCTACAAGCTACACGCTTATTAAGAACACCGATGAAGCTGTTGAATTCGTGGTAAAGGCCATCCCGAAGAACACCAAGGCAACATCCGGCGGCACATATGGTTACGCATACCGCGCTGCTCCCAGACCGAAGATCACAGAAGCCAAGTACAACAAAGTATATAGTTCCGCGGATCTTCTCTTCAGGCCTTTGTACTCATGTAAGAAATACGGCTGCCTGGGATACAATGTCTACCGCTCCACGACTAAAAATGGCAACTACGAGTGCGTTGGCGGCGGCTACATCTACGGATTCACCTTCGCCGAGATGAATATTACAACTTATGAAGACTACGATTATGAGAAGGATCTGATTCCTTTCTATGACGATTATCTGGATCCCGGAACATACTATTACAAAGTCGCTCTCGTCGGAGGATCGACCATGTGGCGTATGAGCGAAGGTATGTGGAGCGCGGCTGTCAAGGTGGAGATACCTGATCAGACAACTCCTGATCCGGGCGATGGAGGACAGGACGAACCTATAGTGCCTGAACCTGATTATGATGAAGAAGTCATCCAGTATGGTGATGCAGGTTCTTTCCACTTGGTGGATGATGGAAGCTTCTATTTCATAACATCCGACGGTACAAAGAAATACCCGTCTTCATATAATCCGAGCACAGGAGTTCTGGATTTCGTGGACGAAAACGGTAACTGGTTCTACATTTATCCTGACGGAACTATAGTGTATGATACCGATGAAGACTAATATGAACCAAATTAAAAAAAATATATCAAATAAAAGTTTTTTGCGAAAGAAAGGAAGACAGTCATGATTTTCATGGGAAATGATTACAGCGAAGGCGCAGCTCCTCAGATCCTGGAGGCACTTGTAAGAACTAATATGGAACAGACCGAGGGCTATGGCACAGACGAACATTGCATGCATGCTGCCGAGCTTATCAAAGAGACCCTGGGAAGGGACGATGTGGATATTCACTTCATCGTAGGAGGCACTCAGACCAACATCACAGTAATAGCTTCTATTTTGAGACCTTTCGAGGCTGTCATCGCACCGGAGACAGGCCATATCTGCCGTCATGAGACCGGTGGAGTAGAAGCCACAGGTCATAAGATCGTACATATGAGGACCAACGACGGAAAACTCAGAGCTGAACAGGTGGAGGAGGCAGTGCTTTTCCATACTGATGAGCATTTCGTAAAACCAAGAATGGTCTACATCAGCCAGCCTACAGAGCTGGGTACCATGTACAGCCTTGAGGAGATCAAAGCCATCAGAGCTATGTGCCTCAAATACGGACTGTATCTGTATATCGACGGAGCTCGTCTCGCAGTGGGACTTACTAATTCGGCAACAGACTTTGATATCAAAGATATACCTGAACTTTGCGATGTATTCTATCTGGGCGGAACCAAGATCGGAATGCTTTTCGGAGAGGCCATCGTTATAATCAATGATAAGCTCAAACCGGATTTCAGATTCATGATCAAACACTGCGGAGCCATGCTTGCCAAGGCCAGACTTCTGGGCGTTCAGTTTGAAGCGATGTTCAAGGATAAGGGCAAGCTCTACTATGAACTTGGTTCCCATGCCAATGCCATGGCGGACAAGCTTCGTGCAGGACTTGATGAGCTGGGATTCCAGTTTGCAGTAGATTCACCGACCAATCAGATCTTCATCAGAGTATCCGATGCTCAGGTAAAGAAGCTGGCGGAGGATGTGATCTATGAACCTGACGGTACTTTGGATCCGGGCTATCAGAGGATCAGATTCTGCACCTCCTGGGCTACACCTGAAGAGGACATAGACAAGCTTCTGGAGATACTTAAAGAAGTTAAGAAAGTAGGATAATATGAATAGTGAAACCATGAGAAAAGTACTCGTAAGATCAGCTTGTGTCATCATAGCTCTGATGATGGTCTGCACTTTCAGCATAACTGAAGTTTACGCAGTTTCACCTGATGACTATGAAGTAGACAAAGCGTATGAAGAAAGAGAGATGGGCGGGACTCAGCTCATAGGCGAGGAGACACCTGTATCTGCGGATTATCAGGCTCTCATCGATTATTATTGTCTTAAAGACGGAGTTAAGTACAAGGGATCCAATCAGTGCTGGGGTTACGCAGAAATGATGAGAAAGCGCTTCGGCACTAGTGGCAAGACGGTAAAGGTCGACAAGAGATACTGCGGATATAACATCTATAAGTATCTCAGGAAAGTCAATCCTGGTACTCATGTGCGTTTCAACTATGGATATGGCGCTCACTCCATATGCGTATATAAAGTCACCAAGAATAAAATTTATTTTTCTGACGGCAACGGCGATGGAGGCCAGAACGGTATAGCATATTACGTTCAGGAATACGACAAAAACGACAAAGGAAGCGAATACAGCTCCAAGTTTGAATATTATATCGAACCGACAGGATCCTATAAGTCCAAGACCACAGTTCCTCTTGCAGATTGTGCCGATACAGAGAACAAGATAACTGTCGTATGGCAGCCTTTAAACGGCGCTAAGACCTACACCGTTTACAGAAGCTATTCCAAGAATGGTAAGTACACCCCGGTAGGAACTGTCAAATCACCCAGATTCATCGATAAGAAGGCTAAATATGGTATCGTATTCTATAAGATCAAAGCCGGGAAATACACATCCAAACCTTGCAAAGTATATCACAGACTGCCTTCAAAAGACGTGACGATCACACATAATGCGAAGGGTTATCCTGTGATCTCCTGGCCTAAGGTATCAGGAGCTTCCAAGTATGCTGTTTACAGGAGAATATACAAGTCCACCGGAGGTATCAAACTCGTCAGACTTGTGAAGACCAGCGGAACTTCCTATACTTACACCAAGATCAAATCAGACTATGATACTTTGCTCGTGAGAGCCATCCACCCGAAGAACAGCAAGCTGAATTCCTATGGAACCATGGTATTCTATCCTAAGAAGACCGCACCAAAGGCCAAGATAGAGAGCTGGGAATACGATGAGTATTACAACGAGCTCCATTTCAACGTAAGGGGACTTTACAGCGCTAAACATGGTGACTACCTGAAGTTCGACCTGCTTCGTTCTGATTCGGAGAATGGTGAATTCACTAATATCAATTACAGATATGCCTTTGGAGGTTACTCTGAAACCAATAAATCCGACTACAATGTGACGGATACCGTTGATATCAGGGATTATACTTTGACCGACGAGGATAAGGGTAAAACTTACTATTACAAAGCGGTAGCTACCACCGATTACGGCGAAGGCCTGGACAGCAAAGTCATGGCAGTCACAGTTCCCGGCGGTGAAGAAAGCGAAGGACTTTGATAAGTTATAAGGATAAGAATTTTATGAAAAATATCATCATTACAGCAGGAGGCACATCGGAGCCCATAGATGAGATCCGCGCTATAACCAATAAGAGCACCGGCAAGCTGGGCAGCCTCATAGCACAGGAATTCAACGGAAGAGGAGACGTGGATAAGATCTTTTATATCCATGGGAAGGGCGCAGTTCTTCCTGAAGGTGACAAGATCGAGCTCATTCCCATCAAGTCCACTAACGATCTCCTGGTGGCAATGCTTAAGACCACATCGGAGAATGAGGTCTCTGCCATCATCCACAGCATGGCAGTAAGCGACTATACCACTGCAAGTTTCGTTTCTCTGGAGGAGCTGCTCACGCTTCTGGCAAACTCGGACTGCGAGACGGTGGAAGATGTGAGAGATATGCTGGAGAGGGAGGATTTCAGAAAGAAATATACCAAACTTCCCTCAAGCATCAATGATCCTGTAATAATGCTCAAACAGACTCCGAAAGTGCTTTCTAAACTGAGAGATATGGAACCGGACGCAGTCATAGTAGGTTTCAAACTTCTGGACCACGTGAGCCACGATGAACTCATGAGGGTAGCGGCGGCTCAGATCGAGAAGAACCACACGGATTTCTGCATGGCAAATGATTATGAGACCGTGGTTTCACCTGTTCACGTAGGCTTCCTTCTTGATAAAGAGGGATGGGAGCAGGTGTTCACCGGTAAGGAAGCTATAGCTAAGGGTGTCATGGAAAACGTCATGTCTCTCATAAAATAAACAGCTTGAATTCAGGAGATAACTTATGAAAAACATTATTTTGGGAGTCACCGGAAGCATTGCAGCATACAAGGCCTGTGACATCGCCAATAATCTTACCAAGGACGGGAATTCGGTGAAGGTCATCATGACAGAAGCGGGGCAGAAATTCGTAACGCCACTCAGTTTCATGACCCTTACCAAGAACAGAGTCTACACGAATACTTTTGATAATCAGGATCCCGGCAAGGTGGAGCACATCGCTCTTGCCGGTGAAGCTGATCTCTTTCTGGTTGCTCCGGCCAGCGCTGATTTCATAGCAAAGGCCTGGGCAGGGATCGCTGACGATATGCTGACCAGCACGCTTCTCGCTTACAGAGATAAGCCCGTGGTGATCTGTCCTGCCATGAACACCAATATGTATGAGAATCCTGTGACTCAGAGAAACATTGAAGACCTTAAGAAGAGAGGATTCAAATTCATCGAACCCAAGGAGGCATATCTTGCCTGCGGTACAGTAGGTAAGGGAGCCCTTGCCAGTGTCGATGATATCGTTAATGAAATCAGGGAAATGATCAAAAACATCTGATCAAGAGGACAAAGGGGAAAATGAGGAAATCGATGAGAGGAAACAAAACCATAACGATCCTGGTCCTGTGTCTGGCACTGTTCATGACCACAGCCGGCCCGGGCTTCGCTCAAGGGGGACCATCGGATATTTCGGAGGCCATCAGCCTTTGCGAAGAGGCGGTAACTGCGGCTGAAAGTGCTTTGGAAGCGGCTGAGAAGCGGTATGAAGATGCCAAGGCAAAGGCAGAAGCCAAGATAACCGTGACCGACGAAGATCTGGAAGGCACCGGCAGGGAGTTCATAGACAGTCTGGTGAAGACCTGCTATGACACTGACAAGACCAAGACCACGTCTGCGAGTCTTCTGAAGAAAAAGGAACTCACAGTCAAGGGCTGCATGGACAGGGCAAAGGCTAATGCCGCCTGCAAGACTGCCATCGATAAGATCGAAGCTTCGGCCCAGTCTGAAGATTACACTTTCGAAGGCAGGGTAAACAGGTCTCTGTCTCTGGACAACCTTTACAAGGCCATAACCTATATGAAGACCTGCAACACCCTGAGGGTGAATGAGACGGATTCGGACGGTAAGTCTCTGGGCCTTAAGCCATACAGAGTATCTCCGTATCTCATGGCTTCTGCAGCAGTGTCAGCAGCCATAGGCTCCTATACCAAGACGCATACCTGTGTATATCAGAATATCCTGGTGACCTTTAACGGCAAGAAAGCCTATGAGAACATTTCATGGGGCAAGGCCGATCCATTCCCGGGATGGTACACCGCAGAGAAGAATGGTACCTGGCCGTCCAAGGCTCACTACAATCAGATAATAAGTTCCAATTTCAAGCAGACCGGAGCCAACTGGAACGATCAGCAGATCTTCTCGCAGCAGTGCTTTACATCTGATACCGAAGGCACTTCATATGCTGTCAGCAAGTTCAAAAAACTTCTGGACCAGTTCGTTGAGGACAAGAAACTTCAGATCATTGAGCAGAAGAAGTCAACCATGTCCATCTTTAACACCAAGCCCAGTTATCTGGTCAAGGCTGAAACAGCGCTTGAGACCGCCAAGACAAACCTCAGAGAGACGGTCGAGGGATATACTCCCGAGATCGCGGTGACTTGCACCTCATATAACACCCTGAAGGTGACATATGAGATCCCTGAAGGTTATACCGGCATCAAGATCTACCGTTCAACTACAGGTGAAAATGGCACGTATAAACTGAGGACCACACTGAAGACCGGAACCGAGTATGTCAACTCCGGTATCACCTGCGGTAAGACCTTCTACTACAAGGTCAAACTCTATAAGAAGATCGATGGTAAGCTGGTTTACTCCAAGCTTTCCGATAAGGTTGAAGGTACACCGCTTCCCGGCAAGGTGAAGGGAGTCAAAGCCACCAAGACCAAGAAGGGTAAACTGGCCCTTAGCTGGAAAGAAATAAAAGGAGCTACGGATTACGACATTTACGTAAGAAGAAGCGGAGAGAAGAAATTCGCTCTCCTCAAGATCGACAAGACCATCAGAGGCCTGACTCTGGAAACAAGAGAAGCAGGTACCCTGAAGGCCAGAGCGGTTCCCGCTGAGCCGGCTACGTATATCATCAAAATACGCGCTTATCGCATGGTAAACGGAACCAAGGTCAAAGGAGAATTCTCAGAAGACGTTAACATCGAGTTGTAGTAGATTTTGAAAAATTAAAGAAAAATAACGCAAAATATACTAATTAGGGGCTTGAATTTCAGGCCCCTAAGTGCTATATTGAAGTTGACAAGTAAATAAAGTATTTGTGTTCCGGTCCTAGAACGTCCGGCTAAGATGGAAGCAGGTCAGATTCCTGCACGGTCCCGCCACTGTATTGATGGAGTTTGGTTCAATATGCCATTGGGTATTTCCCGAGAAGGCGAATCAAATGATGAAATCTAAGTCAGGAGACATGCACATATACTAGACTTCACTGTGTCGGTGAAACACGGATGGATCATTTTTATTTCTCCAAACAGCAAAAACGGGCTGCAGTCATCAGGGCTGCAGTTTTTTGATCGTAAAAAACTTTTCATCCAGTAGGGAGGAGAGTGCTTCCTCCTCCCTACAATCCATCCCATCCAACCGATTATGGTTCATTCCGAAAATCACCGTTTGAGTATTCAAATGGTTTTTTTATTATCTTAATATAATCAAAGGAGTAAGAAAAATGAAAAAAGCATGGTTTGAGAATCCGGATAACGTAGTTTACGCAGACATCGATGAATTCGCAGATAATTTCGGAAAAGAGACAGGAATAGAGAATCTCAGGGCTAAGATCGAGGATTTCAAAGCGAACCCGGTAAAAGAGGGCGTCAACCTCAAGGGACTTAAGAGAACCAGTCTTAAACTCTTCATTCCCAACATGTATTTTGACAGTCCCATGGAGATGGGGGACACCGTATGGGCATACCTGGGAGAAAACTATGAGTGTTACTGCCTTTACTGGAAAGAGTAATTGATTTTTTACCTCTGAAATGGTATATTATAGAGTGGAAATCTTTTGAAAGAAAATAAATACCATGGAAAAGAAATTAAAAAATCAGAAATTAAAAAAATATGCCCTCATTGGCCTGGCTATCCTGGTTGCAGTGGGTATTTTTGCCGGTGTGTCTTTAAGCGGTAAAGACGATCCAGCCAATGCGCCGGAGGAACAGACCATCGAGCAGGAGACAACACAGGAAGAGACTACCGAGGCATCAGAAACTCAGGACGAAGCAGGAGAGACTGCTGAAGCCGAGGATGCTGAGAAAGAGGATAAGGAAGATAAATCCGACAAGTCCGATAAGAAGGACGCGGACAAGAAGGACGATAAGAAGGCCGAAGAGGAGAAGTCTGAAGACAAGAAGGAAGAGTCCAAGGAAGAATCAAAGGAAGAGGCCAAGGCTCCTGACAATCAGTCTGACACTCAGGCTAAGGAGACAGAAAAGAAAGAAGAGAAGTCCAAGGATACTAAGAAAAAGGACTCCAAGGATAAAGATTCCAAGAACAAGGACTCCAAGAACAAGGACTCCAAGAATAAAGATTCCAAGAACAAGGATTCAAAGAAAGAAGATTCAAAGAAAGAAGATTCCAAGAAGGAAGAAGCCAAGACTGACGACTCACTCACTGTATACGTCCAGATCCTTTGCTATACTCTTTCCAACGACATGTCACAGCTCGAGAATGAGGCCATCAGGAACTACATTCCTTCAAACGGTGTGATCCTGGGAAGAACTGCTTACAAAGGCAAGCAGGGAGAGACGGTCTATGATGCTCTCTCATCAGTCTGCAAGAGCAATGGCGTTCAGCTTGATGCCAACTACAGATCTTCTTACGGCTCAGTATATGTCGAAGGCATAGGCTATCTCTATGAATTCGACGCAGGAGCCAAGTCAGGATGGATGTACAGTGTCAACGGCGTCTTCCCCAACTATGGATGTTCATCCTATGAACTCCATGACGGGGACGAGATCAAGTGGCTCTATACCTGTGAGGGAATCGGCGCAGACCTTTAAACTAACGGCTATTAAATGAGGTAAACTGCTATGAAAAAATTTGCTTCAGCATTATTGATAATCACTTTGGCTTTCGTCATGAGTTTCGGAAGTGCAGGATCGGCCTTTGCCGCTGACAGGACACAGACAGATGCTGCTCTCAGCGAGACTGCAGATAAACTGGCTGCCAGATCACAGGCACCGACAGTGGACGAAAGCTGGGTACTTTATGGCTTGTCCATGGCAGGATATCCTATATCCGATGAGATGATCGCTTCATACAAATCAAGCCTGGAGACTCTCCTGGAAAGCAAGAACGGTCAGCTTACCATCAGACCGGGCAGGAAACTTCCCGACGGAACGATGACAGAGCCTACTGATTCATATCAGTATTCAGAGTACTCCAAGTACGTGATCATATGCACTGAGATGGGAATCGATCCAAAAGATATCGCAGGATACAGCCTTGTGGATCCTCTGGCTGATTTCAGCAAGATAACCAAACAGGGCATCAACGGACCTATATGGGCTCTCATGGCTTTGGATAGCTGCGGATATAATTTCTCATCCCAGGCCATAGTGAATGCAGGAAATTCACTGACGACCAAGGAGAAACTCATTGATCTGCTCATAAGACAGCAAAAAACTGACGGCGGATGGGCATGGATAGGAGACAAGGCAGACCCGGATATCACAGGTATGGTAATAAGAGCGCTGGCACCTCACTATAATGATTCTGAAGAGATAAAGGCCGCTCTTGATAGAGCAAAGGAAACCATGTCAGCCATGCAGCTGGAGTCCGGAGACTTTGCTACGATAATGGAGACGGGCGCAGACCCCACAGCTACCAGCGAAAGCACAGCACAGATCGTATGCGCTATTTCAAAGCTTGAACTGGATCCTAACACCGATGAGAGATACATCAAGGGAGGAAACTCCGCTATCGATGCGATCCTTTCCTACTATTTCACCGGAGAGGGCGGATTCATGCACATAAAGAGCATGCCGCAGATCAACGCTCTGGCTACAGAGCAGTGCTTCTATGCTCTGGCTCACTATTATAAATATGTCCTCAAGACTGACTATATGAAGATGAACGCGGATAAACTTGCCGAGGAAGCAGCAGCCGCAGCCGCAGCCGCTCAGGCAGAGAAGGAAGCCGCAGAGAAGGCTCAGAAGGAAGCTGAGGAAGCTGCAAAGAAAGCCGAAGAAGAAGCCGCCAACCAGGCTGCACAGGAAGCTGCCGAGAAGGCTAAGGCAGAAGCTGAAGCCGCAGCCGCTAAGGCCAAGGCAGCAGAGGAGACAGCAGCTAAAGCTCAGGAAGATGCCGAAGAAGCTGCTAAGAAGGCTGAAGAAGAGAAAGAACTTCGCGAGAAGAGAGAGGCTGAGAAGGAAGAGGCTCTGAAGAAGGCTGAGGAAGAGGCTGAAGCAGCGAGAGCAGAAGCTGAAGCTGAACTTAAGAAGATAGAAGAGCAGAAAGCCAAGGAGGAGAAGACCATCAAGGGAGTCAAGGCGACTACCGTCAAGCTCACATTAAAGCGCGCCAAGAAGAGCGGTAAGTACAACGTGAAGCTCACCTGGAAAAAGTCCGGAAGCTACAAGATGGACTACTTCCAGATCCAGAGATCTCTCAAAAAATCTTCGGGCTACAAGCTGATTTACAAGACCAAAAAGGGAACCGTCAAGACCTATACTGTTAAGAACCTCAAGAAGGGAAAGACCTTCTGGTTCAGGGTCCGCGGAGTACGTAAAGTGGGAGATACCAAATACTATTCCAAGTGGTCCAATAAGGCCTCAGTGAAAATACCTAAAAAATGATCATTAAAGAAAGTCTCCGTTCCGCATGGGACGGAGATTTTGAGCACGATAAATGTTTAAAGACTATCATCCTTTGGTAAACTTGATATACTTCGTTTTTGTCATCGGGGTCACCATGCTGTCCAATGATCCATGGTTCACAGCTCTGACCCTGGTTTTCGCATGGGTATATTCATATATGCTTAAAGGCAAGAAAGCCCTTAAACAGAACCTGGCCTTCACCATACCGATCCTCATCATAATGACTCTGGTGAACGCCATCTTCGTCCATAACGGCGCGACTATACTTTTTTATATCAGTGACCTGAGGATCACTCTGGAGGCCTTCACCTACGGGGTAGTAAGCGCCATGATGCTCAGCGCCGTACTGATCTGGTTCAGCTGTTTCAGTGAGATCATGACATCGGACAAACTCATTTATGTATTCGGCAAAGCAAGACCTGTAATGGGCCTTACGCTTTCCATGATCTTCAGATTCATACCTCTTCTGAGGGAACGTTTCAGAGAGATACAGATGGGCCAGAAAGCCATGGGCAGAGCGGACGAGCAAGGTTTCATGGGCAAAGCCAGACAGTTCATCAAGGAAGTATCCATCCTCATAAGCTGGTCTCTGGAATCCTCCATCGAGACGGCGGACTCCATGGAAGCCAGAGGATATGGATTGAAGGGAAGGACATCCTTCCATCTTTTCAGATTTGACACAAGAGATACGATAATGACAGTCATATCCACAGTGCCGGGGATCATTTGTCTCGCAGCTGCTGTTATGGGAAAGACAGACATATACTATTATCCCATGATAACTTTCGGAGAAATGGGTCTCTTCAAACTTGCAGCTTTAGTTTCATACATAATATTATTGGCAATACCCGTATTTACGGATATCAAAGGAATCAAAAAATGGCAGTTATCCAGGTAAAAGATCTAAGCTTCACATATCCTACCCAGAAGGAGCCTGCGCTTCGCAGGGTCAGTTTTGACGTGGATGAAGCCAGATTCATAGTGCTTTGCGGCAGATCAGGCTGCGGCAAGTCCACGCTTCTCAGACATCTCAAAAAGAATATGATGCCCTTCGGAGTCATGGACGGCCAGGTCATTTACGATGGATCGCCTCTCAAAGAACTGGATGACAGAAGGAGCGCCGCCGAGATAGGTTTCGTGCAGCAGAATCCCGATAATCAGCTGGTGACGGACAAGGTATGGCACGAACTGGCCTTCGGCCTGGAATCCCTGGGCCTGGACAATCAGACCATCAAAAGAAGGGTGGCTGAGATGGCTTCATACTTCGATATCCAGACCTGGTTCCGCCAGGATGTAGCCAATCTGTCGGGAGGTCAGAAACAGCTTCTGAATCTGGCATCCGTCATGGCTATGCAGCCTAAGGTGCTGATCCTGGACGAGCCCACATCTCAGCTGGATCCCATTGCGGCTTCTGAATTTTTGAGGACCGTCTACAAGATAAACAGGGACCTGGGCGTTACTGTCATCATATCGGAGCATAGGCTTGAAGAACTGATTCCCATGGCGGATAAGGTAATGGTCATGGACCAAGGTGAGATCATAGCCTATGACAGCGCAGACAAGATAGGAGATTTCCTGGCTGAGAAGGAGCACCCCATGTTCTATGGACTTCCCAGCGTCATGAAGATATATTCCAAGGCTGTAAAGGAAAAACCGGAATTGAGCGTTGCTCCGGGAGAAAAGGCGCCTCTTACCATAAGAGAGGGAAGACTGTGGCTGGACAGCTCCGTGGCATATAAAGAACCTCAGGCTGAAAGTGTTTTGGAAGGGCAGGAAGGAAATCAGGAAGACGAGGATCAGAACGCCATACTTAAGCTGAAAAATATATTTTTCAGATATACCAAGGATTCGGGAGATGTACTTAGGGATCTGAACCTGTCAGTCAGAAAAGGCGAACTGTTCACGATCCTGGGAGGTAACGGAACAGGAAAGTCCACCACCTTAAAAGTGATCTCCGGCATTCTCAAGAACCAGAGGGGCAAAGTGGAGGTAGGAGGCAGATTCTCCATGCTTCCGCAGAATCCTCAGGCTCTGTTCACGGAGATAACCGCTGAAGAAGAGCTTCTGGAAGCTCTGTACTACGTGAAGATAAGCGATAAGGAGAAGGTGGAGAAGGTTTATGACATGCTGGATCTCATGGAGATAAGGCATCTGGGCAAATCTCATCCCTATGACCTGTCAGGAGGAGAACAGCAGAGGCTGGCTCTGGGCAAAATACTTCTTCTGGAGCCCGAGATACTTCTTCTGGACGAGCCCACCAAAGGCCTGGATCCCTTCTTCAAACTCACCTTTGCGGGGATCATGGACAAACTGAAGGAGAGGGGAGTGACCATTCTCATGGTCTCTCACGACATTGAGTTCTGTGCGGAATTTGCCGACAGATGCGCCATGTTCTTTGACGGCGGTATAATATCCACAGGAAGTCCTCATGACTTCTTCAGGGGCAACAACTTCTACACCACATCGGCTAACAGGATCGCCCGGAACAGATTCCCCGACGCCATTACCTGGGAGGAGGTGGCAGAGTGCATTATCTCCTCATAAGCACCCTGATCCTGGTTCTGGCCATAGTGCCGTTTTTCAGGATGTACGAGAAGAGAAAGCCCAAGGCCAGGGAGATCGTTCTTATCGCCATGTACACAGCCATTACTGCTGCGGCACAGATATTCTTCCATGTGACCATTCCTTTTCAGATCGGGACGGCTCTGGTCATCATCGCGGGAATTTCTCTGGGGCCTCAGGCAGGCTTCCTCATAGGAGCTCTGGCCAGATTTGTCATGAATTTCTACATGGGGCAAGGACCCTGGACCCCATGGCAGATGTTCACCTACGGACTGCTGGGCTTCCTGGCGGGAATGGCCTTTAACAAGGCCACAGCCGAAAATAAATTCGAGACCAAGGAGAAGGAGGCTCTTGGCATAGAAACACCCAAAGAAAGGTATTTCATGGTGATCGTAGGACCCGTGCTTCTCATAGTATTCATGGAAATATTGGCTTATGTATCCTTCATTCTCTTCCCCGGAAAGGATGAGACCTTCTGGGGCTGGAGAGTATACGCTGCGGGACTCATAGGTCTGATACTGGGGATCCTGGTTCAGCATAAGAGGCTTCCCATCGACAGCGTGACCCTTACGGTATTTACGTTTTTTGTGACAATAATCATTTACGGAGGCATCATGAATGTGGCAGCCATGATGACTACGGGTGGTATCCCGGGAACGGATATCAGTTTGTCCTATCTCAGGACTTTATACATTTCGGGACTGCCATATGACGCATACCACGCTTTGACCGCTTCCATAGCCATGTTCGTCATGGGTAAGACCATGATCAGCAAGCTGGAAAGGATAAAGATAAAATATGGTATTTACAGGAGGTAACAGATTGAGCTGCTTTAAGATGGAAACAGAGAATTTCAAGTTTTTTCAACATAAGGAATGCGAATTCTTTCCTTGTCATCCTATAAAGGATGTGGAGAATTTCAATTGCCTTTTCTGTTATTGCCCTCTGTACGCACTTGGAGATAACTGCGGAGGGAATTTCAGATATAACGAGAAAGGTTTCAAGGACTGCACCGACTGTAACCTTCCTCATCTCAGAAAAAACTATGACTACGTCATCGGAAAATACAATGAGATAATCGACATCGTAAAGGCTAATCATGAAAAAGGTTACAGAGAGATCGTAAGCGAGGAAGAATAATGGAAATAGAACTTAAGTATTCCGCTGATAAGGGGGCCGGAGAAAAAATAATCGGCGATCTGGCTCAGGAATTCAGCGCTGATATCAGAGTGATACCCATGGACGCAGTATATTATGACACTTCCGACAGGAGCCTGAGGGAGAGAAAACTCACTTACAGGATCCGCAGAGAAGGGGACAAGTACGTTCTCACCATAAAATACGGCAGAGGGTCTGATAAAGGAAATAAGGGACTCCACAAGAGAGAAGAAATAAACATTCCGGTTTCGGAAGACTTCAAGGAGAAGCCGGGAATAGACGTACTGGACGACACGCCGGTCTATAAAGAGTTCGACAAGGCGGTGGGAGGGCAGTACTCAGATGACCTGGGTATAATGCTTCCCTTGAAGCCACTGGTTCCTCTCATCGAAATGATCTGCACCAGGACGGAAGTCACGGTTCCCATAACCGAAGACGGAAAAAGTACTGCGATCGTATCTTACGATGAAGGAGAAATACTGGCAGGAGGCAAAAAAGCAGAAATCTCAGAAGTGGAAATAGAACTTTTAGATGGTTTTGAAGAAGATTTGACAGTATTTGGCGAAAAAATCTGCCAAAAATACGGAATTGAAGCCTTAAATAAGAGCAAATATGCCAGAGGATTAAAGCTTTTAGACGAATAATTAAGGAAAAATAAGAGCAAAGTCATGACTTAGACCTTGCTCTTATATGTTTTTTTGATGAAATTTAACGAAACGGTGGTTGAATTGCTTTACTTTAGGGTATTTTTGGGTTATAATATACTGTCAAATAATGGCTATATATGCCCTTTAGCCATATAAATCAGGAGGATAAAAGTAAAAATGAAAACAACACTTGTTTCAAGAGAAAAGAATGACGTAAAGTTCACAATGGAATTCACCGCTGAAGAATTCGAACAGGCACAGATCAAGGCTTATCAGAAGACCAAGAATCAGTTTGCTGTTGACGGTTTCAGAAAAGGCAAAGCTCCTCGTTCGATCATCGAGAAGAAGTACGGCGAAGGCATCTTCTTCGAAGACGCACTTGACGAGCTTTTCAGAGAAGAGTATCCCAAGGCTCTCGCTGAACTGAACCTGGAAGTTATCGACAGCCCCGCTGCAGAGTTCACTCAGCTTAAGAAGGGTGAGGGCTTCACAGCTACCATCACCGTTCCCTGCTTCCCTGTAGTAGAAGTTAAGGATTACAAGGGAGTTAAGATCGACAAGATCGTGCAGGAAGTAAAGGACGAGGACATCGATAAGGATCTTGAATCCCTTCAGAAGAGAAACGCCCGCATGGTATCCGTTGAAAGAAAGGCTGAAACAGGTGATACCGTTTACTTTGACTATGCAGGTTTCGTAGGCGAAGATCAGTTTGAAGGAGGCACAGCTGAAAAGCAGACCCTTAAGCTCGGTTCCGGCATGTTCATCCCCGGCTTCGAAGAGCAGCTTGTAGGATGCACAGCAGATGAGGACAGAGATGTTAAGGTAACCTTCCCTGAAGAATATCACGCACCTGACCTTGCAGGCAAAGAAGCAGTATTCCACTGCCATATCCACGAAGTAAGAGAGGAACAGCTTCCTGAATTAAACGATGATTTCGCTCAGGACGTTTCCGAATTTGATACTCTTGAAGAACTCAAGGCCAAGACCAGAGAGAGACTTGAAGAGACAGCCAGAGAGAGCGCAGTAGCTCAGATGAAGGACGCTGCCATGGCTAAGGTCATGGAAGCTAACGAAGTTGAGGCTCCCGCTGTAATGGTAAACGATGAGATCGACAGAATGATGGGCGAATTCCAGCAGCAGCTCGCTTATTCCGGAATGTCCATCGACGATTACTACAAATACACCGGAACTTCCGCTCCTGAACTCAGAGAGCAGATCAGACCTGACGCTGAGAAGTCCGTTAAGACCAGGATCGTCCTCATGGGTATCGTAAACCAGGAGAACTTCGAAGTAACCGACGAAGAAATGGAAGACGAACTTAAGCGCATGGCTGAAATGTACGGCGTTGACACCGCTCAGATCAAAGGAATGATCGGCGAAGGCAACCTCGATTACTTCAAGAAGGACATGCAGGTAAAGAAAGCCATCGACTTCGTATATGACAACGCAGAGAAGACCGAGAAATAAGAAGCGGCAAATAAGGGAGTAAAGTTATGACACTGGTACCTTATGTAATCGAGCAGACTCCCCAGGGAGAACGCTCCTATGACATTTATTCAAGGCTTTTGAAGGACAGGATCATCTTCATCGGAGAGGAGATCACAGAGCACCTGGCAAGCGTCGTGGTAGCTCAGCTTCTCTTCCTGGAGGCTGAAGATCCGGATAAGGATATCTGTATCTATATAAACAGCCCCGGCGGATCAGTTTCAGCCGGAATGGCCATATATGATACCATGAAGTATATCAGACCCGAGATCAGCACCATCGCCATCGGCATGGCCGCCAGCATGGGAGCCTTCCTTCTCTCAGCCGGAACCAAGGGCAAGCGTTTCGCGCTTCCCAATGCAGAGATCATGATCCATCAGCCTCTGGGAGGAACTCAGGGACAGGCTGAGGATATCAGGATCCACGCTGAACATATCCTTAAGATCAGAGCCAAACTCAACAGTATTCTGGCCGAAAACACCGGAAGACCGCTGGAGGAGGTATCTAAGGATACGGACAGAGACAATTACATGACTGCTGATGAGGCTTGTGAATACGGCCTTATCGACAAGGTAATATCTTCAAGATAATAAGATAATCAGGACAGGAATTTTTTGGAAAATGAGCAAATTCAATCACGACGACGAGCTTAGATGCAGTTTTTGCGGTAAGTCAAGAAGCGAAGTAAATAAACTTATAATGGGGCCGGATGTAAACATCTGCGACGAGTGTGTATCAAGCTGTATGGAGATCCTTCAGGAAGCCAGAGGAAACAGCAGGAATGCCAAGAAGCGTCCTCAGGCGGCCGACAGGATACCTACACCTCAGGAGATGGTAGACGCGCTCTCAGAGTATGTCATCGAGCAGGACGAGGCCAAGAAGGCCCTGGCTGTCAGCGTATACAACCATTATAAGAGAATCAGGAATCTGGACATGGAAGGGGATGTGGAACTTCAGAAATCCAACATCGTCCTCATAGGTCCCACCGGTTCCGGCAAAACACT
>JAEEGL015123981.1_pt1 | contig 22175 bp, 22 predicted proteins | sample 9134231 | NCBI WGS metagenome assembly JAEEGL01 (sample SAMN16246548, study PRJNA631951) | gut metagenome | biome: gut microbiome; feature: rumen; material: fiber-attached | host: Bos | place: Iran: Karaj | collected 2018-10 | reverse complement strand
CTGTGATCATCAATAAGGCTAATGGCCGAGCTGTAAATGCCAATAGATGCTTTATCAATGACTACCATACTGTTATGTACGGTGATGTGAATGATGATGGTAAATTAAGTATCGATGATGCAACTGCCCTTATCAATTATCTGCTGTACAGTGATGCCACTCTTGTCAACATGGAAAATGCCGACGTTGACAACGATGGAAAAGTGAACATCGATGATGTGGTGGCTCTGATTAACATGCTATTGAACCATATTGAGTAACCACACAGTTGAACACTTAAATTCTTAAAAAGCGTTATCGAGGCAATCGATGGCGCTTTTTTTCGTTTTTTTATTAACAACAGCGAGTTTATCTGTTTTTATTTAAGAAAAAATGACTATCTTTGTAGGTTAAATAATAGAGCAAAAAATTAATAACGATATTAAGGTACATAATTGTATGAAATTCAACGTCCAAAGTAAATTGTTGCTCACCCGCTTGAATGCTGTGAGCAAAGTGGTTAGCAGCAAGAATGCCTATGCCATTCTCGACAACTTCCTGTTTGAACTGCAGAGCGACCGCATTGTAGTAACGGGCAGCGACATGGAAACGCGCCTGACCACCAACATTGAGGTGCAGAATGTGGAAGGCAGTGGAAAATTCGCCCTCGACGTGAAGCGCACCATCAACTCCTTGAAGGAATTGCCCGACACGGGACTCACCTTTGAGATCAATGATGAGACGCTCGCCGTTAAGGTAAGCTATGTAAACGGTTATTATGATGCTGTAGCCCTCAATGGCGACGAGTATCCCGAGAAGGCTGCCACTGCCAATGAGGTTCAGCAGTTCTCCCTGCCCGCCAAGAGCATCGCTTCGGGCATCGGCCACACGCTCTTCGCCGTGGGTAACGATGACATGCACCCGCAATTCACCGGTATCTTCTGGGACATCAAGCCCGACATGATCGTCTATGTTGCCAGTGACTCGCACAAGCTGGTGCGTTTCCGTCAGACCGATGTGAAGCCCGACTTTGAGCGTTCCTTCATTCTGCCCGCCAAGCCCGCCTCGATTCTCGCATCGATTATCGACGCTAACAGCGAGGAGAACGTCAATATCACCGTTGACGAGAGCAGTGCAACCTTTGAGAACGCCGATTTTCAGCTGTCTTGCCGCTTCATCAATGGCCGTTACCCCAATTATAACTCGGTAATTCCCGAGGACAACCCCTACACCATGGCTGTGGAACGCCAGACGCTGCTCAATGCCGTGCGCCGTGTGGCTGTGTTTGCCAACGTGGGTGGCCTCGTTCGTCTGGACCTGCGTCCCACCGAGGTAGTCGTTACCTCTCAGGACGTTGACCACTCTACAGCTGCCGAGGAGACCATCGCCTGTGAGTACAATGGCGAGCCCATGAACATCGGCTTCAAGAGCGCTGATGTCATTGACGTGGTCAACAACATCGATTGTGATGGTGTTTACCTCAAGCTGCTCGATCCTGCCCGTGCTGGCGTATTTGTTCCCAGCGAGCAGAAGGCCGGTGAGGACCTCATCGTGCTGCAGATGCCAATGATGATTTGATGCTCGCGTTGCTCGCAGTTTAAAGTTTAATGTTTAGAGTTTAGTGAGGCATCCGCTTTCTAAAAACTGACAACTAAAAACTGACAACTGACAACTCAGGACTAAAGTCTAAAGTCTCAAAACCAACAACTGATAAAAAATGAAACTGAACTTGAATCGTCCTCTGGTGGTCTTTGACCTGGAATCCACTGGCCTCAATATCACCGAGGACCGCATCATCGAGTTGTCCTATGTAAAGGTCTATCCCGATGGTCGTGAAGAGAGCAAGACTTATCGTTTCAATCCCGAGAAGGTGATTCCCCAGCAGGCCATTGATGTCCATCACATCACTAATGAAGACCTGGTGAACGAGCCCACCTTCAAAGAACGTGCACACGATATTGCCCGTGTGTTTGAAGGCTGTGACATTGCTGGCTTTAACAGCAATCATTTTGACATACCCTTGCTGGCTCAGGAACTGAGCAAAGCCGGTATCAGTTTTGATCCGTCGCAGCACAAGTTCATCGATGTGCAGACCATCTACCACAAGCGCGAGAAACGCGATTTGGAGGCAGCCTGTATCTTCTACTGCGGACATCCGATGGACAATCACCACTCGGCAGCTGATGATGCAAAGACCACTCTCGAGGTCCTGAAGGCTCAGTTGGATCATTATGCCAATGACGCCGAACCGCTGAAGAATGATGTTGACTATCTGTCACAATACTCTTCCCACAACCGAAATGTGGATTTGGCTGGTCGTATCATCTATAACGAGCAGAAGGTTCCTGTCTTCAACTTCGGCAAGCACAAGGGCAAAACCGTAGAAGACGTGTTCACCAAGCTCGATTTGGGTTACTATGACTGGATGATGAAGAGTGACTTTGCCGAGAACACCAAGCAGGTCATCACCAAGCTCTACATTCAGTACAAGAAAAAATAGGCTTTATGCGAGCTGGCGCTCGCAGATTAGTGATTAGAGATTAGTGGGGCATCCGCATTCTGGCAACTGAAAACTGACAACTAAAAACTGAAAACTGACATGTTGAAAGGCAAGCATATCATTCTGGGCATCACTGGTGGCATCGCGGCCTACAAGTGTGCCACGCTCACTCGCCTGCTCGTCAAGGCGGGCGCCGAGGTGCAAGTCATCATGACTCCCAATGCCAAGCAATTCATCCAACCATTGACGTTGTCAACACTTAGCGGCAAACCTGTCATCAGCGAGTTTTTCACAGCCAACACGGGTCAGTGGAACAGCCATGTCGATCTGGGGCTGTGGGCCGATGCGCTGATTATCGCTCCCGCCACGGCATCAACGATCGGTAAGATGGCTCATGGCGTTGCCGACAATATGCTGGTAACGACTTACCTGTCGGCCAAGGCTCCCGTGTTTGTCGCTCCGGCAATGGATCTGGACATGATGCGTCATCCCAGCACGGTACGCAATCTTGAATTGTTGCGCAGCTACGGCAACCATATCATTGAACCTGCCGAGGGTGAACTTGCCAGCCACCTGATTGGCAAAGGGCGCATGGAAGAGCCCGAGAACATCGTCAAGGCGCTTGACGAGTATTTCTCGACGGGTGAAGACCTGCAGGGAAAACGGGTAATAATTACTGCGGGTCCCACGGTCGAGAAGATTGACCCGGTGCGCTACATCAGTAATTTCTCTTCCGGGAAAATGGGCTTTGCCCTTGCCGAGGAATGTGCTGCCCGTGGTGCAGAAGTGACACTGGTTGCCGGACCTGTTTCCCTCAAGACGGAACACAGCAACATTCATCGCATTGATGTTGTTTCGGCAGTCGAGATGTATGATGCCGTGATGAAGGCATTGCCCCAAAACGATGCCATTATCCTGTGTGCCGCAGTTGCCGATTACAGGATAGAGAATGTTGCAGAAAAGAAAATCAAGCGTGAGAAAGACGCTGCCCCGGTATTGCACCTCACTCCAAATCCCGACATCGCACGCGCCGTCGGCGAAACGAAGCGTAAGGACCAGGTGAGTGTGGGATTTGCACTGGAAACCGACAATGAGAATGTCAACGCTCAAGGAAAATTGGACCGTAAAAACTTGAATTTCATCGTTATGAACTCATTGCGTGACAAGAATGCCGGTTTCCAGGTCGATACCAACAAGGTAACCATTTTCACCGACGATGGCCAGACCATCGAGGGTGAATGCAAGTCAAAGCGTGCCGTGGCACATGACATAGTTGATGTTTTACACAAGTACCTGTCAAAACAATGAAGAAAATATTTTTCATGCTGTTGATGGCAGTGGTGGGCTTCATGCCTGCCTTTGCCGATGACGAAGCAACCGAGTTGAACTGCGAAGTTGAGGTCAATAGTGAAAAAATCACCAATGGCAGCAAGGACATTTTCAATGAGCTGAAGCAGTCCATCACTGACTACATGAACACGACGAAGTGGACAAATGCCACCTTCGGCACCAATGAAAAGATCTATTGCAAGCTGATGCTTACCGTCAGTTCATGGGATGACGCCACTGGAGTGATGAAGGGTGACTTGCAGATTCAGTCCCAGCGTCCCGTGTACAACAGCAGCTATACGACCTCGCTGATCAATTACAAAGACAACAAGGTGGATTTTGTTTTTGACACAGGTCATCAGCTGGTGTTTAACGAGATGCAGATGGAGGACAATCTGACAGCTATTCTCAACTTCTGGGCATACATGATTATTGCGGTCGATTTTGACTCGTTTGAGTTGAACGGCGGTGATCCCTACTATGAACGGGCTGCACAGGTCGTGAGACTCGCACAGAGTGCCGGCGAAACCGGTTGGAAGGCGTTTGAAGACAACACCAACCGCAGTGCCGTCCTCAGTTCATTCACCGACACACAGACCTCCCCTATTCGCCAGATACTCTATGATTACCACCGCATGGGCCTGGATCAGATGGTCGTGACGGTTGATAAGGGCCGTTCGGCAATTACCCATACGCTGGAAAACCTGGGCAAGATTTATGAGGTGGCTCCCATGTCCGTTTGCCTGACGATGTTCAAGAATGCCAAACTTGACGAGCTCATCAACATCTACAGCAAGGCAAACATGACCGAGAAGGAGGCAGTGTATGAGATGCTGTATCAGGTTTACCCCAGCGAGACGACTCGCCTTGACCAAATCAAGAAAACTGAGAATTAACCGCCAGCGGGAACACCATGATCAAACAGCTGCACATCTCTAATTATGCGCTAATCGACAAGCTTGATATCGGTTTTAATGACGGACTGACCATTATCACCGGAGAAACCGGTGCCGGTAAATCGATTATTCTGGGCGCGTTATCGCTCATCCTGGGTGAACGCGCTGACAGCAAGTCGATACGGGATGCTTCTTCCAAAACAGTTGTTGAAGCGACATTTGACATCACGGGTTACCATCTAGAGCATTTTTTCAATGAGCATGACATTGACTGGGATGACCGTGAGTGTCTCGTCAGGCGTGAACTCTCCCCTACTGGCCGTTCACGCTCCTTCATCAATGACACTCCCGTGGCGCTCTCGGTGCTTCGTGACCTGGCGACCCATCTGGTTGATATTCATTCCCAGCACAGCAACATGTTGCTTTCGCAGCCCGCTTTCCAGCTTTCCATCCTTGACAGCATTGCCGGTAATGCAGGTTTGCTTGAACAATACCGCCACGCTTTTCAGCTATACAAGGAGGCTGTCAAACGTCTTGACGATACACAGCGGGAAATGGAACAGCTGCAGCGCAACGAGGATTACATCCGCTTCCAGCTCGACCAGTTGCAGGCGATGCAGCTGCAGCCTGATGAGGACACGCTGCTGGAGGCCCGGCAGAGCCGTCTGAGCAACATCACCGAGCTCAAGGAGGACCTGTGGACCGTGGAGAGCGAGCTCAACAGCGAGGAGAACAGCGTCCTTGAGCGATTGGCGCAAGTCGCCCAACGCCTCGAAGATGCCGAGAAGCACCTCTCTGATGTCGAGGGCATGTCGGGACGTGTACGCTCGGCGATCATCGATCTCAAAGACATCGCCCAGAGCACTGCAGCCATCGTTGACACGTTAAATGACGATCCCGCCGAACTGGCTCGTATTGATGACCGGTTGAACAACATCTACAGCCTGGAGCGCAAGCACAATGCCCAGGACGTGAACCAGCTCATTGAAATACAGCACAGCTATGAGCACCAGTTGAGTGAGATTGAGCATAACGACGATATCATCGAGGAACTCAAGGCGCTTGTATCCACCACTCGCGCAGCAGCGATGGACATTGCTTCCCGCCTGTCAAGCCAGCGTCACGATGCCGCCAGGCGCTTTGGCAAGGAACTTTTGTCGTTGGCAACACCGCTGGGCATGAAGAATATCGCCTTTGACGTGGACTTCAGCACGACTGATCTCACCCCGAGCGGTACCGACAGCGTGCAAATGATGATGTCGTTCAACAAGAATCAGCGCCCCATGCCTGTCAAGGACACCGCATCGGGTGGCGAGATCTCTCGCGTTATGCTGTGCATTAAGACCATCATCGCACGCCACATGCGTCTGCCCAGCATCATCTTTGACGAGGTGGATACTGGCGTCAGCGGCGATGTTGCCAACATGATTGGCGAGATGATGGCTGATATCGCCAAGACCATTCAGGTCATCGCCATCACCCACCTGCCCCAAGTAGCAGCAAACGGGGACCATCACCTGCGCGTCTTCAAGACCGACACCGACGTCGAGACCCTCACCCGCGTCGAGACCCTTGACCCGCAGGAGCACGTGATGGAGATTGCCCGCATGTTGAGCGGCAAGGACCTCAATCAAGCCGCTATAGAAAATGCCAAATCACTGATACGTCACAATCATCAATAAAGATCATGATAGACAAAACCCAATTCATCTACGGCATCCATGCCGTGCTCGAGGCGATCGATGCCGGCAAGGACATCGACAAAATCCTGCTGAGCAAAACACTCAATGCCGCGACGGCCCAGGAAATCATTGACAGAGCGCGGGCACTGCGCGTCCCCGTGCAGCGCGTCCCGGTGCAGAAGATTGATCGCATCACCCGCCGCAACCATCAGGGCGTGCTCGCCATGATGGCGGCAGTCACTTATTATCGCCTGGAGGATGTCGTGCCCCAGCTGTTTGACAGCGGAGAGAACCCCTTCATCGTCGTGCTCGACGGCGTGACCGACGTCCGCAACTTCGGCGCCGTGGCACGCACCTGCGAGTGCGCTGGTGTGAGTGCCATCGTTATCCCCGACCGCGAGAGCGTCAGTGCCAACGCCGATGCCGTCAAGACTTCGGCTGGAGCACTCAACTACCTGCCCGTGTGCCGCGAGCACAACCTCGTCGGCGCCGTCAGGCTGCTGCGGGACAGCGGCTTTAAGGTCGTCGGGACCAGCGACAAGAGCCGGATGCCATACACACGGGGCGACTATACCGGACCCGTCGCCATCGTCCTCGGGGCAGAGGACAAAGGGATTTCGCCCGAAATCATGAAACTCTGCGATACCCAGGTGATGATTCCCGAATTTGGACACATCAATTCTCTCAATGTCTCGATAGCAGCAGGCATCATGATTTATGAGGTCGTAAGACAGCGACTTAACGACAATCAAGAAGTGAATTAGACCTATTTCTTGTTCATTTCGACAAATTTGGCTAATTTTGCAAGTTCAAACGAAATCCATTATGATCAATCGCGTATTAATCCGAACGAAGGTAGTGCAGAACCTGTACTCCTATATGCTGACCAAGCCTGACCGCAGCCTTTCCACTGCGTTGAAGGACCTGGAATCAAGTCTTGCCAAGACCTATGAGCTGTACCATTATCTGTTGCGTTTGCCCGTTGAGCTGACCCATATACAAGAAATGCGTCTTGATGAGGCGCGCAACAAGTATATGCCCACCGAGGAAGACTTGCACCCGAACATGAAGTTTGTCAACAACCGCCTGGTTGCGGCGCTTGCCGACAACGAGCAGCTACGCCAGTTTGCCGATGAGCACACGGTGACGTGGAATGATGATCCCATTCTCGAGCGTCTGCTGCTTGACAAAATCCTCAAGAGCGAGCTGTATCAGGAGTATATGGCCGACGAGGACGACAGCATGACCGGCGACTGCCTGTTGTGGCAACAGCTCATGAAGCAGGTGATCGTTCCTGACGAGAATATGGCCGACGCCATCGAACAGCGCTCCCTGTACTGGACCGAGGACGATGTGGACATGACGGTGCAGTTTGTCAACAAGACCCTGCGAAGGCTTGCCGACGGTGCCGAGGATGCCATCCTGCCCATGTACAAAGACGAGGAGGACAGCCAGTTCGGTCGGGAGCTGTTCACTGCAACAGTATCGCTGATGCCCGAGAACAATGCCCTGATCGATGAGCTGGTGCTGAGCAGCCGCTGGGACAAGAACCGCATCGTGCTGATGGACCGCATCATCATGTGTGCCGCCCTTGCCGAGGTGCGCACCTTTGACAAGATTCCGACTGCCGTGACGCTCAACGAGTACATTGAATTGGCGAAGAATTTCAGCACCCCCGCCAGCGGCAAGTTTGTCAACGGCATCCTCAATAATGCCGTCAAACGGTTGCTCAAAGATGGTATCATCTTCAAGCGTTAACCCATCGTTGAAATCACATTATTAATAATATTATAAACAGTACATTATGCTTAACTTGATTTTATTACAGGCTGCAGGTGGTGCGCCCCAGGGTGGCTTTGGCTTCTCAAGCCTCATCATGATCGTGATGATTATTGCCATTTTCTACTTTTTCATGATTGCACCGCAGCAGAAGAAGCAGAAGAAGATCAATGCCTTCCGTGACTCGCTCAGGAACGGTGACAAGGTGATGACCGCTGGCGGCATCTACGGCCGCATTCGCGAAGTCAAAGATAATACCGTCATCCTCGAGATCGCTGACGGCGTCCGCATCAAGATTGACAAGAACTCGATCTACCAATCGATGCAGGATGTAGCCGAGGCTGGTGCCGACGTTAAGAAGTAATCATCCTCCCCTTTTAGAGTCTGTCATCGGCTGGAGAACATGAAGTTGCTGGATACCATAAGGGAACGGTTAAGGGAATCGCCACGGACAAGGTCGATTCTCCTATACCTGTTTTTTGTGGTCATCTCGGCAATCTTCTGGAGTTTCCTGACTTTTAACAGTGACGTCCAGCTCGAGCTTGAGGTGCCTATAGAAATCAGCAAGCCCAACAATGTGCATCTGCTGAACAAGGTGCCCGACACGCTGACGGTCACCGTCAAGGACCGCGGCTACCGCTTTTTCTCCTACCTGTTCCACAAGTCCCCGAAGATCACCCTTCGCTTGTCGGACTACAGCGACGGCAACAGTTCGTTCAAGATCGACCAGAGCCACCTGAAAAAGGCGCTCGCGTCGGTGCTGAACAAGCAGGCCACTATCGTGAGCGTGTTGCCCGAATCCATCAATATCAAGTTTACCGACTTGCCCGGCAAGAAAGTGCCTGTCAAGACCGATATTGTGGTCGAGCCTCGTGAGGACTACACCCAGTATGGCGCCTTGATCCAGAGCCAGGACTCAGTGCTGGTCTTCAGTGACGCCAAGACATTGAGCGAAATCAATGAGGTCTATACCTATCATGTCGAGGAACTCAACCTGACCGATACCTTGCGCCGCAGGGTGACGATTGCTCCTATCAATGGTGCTGTAGTAGAACCCCGCTCCATCGATATCATTGTTCCCATTGAAAAGCTGAAACAGCAGACCAGGTCGGTCAAGATTGCGGTACGCAATGCACCTGCCGGGGTGAAGATGCTGCTTTTCCCCAGTGACGTGGAAGTGAAGTATCTCACGCCCGTGAGCCGCATTACCGAGGATGCCGGCATTACTGCCGTCGTGGACTACAACTCGGTGGACTTCAATTCACCAAGCAACAAGGTTAAGGTGATGATCGGTGAAGTGCCTGCCGCTTATCAGGATGTGAGGTTCTCCAACGATAGTGTGGAGTACATTATCGAGAAACATTAAGCATGGAGTTAATCGCTATCACTGGTGGCATTGGTAGCGGCAAGAGTGTTGTCGCGGGTATCGTCAAGGTCATGGGCTTTGAGGTCTATGATTGTGACTCGCGGGCCCGGGAACTGATGACCGAGAGTGACCAGGTGCGCAAACGGCTGATTGAGGCTTTCGGCAACGAGACCTATCTTTATGACGGTTCATTGAATCGGCAGCACTTGAGTGCGGTGGCATTTGCCGACAAGCAGGCCTTGACAAGGCTCAATGCCATTGTCCATCCCGCAACTGCCCAGGACATGCTTCGCTGGGCACGGGAGCAAGCCGACCGTGGCTCTAAAGCCGCCTTTGTCGAGACAGCGTTGTTGCGCACTGCGGCTTTGGACCGTCTGGTGGACAGCGTCTGGCATGTGACGGCTCCCGATGAGGTGCGCATCAACCGAGTGATGGCTCGCAACAACTTCACGGCCCAGCAGGTCAAGGACCGCATGGCAGCTCAGGTGGCTGAGGATGAGGTGGCTCCAGGCGAGCATGTCATTGTCAATGACAATCTCAATGCGCTGCTGCCTCAGATTTCCCAATTGATTAATCATTTATAAACAATAACTTATTATCAACATTACCAAATTCACATTATGCTGAAGAAAATTTTATCTATTTCGGGTCGTCCCGGACTTTACAAACTTGTTTCCTACGGCAAAAATATGTTGCTGGTCGAGGGCCTTACCGACGCTCACCGTTTCCCCGTTCATTCACGTGAGCGCGTGATGTCGCTGGGTGATATTTCCATTTTCACCTCCACAGAGGACACCCCTCTTGCCCAGGTACTGGAAAACGCAGCCAAGAAATTTGACAACAAGGCGGTTGACGCCAAGGAATACAGCAGCCCCGACAAGCTCCATGAGTTCATGGGCAGCGTGCTGGAGAACTGGGATGAGGACCGCGTACACAACAGCGATATCAAGAAGATCATCAACTGGTACAACATCCTCATTAACGCCGGCATCACCGACTTCACCACCAAGGAGGAGGAAGCCCAGAGCGAGGAGCCCAGCGAAGAGAATAAAGACTAATCATTAAACATTGGAGGTGTGTCACTGTTCAAACCTGTATTTATGTCCGTGCTACGCACGGAGAAATTAAGCAAAAATTTTATTAATAATTTTGTTTAATTTCTCGGCCGCTAGGCCGATTAAAAGACTGAGGCGAATGACGACACAGCCCCCTACCCGAGTTGATGGCTAGAATCTGCACAAGAATACTGTATCTGGCAGCGGCGATCCTCTTGTCGCTGCCAGTGGTATCGTGCCGCAGTACGAGCCACAACACCCATTCCTACCGCCCCTACCACGAGCGCCGCAACCGTGGCAACGCGTCCAGCGACGACCAGTCGTCCACTGCTGGCAAGGAGAAGAAGAAACCCATTCCTCAGGAGGGGCACGGTCTGGTCAGCGACGAGTGGGCACGGCTTGACATCAAGCTTGGCCGTCATGACAACAAGAAACTGTACAAGGAGCTGAAGCGTTGGTTAGGCACTCCCTATGTCTACGCCGACCACACCTGTGGCGAGGGCACCGATTGCTCTGGCATGGTCATGGAGGTCTATCTCGCGGTCTATGGCATCAAGGTGCACCGCAACTCTGCCAAGATGCTGGAACAGAACTGCGTGCCCATCGACCTTGACGACTTGACCGAGGGTGACCTGGTTTTCTTTGTCACGAGCGGCGACGGCCACGTCTCTCACGTGGGAATCTACCTCAAGGACCATAAGTTTGTCCATGCCTCTTCATCCCGCGGTGTGGCGGTCGATGACCTGCGGCAGAACTACTACGCTACCCATTTCCACACCGCAGCCCGTGTCAACCGTTGACCATTGAGCCTTCAGTCCAACCGTTATCCAGAGAGTTATGAAAACAAGCATTCTCAATAAGTCCTGCGTTATCGCTTTAATGCTGTTGCTGTCTTCCACAGTGGCAACGGCAACGAGTTATGTGTCGCTGGCCGACGGACGTCTCCTTGTTTTTCCTGACTCGTGTGTGGAGCGTCAATCCACTGCCAATGGCCAGCTGTCCTTTACCGCCCATGACGGGACGATCTTTACCTATCCGTTGGCCGAGGTGGCATCCATCGGCGCGCAACCGTCGGAATCGCCGCCAACGATCGAGTCCTTCTCGTTCAAGAGCAAGGACAATGACCAGCTGTTCAGTGACGCGACGGGCGTGATTGACGGTTTTACGATAACAATAGATGTAGCATGCATCGGCAAGTGGCTGACGGCAGCGTTCACCCTTTCGAGCAACGAGGCAAGGGCCTATGTAGGCAACCGTGAGCAGGTGAGCCGGAAGTCGCGCCTCAGGTTTGACTCCACGCAGGTCTATACTGTGGCCTACCCAGGCAACTATATTCTGGAGCCTCAACCGTCTGGCGGCTATGAGCTCGTCCCCTTTGGCACCAAATACACCGTCACGGTCCATCACCTGGCAGACCAGGCTACTGCCGTGCCACGCATCGACATCAATACCGTGGGCGGCGTGAACATCACCAGCAAGAAATACTATGTCGATGCCCAAATCATCATTGACGGGGCGGGCGTCTTCCCCTCAATGACCGACTCGGTACAGATCAGGGGACGCGGCAACACGTCCTGGTCCTCGGACCCCAACTCCAAGAACCCCTACCGCCTGAAGTTTGCCGACAAGGTGAAACCCCTTGGCATGAAGAAGGGCAAGAACTGGGTATTGCTTGCCAACAAGCTCAAGGGCTCGATGTTGACAAACGCCATCGGCATGAAGGCGGCAACCCTGATGGGTACCGTCGCGCCCAACCACATCATCCCCGTTGACCTGTATATCAACGGCACCTACAAGGGCAGTTACAACTTCACCGAGAAGGTAGGACTTGCCAACAACAGTGTGGATCTCGACGATGAGACTGTTGCTGCGTTGCTCGAGCTGGACACCTACTATGACGAGCCCGTGGGCCAGAAGTTCCGCTCCTCGCCGCTAAGCCTGCCCGTCAATGTCAAGGAACCGGAGTTTGCCGAGGAAACTACCCAGCTCACGCTTGCCGACATCAAGCAGCGGTTCAACGCCTTTGTCGCTGCAGTGGTCGGTGACGAGGACATTACCCGCCATGTTGAGGTCGAGGAGCTAGCACGCTACCTGTTGGCAAACTATTTCATCTGCAACCTTGAACTGTACCACCCCAAGAGCACCTACTGCTACTACGAGAACGTCCTGGACGAGGAGAACGGGCTGCGCTTCGGACCCGCCTGGGATCTTGACTGGGCGTTCGGCTACGACGGTAACCATGGCGAGAGCTACTTCAGGGACAACATCGAGTGTGACTATTTCACCATCTTGACGTCCAACAACATCTTCAGTCGCATGAGGGGCAATCAGCAGGTGGCAAACCGCATGTATGAAATCCTGAGGAATTTCATCAACCGGGGCGGGCTGGACGAACTCTGCGACTATTGCACCGACTATCTGAACTATGCACAGCCCTCATTCGCCAGCAACAAGGCGGCGGGGCTTGACGCTACCGACTATGCCCAGCAGGCAACGGCAGCGGCACAGTGGCTCAGAGAACGAGCCGACTACGTCCGTGAAGCCCTGTTGGCGACCTATCAGGCAACTGGCGACATCAATGGCGACAAGGAGGTGAACATCGGCGACGTGACAGCATTGACCGACATCATCCTTAGCGGAATTCCTGATGCAACAGCCCATGAGCGTGCCGACATCAACAATGACGGCGAAATCACCATTGCCGACATTGGACAACTCCTTGAACTCATTGCAGAGGAATAAGAAAAGGAGCAATCCCTATATTTCCAATTTTTCTTTTTTTACAATCATATTACACATTATTGCCGAATAATGTGTAAATTTGCACATTACTCTGATTATTTACTTTTTCCCATTTAAAACCTAAAAAATTATGAAAACAATGACAAAAGTATCATTTTTGCTGCTGGCATTGCTTCTGCCACTCACAGCATCAGCCCACGATTTTGAAATTGATGGCATTTTTTACAACATCAATGGAAACGAGGCTTCAGTTACCTATAAAGGTACATCTCATAACCAGTTTAAAGGTGAATACACTGGTGACGTGACAATTCCTGCTGCCGTTGCTTATAATGGCACGACCTATCAGGTTACAAGCATTGGAGGATTCGCTTTTTACGGTTGCCCAGAACTGACCAGTATTACTTTTCCCGCTACAGTGGCAAACGTTTACAGATATGCATTCAATGGCTGTACTAGTTTGACAAGAGTAAACATTACTGATTTAGCAGCCTGGTGCCGCATCAATTATGAGACAGGAGATGCCAATCCGCTTCATATTGCCCACCATCTTTATTTAAATGGAACCGAGGTGAGGTATCTGGAGATTCCCAATACGGTCTCTGCGATTGGAAAAATGGCATTCCTGGGATGTAGCGGCCTGGCATACATTGCATTTCCTGACACCGACATTGCTATCGGCGACTTTGCGTTTGAGTCCTGCGACGGGTTGAGCGATGTATTTATTCCGCAATCTGTCAAATCTATCGGCAAAGCGGTGTTCAATAATTGCAATGCGCTGACTTATATTGACGTAAGCAGTGATAATCCGAATTATGATTCCCGAGAAAACTGCAGCGCCATCATCGAGACAGCAACCAATACCATGGTTATGGCTTGCAAAAACACATTCATCCCCAACACAATCGAGGCCATCGGCTATGCTGCATTTGCAGATCTTGAAGACCTATACAGCATATCCATCCCTAGCTCGGTCAAGACCATTGGCGATTACGCTTTCGAGGACTGCGAGAATCTTAAGAGTGTCACTCTTAACGACGGACTTACTACCATCGGTAGAGCTGCTTTTGGTGAATGCAGCAGTCTGCTCAGCATAACCATCCCCAATACCGTTAAAACCATTGGAATGTTTGCTTTCATGAATTGTGTTAAACTGAAGACTGCCATCATCGGAAACTCAGTCACCAGCATCGATGAACTTGCCTTCTATTACTGCCAAGAATTGACAGGTATAGCACTTCCAAGCACAGTCACATTCATTGGCCAAGACGCGTTCAATGACTGCCCCTCGCTGACCAGCCTTTCTGTCACTGAAGGAAACCCAGTTTACGATTCCCGTGAGAACTGTAATGCCATCATTGAAACTGCTTCCAACACCCTGCTCTATGGCTGCCAGAATTCCACTATTCCTAATACGGTTACATCAATATATGACAATGCATTCTTTAATTGCACAGGCCTGGCCCGTATTAACATCCCTGCTGGAGTCACCTCAATCGGACGTGATGCCTTCTGTTTCTGCATTAATCTGACGGAAGTAGAAAGCTATATTTCCGACCCCTCGTCGGTAACTGTCGGAGAGAATGCATTTTATCGTTATCCTAACACCTATGACGGTCGTACACTTCATGTGCCCTTTGCCTCCTCATCACTCTATCAGGCTGACCCCAATTGGGGACCTTATTTCGGCAATATTGTAGAGATGGATGCTGAACCATCAACTTCAATCGAGCTGGACATGACCGAAGCCGATATCATTGAGGGTAAGACCTTAGAGCTGAAAGCCACCGTAACACCTATCAATGCTGCCAACAAGCCTCTGGAATGGACGTCAAGCAATCCTGCTGTCGCCACGGTTGACAACAATGGTCTGGTAACATCGGTATGTGTTGGTAAGACGACGATCACCGCCACAACAACCGATGGTACCAACTTGAGTGCCACATGTGAAGTGACCGTGAAGAGCGAGACAGCCGACAACTATTTTGCCATGCCCGATATCTATGTACATCCAGGTGATACGGTATTGATTCCTGTGCGTTTGATAAACAGAGATCCTGTAACGTGGTTCAATACCGACATCTATCTGCCGCGTGGCTTTGTCATCCCGACCCATATCAATGAGTTCAACGGGTACACCGATCATGACATCTATCCGACAGATCGACTGACCGAAGATAACTACATCATGTCGGCAGCGATCAACGACAGTGTTGTGCGTGTGTTCGGCAACAATTTCTCTAACCAGCCCCTCCTGGGCAATGACGGCGACCTGTTCTACTTCAAAGTCATTGTTCCCGAGGTAGTCAATGGGTATTGCGCCATCCACCTTCGCAATACCGAATTCACCTTTGTCGATGATTGGGATCATGCTCCTGACGCCGGTGCCGTGATTTACATTATGGGGTCTACCCAGGGCGACGTCAACGGTGACGGCAAGGTGACCATCAGCGACGTAACTTCGCTGATCAGCAATCTGCTGAACAATGATAGTCCTGGAAATGCAGCTGACATTAATGGCGATGGCAAGGTAAGCATCAGCGATGTAACCTACATCATCAATCTGCTACTCTCGACAAACTAGGCTTCAAGCCACAGCATAAAACAAATGAGGCGCAATACCATACGCCTCATTTGTTTTGTGTTTCATTAAAGTTTCAGTTTTCTCCAGATGAATTTGGGCACGCGGCGCCATAGGGCAGTCAGTAGTGCGTATCGCCAGTCAATTACCTTGACGTGTCGGTGGGCATCGATGGCGTGGACGATTTGGCGGGCGACATTCTCGGGACGCAACATCATGGGGTAACGGAAGTCCCCCTTCAGCAGGTCGGTATCCACAAAGCCGGGCCGGATATCGGTAAAGCGGATGTTGAGCCCTCGTGCATTAGCCTGCTGCTCCAGTGCCTGCAGATAGTTCTGCTGGAAAGCCTTGGTCGCCGAATAGGACGGTGCCGGTCCCAGCCCCTTGGTGCCCGCAATGCTGGTGATCGCCGCGATGTGTCCCTTGCCCTGCTCGGCAAAATAGCGGTATGCCTCGCCTATCATACGGGTAAAGCCCATGCCGTTGGTGCTGACGGTATTCAATTCAATATCGGGAGTCAAAGTGCGGTTTTGCTTGCCAATGCCCGAGGCATAGAAGAAGAGATCCATCCCTCCCAGGCGGTCGATGAGTTCCCGCAGCCGCATGGCTGCATCAGTAGCTGTGACGTCAAGGGACTGTACCTCTACCCTATCAGGAGCCAACTGCTTCAGTTCCATCAGCCGCTCCTCGCGACGAGCAGCGACGCCCAGTCGCCACCCCCGTTCAAGAAACAGCTTGGCGACCTGCAGCCCCAATCCCGATGAAGCTCCTATAATAATGATTCGGTTCATTCTTTTTTAGGCTTTAGACTTTAGATATTAGACCTTAGGAAGCGGATACTTCATTAAACATTAAACATTAAACTGCGAGCAACGCTCGCACAAGCCTAATTAAAGAGTTGCTGGCTGACACTCTCCTCGTGGATGGCTTGCATGACACGCTGGATGAAGTCAGGCTTCAGTCCCAATTGGTTGCCCTCGTCGAGGCGTGCCGCTATCATCTCCTGATAGCGCTGGGGCTGCACGACGCGCAGGTTGTGTGCCCGCTTGAAACGCCCTATCTCCCGCGACACGCTCATGCGGCGTGCCAGCACCGCCAGCAGTTCATGGTCACAGTCGTCAATCTGTTGGCGCAGTAGGTCGAGCTCGTCCTCAATAGGAGCTCCCGAGCGCACCACCAACCGATTGAGGATAGCGCCGAGTGCTTCGGGGGTGACCTGCTGGGCGCTGTCGCTCAGTGCCTGGTCAGGATGGCAGTGGCTCTCAATCATCAAGCCGTCAAATCCCGTGTCAAGGGCAATCTGTGACAAGGGCTCGACATATTGGCGCTTGCCGCCGATGTGGGACGGGTCACACAAGATGGTCATCCCTGGAGCCAACCGCCGCAGTTCAAAGGGGATGTGCCACTGCGGATTGTTACGGTAGATGTGTTCGCCTGCCGAACTGAAACCGCGGTGCACGGCACCGATGCGCGTGATACCGGCTCCCATGATGCGCTGCAAGGCACCCATCCACAGGTCAAGGTCGGGGTTGAGGGGATTCTTGACAAGTACCGTCACCTCGTTGTGGCCGCGCAGCATATCAGCAATCTCCTGCATGGCAAACGGATTGGTGCTCGTTCTGGCACCCATCCACAGGATATCGATGCCAGCAGCCAGAGCGGCACGCACGTGGTCAATAGTGGCTACCTCGGTTGCCACCAGCATACCCGTCTCGCGCTTTACCGCCTGCAGCCACGGCAGTCCCCGATCACCCACTCCCTCAAAGCCGCCTGGCATCGTGCGTGGCTTCCAGATGCCAGCCCTGAATATCTTCACACCGATAGCGCTCAACGCCCTAGCGGCATCAAGCGTCTGCTTCTCGGTCTCGGCGCTGCAGGGGCCTGCAATGAGAATGGGAGCACCATCATCAATGCCAGGAAACGACAACGGTTGGATGTCCTGTAGATTCATTCTTTCTTTTTAAGGCGTTAAGCTTTAGACATTAGATGTTAGACATTAGACTTTAGATGTTAGCTTCACTAATCACTAACCTCTAATCACTAATCTGCGAGCAACGCTCGCACAAGCCTAAAGCCTATCAAATCAGCATGCCTTGAAGCTCATATCAAGTGACTTGATGGAATGGGTCAAGGCACCCACCGAAATATAGTCCACACCACACTCGCCATAGGCACGCAGCGTGTCGATGGTGATGCCGCCACTGGACTCGGTCTCTACCCTGCCATTGATCAGTTCAACGGCCTTGCGGGTATTCTCAACAGTGAAGTTATCAAGCATTACGCGATCCACACCGCCGTGATCCAGCACCTGCTGCAGCTCCTCGAAATTGCGTACCTCGATTTCAATTTTCAGGTCCTTGCCGTTCTCCTTGCACCAGCGATGTGCATTCTCGATGGCAGGAACAATGCCTCCGGCAAAGTCCACATGGTTGTCCTTGAGCAGAATCATGTCAAACAGACCGATGCGGTGGTTGCAGCCGCCACCAATCTTGACAGCCTCCTTCTCGAGCATGCGCATACCTGGCGTGGTCTTACGGGTGTCAAGCACACGAGTCTTGAGGCCCTCCAGGCACTTGGCATAGCGGGCGGTGGTGGTAGCAACGCCGCTCATGCGCTGCATGATGTTGAGCATCAGGCGCTCGGTCTGCAACAGTGAGCGCACCTTGCCCGTCACTACAAAGGCGATATCGCCGGGCTTGACGTGGGCACCATCCTCGATCATGACCTCCATCTGCAACTCGGGGTCAAACTTATGGAACACGCGACGTGCGATTTCCACACCGGCAAGGATACCTTCCTCCTTGACAATGAGGCGTTGGCGACCCATCTCGTCGGCAGGAATACAGCACAAAGTGGTAGCGTCACCGTCACCGATGTCCTCAGCAAATGCCAGGTCAATCAATTCATCAATCAGTTCTTCTCTTGTTTTCATATCGCTAGGTGAATTTAATGATTTCAGACCACAAAGTTAGGAAAGTTTCGGCTGTTTTGCTAATTTTGTGCCAGTTTTTAGTCAGAATGGTTGAAATATGAAAATTACACTTGCAGTGATCGGCAAGACCGAGGTGGGCTTTATCCGTCAAGGTATTGAAGAATACGTCAAGCGGTTGCAGCACTATGTCACCTTCAACATCCAGTACATCGGTGATGTGAAGAGCACCCGCAACATGAGCGAAGCCCAGCAGAAGGTTGCTGAAGGGAAACAGCTACTGGCGGCTCTCGAGACCAGCGACTACGTTGTGCTGCTCGACGAGCACGGCACCGAGCGAACGTCCATAGATTACAGCCAGTGGCTGCAACGTCGCATGGCGAGCGGCAGCAAACGGCTGGTGTTTGTCGTGGGCGGTCCTTACGGCTTTTCCCAAGAGGTGTATGACCGTGCCAACGAGAAAATATCGCTCAGCAAGATGACCTTCCCTCACGAACTGGTAAGGCTTGTCTTTGTCGAACAACTCTACAGGGCATTCACCATTCTGCGGCATGAACCCTATCATCATGAGTGAGGAGTCAGGAGTTAGAAGTTAGGAGTGTAGGGCCTCGCCTTGGAGTGGCCGTAATGGCCGTTAGATTAGATGTTATTATGATGTGGAGATTATATTTCTTGATATTGTTGGCCGTTGGCACATTGTTTGCCGATGGCAAGTCCTATTATAATACGGTTGACAATCAGTTCGGTGGGCTGTTTCCCGATAAGGGGATCAGGATGGCTGGACGTTACAAAGCCATTGTGGACGATCGCCTTGTCGAGGAAAACGCAACGATGGCCGACGCCATTACAACCGACATGATGGATGTAATCAGCACAGCCTACCGCTACCAGCTGCGCTTCGCCAATCTCAACAACAAGCAGGGCAAAACCAAGTCGATAAAGGATCCCAGGACCGGAGGTAAGACAACGATTACCAGTCCGCAGTGGGGATTGGTCTTCAATTATGACGAAGATGGAAACTACTGTGCTGTGGTGCTGAGTTGTGACAACAGTTCACCGTTTGATGATATCGCCGACGAGCGAACCATGAGCATTTCCCTCGTGCAGCGCCAAGGGGGTACTGTAAAAGAATTGGCCAGTACCACCGTGAGCAAGGGCGTTTCGCTCGAAGATGACCTGAACACCTTGTGCGCCGACGTCGATGAGCATGGCGTGAGGATTTCTATCGGCAAAGATGAATTGCAAACGGTCTTGGAGGCTTCTGTCGTTAGGCCTGCTGGGGCAGTACAAGTCGGCTATCTTGTGGGTCCAGGTTCTCGTGTTGCCATAGAACGTGCTGTATTGACCATTGAAAAAGAGGACCAGGTGGCGGTCTCCACCCTATGGACCCTTGAGGCGCTTGACGAATACTTGGCCGCCAGCAGTGACCCTGTGGAGGGCTACTGGCGCTATCTTGACCGAGACATGGAAGAGAAATGGCTGCGAATAGGCGGACGTTACACGCTGGCAGTGGTTCGCGCCGATGATGGCTACGACCTTATCTATATTGATGGTGCCCAAGTCAAGAAATCGCTGTGGAATCCTGGCATGTTAAAGGGGCATATCGTCAAGACGGTATTCTCCGGCAACTATGACCTCACCTGGATTGACGCCACCATGGAACCCATCAGTGAGGATGCTTATGCCACCATCGAAAACGGTGTCATTCTTACCTTTAACTTCCCATTATACAAGAGTCAAGTGCGTTTTGCCAAGGTCATTGAGCACGATTAAGAAGTAAATTATTTGCAAAGTTCAGATAAACAAAGTAATTTTGCGCCCCGAATTTGAGAAATTAATTTTTAACAGATAGCAATTTAAAGAAAATGAAGAAGATTGTTTTGATTTTTGTTGCCATGCTGGCCATGGTACAAATGAACACGGCAACCGCTGCTGAGGCTCCTGATGCCGCCGGCGAAGAGAACAACATGACCTATGACCACCCCTTCAGGAGTGACGCTAAAAGTCACTGGGCCATCACAACCAACGGTTTCTATTTCGGTATGGGCTTAAAACACAATTGGGAAACCATTAACAATAGCTTTGAAATCGGTTTGCTCAATATTGCCGCTGTAAACTATAACAGCCTGCACGGCCAGAATATCTCTCTGGGTGTCGGTATCCACCATCGCTCTTACAGCATGAAGCGCCCCAACATGCTTCTGCGTGACGATGTTGCTGATGCAGTTATCGTTGGATCCTATCCCAAAGTCGATGACAATAATATCAAGAACCGCTCTTCTAACCTGAACTTGTGGACCGTACAATTCCCGCTGATATTCTCCCAGCGCATTGCAGGCAAACTCCACATTTCCCTGGCTGGTATCCTCAACTGGAACGCTTATGCTCGCGTTGACAATCATTATGAGCTCAACAAGGTAGAGCATGACACCAAGTTCAAGGGTCTCAAGCAGCAGAAGATCGGCTTTGACGCCATGGGTGCTCTCACTTGGAACAAACTCGGTATCTACTGCCGTTACACCCCGGGCAAGTTCTTCAAGGACGGCCACGGTCCCGAAATCAAGAACACTTGGACCATGGGTCTCACCATCGGCATGTAATCCTTGGACGGAGATAACGGACATAACAGAAAGGACGGAAATTCCAAAATAAATGGTATTTCCGTCTTTTTTTTCATTTTTTTGTTACAAATGGCGACTTTCTGCGTTTATTGAATAGAAACGGCATCATTAAATGAAGCAAACTGACCGCATAACAACCGCATTCACAGCCTTGAGGGAGCAGATGCTCTCGCTGGCCGAACGCATCACCGGCAACCATGATGATGCCGCCGATGCGGTCCAGGACGCCTTCGTTAAGCTATGGCAGCAGCGGGGACGGTTTGAATCCACAAGCCATGCCCAGGGTGCCGGAATGATGACTGTTCGCACCACCAGCATTGACATGGCACGCCGCAATGCCCACCACAGTGATGTTTCCATTGAGCAAGTTGCCGAGCCTATTGATGATGTGGGTGACAATGACCGCAGCCTTGCCTATCGGCAAGTGCGCTACATCATTGACAATGACTTGTCAGATAACCAGCGGAAGATTATCGACCTGCGCGAATTGCAGGGAATGGAGTTTGAAGACATCGCCAACCAAATGAACATGACCGCCGCCAACGTGCGTGTGGAACTGAGCCGAGCACGCCGACGCGTGCGTGAAATTTACCAAGCAAGAAACATGGACAAATAATCATGAACAAGAATCAACACATATCTAACCAAGCCGAGTTGGAGCAGCTTATTGAGCGCTACTTTGACGGAGAGACCAGCGTCCAAGAGGAGCAGATGCT
>JAEEGL015843324.1_pt1 | contig 22176 bp, 25 predicted proteins | sample 9134231 | NCBI WGS metagenome assembly JAEEGL01 (sample SAMN16246548, study PRJNA631951) | gut metagenome | biome: gut microbiome; feature: rumen; material: fiber-attached | host: Bos | place: Iran: Karaj | collected 2018-10 | reverse complement strand
GGGATAGCGAGATACTATCCTGTCACGTATGAGCTTGTCAGACATTACGCCTCCCGCAAATACAAGTGGAAGTCTGCCGTGCTTCTCTATTGCCGACTCTGTCATAGCTATCACCGTCTCAGCCACGAAATCAAGGCAGAAACGAGCGATATTCTCCGGCTTTTCGCCCTTTTTCAGCATATCCTCACACTTGTTCTGAACTCCGGAAAGACAACAGCTGCCGTCCTTTATAACAGGCTTTATCTTGTAGGTCTTATCCGCATTTACGGCGAGCTTTTCAAGCTCTATGCCGCATGGGAAACGCAGTCCGAGCATGACGCCGGTGCGGTCGACAGCCTGTCCGGCTTTGAGGTCGAGAGATGTGCCGACCTCCTCTATTTTTATCATCTCGTCAGGGTCAGGACTGCAAAGAAGGCAGTCGGTAGTTCCTCCGCTGACGTGAAATGCTATGAAACGCTCGCCCACAAGGCCGAGCTTTTCCGCTGAATACAGAGCCGCAAGGATATGTCCGACCTGATGTGAGGTCGTGTACATAGGTATACGGTTCATCGCTGAATACGACCTCGCCATACCCTCTCCGCAGAGAAAGCACGGCATATACGAGCCCTCGATATTTCTCGGACGCGATGAAGCTGTTATCGCTGCGGAAGCTTCTATCCTGTGCTCGCTGCAAAGCTGCTCTATCATCTCCGGAAGCTGCTTCGTGTGGTGGAATACCGCGTCGCTCTGCCGCAGCCCGAGCTCGCCCTCCTTGACTGGGAGAAGCTTCTTGCGCTGTATTATGCGCTGCTCTTCGCTGAGAAATATCGCTGCCGATGTCGTGTAATTACTGGTATCGACGCCGATGAACTCAGGCATTTTCTGCTGCTCCGCGGTCGCGGGAGAAGGCTCCGAGCACACCGTTGATGAATGAGGCGTCCTCGCGGTATGTATATGTCATCGCAAGCTTTACAGCTTCGCTTATTGCCGCGTTCATGGGAGTGTTCTCCTCGTAGAGGCACTCGTAAAGTGCTATCCTCAGTATCGCGTGGTTGAGCTTGGAAATACGTGAGAGCTTTCTCGATTTGCTGTAGCTCTCGATTATGCCGTCGAGCTCCTCAGCGTGTTCGAGAGTTCCGCCCACAAGAGCCTTCACCTCGTCGTTGACCGTTATCTCGTCTATCTCATCAGCTATCTCGTAAAGCTCCTGTATATCATCGTCGCGCAAAAGCTGCTCGAATACAAGCTTGAATGCGCTGTCTCTTACTTCTCTTCTGGTCATTTTACCGCTCCTTATTTTTTCATTCAAAGACAACGCCGCTTACGACAACATTTACCCTTGCTACCGTAACGCCTGTCATATTCTGCACGTTCTCCTTGACTGCGTTCTGTACCTCCTCGGCAACTGCCGTAGCCTTTGCGCCGTTTTTGACTTTTATTTTTATCTCGAGAGCCGCTACGTCGCCGATAACGCTTACTGTTATCGGACCGTTCTGTCTGAGCTTGCTCATCTTGGTTATCTCGCCCGCAAGACCTGCTACGCCCTTGACATCAAGTGCGGCAAGCCTTGCAACGGTGATGATAACGTCCTCTGATATCCTGAGCTTGCTCTGAGCGCTCTTTTTAACATCGTCCATTTTTGTACCTCCGTTTTGCTGAAGATTTGAGTGTATATTTTAATCAAAATCACATACGCACTCTTACTTTTATATTATACCAAAAAAAATGAATATTTTCAACTACTTTACCTCAAAAATTCTGATATTTTCTGAAGAAACTTCTGTTTCGCTGAGTATGATGTCCTTGATAGCCGCTGCCTGAGCTTTATCAAGTCCTTCGGTCTTGACTACTATCTTCGCGGAGGTGCCGTCAAGATAGGCTACGCAGTCCTCAAAGCCCTGCGCTTTTATCAGCGACTCTATCTTGCCCTCGGATTCTATCATCTTCGAGACCTCTACTGCATCAAGCGCATTTACTACCATTTCGTCCTCGGTAAGGTCTCCGCCGCCTATCATGGTCTGGAGAGTCTGTACTGCCTCGTCGCGGTTGTTCATCTTGTCAAGTCTTGCCTGCGCAAAGTAGTCAACTGACGTCTGCTCGGCGTTATCCGCCTTTGCGTCTACAAATTCGGTATCTCCGTAGCTGACCGTGTCACCGGTCTCTGAGACCTTCACTGCCGTATCCTTTCTCAGCTTTGTCGGCGCTGTGGTGTAGTTTATGTATACTGCTATAGCGAGCATAAGCGTAAGACACGTCATGATTATCTGTTTCTTTCCGATGATTATTGATGGCTTTTTCATAAATATCTCCTCGTTTCATTTCTGATATTTGCTTGTGTTCTCTTTTTTCGGTATGGAGGCGTCCGTAGCTTTCAGCGCATTTTTGTTACGTATATCTTGGCAGTCGGTATGCCGAGCGCCGCCGATGCCGCCTTGTATATGCGCTCCTCGACTGCGGGGCTGCCGCAGCCTGTACACACTATTACTGCTCCCGTTATCTCGGGAGTTTCGACCGTTTCTATCAGCGGTCCGCGCGTACTGCTTCCGCCGGTCATAACATATTTTTTCTCCTCCTCTGTTCTGTTTTCTGAGGTGCTCCTCTTGCCCTCGGAGGCGTATATGTACCTCTCGCCGCTCCCGACTGTAAGATACACCTCGACCTCGCCTGCACCGTCGATATGCCGCAAAAATTCGCGGAGCTTCTGCTCCGTGCTGCGGCAGTAGCCTGCACTCGCCGCTGATACCGGCGAGGTCGAGGTCTCCTGCGTGGGCTGCTGTTTCTTGTCCGGCAGAAAAGATGTTATCATTATCAGCAGCAGTCCCGCAGTACCGAGGAGCATGACGACTGCCGCGGAGCGCTTACTCCCCAGCAGCTTCTCCAGTATTTTCACTGCTTTCATTTACTACCTCCGTTTCCTCTCCGAGGCTGTTCCTTATTATTTCCGCAGCCGCCCCGATGTCCTCCGCTGTGACCCACACCTTACTAATAGATATGCTGCCGTCCTCAGAAATATTAACCTCTGCCGAAACTTTTTCGCATCCTATCCCTGCGGCTGTTATCTGCTGCATTAGGACTCCGCTTATGTTTTCGGCTGCCTCCTCCGCAAGAGCTCGGTTTCGCAGGTCTGCTGCATAGTCGTCCGTGAGCTCGTAGCTGCTGACCTCCGGAAGCTCGAAATGCACTATCCCCTCCGCAAACGGAGTTACAAGCACTATCGCGAGCAGCATATCAAGCATGAAACGAAGCTGCCCCTTCATCTTCGTGCCGCCTGCCATCTGTCCGATAAGACATTTCGCCGCCGATACTACGCATACCGCAAGGACTGCCTCCCTCATGTGAACACCTCCTTATGAAAAAGTCTGCGCGAGTATCGCTGACGATATCATGAACATCAGCGAGTAGCTCACAAGTACGCACTGAGCTATCGCAAGTCCGCTGTCAAAGCTGCGGAGAAGCTTTGCTGCCGGCTGTGCGGAGAATACGTCAGCGGCGGCGGCTCCTATCCACATGACCGCCCGATACATGAAAAGCTCCGCAACTTTCGGCAGTATCATCAGCACTATCGCCACTATCCCCGCTGCCCCGACTGTACCGCCGATGACTTCAAAGCTCCCTTTGACAGTCGAGTAGGCGTCCGATACTGCTCCGCCGACTATGGGGATAGTCCCCGATATGAGCATTTTCGCCGTCTTTGCGGCGGCTCCGTCTGCCTTGCCCGATATGCTGCATTTGAGCGTGACAAAGCCGGTGAAGAGCGACATCACTATGCTGACTGTCCACGTTACCGCTTTTTTCAGCAGTGCCGATATGCTCTCGAGTGATGAGTCCGGAAAGACGCTCCCTGCGATAGCGAGTGCCGCGGTCAGTCCGAGCACCGGCAGGAGGTAGCTCTCCGAGAGCTTGATTATAAGCTCCGACGCGCCGAGTATCATCGCGTGGTATACTCCCGCTGAGGTTATGCCGCCGCTGAGGAGGGCTGCTCCCGAAAAGACCGGCACGAATACAAGTATGAAATCGCCGCAGACTTCGATATCCGTCAGAGTCGATTCATACACCGCGAGCAGCTGCGGAGCCGTCACAGTGACCGCTGCGATAACGCAGACCATGCTGCACATCTCCCCCGAGGCGCCGCTGAGAGCGCTCCCCGCCGCCGACTTTACGACTGCCGTCAGGATTATCGTGAGCATGACTGCTCCAAGCATTCGCAGCGGAGCACGGCTCCGCGATATGAGCTTTTCACGCAGGAGCTCCGTTATTTCAGACAGGCTCAGCTCACTGATGTCCTCGTAGCCGATGCCGAGGTCAAATTCGTCGAGCGCGTCATTCACGTCCTGTGATATCTCGTCGCTGACGTCACTGAGGTCATCTGCTCCGGCACACATCGGTGATACCACGAAAAGCAACGATATCACCGCGAAAATCACAATTACTATCCTCTTCATCTCTCTGCCTGCAAAAAGCCGCTTATCTGACCGATGAGCGTCCGCACAAGCGGTATCGTCAGGTAGGCGACTGCTCCCCTTCCCCATATTTCCGCCGCCGAGGCTATCGCCGATTCCCCGCAGTCGCGGCAGAGCTCGCACGTTATCTGCGTTATCAGGCAGACTGCCGCCGCTTTGAAAATGAGTGCAATGTAGCTTTCAGATATGCCGGCTGAGTCAAAAATATCGCGTATGTCGCTGATAAGCGGAGCGGCGTAGGCGAAAGCTCCGCCGATAACGGCTCCACAGGAGGCTATCGCAAGAAGCATCGACTGCTCACGGCAGTGCTGACGGAGCAGTACCGCAAGTAGCGCTGCACATACACAGAAAATCGCCGTCGCAAGCGTGCGGTCTACCATAAGCCGAACACCGTCTTTACTGTTTCAAAGAGCCCGCCTATCTCCTGAACTATCATCATCAGGACTACTATCAGCCCTGCAAGTGTCGTCATCATTGCCTGTTCCTCGCGCTCTGCACGCTTCAGCACCAGATTCAGCACTGCCACGATTATGCCCGTTCCGGCAATTTTAAATATAAGGTCAATGTCCATGAAAACGTCCTTTCCGGTCAGATGACAAGTATCCCCGCCATGACCCCGAAGAGCAGTCCCGCTGTCCGGTATATCCTCCCTCTTTTGCTGTAAAGCTCGTCCTGCTGTGCCGTCAGGTGCTCCGTTTCTGCTATGAGTCCGGCTATCGCAGTTCGCTGACTTTCCGAGTCTGTTCTGCCGAGTATACCTCCGAGACGAAGCAGTATATCCTCCTCGCGCTCTGGATAATTCTGCCCGCAGACCGCCTCGCGCCAGCATTTTCTCATGTCACAGCCGGCGGAATATGAGGTCGGGAGCTCACGCAGGAAGTTAAGTCTGCTTAGTTCACAGTCGCGGCGGAGCTCCCAGCATATGGCGTATATATCATCTCCGCGGCAGCCAACGAGAAATCCTGCGCGGCTGAGCAAAGTCACGATATCACGGCATATCCGGCACTCACTTCTGAGCTTGTCCGCAAGCGCGTATCCGACTGCTCCGCCAAACGCGGTCAGAATCAGTGATGTCACCACGCGTATCATCTTCGTCAAACCTCCTTATCTCAGCTATCCTGCCGGGCGCGGAGGCTCCTGCAAGAAAAACTGCATTTCTGAAAATCCCCGATTTAATGAGCTCCTCAGCAAATGTGCGCTGATTCAGCTCTTCCATGCTTTCAGCGTGAGCAGTTGCGCAAAAGTTTACTCCGCAGCCGCGTCCGGTCATAATTGCTTCAAGGTCTTCATTTGTCGATATCTCGTCGCAGAAAATGTAGTCCGGCGAAAGATTCCGCACTGCTGTGACTATGCCTTTGGCTCGCGGACAGTCCGATAAAACGTTTGTGAGGGCTCCGACATCGTTGCATATTCGCCCGTTTGCAGTACAGGCTATCTCGTTTCGCTCGTCTATAAGCGTGACTTTTTTCCGCGTGCCGACTGCTCTGCATAGGTCACGGAGCATTGTTGTTTTGCCGGAGTTGACTCCTCCGCAGATGAGTATGCCGCATTTTTCACTCACAAGCGGCAGAAGCTCGCGCGAGCAGTCCTCGATACAGCGCGATATGCGGAAGCTCAGTCCCGTGACTGAGGTTATCAGTCCGTCCTGATTGTAAGCTCCGGATATTGCGGCGCGTATGCCGTTTTCAAGCATGATGCTCCCGGTTTTCAGCTCCGTGATATGCGAATGGAATGAGTAGTGCGTTATCGAATCCATGATTGAATCAAGGTCCGAGCGTGTACACTTCACGCATGACAGATTGTTCGCGCTCGCGGTCGTGCCGTGTGATGTCAGGTACAATATCTTGTCCGGAAAAATCAGTGCGGCAGGTCGTCCGATGTTGAGTCTCAGCTCCGTTAACGTTGCGAGACTTCCGACATTTTCAACTGCGCGGCGTATACTCTCGGGCAGGTATCCCATAATAATTCCAAGGCTTGTACTCTCCTTCATTTTCAGCTCCCCTTTCTCTAAATCTTATGCTCGTCAGGAAGCCGTTATGACAAAAAAAGGACGCAAAGCGTCCAAAAATAAAAAACAGCGTACCGAAGTACGCTGTTTATATATACGATTATTCCTTTACACCACCGAGAGCAACACCGGCTATAATGAATCTTGAAAGTAATACGTATGCTATAATGATAGGTACGATACTCATTGCGATAGCAAGGTAAACTGCACCGTAGTCATTAAGTACGTCTGAAGACTGAAGAGCATTGATCATCATAGGCAATGTCTTCTTCTTTGTGTCAACACTGATAAGGATCATGTTAGGTGTATAGAAGTTGTTCCAGCTTGCGATGAATGCGAAGATAGCCTGAACTGCGATAGCCGGCTTCATCATCGGGATAGCGATAGAAACGAAGGTTCTGAACTCGCTGCATCCGTCGATTCTTGCGGCTTCAACGATGTCAAGCGGGAATGACGACTTCATGTACGATCGCATAAAGTATACAACACCTGGAGCTGCAACTGCAGGAATGATAAGAGGCCAGTAAGTATTTGTCAGATGGATCTTTGACATAAAGCTTAAGAAACCTGCTGATGTAACCTGCATAGGAACCATCATTACAAGAAGAATAATAGTGTAAGCAGTTTCCTTCATCTTGAAATCGTAAACATGGATACCGTAAGCTGTCAGAGCTGAGAAGAATACGGTAAGAAAACATGATGTGCAGGTGATTATAAGACTGTTTCTATAACCATAGAGCGCACGGTAGTTAAGTCTGAAGTCTGCACCAGTAGCGGACTTGTAGTTCTCAACGAGGTGTACGCTCGGGAGAAAGCTGATACCGTTAGAGATATCAGTTGTTGTACGTGTTGCGTTTACAAGAAGAATGTAAATCGGAAATAAACAGATGATGGTAAGGATAACAAACCATACAAACAGGATAGCTGACTTTATTTTCAGCTTTGCTGTATAGTTAGCCTTAGCCTCTCCATATACTGAGCTCATTTTACTCATACTGAAAATCCTCCAAACTGCTTATTTTGCTGCTTGAGCTGTTTAGCATTCTTTTTCCTCTGCTTCTTCTTAGCGATCTCGTCCTTATCGCGTGTCATGTAGAACGCAATACAGCCAAGTGCAAGTGTGATGAAGAAGAGAAGAACAGACGCAGCACCAGAATAACCGAGCTTACTCTTTGAAAGATCTGATACGTGGAAGTATTTGTAGATGAGAGCAGCAATGGTTTCAAGTGATTCCTTAACCGTACCGTTCTTATTATAGAGGTAAGGAATATCGAACATCTGAAGACCACCGATCATAGATGTTACAAGTGTGTATGCCATAATGGGTGTAAGAAGAGGAAGAGTTATCTTTCTGAAAACTTGTCCGGAAGTTGCACCGTCGATGCTTGCAGCCTCGAACAATGAAGGGTTGATACCCTGAATACCTGACATGAGCATGATCATGGTATTACCGAACCACATCCATGTCTGGATAAACATTACGACAAAACGTGAAGGCCATATGCCGTCGATGAACTCGATAGGGTCAATATGTCCGTTCGGAAGTGATTTTACGATACCTACCTTACTCAATAATGAGTTGATAGCGCCGGGGTTTGTTTCTGACTGACCGCAGAGCTGTACGAAAAGTACGGCTACTGATGCAGCAGTAAGAATATTAGGAAGATACATTACGATCTTGAAGAATTCCCTTCCCGGGATCTTAAGATTTGCTTCTGTGAACCAAACGGCTAATGAAAGAGAAAGAATGATCTGGGGAATGAAGTTACCTACCCAGAGAATTACAGTATTGCCAAGACATCTGAAAAAGCTTTCGTGAACAGTCTGGGCTACGGTGAAGGGCTTATCCGGGTTGCCGAATAAGATGTCCTTGAAGTTGTTGAGACCTACCCAGTTGTCAACGCCTGTATCAGCATTACCTTTAAATGCAACTATAAAGGTGTTTATAAGAGGCCATAACTGGAAAAATAAGTATACAATAAAAAACGGCAATATGAATATATAGCCATATTTAGCATAGCTGATAGATTTTATACGTCTTTGTGCAGCAGATGCCATAACACACACCCTCTCGTGAAATGATTAAAACAAATAGAAACAAATAGAAACAAATATACACCTACGGAATACATAAGTATTCCGTAGGCATAATTTGTATTATGTTATGCTTGAATTATTCAATAGTAAGTGTGGGGATATCCTCAGCAACCTTCTTCTTGAACTCTACTACTGTATCGTCCCAAGACTTGCCGCCCTTGAGGTACTCATCTGTTACCTTGTTGATGAAGTCGCCCTTAACTGTAGCATCGTAAGGTGTGATAAGACCGTTGAAGTTGATGCTCTTAGCGTTGTTAGCGAGCTCAGCGAAGTAGTTCTGACCATCAGCAAAGTTGTTGGAGATCTCTTCGTTGAATACTGTGTTGCCAGAGATAAGGTCATCCATAACCTTTGTGTTGTTTACATACTCAGGCTTAGCCTTAGCGTATGCAGACATCTGCTCTTCGTTAGATGTAGCTGAGAGGATGAAGTCACGAGCCTCTTCGCCGTTATCTGTACCAGGATTTACAACCATCCAAGTACCGCCCCAGTAGAATGCCTGAGGTCCTTCGCATACAGCCCACTTGCCGTATGTAGCGCCGCCTACACCGCCTGCAGCGTCCTTGAAGAAGCCGCCGAAGCCCCATGTAGAAACGAAGTAACCCATGCAGTCGCCAGTTGTACCAGCAGCTGTCCACTCATCTGTCCACTGGTTGTTCTTTGTAACACCGCCGCAGTCCCAGAGTTCCTTAGCTGTGTCAGCAAAGTTCTTGCAGAAGTCATCGATCTGGAGCTTGTCGTCTACAACCCAAGGAGTTGTACGTCCGCAAGCGAATGCCTGCCAGAGACCACCAACTGTATCAGCGAGAGCTGTCTTGCCGCCGGACTTGTCAGAAACTGTCTTAGCAGCCTCTACGAACTTATCCCAGTCAGCAACCTGCTTCTGCATTTCGTCAGGTGAGTTAGCACCGAGGTAATCCTTAGCGAGGTCAGCTCTGTAAGCGAATCCGCCTGCTGCAGCCTGCCATGAAACGCCCTTACGAACGCCGTTGGAATCCTTACCGATCTCATCTGTGTACTTGTAGATGTTAGCGAAATCAGCATCGCCGAGACCGAGCTTGCTGAGAGCAAGTGTCTTGGAATCGTCGTTGATGTACTTAAGAGCCCAGTCAGCTTCGCAGAAGTAAACGTCGAGGTCTGTACCGTCGTTGAAGAGCTGATCATATCTCTCAGAAGCTTCACCGCCGCCTACACCGAATACGATGCAGTTGATGCCGTCAACCTTGTTATCAGAAAGGTCGTCAACGATTGTCTTGTAGTCAAGGCCCTTCCACTGAGCGATGAGGTAAGGAACATCGTCTGCGTTCCAAGCTGCGATTGTGAATGTGTCGCCGCCTGTCTTTACAGAAGCGTCGATCTCGCCTGTTGAAGCCTCAGATGTGTCAGCCTTTGTTGTGTCCTCAGAAGCCTTTGTTGTCTCAGCCTTGGACTCAGATGTTGATGAGCTTGAGTCGTCACCGCAGCTTGCGAGAGCTGTTGCAGCCATAGCAAGTGTAGCAACTAATGCTAAAGTTTTCTTAAGTGTGTTCATTAGAATTTTCCTCCTTAAATTTATATTATATTTCTTCAATATAATATGTGTAGAGATTTTTTTGCCGGCGGTCCTTTCTATCCGCTCATTACACGGCGAATGTCCTCGTCCCTGCTGAGTTTATTTACTCGGCTGCCGGTTTGTCCGTATGGACTTATTACTTAAGGCGTATGCCTTTGTAATCATTGCTGAAGAACACCGCTCACATTTGGTGAACCTGCTGGTGTTCCTTTCGTATATAAAATATACCGTATTTTTCTGTCAAAGTCAATGATTTGTATCGTTCTTTAATATTATTTGAACATCTTGTACATTTTCAACACCCGTACATTGTTAACTTTAACATAATTAAACGTGTCAAAATCAAAAAGTTACAATTCGGTAACCGAATTTTTTGGGTTTATTCATAATATCGTGCTTTTTTCTTTTATACTATTTGCTCAATTCTACCAATATTATACATTTTGTTACATTTTACATTTCTATCAACGTCCGATGTCTCAGCTCGTTGACAGCTCTGCATATCGTGCAAGTATGAAGCTCGCGTCCTTTGAATCTATATAGCCGCTGCCGTCAAAGTCTGCATACTTCTGCATCTCTGGCGGTATATCGCCGCTCTCGCCGACTGACAACGCTGAATAGTGCGCAAGGACAGCGCTTGCGTCCCTCGCATCGACTGCTCCGTTGCCGTCAGCATCGCCGATAGCGCACTTTATGACCGTAATGTGCACATTTCCGTCAGGGACTCCCTTGCGGCTGAGCTTCATGACCTCGTCGTGCCTGCCGGCTTTTATCTCCGCATTTACAGAGCTGTTCGGAGAATACGTCTTGTCTCCGAATCCGACTGATGCCGTACTCTTCGGGAGAAAGCATATGCTGTCGGCGTCCTCGTCCGCTTCTATAATAATATGTGGCTCGGCGGAGTCAAATGTGCATTTCTGCATTTTTCCCCTTTTTCCGCCGCTGTATATGTAGTACGACAGCGCAGAAAGCGCCGCACTCTCGGGGTAATACCTCCTGACGACAGCATTTCTGCCGTCAGGAAAGGCTGATGCGTATATCGTTGTCAGCTCCAGTATCTCTATCGGAGCTGTGTATTTCTCGAATTTTTTCTCGGGAGAGGTGCTGAAATAGACCTCCCCGCCCTCCTTCAAGGAGAGTGAGACGCTCTCGCCGGCAGGAACTGCTCCTGCGATGTGCGAGAATGCGGGAGTGTTAGGGTCATTTGCAAACGCCTTGAGGGAAATGTTTCCAATTATCATCGACACGCTTCCGGTATCGAACATATTACGGAACTTTTCAAGCGTTTTTCCCGCTTTCTGGAGCTCTTCGGTCTCTTCGGGCTCTAAGCCGTCGTACAGGTCGTACTCAAGCTGTGCGAGAAGCTCCTGCTCGTCGTCATCAGTGTAGTCGTAGACGGTCGAGGAGGTATCCTCCCACGTTTTGCCGTCGGCACTGAAAAAGCTCTCGTTTTTGCCCGTATGTGACGTTATACCCTCGGTCGTGGTGTAGCTTCCGAGGTCGGTCATCTTGCCGGTCGAATCATCTGTCACGCGCAGACAGCTCTCTATCGGGATAACAAACGGCGAGGTCTTATTCGTCAGCTTTACGACTGCCGAGAACTTCTCGCTGCCTTTCTGACCTGCAAAAACAGGCTCGTCGAGGTCGAGAGTGACGTAGCCGGTGAGAGTCCCCTTTCCGCGCGTAACGGCTGAGGGAGTTCCCGATGTGGGGTCTGTCTCGTCGGTGATGCCCGTGTATACCGTTATCTCATACTCTGTATCAGGTGCGCAGATGTATGTGCCTATCGAATCTATGCGGACCGGCTTGTCTGCTGTGAAAATGTTCGCCATGTACGAGGGTCCAAGCTGCTCAGGGTCGTCATAAGCCGAGAGCGACTGTATCGGTACGTAGCTGTCATGGTGGAAATTATACTTGTATTCATCACAGCTTTCAAGCTCGTATACGGCAAAGTCGGAAAGTGACCTGTCCTCGTAGGATATCCATATATAGCCATTGTCGCCGTAGTGCTCGCCCCAGCTGTTCTTCACGAGCCATGCTCCGTCTTTTTCGGCAGGTATCTTGAAATTTTCCGCCGGATAGCTGTCGTCCCAGCCGATTATAGCCACTGAATGATTCGCAAACCGCGGCTTCTTCCGGCTGTTGGTCGAGCAGAGCGTATGGTCGTAGCATTTCGTCGAATCGGAATAATACGCCACGTCAACTGCAAGTCCGCGGCTGACGAAGCTCTTTATGCGCGAATTCACCTCAGCCTCGTCGGTGCGCTCTTTGTTGTAGTCGAACATATACGCGTTTTTCAGCGTGTACGAATGCTCGCCGCGGAGCTTCCCGACAGCTTCCTTGTCGTCGAAAAAGGCTGTGTCGCCGTATGTGAGCATTTCCTCACGAGCAGGACCTATCCACTGCGCCCACAGCGATGTGACTGTCGCGGCAGTGCCTCCAAGCTTCAGGATCGAAGTGGTATCATCTGCCGAATGCTTTATCTGGTCGTCGCCGTAATAGGTGTAATACGCCGTGTGGAACTCCGAGAGGTCGACCTGCGGCACCGCCCGGGCAATGCTGCTCTCGGCGCTCGCTATCGCGGAATGTGCCCAGCAGGTGCCGTATGCGCCCTGATCCTTTACCGGTGTGACCGGATACAGCTCGCGCATATCAAACCGTGCAGGAAACTGCTCCGGCTGCGGCTCCTCCGCATACGACGCGAGCGGAAATGTGTTCAGCAGAGCGGCTGTCAGCGCCGCGGTCACTATCCTGTTGAATATCTTCCCCATATCAGCCAAGCTTCTCCGCTTTGCGGTATAAGGCTATTATCTTATTCCGGTCAGCCGTATATGGTGCGCCGTTTTCAATTGTGCAGATGTTGACGTGACGGCTCTTCAGACCGCATCTGTACATATAATTCTTAGCCTGTCTCTCAGAATTGAATCTGCGCGCAAATGCCTTGTGTTCAACGCTCAGCTCCGCCGAAACGATATACAGTCCGTCGTTTTTTCTCTGCAAAATGTATTTCATACTGTTCCTACCTTATTATATAGTATACTATGCCAAACCATTCCCTGACCCAGTACGTCGGTACGAGCCACAGCGGAGTGTGAGCGGATATATTGTACGCCTTCATGCCCAGCGCCTCCGCTTTCATGTCGGAGCGGAGCTGGTGAAAGCCGTCGGTCACTATCGTTATGTGCTCGGGCAGCCCCTCGCGCCTGATGATATCCTGCGAAAAACGGAGGTTCTCATCGGTGTCCGTGGACTTGTCCTCCATATATATGCGCTCCGGAGATATCCCCCTGTCCACGAGGTAATCCCTCATGCACTGAGCCTCGCTGATGCTTTCGTCATCGCCCTTGCCGCCTGAGACTATCACCTTCACGTCCGGCTCTGCGGAAAGATACTCGTATGCGGCGTTGAGCCTCCTGCCGAGCATGAGGCTCGGAGCTCCGTTTTTTACCTTGCAGCCGAGCACTACAACTGTCGTATCGGTATCCCGCGGGCGGTCGTTCATCTCCCTGAGCATGAATAAGCTCACTGTAACCGCAACGAGCGTGAACACGACTGCCGCCGCTGAAAATGCGCTTATTATGACCTTGCCGGCAGGACGCTCCCACATATGTGAAACAACGCCCGTGAACCTGTCCCAGAAGAGGAAAAGAGCCGTCAGGGCTGCCGATGTCAGCGCTCCCACGCAGTTTCCGAGGTTGATGATGCCTGCCGTCATCGGCAGGAGAAAAAGTATCAGCATGATAAAAGAAATGAGAGCCGGTATAACTCTCATTCCTGTCTTTAACAATGTATCCATTCAGTCTTTCTTTGTTGCGAGCTTGATTATCCTGTCGAGATTTTCCTGCGTTGTGGTCTCGCTTCCGAGATGAGTAGGCACACTGTTGTAAAGTCCGTGAAAATCCGAACCGCCTGTTCTGATGAGGTCGTACTTGTCAGCAATGTCGCTGAGCTGCTTGCGGTATGCCTCGTCAGCAGAATGATGTCCTATCTCAACTCCGTCTATCTTGCCCTTCTTTGCAAGCTCTTCAAGAAGCTCGATGTTGTCGTACTGCGCAGGGTGTGCCATTACAGCTACTCCGCGTGCTGTATGTATAAGGTCTATGACAAAGTTTACATCAGGATATTCACGCTCAACGTAGCAGCTTCCCTTCTGCGGGTTGAAGAGCTCTCTGTCGAGCTCGCCGTAAAATTCAAGTGCATAGCCGTAGTCGATGAGAGCGCGCATGATGTGCTGCTTGAAAATGCTCTTTGAAGCCGTTGTGTGCTTTAAGATGCTTTCAAGAGTTATGGGGAACTTCTCCATGACCTTTTCTATCATTTCCTTCGAGCAGGCTTTTCTTATCTCGCACGATTTGAGACAAAGTCCCTCAAGGCGGTCGGGCTTCTGAGGCGCGTAGCAAAGGATATGCACCTTGCTGTTTCTCTCCTTATCCCATGCCGAGAGCTCGACTCCGTGAAGTATCTTCACGCCCTCGCGCTGACCGATAACATCGGCTCTTGAAAATGAAGCCATTGTGTCGTGGTCAGTTATCGAGAGCCAGTCTATGCCTGTTCGTTTTGCCTGAGCTATAATGTCTTCTATACCGAGCGAACCGTCGGAAAGCTTGGTATGACAATGCAGATCGCAGATCATTTGATACAACCTCTTTTCAAAGCCGCGGCAGAAATGCTTCGCGGCAGCATGATATATATTATATATAATATGTCACAAAATAACCAACAAGAAGTCAATGCAGCGATAATATTATATCATATCTCACGACAAATTTCAAGTGTTTTTGTTCATATTTTCATAACATTTTTTGGAATATATCAAAAATCCGCGAAAAATCGGCGTATTTGCACTATTGCAGCGCCGAGTAGAGCTCTCCCTTTTTGAAGCCGGTCTCCTTTGCAACAGCCTTGCAGGCGTCCGTAGGCTTTTCACCCATGTCTATCAGCTTCTTCACCTGTGCAAGCGCCTCTTCAAGCGTGAGCTGCTCCGCTTCGGTGCTCATGCCCTCAACTACGAGAACGTACTCGCCGCGGGGCTCGTTTTCCCTGTAATATGCCTGAGCTTCGGCTATCGTCATGCGCAGGGTCTCCTCGTGGAGCTTCGTTATCTCGCGGCAGAGAGATATCCTCCTGTCGCCTCCGAAGGCTTCCGCAAGGTCGGAAAGCGTTGCGCGTAGCTTGTGCGGTGCTTCGTAAAATATCATGACGCCGGTCTCGCTGCGGATAAGGTCAAGGCGCTCGGAACGCTCCTTCTTGCCGACAGGCAGAAATCCCTCAAAGGTGAAGCGTCCCACATGAAGTCCCGACAGCGCCGCCGCAGTCGTGACCGCCGCCGGTCCGGGTACGGCTCTGACGTCAACTCCGTTTTCGTATGCGAGCTTTACAAGTACCTCGCCGGGGTCGGAAATGCACGGCATTCCCGCATCTGTGACAACTCCGCAGCTCTGTCCCGAGAGCAGACGGTCGATGATGTGCTGCGCCTCCGCGCGGGAGCTGTGCTCGTGGAAGCTGACAAGCTCGTTTTTTATCTCGTAGCGGTTCAGCAGCTTCAAGGTCACTCTCGTATCCTCCGCGCAGATGAAATCGACCTCCTCGAGCATACGGAGCTGACGGAGAGTTATGTCCTCCATGTTGCCGATAGGCGTTCCTATTATATAAAGTGTTCCGCTCATTCCTGCTCCTTTCCGGTCGCGTATATCCGTTTGAGTTCGTCGGTGAAGCTGTCGCCGCTGCGAATGTAGAGCTGCGGCTCTATCTTCATGAACGGCTTCGAGCCCTTTTTGCCCTCTATCAGGAAGAGCCACGGCGCATCCTCCGGACTTTTAGACACCATGCGCAGACGCTTCGGCTCGATATCGTGCGACTTCATCGCGTATATAACGTCGCTCAGGCGCTCCGGTCGGTTGCAGACGCAGAGCCTTCCGCCGTACTTCAGCAGCTTTGACGCTGCCGCGCACACGTCATCTATCGTGCAGAGTATCTCGTGACGGGCTATCCTCTGCGCCGTTATCGCGCTCTGGAAGCCTGCGTTGTCCGCCTTATACGGCGGATTACACGTTACAAGGTCAAGTCTGCCGAGGGGAGCTTCGTCCCACAGCTCCTTCAAGTCGGCGCAGACCGGTATGATGCCCGTCGTTTCGCTGCGCTCTATGCCGAGCCGGAGCTGCTCTATCGCGCCCTCCTGTATGTCGACCGCGTATGTCACCTGCGGCGGCTTGTATTTCTGCATTATCAGCGGGATTATCCCGCAGCCTGTGCCGAGGTCGCAGACCTTGTCCTTCTGCCTGTAGCCGGAAAAATCCGTCAGCAGAAAGGCATCGGTGCCGAAGCGGTGGTCGCTGCTCGCACAGACATATATTTTTTCAGTCAGCTTTTCAAATTTGTATTCCATGATACTTCCCGTTCTATTTATTCATGTTCAAGATTTTAAACACGTTGTTATTCTCAAAATCGCGGATTATCGCTTTCGGAAGGAGTTCCCTGCACTGCCGCTCGTCCGCCCATACAAACGCCTGATGTTCAAAGCTCAGCTTTACGATATCCGTATCAGTTTCGCACAGATAAACTATCAGCAGGTCAGGAAGATCGCTGTTTTTGTTCAGCAGCGTTACATATGCTGTCCTGTCTATCCTGATGCCGGTAATGCCAGTCTCCTCTCTGACCTCGCGCATAACAGCTTCCTCGGGAGTTTCTCCGGATTCGATGTTCCCGCCTGCATTTTCCCACGTACCTGCTCCGATATCATCGCTTTCGCAGCGCTGAACAAGGAGAAAGCTGTTCAACTCCTTATTGTAAATGATGCATTTCACGATTATTTTTGCCGTCATTTCAATCTCCTGTCCGACTTATTATTCTGCTTTAGACTGTCAAATGTACTCAACGCCCGCTTTCGCAAGCTTTTCACGCCCCTTTTTCTGCTTATTTTCCGGAAAGACCGATACCGTTCCGCTGCAGACTATCTTCGCAGTTATTCCGCGCTTTGCTGCTCCGAGGGCAGTTGATGTCACACAGCCGAACTCGTCAAGTCCGCAGATGTGGAGCTCGTCATAGCCCTTTTCCCTCACCATTGCGAGCAGCTCCTTGTTCGTGAGAGCGTCGCCGAGGAGCTTGTCGAATATGTGCTCCGAGACGATATCAAGTCCGGCGTAAAGCTCTGCGCCCTCCGTGCCTGCTATCGAATAGCCGAATAAAAGTCTGTTAGTCGGGAGGTTCTGGATAATGTGGCGGATATATATCACGTCGCTGCCGCTGTCGGCATAGCGGTGTATCAGCATATTTACTGCGGCTGTCAGCTCCGCGGTGTTGTAGTTGAATCTGCTTTTGCGTTTTTCATAGAGATAGTCGTTCTGCATATCTATCACGAGCAGTGCTGTTTTCATAGGTGCCTCCGTTACTTTATCGTTCCTCCGCCGACTACGACGTCTCCGTCGTAGATGACTACTGCCTGTCCGCTTGTGACGGCGCGCTGCGGCTCGTCAAATTCGACCTTGTACTCGCCGTTTCCGAGGTATGAGACTGTCGCCGGCTGCTCCTTCTGGCTGTAGCGGGTCTTGGCTGTCACGCGCATGGGAGCAGTCAGCTCCGCGACTGAAATCAGGTTGAAATCGTCCGCGATGAGCGACTTCGTGTAGAGGTCAGCCTCGTCGCCGAGTGTGACCGTGTTCGCTTCTACATCCTTGCGGACAACGTATGCCGGCTTGCCGAGTGAAATTCCCAGATGCTTGCGCTGTCCCACTGTATAGTTGATGATCCCCTTATGCTCGCCGAGGACCTTTCCCTCCGTATCGACAAAGCTGCCGTGAGGAGTTTCAACGTCCTTGAAGCGGCGAATGAATCCTGCATAATCTCCGTCCGGAACAAAGCAGATGTCCTGACTGTCGGGTTTGTTCGAGTTGACAAGTCCTGCCTTCTCAGCAAGAGCTCTCACCTGCGGCTTGTCAAGGCTCCCGAGCGGGAAAAGCGTATGCGAGAGCTGCTCCTGCGTCATCGCGTAAAGGACGTATGTCTGGTCCTTGCTGCGGTCAGCGGGACGGCGGAGCTCCCAGCGTCCGGACTGCTCATTATAGGCGATAACTGCATAATGTCCCGTTGCGATATAGTCGTAGCCGAGCTCCTGCGCCCTCAGCAGCATTTTCCCGAATTTGACATGGCGGTTGCACTCAATGCACGGGTTGGGAGTTCTGCCGCAGAGGTAGCTCTGTGCGAACTGCTCCATTACGCACTCGCGGAAGCAGTCCTTGAAATTGAATACAAGATGTTCGAATCCGAGCTTGTGTGCGACTTCCCGCGCGTCAAGAACGTCCGAAAGAGCACAGCAGGTCTTGCCCTCATTCTGCGCCTCGGCTATGTCCTCGTCGCCGAACATTTTCAGCGTTACGCCCATCACATCGTATCCCTGCTCCCTCAGGAGCATCGCCGCAACGGAGCTGTCAACTCCGCCGCTCATTCCTACCATTACCTTTTTCATATCCGTATCCTTAAATTTAATTGGTTATTCAACAATTCAGGCGGTCGATGGCTGTTGGACGTTTGCGTAATTGCCCCCGACTGCAAATGCGTGGTCTGTCAAGACCGCTGTAAAGCGCTCGTTTTAGTCTTGACAGACTGAGCATTTGTGGTATGATCAGCAATCGCGAACGTCAGACTACATCGCCTCAGCCTAAAAAGCTATTCACATATTATTAAACAGAGCCGCTGCCCCGTTCATATCCTTGAAGCTCATATCCGAGAACGCCTTTATCTCTTCCCATTCCGCTGCATTCGCTTCGTCGTATATTGCCGCAGTCGGGAATCCGGCTTCGCGGGCTGTCTCGATGCAGTGGAGCGAATCCTCGACAACGAGCGCCTCCTCGGGAGCTATACCAAGCCTTTTCGCTCCGCCGAGAAAAATGTCCGGAAAGCGCTTTCCGTTGGGATATTCCCTGTCCGTGTAAACGAACTGCATCCGGTCGTATATCCCGCAGCGCTTCAGCGCTGCTTCGGCAAGTCCCTTATACGTTGCGGTGGCGACTCCGTAGGGTATACCCTTGCTGTCGAGCAGGTCGAGCATCTCTACAACTCCGGATTTGAGCGGGATATTCTCCTCATACTCAATGCGCACCATTTCCTCTATGCGCGTCACGACTTCACTGACTGTGCAGTCGAGTCCGAACTCGGTTATGAAATACTGCGACGAATCCTCTATCGTCATCTTCTTCATGCGGTCGGAGATGTCCTCCGGAGGGTCGGTAACTCCGTTCTCGCGCAGGAATCTGCGGTCGATGTCGTACCATATCCTCATTGAATCTATAAGCGTGCCGTCAAGGTCAAATATTACGCCTTTTATCACCGTATTCCTCCTTATGGTGCTGCTGCCGGCTCTGTTTCGGGCTCCGGCGGACGGTTCTCGGCGAGCCATTCCGCCTTTTCGCCGTCATCTCTGAACTCCTTGCCGGCAGTTTCGGGGGCTCCGCAGAGCACTACCGCCTGTGTTCCCATATTCTCGTATGTGCGTCCGAAGCGGTCCATATCATATTCCACGTTGCCGACAAGCGGGTCGGCGACGTGTACTTTTTTCGCCTCCATATCGTAGCCGTAAAGCGTTACGCAGTGCTGGTTCGGATTGAAGTAGAAGTCCTCTCCGCAGCCGAGCGTGAACTGGTACTCGGGGCGGGTCTCGTACTGGTATATCGTTGTCCAGATAATGACGGGGCGTCCCTGCTCTATCTGGTAAAATATGCCGTCGAGCGGCATACCGGTCAGGTCTTTGGCATACCAGTCTGAGCCTATGTAATCAAAAAAGTCGTTCGCTGCATTCACTATAACCGGCGCATTGCAGCCGAATCCGTCGAGATGCGGGTTGCCGATGTAGACCTCGTTCATCGTGTAGTAGCCGTTTATATCCGTTTTCAGGAAAACATCAGCCATCGTCACCTTGTCTGCACTGAAGCCGTAATAATTCAGCGTCTGCGTGAGAGCCGTTATCTCGCAGCCCGTAGGCAGCTCGGGATACTGCATGACAGTTTCCATTTCAAGCGCGCACGAGTTCGGGAGCTCGTAGCCCTCCGGCATTTCAGTATCTATCTCGACCGGCTCGGGAGCGGTCGGCTCTGTCGGCTCTTCCGTTTCCGGCTCAGTGGGTTCTGTTGAAGTGTGTTTTCCCACAATGTGTTCCTTTGTAGTATCCGTCCGCTCATCAGACGTGCTCTTCCCGCAGCCGCTCAGCATCAGCAAGACGGCTGTCAGCATCAAAAATGCTGTTGTTCTGATCATCCTTTTCATAGCTCACTCCAGGTCTATCATTATCTTCGCCTTCATGTCGTCAGCCGACGAAGTGACTGTGTCGAGTGAAAGTCCGTATATGTCCGAGGCTCTGCCTTCAAGCTCGGCAAAGCGCTTTGTCACGCGGTTCACGCGGGAGAGCGATGCGATAGAGGTCGCGTACGGCATCGATGCCCTGCCCTTCGCTTTTGCGAGTATCTCCCTGCCTCTTTCGTTCAGTGCGAGTATACGTCCGTACGGCGGCATATGTGTCATGTCCTCGCGGGTGATGCCTATCAGCAGCGAGAGAAGTATCCGCTTTATCCGCGCCATTGTATATCTCTTGGTCTTGACCGAGAAAAGCAGCTCCTCCAGTGAGGAAGCCATTCTTGCGCCGTATATGCGATGCTCGAGCCCCTGTCCGACGTCGCTGAGGGAGGCTATCTCCTCCGGCGAGGACATTCTCAGACGGTAGAGTATCACCCGCTCGAGACGTTCGAGCTTCGCAATACTGCCGGAAGCTATGCACTCGCGGACTGCATTTGCCCATATCTCAGGCATGAGGCTTTCAAGCTCAGATGTATCGGCTCCGGAGAGTATCCTCTCGCGGATATACGATGCGCTCGCAGTCCCGTCCGAGGTCTCGCTGCTGTCGTGTGCAGCTCCCGAGCGCTTCACCGTGAACGGCTGTATATCCGAACGGAATGCCTTCAGAGCACGTATATACTCTATCGCAAGCATATTGTTCGGCTCGGAAATAAGCGCTCCGGCACGCGGGTCGATGCCGTTCACCACCGAGCACAGCGCCCGCGGATAGGTATAGCCCTTTTCCATTATTTCCAGTATCTCCGACTTTTTGCCGGCAGCTATCTCGTCCACTGTTTCCAGTGCGGACGTGAGCTTTGCAACGTCGCCGCTCTCGCTGCCGAATGAGAGCTCGTCCACAACTCCGAGACCGTTGAGCAGCCATACTGCTCCCGCGGCAAAATTCTCCGCCGAGGCAAGGCTGAACTGCACCGGCAGCTCTATCACAAGATCAACTCCGGAACGCACTGCAAGCCGCGCACGGCGGTGCTTGTCCATTATCGCTGCGTCGCCGCGCTGCACGAAGCTCCCGCTCATGACTGATACTATGTGCGTTGCGCCGTTTCTGCGGGTCTTCTCTATATGGTAAAGATGTCCGTTGTGGAACGGATTGTATTCGCATATCACACCGCTTATCTTCATTCTGATCTCCTCTTGTTCATTCTCTTTTTCTATCCCGTTTTTTTCCCATACATATTATATTATCGCCGAAAACAAGTGATTTGTCAATGATTATCACGATATTTTTATACGAAATATAATTAAATATGAAATATTGCTCCGCGGGTGTTGCAATTTCCGGAAGAATATGTTATAATATATCCTGCAAAAAATTATAAAGCGAAAGGAATTTAACTATTATGCTTATCTTAGTTGTTAACGCAGGAAGCTCATCTCTCAAGTACCAGCTCATCAATATGGACGACGAGAGCGTTCTCGCAAAGGGTAACTGCGACCGTATCGGCATCGACGGTCACATCGCTCACAAGGCTGCTGACGGCAGAACTCTCGATGAGGACTGCGCTTTCCCGACACATACAGAAGCTTTCATGAAGCTCGTTGAAGCTCTCACAAAGAGCGACGCTAAGGTCATCGACAGCATGGACGAGATCTCCGCTGTTGGTCACCGTATAGTACAGGGCGCTGACGTATTCGACAAGTCTGTTCTCGTTACTGACGAAGTTATCGACAAGATCGACGAGCTCCGTGAGCTTGCTCCTGTTCACAACCACGCTCATGCTCTCGCTCTCCGTGCCTGCAAG
>JAEEGL012169685.1_pt1 | contig 22176 bp, 15 predicted proteins | sample 9134231 | NCBI WGS metagenome assembly JAEEGL01 (sample SAMN16246548, study PRJNA631951) | gut metagenome | biome: gut microbiome; feature: rumen; material: fiber-attached | host: Bos | place: Iran: Karaj | collected 2018-10 | reverse complement strand
TTATCTTCTTCTACTGGTTTCTTTTTTTCTGTACTATTAATTACAATTTCTTCAAACCGATACTTAGGCATTTACGTCACCCCCATTCAAAGAACAGTCAACCGATCTTTTAGGGACAACCCTTCGCTCGATAAATTGAGATTTCACCAGATCATTTGTCTTCTCTCGTAAGACCTTGTACGCATCAATTGTTGACGCTGTTGCCCATAAAACCTCCGATAACTTGATCTGCTCATCCATTGATGGAAGAGTAAATTCATAGTCCTGTAGCTGCTGCCACTTGACTCTCGGTGATAAAGATCCCGCAGACCTCTCCACCGCATAATCAAAGAAACGTTCATTTTGCACTATAAACGGCAGAAGCCTTGGATATATTTTTTCTGAATCCGCAGTTATTACAGTAATGTCACCGGAACAAATGCCGTCTATGGTCGCCATAGCCGCTTTCTTTAAATATGCTCTTCGCCTGCCAAATAATACGTCTCCTTTTCGGAAGACCTTTGTAAATGTGTTGTCCGAACTATCGTCCCACTGCGTAAGAGTTATATCTTCAGAAATGAGGTGCTCCAAGCCCACAGTCGGGTAAGTTGCGCCATTTCTTGATGTTTCTTTTCTTTCTTTAGCTACATCTCCGAGCTTAACCCTGGTCATCACCTGTCTCCTTTCTTAGCATATTATTCAAGATATAATAGCTCTCATGCAGAGCGGCAGACGATTTCTCCCAGGTTTCATATAACTCCTGCAGGGAGCGTTCATCTTTAGATTCATTCACACCAGCGTTTTCTTTTACATATAGCGGAATACTTAGTGAAAAACCGTTCTTTTCTATATCGTCTATTGTCGCTACTTTCGCATAACCATCTTCATCTTCGTACCTATCATATGTATCCGTTATATGTTTTATATGATCTTCGGTTAAATAATTCTGTGTGTTCTTTCTTTCAACCTCTTTAATTGCATTTATGAATAATACCTTTCCCCTATTAGCTGGTTTCTTATTCATTCGGCAAATAACAATACAGGCTTCCATATTTGAGTTATAAAACAGGTTTGCAGCGAGTCCGATAACGCATTCAAGATAATCACCACGTACAAGCTGTTCTCTCATACTGTTTTCTTCATTCCTGAACAGAACACCATGAGGGAACAGAATCGCGCATCTTCCAGTATCTTTTTTCATACTCATAAGAATATGCTGAAGGAATGCATAATCTGCTCGGCCCTGCGGAGGAACACCCAGGAAGTTACGTCCATACTTATCGCTCGCAAAAGCATCCCTATCCCACTGGCTTATGGAATACGGCGGATTAGCCAGAACCAAATCAAACTTCTTAAGCTGGCCATCCTCGATAAATGCAGGTCTGGCAAGCGTATCATCATTTACTATCTCAAAGTCTTTTATGCCATGAAGGAATAAGTTCATTTTTCCTATGGCCGATGTAAGAGCATTTATTTCCTGTCCGTAGGCGCTAACATTTCTCCACTCTTCACCCTTTTCTTTGAGATAGGCAATAGCGGAAATAAGCATGCCGGCTGATCCGCAGGTCGGATCGTAGATGCTTTCTCCCGACTGAGGCTTCAGCATTTCAGTCATCAAATGTACTACGGTACGGTTTGTATAAAATTCCTGAGCTGTATGTCCACTATCATCTGCAAACTGTTTTATGAGATACTCATATCCCTGGCCAAGCTCATCCTCTGGGCAATTCTCAAGAGAAAGTGTTTTTGAACTAAAGTGCTCAATAAGGTCCTTAAGTAATCTATCCGGCAATCTGTTTTTATTGGTCCAAGCAGCGTCTCCGAATATGCCTTGTAACTTAGCAGGGTTAGCACTTTGAATCTTTGAAAATGCATCTATAAGTGCCGCTCCAATGTTTTCTGATTTAGCGCGCACATCACTCCAATGTGCGCCCTTCGGAACCATAAACAAATGATTCTCTTCCCACTCGAGTGCACTCTCGTCTCCGTCGTACTCCTTCAGTATCTTGGCGCACTCTTCATCATAAACATCACAGATACGTTTAAAGAATAAAAGCGGGAATATATACTGCTTGTATGCGCCGGCATCGATGCTGGTTCTGAGAAGAGTTGCTGATCCCCAGAGGTAGGATTCGAGCTCTTCAATAGTAATTCGCTTACCCATTTACGTATCCTCCCTTCACCAGTAATTCTTTCATGTGCTTTTCTGACTCCATTACATCTTGAAGGGCTTTAAAGTACTCTTCTCTTACTTCAGCGGGATCCACAGTCGCTTGTTCTTCTTTTTCGATATAGGAGTTTACGGATAATGTATAGTTTTTCTCCCGTATCTGATCAAGATCAACTATTTTGACCTTCTCTATCTCGTCCTTGTAATTCGAATATAGATTGAATACTGTCTGTATATCGTCTTCCGACATATAGTTTTGTGCACGTGCTGGAGTATATATATCTTTTGCGTCTATTAAACATATCTTTCCTTTATGATCCGGAACCTTATTCTTGTTCATTAGAATTAGACATGCTGATACTCCTGCGCCATAGAATATTCCACCAATCAGCGCGATGATACACTCTATCAGGTCCGCTTCTATAATCTGTCGTCTTATTTCCCCCTCTTTACCACCGTGAAACAACACGCCTTGAGGCATAACAACAGCAACACGTCCTGTTGCAGGATTCATAGACTTAATCATATGCTGGAGCCAGGCAAAATCTGCATTTGAATCAGGCGGACACCCCCATAAGTTTCGTCCATATGTATCTGTTTCAAAAGCTGAAGCACCCCACCCCTTTAGTCCAAAAGGAGGATTGGCAATTACACAATCAAATGTCTGAAGCTGACCAGCGTTTATGTAATTAGGGGCTCTAAGCGTATCCCCCTGTGTAATCTTAAAATCGCGAGCACCATGTAAAAACAAGTTCATTCTTGCTATAGCGGACGTAGACAGATTTTTTTCCTGTCCATAAATCCTTCCATAAGCAAGTTGGTCATTAGCCATGTACCGGATTGCTTCGATCAGCATTCCACCGGTACCACATGCAGGATCATATACCGTCTCACCGGCTTTAGGCGCCATAAGCATAACCAGAAGTTTTACGATCGTTCTTGGCGTGTAGAACTCTCCGGCATTCTTCTTTGACAGGTCTGCAAACTTCTTGATCAAGTATTCGTAGGCATCGCCCATTACATCAGCGGCATAGTCATTGTTGCCAACGCGGATCTTCGACATATGTTCGACAAGATCTTTAAGCCTCTCATCGCTAAGCTTTGTCTTATCAGTCCAGTTCGCATCATCAAAGCTGCTGAACACGCCAGAAAGCCTATCAGGATTAGCGCGCTCTATTCCGTACATAGCATTTACAATAGCTGTACCAACGTTTTCACTTACCTCACGGACGTCTTTCCAGTGGCACCCCTCCGGAATCACAAAACTATGATTCTCGGGAAATGCTGCATACTCTTCATCCCCATCTGACTCATCCAAAGCACGCTGAGTTTCTTCATCATAAACATCCGATAATCTTTTGAAAAAGAGAATCGGTGTCACGTAACTTTTATATTCATCTTGATTGATCGGCCCACGCAGGATATTGCATGCTTCAAATAGATGCGAAAACAACTCCTGGCTGGTAGTATTCTCTGTGGCCATATATATATTTCTCCTATCGAGTTATTCTAATTATTTCCCTATTATAAATTATACTCGGGAGCAGTCCTATATAAAGGACTTAATCCCTCTATCTGCTGTCTTTTTATACTTCTCGGCGGACTAAATAAATACATTTCTGCGCACATAATCGGCGCTATACTTTTTGGCGTTTCCGGCAGATTGTCCGCCAATGAATTATTCATCCAATCATCCTGGCGCTACTCTCCGCCAAAAGTACATATTTTATACCCCTATTTTCGTCGATATCTTCCCTGCAAAAAGGCCTATAAAGCCCGTAAATACGCTATTCTCGCGTCAGCAAGCAGACAGTCTCAACATGGCTCGTCTGTGGAAACATATCGCAGACGGAAAAGCGCTGCAGGGTGTAGCCGCCGTCCGCAAGGAGGCGCAGATCCCGGGCGAGAGTGGCAGGATCGCAGCTCACATAAACCAGCTTTGGTGCGGACACGCTAAGGATCGCATCGATCGCAGCTTTCTCCAGACCGGCCCTCGGGGGATCCACAATGATCACATCCGGCCGCTCGCCGGCGTTCTTTACACGTTCCGGGAGATACACCTCAGCAGGGGCACAGACAAATTCCGTATTCTCTATCCCGTTGAGCGCAGCATTTTCCTTTGCATTTTCGATTGCTTCGGGCACGATCTCCAGTCCCAGCACTTTACCGCCTTTTCCAAGTTTTCTTAATCTGTCCGCGGCCGCCAGAGTGATCGTTCCTATGCCGCAGCACACATCCCAGACATATTCGCCGCCCTGAAGATCCGCATATTCGAGTGCCTTTGAATACAGTTTCTGCGTCTGCAGCGGATTCACCTGATAAAAAGATAAAGGCGATATCCGGAAGCGGATCCCAAGGAGTTCATCTTCGATATACTCATTTCCCATCAGCAGCCGCGATGTATTTCCGAATATCACATTTGTGTTTTCATCATTGATGTTCAGCCAGATACTCTTGAGTCCTTCAACTGTCCCCAGCATTTCCAGCAATTTGTCAAGCTGTCCGATTTTTCGGACAGCAGCGATCAGGCACAGCTGCAGCTGACCGCTGACAAATCCTTTTCTGATAAAGATGTGCCTTATCACACCTTTCCGGCTCTGCTCATCGTAGGCTTCGATGCCGTATCTCTCCATCCAGTCGAGGATGAGCTTTATGATCTTTGCATTTTCCGCAACCCCGATCAGGCAGTCACTGCACTCGATCACCTCATGCGTCCTTGCCGCAAAAAAACCCGCTTTCAGTTTCCCGTCCCTGCCGCGTGCGACAGGATATACTGCTTTGTTCCGGTAACGAAGCGGCTCCTCCATACCGATAATACTGTCCTTTTTATCGTACAGCTCCTCCCGGTCAAGACCACCGATACGTATCAGCGTCTCCACGACCTTGTTTTCCTTATAGGCAAGCTGTGCCGTATAGGACATATGCATCAGTCTGCAGCCGCCGCAGCGTCCGAAGACCGGACAGGGAGCGGAAACGCGGTCCTCCGATGGTGTTATGACACGTATCAGTCTCGCAAAGGCATAATTCTTTTTCACCCTGGTCACTCCGGCCAGGATCCCGTCACCAGGGATCGCTCCCTTCACAAAAAAAGGAAAGCCATCGATCTTGCCGATGCCTTCCCCTTCGGATCCCAGATCCGTGATCGTCAGTTTGATCTCGTCATTTTTCTTATACATTCCTCAGGTCCGGCGTACATTGCTGTCCAGGAATTTGGAAAAGCCCAGCCAGCCGCTCCTTTCATTATTCTCCAGCACTTCCGTAAAGGTTTCGATCTTGGCGTCCATATTATCCGCCAGAGAAAGGGCAAGGGCTTCGATCAGGGCCGGTTTCTTGGGAGAACCGAATTCCAGTTCCCCGTGATGCGCCACGATGCAGTGTTCCAGATCCGTTTTAAGCTGCTGCGGAAAATCCGGAATGGCCACCGCCCTTTCGCTGACCATCATAGCCCCCATCACGATATGCCCGAGAAGCTGCCCTTCATCCGTATAATCATTCTCAGGAAATGCCGAAAGCTCCCTGGTCTTTCCGATATCATGCAAAAGTGCCGCACTCACAAGCAGATCCCTTTTCAGGACCGGATATTTCCCGCACATATGATCACAGAGCTCCGCCACGCTCAGGGAATGCTCCAGCAGTCCGCCGATAAAACCGTGATGCACTGTCTTTGCCGCAGATGCTTTTTTAAACGACGCAGCAAATTCTTCCTCCCTGAAAAAGGCATCCAGCAGCTTTTTCAAGAAGGGATCTCCGATACTGTCCACCAGCTGCAGAAGCTTCGCATACATCTCTCCGATATCTTTTTTACTTACCGGCATATAATCCGCAGGATCATATTCTCCCTCGGCTGCCTTCCGGATACGCGTAAGCTTGGCCTGCTTTGCATTATTAAAGATCACCACTTCACCGGTCACATCGATAAAATCACCGGCATCATATTCCGCGATCCCCTGGCTGTTCGGATCCCATACCTTGGTATCCAGTACCCCGGTCCTGTCCTGCAGGATCAGACTGTCATAGGGCTTGCCGTTTTTTGTCACTGTAGAGAGCTTTGACTTGCAATAGTAGACTCCCTGCAGGCGGTGTCCCTCTTCCAGATCTTTGATGTATTTCATTTTTTTATTTCTCCTTTCAGCGCATACCCAGGGTAAGCGTTATATTCATCTTGCGGTATTCCTCCCCGTCAAAACGGGCATATTCGATCACTGTTTCGCTTTCCGCTTCGCAGCTCTGCAGTATATTTGTAAAATCACTTGTCGTAAGGACCTTTTCGCTTCCGATGCTGCAGATGATATCGCCCCGGGCCAGGCCGGCGGCCATAGCCGGCGAGTCGATCTCGACTCCCGAAACATATACTCCTTCCGGTATCCCCAGGGTTTCCGCAGCCTCCGGTGTTACATCGCTTATGGTCAGACCGAGATACGGCCTCTCTCTGCCGTTGGACAGATCCTCGATCAGCTTCCGTATGCTGCTGATCCCGTATGCATGTACGAGATTTTCCATACCCGGCTCGCAATGCGCCTGAGTGATGAATCCGGCGATCTGTCCGCGGATATTGACGATCACCCCATTTGCCGCACTGTTTCCGTATATGTCCGTGGTAAGGATCTGGTAGGAAGCGTCACACATATTCACCTTCCGCGAACAGGACGTGACCGCCCCGTAACAGATGGACTCGCTTCCGAGCGGATTTCCTACCGCCATGACCGCGTTTCCGAGTATACTGTTTGCATAGGAACTGCCCAGTATGGCGGCCTGAACGACCGCTTTTGTTTCCGGATCCATCTTCATCAGCTGGATCGCATAGATCCCCAGCCCGGTTTCTTCATCCACCGCCTTTTCATAAAGCTCGCCCCTTCTTCCGTCGCAGAAGGTCACGCGGAGAGCATCTGCTTCCGTAAGCCTGGAAGAATCTGCAAGGATCAGTATTTCCCTTCCGTTCTCACCCACGATCATACCCGTGGTCTGATAGGCGGAAGCATCGGTTTCGGCAGACCAGTCCATCAGCTCGGAAACCGCAGTCACGGTGACCAGACTCTTCTTTACTTCTCCGGACAGAGCATAGAGTTTCCGGTACAGCTGCCGGTAATCCTCCAGTTCCAGCGGCACCTGCTCATATACGATCTGGGGAGGCTGCTCCGCTTCGGTCGGCGTGGGCGCCTCCGTAGGCGTATTCTCGCTCACGCTGGGCTCTGCCTGGTTGCCGCTCACCACATCCTCATCATAGAGGCTCATCTCATCGATCGGCGTTTCGATCACCAGCTGTTCCGCCTCGTCCTCTTCTTCCGGCAAAAGCGGGAGCGTGATCTTTTCCTCGTCATCGTTGTTCTCGGGAAGACTCAGCTGCTTCAGCTCCATATCCTCTTCGGAGCTGAGCCAGCGGCCGAGCATGGGTTCCAGGATCAGGATCGTCAGGCAGGCGACCAGTCCGAAGATGAGCGCGAGACCGGCCGTAAGCAGAAAACGCCGGGCCAGTTTCTTTTTATTGATCGGACGTTCACGGATCTGTTCACGGATAAACTCATAGTCGCTGGCCAGCGCCGGCGTCCCGTTCTCCACGGCTTCCGCTTTGCCCTTTTTTTCTTTTTCTTTCTCTTTTTCCTTTTCTTTGGCTTTCTTTTCTTCTTTATTTTTCATACTTGCGTTTTTTCCCCGCTTATGATAATATCATTAACTGTGCGGGGTCATAGCTCAGTTGGGAGAGCGCAGCGTTCGCAACGCTGAGGTCGAGGGTTCGATCCCCTTTGGCTCCACTTTTACAGTTCGATAGCGATTATACACTATTTACCGTTTTTTGTATACGTGCGCTATGTAAAAAAGCCGCCGCATCTTCCGATGCGACGGCTTTTCTTACGGATCCTTTTCTGCTTATACCACACCCTGTGCGATCATCGCATTTACAACCTTTTCGAAACCGGCAATGTTTGCACCGGCAACATAATTGCCTTCCATGCCGTATTTCTTTGCCGCATCATCGATCGCGTGATAGATACCGACCATGATACCCTTCAGCTTCTGATCCACTTCCTCGAAGCTCCAGGACAGACGCTCGGAGTTCTGGCTCATCTCCAGAGCGGAAGTAGCCACGCCGCCGGCATTGGCTGCCTTGCCGCCTACGAACCATACGCCGTTCTGCTGCAGATACTCGGTAGCCTCGATGGTCGTCGGCATATTTGCGCCTTCACAGACCGCTTTCACGCCGTTTGCTACCAGTGCCTTGGCGTCGTCCAGATTCAGCTCGTTCTGGGTCGCGCAGGGCAGTGCGATATCTACTTTGATATTCCATACGCCGTGATCGTCGGCGTTCTTCTTGTCGTGATATTCAGCGCTCGATCTTGCTGCTGCATACTCGGAAAGACGAGCACGCTTCACTTCCTTGACTTCCTTAAGAAGCTCGATATCGATCCCTTCCGGATCATAGATCCAGCCGGTGGAATCGGAAAGGGTCACAACCTTCGCGCCCATCTGCTGTGCCTTCTGTGCTGCGTAGGTAGCAACGTTTCCGGATCCGGAGATCGCCACGGTCTTGCCTTCCATGCTCTCGCCATGGCACTTCATCAGCTCCTGGGTCAGATACAGCAGACCATAGCCGGTAGCCTCGGTGCGTGCAAGAGAACCGCCGTAGCTCAGTCCTTTACCGGTCAGAACGCCTTCATACAGATCGCGGATCCTCTTGTACTGTCCGAACATAAAGCCGATCTCGCGGGCGCCGGTTCCGATATCGCCTGCAGGCACATCCGTATCCGCGCCGATATATTTATACAGCTCCGTCATGAAGCTCTGGCAGAAGTGCATGATCTCGTTGTCGCTCTTTCCCTTGGGATCAAAATCGGAACCGCCCTTGCCGCCGCCGATGGGAAGCGTGGTCAGGCTGTTCTTGAATACCTGCTCAAAGCCCAGGAACTTGATGATGGAAAGATTTACCGACGGATGCAGACGGATACCTCCCTTGTAAGGCCCGATCGCATTGTTGAACTGTACACGGAAGCCGCGGTTCACCTGCACCTGTCCGTTATCGTCCACCCAGGGCACACGGAACATGATCTGACGATCCGGCTCGGTGATGCGCTCGAGGATCGCAAGCTTGCGGTATTTCTCCTCGTTGGCTTCCACCACGGGACGAAGGGAATTCAACACCTCGGTCACGGCCTGCAGGAATTCGGGCTGATCCGGATTCTTCTGTTTTACTTTCTCCAGTACCTCGTCTACATAAGACATCTTTCTTTCCTCCTTGTATATTGTTGATAGAGATTGATGTTCAGTGCTGAGTTACAATATAAAAAGCGGTATTTATGGTACACAAATCACACCATCAATACCGCCTTTGGTATCACTGCTCAACAAAACAAGTTATACCAAAAGCGGAAAAATATTGCAAGTATATTTTACTAAATAAATTTACACCCTGTTGTAATTGATGAGACAGCCCTTCAGGATGATCTGCCTCTCGGTATCCGTCAGCGCACCCAGCTTCAGGGCAAATTCCTTAAGCGCGCCATCCTTTACGACAAAGGCGCGGATGCTCTCGGCCTTCTCCTCCACGGCCTTCCGTATATCCGGAAGGAAGATGTAGTCCAGATTTGCAAAGGGAAGCTCTCCTTCCGGGATCACAAAGGGAAGCATGCCCCAGTTGATCAGATTGGAGCGGTAGCGCTTGGTCGCATATTCATTCGCGATATTTGCCCAGCCTCCCAGTACCTTCTGGCAGCTGGCCGCCTGTTCACGCGCCGAGCCGTCGCCGGGTTTCACCGCAAAAATGGTGGAACCGATGCCGCAGTTTTGGGCGCTCACTTCCGGGAACTGCGTCCATACGGCCTTCACCGCATCTGCGATCTCCGGAGCCATCTCCGTAAAGGCCACATCCTCACGGCGCTTCTGTTCCTGTGCATACACTTCCTTTGCCCGTCCCACATAAGCCGGATCCTTTCTGGAAAGCGTAAACTCCGCGAGTCCCAGGGGATTGGAACGATAGGAACTGGTCTCTCCCGAAGGGATCAGCTCGTCGGTGGTCGTCACGGGATCGTGGATCTCGCTCACCACCTTCAGCAGGAGGTTGTCGGTAAGCGCCACCATGGACGGCCAGTCCTTGATGTTGGGACCGAATTTCACTTCCACGCTCTCATCGGCCATGCCGTGGGAATCAAATACACGGTTCTCATAAATGCTGCTGTCGAAATGATACTTGTATTTCCCGATCTTTTCGGGTACTTCCGTCGCCGGCGTAAGGATTCCCTTGTTTGCGGCGGTGGCCGCGATGGAACGCGCGTCCATCAGCGCGACCGAAGCGATCTGGCCGGACTGCAGCTTCGAACCTTCGCGGTTCGGGAAGTTTCTTGTGGAATGACGGATCGAAAACTCGTTGTTCGCGGGCGTATCGCCTGCACCGAAGCAGGGACCGCAGAACGCCGTCTTGATGATGGCGCCGGTCTTTAAGAGCTTCGCTGCCGCTCCGTTTTTGATCAGTTCCATATATACGGGCACCGATGCGGGATAGACGCTCATATTGAACTCGTCCGAACCGATATAGGCACCGTCCATGATATCCGCAGCCGCGCAGATATTCTCAAAACCGCCGCCCGCGCAGCCTGCGATGATACCCTGATCCACCAGGAGCTTTCCGTTCTTTATCTTGTTCCGGAGCTTGAAATCCACCGCTCCGTCCAGACTTACCTTACCCTTTTCTTCGCAATCCGCAAGGATATCTTCCAGATTTGCGTTCAGCTCGTCGATCGTATAGGTATTGGACGGATGGAAAGGCAGGGCGATCATCGGCTTCACCGCCGAAAGATCCACCTCCACAACGCCGTCATAATAGGCTACATCCGCGGGCTTCAGCTCCTTATAATCACTCTCGCGCCCGTGGATCGCATAGAATTCACGTATCGCCTCGTCCGTCTGCCAGATGGAAGACAGGCAGGTGGTCTCGGTGGTCATCACATCCACGCCGATACGATAATCCGCAGAAAGCTTTTCCACACCCGGCCCTACAAATTCCATGACCTTATTCTTAACATAACCGTTCTTAAAGACCGCACCGATGATGGCAAGAGCCACGTCCTGGGGACCTACGCCTCTTGCGGGCTCACCCTTCAGATATACGGCCACCACGCCGGGCATATCGATATCGTAGGTCTGCTCCAAAAGCTGCTTGACCAGCTCGGGCCCGCCCTCGCCGACAGCCATGGTTCCCAGCGCACCGTAACGGGTGTGGGAGTCCGATCCCAGGATCATCCCGCCGGCCGTCGCCAGCATCTCTCTTGCAAACTGATGGATCACAGCCATGTGAGGCGGTACATATACGCCGCCGTAACGCTTTGCACAGGACAGACCGAAGACATGGTCATCCTCATTGATGGTACCGCCCACGGCACAAAGTGAATTGTGGCAGTTGGTCAGCACATAGGGGATCGGGAAACGCTTCAGCCCCGACGCCCTCGCCGTCTGGATGATACCCACGAAAGTGATATCATGGGATGTGAGCTTGTCAAAACGGATGTTGAGCTTTTTCTCATCCCCGGAACGGTTGTGTGCATGCAGGATATCCCAGGCCATGGTGCCCTTTGCGGCTTCTTCCCGGCTCACGGCTGTGCCGCACTCCGCAGCTACAGCGGCTTCCTCCGTTACCAGCCTGCTGCCCTTCAGTAAATAAGCTCCGCCATCATACAGCTTGATCATGTTTTTTCCTCCGAATAGATTATTCTGTTTATACTCGCAGCCGACCGGCTGCGGAATCGTATCATTTTTTAACTGTCGCAAATTATACTATAAATCTGCATGCTTGAAAAGAAAAAGCTTTTGCGCCTTTAAGAACGGAGCAGCAATTCCAGTTCGTCCTCCGTCAGCTCCCGCCATGCGCCTTCGGGCAGAGCCGGATCCAGTTTCAGCCCTCCCATGGAAAGGCGTTTCAGTCCGACCACTTCCTTTCCCCTTGCAGCAAACATCCTTTTGATCTGATGGTACTTTCCTTCACGGATCGTGATCCGGGCCTGCCGCGGATCCTCCGCATCGATCTCAAGGACCGCCGGCTGCAGCCTCGTGCCGTCCGAAAGGCTCATTCCCGCCGCAAAGCATTCCGCATCTTCCGGAACGATCGCCGCATCCGTCCGTACCAGATATGTCTTGTCCACATGATGCGCAGGCGAGAGCAGCCGGTGCGCCAACTTCCCGTCATCAGTGATCAGAAGAAGTCCGACCGTATCCTTATCCAGACGCCCCACCGGAGAAAGGCCCTTTCGCAGTTCTTTCGGGAAGAGATCCAGCACCGTCTGCTGCCGTGCATCCTCGGTTGCACTCAAAAGCCCGGCGGGCTTATTGAGCATATAATAAAAATGCTCGCGGTAGGAAAGCTCTGCGCCCCCGCATTCCACCGTATCCGCAGAGGAAACGGCGAAACCCGGGTCTTTTACGACCTGTCCGTTCACTTTCACGAGCCCCTGCCGGATCTTTTCCTTCACTTCGCTGCGGCTGCCGATGTGCAGATCCGCAAGATACTTATCCATACGCATCCGCCGCCTCACTCCTTCCGCTGCGTGATATGGCGCAGGATATGCTCCGCCGCATTTACACCGGTACAGTCAAAGAGATTTTTGAAATGTGCATTGGAATTGACTTCACAGAGAATGCTTTCGCCGTTTTCACCGAAAAGCAGATCCACGCCCGCAAAATCCAGTCCCAGGACCTTTACGGCCCGCAGGGCCAGTTCCGTCTGCTCCCGCGTAAGCTTATCCGTGTAATCCGTGGCGTGACCGCCGTTGGTCAGATTGGCACGGAAGTCGTCCGCATTTTCCCGCAGCATCGCCGCGATCACTTTATCCCCTACCACCTGCAGGCGCAGGTCGCGGCCGCGGGAGGATGCGATGAAGCGCTGGATCAGATAGGGACGCTCCCCGATGGAAAGTATCGTGTTTTTCAGCTCCTCCGCATCTTTTACGAGATATACCTGCTGTCCGAAGGAGCCGAAGGCCTCCTTGACCACGCAGGGAAAGCCGAAAAGTGCCTCCGCACGGGAGACGAGCTCCGGATCGATCAGACCGTCGTTATGAAATTTCTTCGGGGAAATGAGGCTTTCCGCCTGCGGGATTCCGGCATGGCGGCAGATCAGCCAGGTCAGGCTTTTGTCGTCACAGGCTTCGATGGCCGCGGCGGGATTGTAAAGACGCAGGGCCTGCCGCTCCAGCTCCGCTGCCAGACGCAGATCCTTGTCCCAGAAAAGCACAAAATCCGGCCGTTCCTTCTCCGGAATGACATAGTCCCATTCCGCAAGCTTCCCCCAGAGCAGGGAATTGCTCATCCTTTCCAGTATACAGCCGCAGGGAGCTGCGGCCGCTTCGAGCATGCCGAACAGCTCCCTGAATTTTTCACTTGTTATAAACTGATTGACTACCAGCCAGCCGCGCATCGCTTCAGATCTTCAGCTGTGAAAAGATCTCTCCGATCTTTCCGTGGATCGAATAATCCGCCATGCTGTCGCGCGCGGTAGCATCGAAATTGATCAGCACCAGTTTGCTTCCGCGGTAATAATCGATGAGCCCCGCCGCCGGATAGACCACCAGGCTTGTGCCGCCGATGATCAGCATATCCGCTTCCTGTATCGCCTGAACGGAACGGCTCATGATGCTGTTGTCCAGACCCTCTTCATAAAGGACCACATCCGGCTTGATGTCCCCGCCGCATTTATCGCATTTCGGTACACCTGCCGCCTTGTACAGATAGGAAGCCTCAAAGCTCTTTCCGCAGTCTTCGCAGTAATTCCGCAGCACACTGCCGTGCAGCTCCAGCACATTTTTACTGCCGGCCGCCTGATGCAGCCCGTCGATATTCTGGGTGATCACGGCTTTCAGCTTTCCCTTCTCCTCCAGCTTTGCCAGCGCCAGATGAGCCGCATTGGGCTTTGCGGGATTTTCGCCGCAGGTGCATTCCAGCAGCTTATCCTTATAAAAATCAAAGAATTCGTCCTTGTGCCGCACGTAAAAGGAATGGGAGAGCATGGTCTCGGGCGGATATTTGAATTTCATGTGATAGAGCCCGTCCACGCTGCGGAAGTCCTTGATCCCGCTCTCGGTGGATACGCCCGCACCGCCGAAGAACACGATATTATCGGATCCGTCGATGAGTTCCTGAAGTTTTTCTATGCTGATCTCCATATCCTCTGTCCTCCTGTATATTCTGCCTGCGTACTGCAATTCCTTCTGCGCTGCTCATTTCCCGCTGGACGCATCGCTGTCTGCATCATTCAATAAACAGCCGCTGTGGCCTCCCGCAGGAATGCTCTCATATGCATAATCAGAGTTCCGTGATATCCTCCTGGCTCAGCACACGGATCCCGGCACGGGTCAGCGCTGTCTCCGCTTCCTTATGGTTGCTCACACGGAAGATCATGTAGGCATGCTCGGGCTGCTTCCCGGCAGAAAGGGCATAAATATATTCCAGGTTGATGGAAGCTTCCGTAAATACCTTCAGCACGCGGTTCAGACCGCCGGGACTGTTGGGTACCTCCACGATCACCACGCTGGTAAGCTTGTTGATATATCCGGCGTCTTTCAGCACCGTCGTGGCCGCATAGGGATCGTCCACAATGATACGCACGATACCGAAACCGTCGGTCTCCGCAAGGGAAACCGCACGCATGTTGATGCTGTTGTCGGCCAGCACCTGCGTCATCTCATCCAGCCGACCCGTCTTGTTCTCAAGAAAAATCGAAATCTGTTTTACACTCATCCCGTAACCCCCTTTCAGATCTTTCGATTGTCGATCACGCGCACCGCCTTGCCTTCGCTGCGGGTAATGCTCTTGGGCGCTACCAGCGTGACCTTTGCTTTGATCCCCAGCATGCTCAGCATTCCCTTGACGAGATCGCCCTGGCGCTTGTTGATCTCGGTGATATCGTCGGTAAACATCTCCGGCGTCATCTCCACATGGACATCCAGCGTATCCGTATTGTTCTCGCGTCCCACGATGATCTGGTAGTTTGCCTGATAACCGTGCTCCAGAAGGACCGTCTCGATCTGGCTCGGGAACACGTTCACGCCGCGGATGATGAGCATGTCGTCCGTACGTCCCTTCGGCTTCTCCATCCTGATCAGCGTGCGCCCGCAGCTGCATTTCTCGCGGTGCAGAGTGCAGATATCGCGGGTACGGTAACGGATCATCGGAAACGCCTTTTTGTCGATGGCCGTAAATACCAGCTCACCCTGGCTGCCCTCGGGAAGCACTTCTTCCGTGTCGGGATCGATGATCTCGGCAATGAAGTGATCCTCATTGATATGCATGCCGTTCTGCTCGCTGCATTCAAAAGCCACGCCCGGTCCGGACAGTTCCGTCAATCCATAGATATCAAAGGCCTTGATACCGAGCGTCTTTTCGATATCATGACGCATCTCCTCACTCCAGGCTTCCGCGCCGAAAATGCCTGCCTTCAGGGGGATATCCTCCGGCTTAAGCCCCATCTCCTTCATGCTCTCGCCAAGGTAGGCCGCATAGGAAGGCGTGCAGCAGATGATGGTCGCCTGCAGATCCCGTATGAACATGATCTGCCGCTCCGTATTTCCGGAAGAAGCGGGGATGGTCATACAGCCTACCTTATGAGCCCCATCGTGCAGTCCCAGACCTCCCGTAAACAGGCCATAGCCGTAGGAAACCTGTATAACATCCTCTTCGCTGCCGCCTGCCGCCACAATGGCTCTGGCACAGCATTCCGCCCACAGGTCCAGGTCACCTTTGGTATAATACGCAACCACGCGTTTTCCCGTAGTTCCGCTGGTCGAATGGATACGCACCACATCCTTTTTGGGCACCCCGAGAAGACCGTAGGGATAGGAATCCCGCAGATCATACTTGGAAAGAAAGGGCAGCTTGTGCAGATCCTCCACTCCCTTAATGTCCTCGGGCTTCACGCCTTTTTCCTCCATCTTTTTACGATAGTAGGGGACGTTTTCCCAGACATGCTTTACCTGCTCCACCAGTTTTTCATCCTGGATCTCCCGGATCTTTTCCGGCGATGCACACTCTATGCTGTCCTGATAATAACGTTCCATTCCTTGAACCTCCCTTTAGGATTATACAACACACAAAATTATACATCGAAGCCCGCAAAATTACAATCATGCTGCGGGCAAAGGATGATAATAAAATACCCCACCGGAAGATCGGGCCGGCAGGGCATTGAGATCAGGACATGGACAAAAGTAACGCCTCAGAGGATCATGTGGTCCGGCGTGAGCGTTACCCGCCGTCCGCAGCTGCAGTCCACGGAATTTCCGGGGACCACGGAAAGAACGTTTCCGCATTGCGGACAGGCGATGTTCATCATTCCGCCGGCAGCTCCGGCAGGCGGCACGTTCGATGCTCTCCCCGTCAGGGAAGTTGATGCCGCTATCATATTTCCGAAAGCGGCCTTCTTATCTCCGAGCACATCCGCCGCCGTTGCACCGTACGCATCCGCTCCGCAGAGTGATACCGGTACCGCAGCAGGATCGATCAGCTCCCCGCGTCTGGGATGTGCTTCCGCCACGGACGACTTTCTGACCAGAACGATCTCGTTGTCATACTCCGAGACTTCCACGGTATTTCCCAGAGGATATTTACTCCGGGAAGTGGTACCGGTCTTCAGTATCTCCTGGCGCATATGACCCGCATCATCAAAGAAACGCACATACAGCTGAAGAAGGGGCTTGCCGTTGACCATTGTGGAATAATCGGCGTCATACTGCCAGATCATCGCCGGATAATGTTTCCCTTTTTTGATGACCTGCGCTTTCTTTATGAGCCTGCGGATACCGAGAATTATGACCAGAAGACCAATCAGCGCAAAAAAAGCGCCGGCAGCCATCGCGATGCCCGCATTTTCTATTATAGTTCCGGGCGGTTTCAGTAAACCGATCAGGAATACACCGAAACCTACCAGAAAAAAGATCCCTCCAAAGATCATTTCAGCCATTTGCATATACCCCCGTTGCATTTTCTATATCTGTGGGCGCGATCGCCGCCGCCCGTGAAAACAGTTCCTTTGCTTTCGCATGATCGCCTTCAAATTCCGCCGCATATGCTTTTACGATCAGCGCGTCATAGCATTCCTGATAGCGGCAGGACAGGCAATAAGTGCATTTGTCGATGGCAGAGATATACTTTTCGTATTTCTTCATATCTCCGGCGATCAGGTACAATCTCGCCAGTTTGGAATAACGTATCGCATTATCGCAGGGCATGCATTTCACATAGTATTCCTCGGTAGACATATCCTCGCCCTGCTGCTCTGTCAGTTCCTTCGGCACATCTTTCCGCATCAGGGCCCTGACGCCCCATTTGGCAAATTTCTCCGCCCACTGTTTCTGCTCGGAGGAAAAACGGTGTTTTAAGGACATCAGCCGGTAGCAGAGCGCGATCTGCTCCAGGATCTTCGCACCGTCGTTTTTTTTCAGGATATTGTTCAGATCCATGGCTCTGCGCAGGTAATTCAGGGCCTGCGAAAGCATCCTCGCATACAGGAGCTTGCCGCCCATGGCCAGGAAATAACGGTAGACGCTTTCCAGCTTCTCCTTATCCCGCCTTTTGCTCCGGATGGAAAAAAGCGCATAATCCAGATGGATATCGGCAAAGCCCACCCCCATCACTTTCCGGAGCTGCGGATCCAGTTCCCGGAAACGCTCCTTAAAAGCGCCGGGATCCGTCTGGAGCACCACCTCCAGCTGCGCGTCATAGTACTGCCATTCCTTCAGCCAGCCGATCTCATAAAGCTTACGGTACAGCTCCAGCGTCTTTTCCGGATGACCGCAGCAGATCTGGATCTCGGCGATCTTGTTGAGGTAATTGCCGTTCTCCTTATAGGCATCCGCATAACGCTCCAGTACCTTAAGCGCCTCGTCCCACTGTCCCCTGCTGCCCAGGGTATCGGCCAGCTGGTAGATCGGCGCCGTCTGCATATCCCCGTACTTCTCCAGCCCTTCCCGGAAAATGGCCTCGGCTTTATCCGTGTGCCTCTGCAGGAACTCAAGATCCCCGATACGGTACAGGCGGAAGGAATCGTCACTTTCATCGCCTTCACTCTTTTCCAGGGCCATGCGCAGATCCGCGATCGCCGCATCCAGATCCCCGCTGTAACGCAGCAGATCCGCCCTGGCCGAATATACAAAAGCCGTGGGATTCAGCTCTACCAGACGGTCAAACTGCTTCTTCGCATTTTCATAATCCACCAGCGCCTGATAGCGCTGATAGCGGTTCTGGTAGGTGCGGGCCAGCTCGTACACGGCGCGGTCCTCTTCGGGATCCAGTTCCAGCGCCTTTTTAAAGCAGCGGATCTCATCTTCATACTGCCCGCCTTTTCCACGGTAACACAGCCCCATATAATACCAGGCCATGTCGTTATTATCGTCCTTTTCAAGGAGCTCCCGGTATGCCGAGAGCGCACGGTCGTACTCATTCTTCAGCCTCAGGATATTTGCCCGCAGCATATAAAAGCCGCGAAGCTTTGTTCCTTCTCCGATACGCTCATCACAGAGACGGAGACCTTCATCCATTTCATCCCGTTCCACGGCAGCGCCGGCCATTTCGAAATATACATGATCCGGCGTGACCACATCTTCGGGATCCTGCATCAGGTCTTTCTCCTGGGGCTTCTCTTTCAGCTCCTCCAGCATGGACGACGCTTTCTTAAGAAAGCTCTCCGCCCCGCCCTCTTTTTCCTGCAGCCTGCGCAGCAGCCGCAGCTCCTCCATATCAATGGCCGGATGAGTGATTTCGTTTTCCTTTACCGCATTCAGCACGGACTGAGCGTCCTCTTCCTGGTGAAAGGCAAGGAAAACGCGCAGAGCCAGCAGATACGGGCGGTAATAATCCTTGTACAGCGCCATAATGGAATGGTAATCATCCACAACGCCCTGGCCGTTACGCAGGCGGTAATAAGCCTCCTGACGGCGCAGATAGGCCGGCAGGTCATTCCGATCCTGCCGGATCCGCACATCGCATTCGTCCACGACCTCGCGGTATTGCCCGGCCCTTAACATGATACGCTGCTTCAGATCACGATAGGGCAGGATCATGCTTTCGTCATCCTCAACCTCGATGGCTCCGCTCACATATTGAATGGCGGTTTCGTAAAGGCTTTTATCCGGCCGTTCCAGTGCCAGATGCCCATAGCATTCCGCCAGAACAAAACGCTGATACCCCAGGGTCTTCTTACGTTTCGCATATTTGTCGCTGCCGTCGTCGGGCAGCTCTTCCAGCGCCTGCTCCCATTTTTTGAGCCAGATCAGGGCTTCTTCATACTGCTCCATCTCCAGGAGGCAGCGACCCTTCATATCCACATAATCATAATATTCCGAAGTACCCGGAACATAGCTTTTCTGCTCCAGCAGATCATAGGTCTCTTTGATACGGTCGCTGTGGAAACGGCTCCAGCACATCTCGATCCAGGCGCCCAGATCGTCCGGATCCTCCTCGAGCCGCTTCAGATACGCCTCATCCCGCATCTGCTGTACACGCAGGAAGAAATTCTTTACCTTCAGGGAACCGTTCAGGCCGCTGATATGCTCGCGGATGATGTTTTCCGCGGTTTCAAAATCCCCTTTGCTGAAATGATAGCCGGCGATATCAAAATATACGGATGAACGCTCCGGAGCCTCTTCCTGTATCTTTTTCCAGACAGGCAGGGCTTCCTCCCACTCTCCGGCGGAAGCCAGTCCTTCTCCGGCGATACGTCCCACATAATGATCGCTGCCGTATTTTTTCAGCAGGCGGCGGGATAAGTCCGGGATACTCTCTCCGTCCGGAAGCGGACCTCCGTCTTCCGGGATCATTGCCAGCCGCAGTCTCTCCACATCAAGATAGGGATGCTTGATCCCGGAGAGCGCCAGCTGATCCGCTTCCTTTGATGCTTCGTCATATTGCTTCTTCAGATCCTCATTATCGTGAAGGATCTCCGTACCGGTGAAAAAGTGGATAGGACCGCTGCGCTGCTCCTGGTCCCCTCCCTCCGGACGGGCCTGTTCCACGGAGTTTTCGATCGAGCTCACGTGACGGTTCAACGCATAAAAATCCGTGATCCACTTATCATAATCCGGCAGATCCCCGCCCTCATATTCAAACAGATCATAGTTTCCGAAGGTCTCGTTTTCACACTGGTAGGTCACATATTCGATGAAATTCGGAGGAAATTTCTCCAGCAGGTCTTCCTGCTCCTCAACAAAGCGGAAGAGCTCATTCAGACGCAGCCATACCGGATGGGGCAGATACTGATGCTCCATGATAAAGACCAGAAGACGCTCCCTGGTCTCAAAAGCGGTATCCAGGCCCTCGCAGAGCGGATCGCGCAGCAGTTCCTCCCACTCCCCGGGATCCCTGCGCCTGTTCATATCAAGATAAACGGCTTCCACCCGCTTCAGCCAGCGGCCGATCTCATCGTCCGCTTCTTCCTTCTCTTCCTCCTTCGGCGGATGCAGGGCCAGCTCATACGCCTCACGCAGCGCCTTAAAGCCCTCCGGATCATCCTCGGGATTGTGAAGGGGCAGAAGAGCCCGATACTGCTTTTTTATGGCAGCTTCATCGTCGGTTCTTTCCATCTGCAGGATCCTGAAGGCTTCTGCGATCTCCATTCGGTCAACCCTTTCTCCGTTAAAGTCTTTTCGATATTTCCGTTCTATGATATAATAACAAAGCTATTTTTTCAAGAAAGGACAGAAAAGATGATCATCGGTATCGATCTCGGGACAACGAACAGTCTGGCAGCGTATTACAGCGATGACGGACCGCAGATCATTCCGAACCGGCTGGGCGGCCGGCTCACCCCTTCGGTCGTGAGCGTAGAGGGCGAACAGATCTATGTCGGCGAGGTGGCGAAAGAACGGATGCTCCTGCATCCGGAAGACAGCGCTGCCGTATTTAAGCGCACCATGGGTACGGATGCCAAATACCGCTTAAACGGACGGCTGTTCCGCTCCGAGGAACTCTCGTCCTTTATCCTGCGCTCCCTGAAAGAGGATGCGGAGGCCTATCTTGGCGAAAAGATCGAAGAAGCCGTGATCAGCGTTCCGGCCTACTTTAATGACGCCCGGCGTAAGGCGACGAAACAGGCCGGGGAACTGGCCGGGCTGAAAGTGGAACGCATCATCAGCGAACCCACGGCTGCTGCGGTGGCTTACGGCTTATATGAGATGCAGGACGATGCGAAGGTCCTGGTATTCGACCTGGGCGGCGGCACCTTTGACGTATCGATCCTGGAGCTTTCCGGGACCATCCTGGAAGTGCGCGCCGTAGCCGGCGACAACTATCTGGGCGGCGAGGATTTTACCTCCGTGCTGGAACAGATGTGGTATAAAAAGAGCGGGGTGGATCCTTCCCTGCTGGACGATAAGACGCTGCGCCATGTACATAAACAGGCGGAGCTGTGCAAGCTTTCCCTGGAAAAGGAACGGCATCCCGTCATGCGCTGCAATATCGGCGGCGAAGAAAAGGAAGCCGTACTTTCTCCCGAGGAATTTGAGAAAAACTGCGAAGAGCTGCTGGAGCGCATCCGCATCCCCGTACGGAAGAGCCTCTCGGACGCAAAACTTAAGCTTTCCGAGATCGACAAGGTCGTTCTGGTGGGCGGCGCAACGCGGCTCCCTCTGGTACGCCGCATGGTGGGGCGTCTCTTCCGCACCCTGCCGGACTGCTCGGTCAACCCCGATGAAGCCGTGGCGATCGGCGCGGCCATCCAGGCAGCCATGAAGGAAAGACGCGACAGCATCCGGGAAGTGATACTGACGGATGTGTGTCCTTTTACCCTGAGCACGGAGGTGAGCATCGAACGCGAGGGCGGCGGGTTCGAGAGCGGGCATGTCTGTCCCATCATCGAGCGCAATACCGTGATCCCGGCCAGCCGCACGGAAACCCTGTATCCGCTGCGGGATGACCAGCGCGTGATCCGTGTTTCCGTCCTGCAGGGCGAGAGCCGTTTTGCCGAGAACAATCTGCAGCTCGGCGAGCTCGAGATCGACCTGCCCAAGGGAAGAAAAGACGACAACAGCGTGGCTGTGACCTACACCTACGATATCAATTCG
>JAEEGL011988775.1_pt1 | contig 22176 bp, 17 predicted proteins | sample 9134231 | NCBI WGS metagenome assembly JAEEGL01 (sample SAMN16246548, study PRJNA631951) | gut metagenome | biome: gut microbiome; feature: rumen; material: fiber-attached | host: Bos | place: Iran: Karaj | collected 2018-10 | reverse complement strand
GGATCGGTGCCGGCTTGATGCATGGTGTATGCACGGTTGCTGTCGGGATGGGAATCTCATTTATCCGAAAGCAGAAAAAGATGTTTATCTGTGGGACGTTATCGCTGCTCTTTATGGCGATGACATATCATGCGCTGTATAACGCGATCATCATATCGAGTATACGTTATATCGGGTTTTGCCTTCCGCTTATCACCTACATTCCGATCAATCTGTTTTTTGTTAAAAAGCGAAAAAGAATGTCCGCGGAAGAAGCACCGGAATCGTAACAAAATCGTTGCAAAATAGAGAAAAAAATACTTGCATTTTATAACCCCCGGTGCTATAATGTAATTGAGGTATTAGCCTCTTCGGGCAGGGCGCTCGGAGGTGTGCGGCTGATACCGGGTAGTGTTAGCACCTCCCACATCGCAGGATGCACCGTGGGAGCAGCCAAGGAAGGCGTGATTGTTATGGTAGCAGCTTACAATCTGTACCTGGGTGGCTATCTGCCGCGGCTCGATCCGCAACGTAGTGTCCACAACAGGCAAGAGCTAAAAACTAAATACAAAAACATCGTAAGCATGAACAATTCCAATCCGCAGACGGTGGTACGCATTTCCAACAAGACACAGGCGTATGTGTTGAATGTGAAGGAATTGTCCATGGAACTTGGCGAAGCTACGGAATCCGTGTTAAGAGGGGACGAGGAAAGGCTCCCTGAGAACATGGAGAAGATGGCAGAGACCTTCAATGAGTTGCTGAAGAAGAGCGATGAGTTCGGGAAAGCGAACGGGAAGCCATCCCGTCCCGGAGGGGAATTGCGGAATATGATCCGCAGGCATACAGATGAGTTGACCCGTGCCGGTTTCTCGATTGATGATGAGGGATTTCTGACCGCACCGATGGCTGAGGACGGCGATTCGCTGTTCCCGCCGATAGGCTTTGTATCAGAGTTGGAAGCGAAGGCTGAAGAGATGAGCATGAATCCGATGGAGTACGTGGAACAGAAGGTGTATAGTTACGGGCACCTTGCTGGAAAGGACGTCGGACCTGCCTACGAGAATTCGTTATATAGTGGAATGCTGTTCAATTCCTACTGCTGATACGAAGAACGTGAAAGCGACGAGGATGAAAGGCGTCGCAGAGGCGACAGACGTTATCGAGTGGTCTGTTGCGGTGAACTCCCGGGGCGGGTAGTCCCGGGAGTTTTCAGGATCTGAGTGCCTTTTGGTTCCCGTCCGAAGATTTCTTGCATATTTCTTATATTAATGAAGAAAGATTTTTTAAAAAGTGCTTGACGGAGACCCTTTCTTATGCTATACTATGCGGGCAAAGAGTTTTAGGTCTCTTTTTTTTATGCTCAAAAAAGAACGGAGGTGACGTGATGCGTACAAAGATCACTTTGGAGTGTACCGAGTGCAAACAGCGTAACTACGATACAACCAAAGAGAAGAGAAACCATCCGGACAGAATGGAAACAAAAAAGTATTGTCGATTCTGCAGGAAGCATACGCTCCATAAGGAGACGAAGTAATCGGAAAGGATGTGTATCGAGTGAGTGAAGAAAGAGCTACAAAACCAGGCTTTTTCAAGAATCTGAAAGCGGAATTCAAAAAGTGCACCTGGCCGAAGAAAGATGAATTGGCCAAGCAGTCGGTACTGGTTATCGTAGTATCGGTGCTCCTGGGTGTTTTGATCGCCGGCTTTGACTGGGCGATCCGTTTGGGACTGACCGCAATGAATATTGGTTCATGATTCGTTAGGAGGATTCGATGGCTGAAAAAGCACAGTGGTATGTCGTTCACACCTACTCGGGTTACGAGAACAAGGTGAAGGATGACATTTTAAAAATGATCAATCACCGCAGCATGGAGGATCAGATTCTCGACGTGATGATCCCGACACAGACCGTGTCTGAGGAGAAGAACGGAAAGAAGAAAGAATCCGAGAAGAAGATGTTTCCGGCATACGTTCTGGTCAAGATGATCATGAATGAGCAGACATGGTATGTTGTGAGAAACACACGCGGTGTAACAGGTTTCGTAGGACCGGGTTCCAAGCCTGTGCCGCTGACCGAGGAGGAGGTTAAATCACTCAGCATGATCGCTGAGGCGACCGTATCGCCGTTCTCCGTCGGAGATCACGTAGTGATCGGTGACGCGATGTGGCAGGATAAGGTCGGTGTGATTTCCGAGATCCACCCGGCAGAAGGAACCGCAGTCGTAATGATTGAGATGTTTGGCCGAGATACACCGGTTGATTTCAATCTTTCGGAATTGGAGAAGGTTTAATTAAGGAGGATTATCATGGCTAAGAAAGTCGAAGGATATGTGAAACTGCAGATCCCGGCAGGTAAGGCTACACCGGCACCGCCGGTTGGACCGGCGCTGGGACAGCACGGTATCAATATCGCTGAGTTTACCAAACAGTTTAATGCACAGACACAGGGACAGGACGGAATGATCATCCCGGTTGTCATCACGGTGTATGCGGACAGAAGCTTCAGCTTCGTAACCAAGACACCGCCGGCCGCTGTTCTTCTCAAGAAGGCAGCCAAGATCCAGTCGGGATCCGGAGAGCCGAACAAGAAAAAGGTTGCCAAGGTAACCAAGGACGATTTAAGACAGATCGCGGAGACAAAGATGCCGGATCTGAACGCAGGCAGTATCGAGGCGGCAATGAGCATGATCGCCGGTACCGCACGCAGTATGGGTATCGAAGTAGAAGAGTGATTCGAACCCGTGTAACAGATGTTTTTGAAGCATAAAAATGACCTGACTCGAGAAATGGACGTTGTGGGAGGCAGTGAGAAACTGCCGCCAACACCACTAGGAGGTATTAAAAATGAAACACGGAAAGAAGTATAATGAGGCTGCTAAGCTGGTGGATCGCACCACGCAGTATGAAGTAGCTGATGCCGTTGCTCTTGTTAAGAAGACAGCGGTTGCCAAGTTCGATGAAACCGTAGAGGCTCATGTACGTCTGGGTGTTGATGGACGTCATGCAGACCAGCAGGTACGTGGTGCGGTTGTTCTTCCGCATGGAACCGGTAAGCAGGTTCGTGTTCTGGTATTTGCTAAGGGCGACAAGCTCTCTGAGGCAGAGGCTGCCGGCGCTGACCATGTAGGTGGCGAGGAGCTGATTCCGAAGATCCAGAACGATGGCTGGTTTGAATTTGATGTAGTAGTAGCTACCCCGGATATGATGGGCGTCGTTGGTCGTCTCGGTCGTGTACTTGGACCGAAGGGATTGATGCCGAACCCGAAAGCCGGTACGGTTACCATGGATGTTGGCAAGGCTGTTGAAGATATCAAGGCAGGTAAGATCGAATATCGTTTGGACAAAGCCAATATAATCCATTGCCCGATCGGCCGCACCTCTTTCTCTGAGGAGCAGCTGACCGAGAACTTCGATACACTTATGGACGCACTGGTTAAGGCTAGGCCGGCCAGCGCAAAGGGACAGTACTTTAAGTCTGTGACCATCGCGAATACGATGGGACCGGGTATTAAAGTGAGCCCGGTTAAGTACGCATAACATTACCGTTATTTAACGCCGCTTGATAGAAATGTCAAGCGGCGTTTTCATTAGAAGGGAAAATATGAGCGATAAAGCAGAGGTTGTTTTGGATATCAAAAATCTGGACATAAGCTTTCATTCCGCTACGGATACCGTGCACGCGATCCGCGGTGTGGACCTGAAGCTGAGACGCGGTGAGACGATCGCGCTGGTGGTTCTGATGATTGCCTGCAACCTGGTTGCCGACGGGTTGCGTGAGGCGGTCGAGATATAAGTGGTTGAGGCATAAACAATCGAGACATAAACGGTTGAGGCATAAAAAAGGAGGGAACGGATGAAAAGCAAGGTAAAAAGACGCGCGTTGGCGCTCGCGCTAATCGTAGCTATGATTCTGGCGGTCGGTGGCGTGATCCCCACCGGAGAGACGCAGGCGGCTTCGACAGGGCCGCTTCAACAGAATGGGGAGTATTACGAGATCTACACCTTAGCAGATTTATGGGGAATGAAGGCTTTGATCGAAGGCAGATCCATTACGATGAGAAATATGGGCGGGTATGATACTGTCTACGACTATACGGGAAGTGCTAATCCATATGCAAAGTTCAGACTGATGAATAATATTATGCCTATGCAAGACTACAATATTGAATATGAAACTATTGGTTCACTTCCTCCGACCGGAAATTCGGCCGCATGGGATCCAATCGTCGGGTTTAGAGGTACCTTTGAAGGAGGTGGTCACACAATTACGGGACTGAGTGAGATTCATGTGGATACGAGAAACATGGGCAGCGGAGCCGGTTTCTTTTCAACGCTTGAAGGTGCTACGGTGCAGGATGTAAATTTTGATTCCTGTGCTGTTGTTGCCGACACGTCCTCGAATTACGCGATCCCAATCGGGAGTACGGTAGAGAACATCGGTATCCTGGCCGGTAGCGTCAGTGACAGTACCGTGACAAACATCATATTTACAAACTGTACGAATGAACCGGCTCTTCCGTCGGATGCGAGCAATCCGACCACGGTGGAAAATGCCGGCATCTTCGCAGGCTCGATCGAAGGTTCAAACAATACGATTTCCGGTATAACGATCGACTCGAGTTGTTCGGTTGGTACCTCGTTCGCCAATAATAATATCAAGGTTGGTAATAGTCTGGGTAAGGCAGATTCGGACGCAGTAAATGGTGTTACACCACCAACGCCAACACCAACCCCGACTCCGACGCCAACCCCGACGCCGACACCTACGCCGCCACCGGCGGCACCGGTTTCCGGAGATATCATTTTGGCGGGAAGCGCCAGGTATCTGGTTCTTGGGGATGGTACGGTCGGATTTGTCGGGCTGATCTGTAGGAAGGTAACCAATGTTGAGTTGCCGGATGCGGTCAGAGCCAGAAACGGCGATATGCTTCGTGTGACGAGGATTCTGAAGGGGGCGTTCTCCGGTTGTCAGCGACTGAAGACCGTAAAGTTCGGAGCCTATGTGGAAGTAGTGGAAGCCAATGCTTTCCGTAATTGCGTTTCTCTGAAAAGCTTCGTCAGTTCCCCGGTGCTGAAAACGATTGAAAAGTACGGATTTTACAACTGTATCGAACTGACGGCAGCAAAACTCCCCACGACGATGCAGAAGATCGGAGACGGGTGCTTCAGAGACTGCTGGAAGTTAAAGGAAGCCGCTATCGGTGTGAAGGCAACCGCGCTGAAGGCATCCTATGCCGGGGTGGAACTGCCGATTCAGGAGACCATGCTGGATTATCAGGAGGCGGTGCCGGGCTGCTCGGAGGACATGGATGATTACCGGGAAGGTGTGCCCACGAATAACGGAGAAGAAGGTATGCTTGAGGTGGCAGATGTTATCAATATCACCATCGGCGCAAGTGTATTCGCGAACTGTTCTTCCCTTCGCAAGGTGATCATCAACTGCCAGGTACAGAAGATCGGCAATTCCGTTTTCAGCATGTGCAAAAAACTGATTGCGATCATCGTGTACTCCAAGCAGTTGAAGACCGTTGGTAAAAAGGCGCTGAATGGTGTCCACGACTGCAAGATCTCCGTTCCGAAGATCAAGCTGAAGCCGTATAGGACACTGTTTCGAAACCGCGGCCAGGGAAAAAAGGTCGTAGTAGTGAAACTATAAGAGTGAACCTACTGTCCGGTGGTCAGGCTCATGGCCATCGGACAGTGTTTTTCAGAAATATCAAAAAAATCTTGACATCACACGCGTTATATGCTAAAGTGGTCGTCGTGAGAAAAATAAGGATCTGCCGTAGACAGCAGGTGCATAGAATGAATGTGTGCGCATTCATTCGCACAAGTGACAGAGTCACGCCTGCCGAGGGGGACGTCAAAGATAACGATAACGCGTGCGCGTATTTATATCATGAGACTCCTTAAGTTCGTCTGCGGATGTGCAGATGAGCTTATTTTTTTCAATAAAAATATATAAGGAGGAAAAAGATCTCATGGCAAAAGTCGAATTGAAGAAGCCGATCGTAGAAGAGATCAAGGGCTATGCAAATGACGCCAAGGGCGCTGTGCTGGTTGACTATCGTGGACTCACGGTAGAGCAGGACGTACGTCTTCGTCGTCAGCTGCGTGAGGCAGGCGTGGTTTACAAGGTATATAAGAACACCATGCTTCACTTAGCTTTTGAGGGAACAGAGTACGATCAGCTCGACAAGCATCTGGAAGGACCGACAGCGGTAGCGTTCGGAATTGACGATGAGACAGCACCGGCAAGAATTCTTTCCAAGTTTGCGAAGGAAGCCGAGGCACTCGAGTTCAAGGGCGCAGTCGTAGGTGGTACTTACTATGATGTGGATGGCATCAAAGAACTTGCGAAGATCCCGTCAAGAGACGAGTTGATCTCCAAGTTGCTTGGAAGCCTGCAGTCACCGATCACCAACCTGGCTCGCGTTCTGAAGCAGATCGCAGAGAATGGTGGAGAGTCTGCAGCAGAAGAAACAGCAGAAGCTCCGGCTGAGGAAGCAGAATCTTCTGCTGACGCAGAAGCTTCGACCGTTTCTGACGAAACGGCCACTGAAGAGGCTGCAGAAGCGCCGGCTGAAGAGGCAGCAGAGGCACCGGCAGCTGAAGAAGCACCGGCTGGAGAAGCACCGGCTGAAGAAGCTCCGGCCGAAGAAGCGGCTGAGGAGTAAGAAAGTAATTAATATGCAACCGGACACGCTCCGGAATATGAATGGAGGAAAAATTCATGACTACACAGGAATTTATCGACGCTATCAAAGAGATGAGCGTTACAGATTTGAACGAGCTGGTTAAGGCTTGTGAGGAAGAGTTTGGCGTATCGGCAGCAGCCGGTGTCGTTGTAGCAGCAGCAGGCGGTGACGCAGGTGCAGCAGCTGGCGACGAAAAGGATTCATTTGACGTAGAGCTGACAGACGTTGGCGGCGCTAAGGTTAAGGTTATCAAGGTTGTTCGCGAGATCACAGGTCTTGGCCTCAAGGAGGCAAAAGAGCTTGTTGATGGCGCACCGAAGATCGTTAAAGAGGGCGCAACCAAGGAAGAGGCTGATCAGATCAAAGAGAAGCTCGAGGCAGAAGGCGCTAAGGTTACTCTTAAATGATTCTCGCCTTAACTCAAAACCTATACGAACACAAAGCAGGAGATACCACGTGGTATCTCCCGCTTTTATTTATTAGTATATGTCCGGCGGGAACAGAGCCATTTAAACTGTCCGGCGAGGCGCCTGTCGCGAACGCCACTGCGCAGCGTACGTATTATGTACGCGTGCAGTGCTGCGTTCGGGAATGGCGGAAGCGTAGCGCCGAGCGGACAGTTTAGAATGGCTTGTTCATCCCGCCGGAAAATATTTAAAAAAAGTCTTGACACGTCTGTTGATTTGTGTTAAGGTATAGGTTGCACTATTGTGTAAAGTAGGGAACTAGGCCCTACATATTAGTAATAATCACAGTTCTGCAAAAATAACAAGGAGTGTATCATCGATGGAAAAAAACAGGATACGCCCAATCAATGTGGGCAAACGTGTCAGGATGAGTTACTCAAAACAGCGGGAAGTGCTGGAGATGCCGAACCTGATCCAGGTTCAGAAGGACTCCTACGATTGGTTCCTCAATGAGGGACTGCAGGAAGTCTTCCGGGATATCTCGCCGATTACGGACTTCAACGGGGCGCTCAGTCTCGAGTTCGTGGATTTTGAGCTTTGTCGGGACGAAGCTAAATACACGATTGAAGAGTGTAAAGAGAGAGACGCGACATACGCGGCACCTTTGAAAGTGACAGTCCGTCTGATCAACAATGAGACCGAGGAGATCTCGCAGCATTTGATCTTTATGGGAGATCTGCCGCTGATGACTCGCACCGGAACCTTTGTGATCAATGGAGCAGAACGTGTTATCGTCAGTCAGCTGGTCCGTTCCCCGGGTATCTATTATGATATCGCGAAGGATAAATACGGAACTGAGCTTTTGTCTGCAACGGTAATCCCGAACCGTGGTGCATGGCTGGAATATGAGACTGACTCTTCGGAAGTATTCTATGTAAAGGTGGATAGAAATCGTAAAGTACCGATCACGATTTTGATCCGCGCTCTTGGCGTGTCTACCAATGAAGAGATCATCGAGATGTTCGGTGAAGAGCCGAAGATCCTCGCGAGTCTGGAGAAGGATACTGCACAGAATTCCGATGAGGGTATCATCGAGCTGTACAAGAAACTTCGTCCGGGCGAACTTCTGTCAGTAGAGAACGCTTTCAGTCTTTTCAATTCGATGTTCTTCGATGTACGTCGTTATGATCTGGCGAAGGTGGGACGTTATAAATTCAATAAGAAGCTTGCATTCCGCAACCGTATCGCGGGCCTTACCCTGGCCGAGGATGCTGTCAGCACGGAGACCGGTGAGGTGATCGCGAAGGCCGGTACGCTGGTAACGGAAGAAATCGCGGATGAGATCCAGTATGCGGCTATCCCGTATGTAATGGTAGACGTAGAGCTGGAGGAGAGAACCGTATCCGAAAGCGGCGAAGGTGAGACCGTATCGATGGTACACCGCGTTGTCAAGGTTCTTTCCAATATGATGGTTGACCTGAATGCATTTTTGCCGAAGGCAGACAAAGAAGAACTCGGAATCACCGAGGAAGTTTACTATCCGGTACTCAAGGAGATTCTCGAGGAGAATAAAAAGCAGGCGGATCGTCTGGAGGCTGTTCGCCGTCGCGTAGCTGACCTGATTCCGAAGCACATCACCAAAGAGGATATTTTTGCTTCGATCAACTACAATATTCACCTGTCCTACGGGATCGGAAACAAGGACGATATCGACCACCTCGGCAATCGTCGTATTCGTGCTGTCGGAGAGCTTCTCCAGAATCAGTATCGAATCGGTCTGTCCCGTATGGAGCGTATGGTTCGCGACCGTATGTCTACACAAGATATCGAGGGAATTTCGGCACAGTCTCTGATCAACATCAAGCCGGTGACCGCCGCTGTGAAGGAGTTCTTCGGAAGCTCCCAGCTGTCCCAGTTCATGGATCAGAACAATCCGTTGTCCGAGCTGACACATAAGCGTCGTCTCTCCGCGCTTGGTCCGGGTGGTCTGTCCCGTGATCGTGCCGGATTCGACGTGCGAGATGTCCACTATTCCCACTACGGACGTATGTGTCCGATTGAGACGCCGGAGGGACCGAACATCGGTCTTATCAACTCGCTGGCGTCCTATGCGAAGATCAATCAGTACGGTTTCGTAGAGGCACCGTACCGCAAGGTCGACAAGTCAGATCCGGAGAATCCGCGCGTGACGGACGAAGTTGTCTACATGACCGCGGACGAAGAGGATCGTTACTATGTAGCACAGGCGAACGAAAAACTCGACGACAAGGGATACTTTATCCGTAAAAATATCTCCGGCCGTCATCGTGATGAGATCTCCGAGTTCTCACGTTCGCAGATTGATTATATGGATGTATCGCCGAAGATGGTATTCTCCATCGCGACGGCGATGATCCCGTTCCTTGAGAACGACGATGCGAACCGCGCGCTGATGGGTTCAAACATGCAGCGTCAGGCGGTGCCGCTTCTGATGACCGAAGAGCCGGTAGTCGGAACCGGTATTGAGATGAAGGCAGCGGTTGACTCCGGAAACTGTGTGGTAGCAGAGAACTCCGGTGTCGTTGAGCGTTCTGAGTCCAGTCGGATCCTGATCCGCAGAGAGGATGGCGAGATCGACGAGTATCGTCTTCAGAAGTTCGTTCGTTCCAACCAGGGAACTTGTATGAACCAGCGTCCGATCGTGGATGCCGGAGAGCAGGTTGAGGCCGGTCAGGTAATCGCCGACGGTCCGTCCACATCCGGCGGCGAGATCGCTCTCGGTAAGAACCCGCTTATCGGATTCATGACCTGGGAGGGTTACAACTACGAGGATGCCGTCCTGCTCAGCGAACGTCTGGTGCAGGAGGATGTATACACATCCGTGCATATCAGTGAGTATGAGACAGAGGCCCGTGATACCAAACTCGGACCGGAGGAGATCACACGAGATATCTCCACGGTCGGTGAGGACGCACTGAAGGACCTCGATGAGAACGGAATTATCCGTGTCGGCGCCGAGGTACATGCCGGCGATATTCTGGTAGGTAAGGTTACACCGAAGGGAGAGACCGAGCTTACGGCTGAGGAGAGACTGCTTCGCGCAATCTTCGGTGAGAAGGCAAGAGAGGTTCGTGATACCTCGCTTAAGGTACCGCACGGAGAGTTCGGTATCGTTGTGGACACGAAAGTATTTGATCGTGCCAACGGAGACGAGCTTCCGCCGAACGTAAACCGCAGTGTACGCGTTTACATCGCACAGAAGAGAAAGATTCAGGTCGGCGATAAGATGGCCGGTCGTCACGGAAACAAGGGTGTCGTTTCCCGCGTGCTTCCGGTAGAGGATATGCCGTTCCTTCCGAACGGACGTCCGCTTGATATCGTGCTGAATCCGCTCGGTGTGCCGTCCCGAATGAATATCGGACAGGTTCTCGAGATCCACCTTTCGCTTGCTGCGAAGGCGCTGGGCTTCGATGTATCAACACCGGTTTTCGACGGAGCGAACGAGGTCGACATTATGGATACTCTCCAGTTGGCCAATGACTATGTCAATACACCACTGGATGATTTCAAGAAAAAATACAGAGACATCCTGGATCCGGATATCATGAAGTTCCTGATTGAGAACCAGGATTATCGTAAGGAGTGGGAAGGCGTGCCGATCCGCGAGGATGGTAAGGTTCAGCTTCGCGACGGACGTACCGGAGAGTTCTTCGACGGAGAAGTCACGATCGGTTTCATGCACTACCTGAAACTCCACCACCTGGTTGACGACAAGATCCATGCTCGTTCGACCGGTCCGTACTCACTGGTAACCCAGCAGCCGCTCGGTGGTAAAGCACAGTTCGGTGGTCAGCGTTTCGGTGAGATGGAGGTGTGGGCTCTCGAGGCGTACGGCGCTGCTTACACGCTGCAGGAGATCCTGACCGTGAAGTCCGATGATGTCGTAGGACGTGTGAAGACCTACGAGGCGATCATCAAGGGCGAGAATATCTCAAGTCCGGGTGTTCCGGAGTCGTTCAAGGTGCTCTTGAAAGAGCTGCAGTCACTGGCACTCGATGTTACCGTGCTTGATGAGAACGGCCAGGAGATCGTGATGACCGAGGATACCGAGGTTACCGATATGAGCGCTCGTGAATATATGAATGAAGACAGCAATTATTCCGGACGTGAGGATTCCTACGATACTCACGGAGGATATCGGGTCGGAGAAGATCTGAGTGAATTGGATGCGGACAACATCACAATTTCGGATTGATCCGATAGACTCATATAAACCTTTTGAAGAATTCATACAAATGAAAGGAAGGTAGTAAGGATGCCTCAGATGGATGATAGCAATATGATTACATATGATAAGATCAAGATTATGCTCGCGTCACCGGAGAAGATCCGTGAGTGGTCGCGTGGTGAAGTCACCAAGCCGGAGACCATCAATTATCGTACACTGAAGCCGGAGCCGGATGGACTGTTCTGTGAGAGAATCTTCGGCCCCAGCAAGGATTGGGAGTGCCACTGCGGAAAGTATAAAAAGATCCGCTACAAGGGCAAGGTCTGCGACAAGTGTGGTGTAGAAGTCACCAAGTCCGGCGTTCGTCGTGAGCGTCTCGGCCATATCGAGTTGGCTGCGCCGGTATCGCATATCTGGTATTTCAAGGGGATTCCGTCCCGTATGGGACTGATGCTCGATCTGTCACCGAAAGTGCTGGAGAGAGTGCTCTACTTCGCGGCGTATATCGTGTTGGATTCGGATATTCCGGATTTGCCGTCGAAGACCGTTCTTTCCGAGCCGGAGTATCAGGAGGCTCGTGAAAAATACGGAGACAGCTTCCGTGTCGGTATGGGTGCCCAGGCCGTACAGGAGCTTTTGGAGCGCATCGACCTCGACAAGGAGGCGGCTGAGCTCAAAGATGAATTGGCAACACTCACCGGACAGAAACGTGCCCGCGTGATCAAAAGATTGGAGGCTGTCGAGGCATTTTTAGAGTCCGGCAACCGTCCGGAGTGGATGATACTGACTGTAATTCCGGTTATTCCGCCGGATCTTCGTCCGATGGTACAGCTTGACGGTGGTCGCTTCGCGACTTCGGATATGAACGATCTGTATCGTCGTATCATCAACCGTAACAACCGTTTGAAGCGCATGCTCGAGCTTGGTGCGCCGGATATCATCGTGCGCAACGAGAAACGTATGCTTCAGGAGGCGGTCGATGCTCTGATCGACAATGGCCGTCGTGGTCGTCCGGTAACAGGACCGGGTAACCGTCCACTGAAGTCTCTGTCTGAGATGCTCAAAGGTAAGCAGGGACGTTTCCGTCAGAACCTTCTCGGAAAGCGTGTTGACTATTCCGGACGTTCCGTTATCGTCGTAGGACCGGAGCTGAAGATCTATCAGTGCGGTCTTCCGAAGGAGATGGCGATCGAGCTTTTCAAGCCTTTCGTTATGAAGGAGCTTGTTGAGAATAACATGGCGCAGAATATCAAAAACGCCAAGAAAAAGGTTGAGAAGTTAGAGGATGATGTGTGGGATGTACTTGAGAAGGTCATCCGCGAGCATCCGGTTATGCTGAACCGTGCACCGACGCTTCACCGTCTGGGAATCCAGGCTTTCGAGCCGACGCTGGTTGAAGGTAAAGCGATCAAGCTGCATCCGCTCGTATGTACGGCGTTCAACGCTGACTTCGACGGTGACCAGATGGCGGTACACCTTCCGCTTTCCGTTGAGGCACAGTCCGAGTGCCGCTTCCTGCTGCTCTCACCGAACAACCTTCTGAAGCCGTCCGACGGTGGTGCCGTAGCGGTACCGTCGCAGGATATGGTCCTCGGTATCTACTATCTGACACAGGAACGTGGTACTTCTGTCGGGGATGAGACACCGGAACCGGGCGAAGGAAAGTACTTCAAGGATATGAACGAGGCGATCATCGCCTATGAAAATCACGAGATCACACTTCACGCGCGTATCAAGATCCGTCGCTTCGGAGAGAACGCGGACGGCGAGATCGAGTCTCGTGTGATCGAGTCTACATTGGGTCGGTTTATTTTTAACGAGGTACTGACACAGAACCTTGGATTTGTAGATCGTTCCGATCCGGACAACTTCCTGAAGCTGGAGGTTGACTTCCATGTCGGCCGTCGTCAGCTGAAAGAGATTCTGGAAAAATGCATCAACAACGAGGGTGCGACGAAGACAGCAGAGACGCTGGATGCGATCAAGGCTCTCGGTTACAGTTATTCAACGAAGGCAGCGATGACGGTATCGATTTCCGATATGGTCGTTCCGCCGGAGAAAAAGGAGATCATCGCGCAGGCCGAGAGAACGGTTGATGAGATCGGTTCCTTGTACATGCGTGGTATGATGACTGAGGAAGAGCGATATAAGACAGTCATCAAGATGTGGGAAGATGCGGATAAGAAGGTTACCAAGAAGCTGATGCAGGGCCTTGACCGCTATAACAACATCCACATGATGGCTGATTCCGGAGCCCGTGGTTCCGATAAGCAGATCAAGCAGCTTGCCGGTATGCGAGGCCTGATGGCGGATACAAACGGTAAGACCATCGAGTTGCCGATCAAGTCCAGTTTCCGTGAAGGTCTGGATATCCTCGAGTATTTCATTTCGGCACATGGTGCCCGCAAGGGTCTGTCCGATACGGCGCTTCGTACCGCCGATTCCGGATACCTGACACGTCGTCTTGTCGATGTCTCTCAGGAGCTGATCGTACGCGAGACCGATTGTCATGAGTCCCGTCCGGATGAGGAGATCCCGGGTATGGAGGTTGCTTCCTTCATGATCGGTGATGAGATGATCGAGACCTTGCAGGAGCGTATCACAGGACGCTATGCTTGCGATACGATCACCGATGACGAGGGCAATGTGATCGTCAAAGCGAACCATATGATCACACCGAAGCGTGCTGAGAGGATCGTTGCCAAGGCGGAGTTCCAGATTCCGAAGGAATTGCAGGATAAGGTGGATGAGCTTCGCAACCAGTTGGATGAGGCTAAGGCAGAGTTGAACGCCGAGGGTGCTGAGCTGACTGAGAAGCAGATTGAGAAGAAAAATGCAGAGATCAAAAAGATTTCTGAAAAATATGATGCAGCCAAGAAAGAGCTGGAGCCGATCAAGGATGAGATCAAGAAGAAGACCATCCGTATCCGTACGGCACTGACCTGTAAGTCCAAGGTTGGTATCTGCGCGAAGTGCTACGGCGCGAACATGGCTACGAAGGAGCCGGTTCAGGTCGGTGAGGCAGTCGGAATCATTGCGGCACAGTCTATCGGTGAGCCGGGTACCCAGCTGACGATGCGTACCTTCCATACCGGTGGTGTGGCCGGAGATTCTATCACACAGGGTCTTCCGCGTGTCGAGGAGCTTTTCGAGGCGCGTAAGCCGAAGGGTATGGCAATCATTGCCGAGTTTGGCGGAACCGTGGATATCCAGGCAAAGAAAAAGGATGTCAACGAAGTGGTTGTCACCAATGAGGAAGGCAAGAGCAAAGCTTATCTGATTCCATACGGAACCAAGATTACCGTAGAAAAAGGACAGGAGATCGAAGCAGCCAAGGAACTGACCGAAGGACCGATCAATCCGCATGATCTTCTGAGGATCAAGGGAGTTCGTGCCGTTCAGGATTATATCCTGCGCGAGGTACAGCGAGTTTACCGTCTGCAGGGTGTTGAGATCAACGATAAGCACCTTGAGGTAATCGTACGTCAGATGCTGAAGAAGATTCATATTGATGATAACGGAGATTCCGAATTCCTTCCGGGAGACCGTGTTGACGCTCTCGAGTTTGAGGATGAGGTAATCCGCCTTGAGAAGGAAGGCATGGAGCCGCCGAAGGGAACACAGATCATTCTGGGTATCACGAAGGCATCTCTGGCGACCAACTCATTCCTGTCGGCAGCCTCCTTCCAGGAGACAACCAAGGTTCTGACAGAGGCGGCAATCAAGGGTAAGGTAGATCCGCTCGTAGGTCTGAAGGAGAATGTTATCATCGGTAAGCTGATTCCGGCAGGAACCGGTATGAAGCGTTATCGCAACATCGAGATTTACAGTGATCTGAGAGAGAGCCTTGAGCCGGAAGAGCCGAAGGAAGAAGAATTGGATCTGTCCGCACTGAAGTCCAAGAGTAGCGGTGCCGGTAGAAACAGTATCAACATGGAAGACGAGGACGACTTTGACAATGATTTCGATAGTGATTTTGATGACGATTTCGAGGAGGAGTTCGGCGATGACTTCGATGAAGAACTGGATGCGGAACTGAACGAGGATGAAGAACTGATCGCGGACGAGTCGGAAGAAGACTGATAGAAAACGGACATCCATATTTTTCCGCGGGAGTGGGGAAATATGGATGTTTTTAGGTAACGGTAGAGGTTGTTATGACATCAGAGGATAAGCAGGAAATACACGCTGTCATCGGTCAACTGTTGAAAAGTGACGATGTGCGGCAGATGAAGGAATATATACAGCATGGAAATGTGACGACATACCGGCATGTGGTCAATGTCGTAAAGCTCGCCTATATCATGGATGAGAAGCTGGGGGCGAAGTCGGACCGGAAGGTGCTTCTGACAGCAGCGCTTTTGCATGATTTTTACGGATATGATTGGCATGAAAAGCCGTTAAATGACCTGCACGGATACAGACACCCGCACCGGGCAGCTAAGAGAGCGAAGGACATTTTTGATGTGGATGAGAAGGTTCTTGCTGCGATCGAGACGCATATGTGGCCGTTTACGCTGACGAAACTACCCCGTTCGCGTGAGGCTTGGATCGTGTGCATGGCGGACAAGATGGCTTCCCTGTCGGAAACGCTTTGGATGCGAGACAAATAGGGTATGTCGTGAGACTTGGTATCACAAGATGTAGTCCTTGTCAATATACCGAAAATCGGGTATAATACAATGTATGTGTGAGAAAACATACGATAGATACAGCGGTTTTTACCGTGGAGTAAGCAGCAGGAAGAGAAGGAGAGGGAAATGGCGCCACTTAATGTTGAGCTGATTAACCCCTTTTTAGCAACAGCAAAGAAGATTCTTTCTGAAGTATGCTTTGTTGATGTCGCTATTCAGAAACCGATTCTGAGAGAGACAGCTTTTGATACGAATCACTGGGTTATTATAGTAGGTGTGACCGGACAGCTTCATGGTCATGTCTTATTGGCTATGACGGAGCGTCAGGCATGCGCAATCGCATCCAAGATGGCGATGATGGAGATCAGCCGGATGGATGAGTTTGCCAGCAGTGCGATCAGCGAGCTGGGCAATATGATCATGGGAAATGTGGCGACAGTATTCTCGAGTTCAGGTATCGGGATTGATATTACACCGCCGACATTGTCTCACGGTAATGTCAGCTTTGCATCCAAGGGTGGAAAATCCCTGTGTGTTCCGATGCAGTTTGATGGTGGAGGAATGGAACTGTATCTTGCGCTGCAGCAGGCGTGAGACAGTGAGGATAGATTGGTTTCCCGAACGAGGGAAACCTTTTGTTTTTTCGGATGACCAAGTAGATACGGAGGGGGAAAACATTGGATTATAAGAGAGAGATCGATCATATGCGTCTTCGTCATGAGGTCACGAGAGATGAGTTAGAGTGGCTTCTTGAACTCGGAGACGAGCCGACAGAGTATCTGTTTCAGTCAGCGCGTGAGGTTTGCGACGAGATCTATGGGAAAAAGATCTACATGCGCGGGCTGATCGAGTACACGAATTATTGTAAAAATAACTGCTTCTATTGCGGGATCCGTGCCGCACATGTGGGCCTTAGCCGATATCGCCTGACGAATGATCGGATCATGGCCAGTGTGGTAAAAGGGTATGCGCTTGGAGCGAGAACCTTTGTGATTCAGGGTGGTGAGAATCCGATGGATTCGGATGAGAGCATCTTAGAGATGGTTCGTCTGATCCATGATACCTATCCGAATTGCGCAATCACGCTTTCGATCGGCGAGAGATCGAAGGAATCCTATCAGAAGTTTTTTGATGCGGGAGCCAGTCGGTACCTGCTGCGCCACGAGACGGGTAACCGCGATCACTATAATAAGCTTCACCCGGCCAATATGAGCTATGAGCATCGGGTTCGTTGTTTGTTTGACCTGAAAGATATCGGATATCAGGTTGGTTGCGGTATGATGATCGGGACACCTTGGCAGGATGTGGATTGTCTGTATGATGATCTTGTCCTGATTCAGGAATTGAATCCGCACATGATCGGGATCGGACCTTTTATCGCGCAGAGCGATACACCGTTTGCGATGGAACGGGGCGGGACGGTTGATATGACACTGAAGATGATCGCGATCCTTCGTCTGATCCATCCGAAGGTTCTTCTTCCGGCTACGACGGCACTCGCCACCATCGACCTTCAGGGTTATGAAAAGGGAATCCTGGCCGGCGCCAATGTCGTCATGCCGAATATCACGCCGCGTGAGGTAAAGGGGCGCTATACCCTATATGATGGTAAACACGGGGTGGATATCGAAAGCGAAGAGCAGATCGTGGAGCTGAAGACACGAATCGAGGATATCGGGTATGAGCTCTGTATTGATCGTGGGGATTCGTTGGTAGAGTAGAATCAGCCTAGAAGCAGAAGGATATTTTTGATGATCCATTGACCGAAGATCAGCGCGATGCCGATATAGGCGTAGACAGGCCGGAACTTCGGGACGCTTCGGTGGCGGATCCGTGCACTTGTGCCCAGGATGACGTCGATCAGTGCGCACGCCGTCAGGTACGGGACAAAGGGATGTGCCAGGATGCTGTCGAAGATGCGACCACTAAGCATGGCGGTCAGCGCGTGCGAGCCGCCGCAACCCGGACAAAATAGCCCTGTGGCGAGACGGAAGCCGCAGGGAAAGCGAAGATCATCCGTCAACGTAAAATGCCCGGTGAGTTGAAGCACGAGCATCACGAGTAACCCTCCGATGAGAAGACAGGAGAGGCCGTAGATCAGTGTGTCGACATGTTTCCACCAGGCATCTTTTTTCATTTTTCTTTCCAAAAATCATTGTATTTTTCTAAGGATTCATTCGGTATTCCCTAAAAATCGATATCCTGCGTCAGGATCCATTCATACGTCGGATAGGCGGTGCGGATCTCGTCGCAGAGAGCTTCAAAGCGTTCTTCGTAATCTTTGTTCTCGTAATCCATGATCAGGTCCAGATACGCGCGGCTGTTCGTCTTGTCGACATGGAAACCATGCATCTGGATCACGTCATCATGGCTGTTGACCAGATGTGTGATCTCGGTGCGGAGTTTAACGACGGTGTCATCGGAGGTGTTCACGGAATAGATTCCGACGCCGGTCAGTATGACACCGTGCTTAACATAGACGCTTTCTTCGATGCGGCGCCCGAGCTCGTCGATCTGCTCAGCCGTCAACGTGTCCGGAATCTCGACATGTACGGAGCCCATGTAGCGATCCGGTCCGTAACTGTGAAGGATCAGATCGTAGGCACCCTGCACGGGTTCCTCTGCACAGATGGTGGCTCGGATCTCTTTCAGAAAATCCCGGTCAAAACGCTGGCCGAGGATCTCGTTCAGTGTTTCCATCATGATCTCGATACCGGATTTTATGATCAGGATTGAGATAAGCACGCCTACATACGGCTCGGCGTTGAACCCGGTAGCGATAAAAATGATCGCGCTCACGAGAACGGATATGGATACGACCGCGTCAAAGAGTGCGTCGGTTCCGGAGGCGGTCAGGGCCCCGGAGTTTACCTCGTGGCCTTTTTTGCGATAGTAAAGTCCGAGCAACAGTTTGACGATTACGGCCGCGGCGATGATGATGAGACCGATCGGCGTGTAGTCCGGAATTTTCGGATCGAGCAGGTTCTCGACCGATTTGACACCGGCACCGACACCGGCACTGAGAATGATGATGGCGACGATCATCGCGCTCAGGTATTCGATCCGGCCGTGTCCGAGCGGATGAAGCTTGTCCGGCTTTTTCGCCGCAAGTTTGGCACCGATGATGGTGACCAGCGAAGAGAGCATATCTGTCAGGTTGTTGATAGCATCCAATATGATAGCGATTGAGTTCGCCAGAAGACCAATCACAGCTTTGAAAATGACTAAGGCCAGGTTGGCCAGAATCCCGATGATGCTCACGCGGACGATCACTTTATCTCTGCTTTCCATATATCTCTCCCATCCTTTTTTCGTTTGTGACTATTCTAACACATAAGGTTTTTGGTTGCAAGTGTCTCGAAAATATGTTAGAATTAAAATAGCGCGAATCGGGGTATTTTTATGCCGAATCCGCATCAGAAAGAAGCATCAGAAAGGGGTACTAATCTATGGCAGCACAGTCAATGAGAGGAATCATGACACCGGTGAATGACATCCGGAAAAAAGTTTACGCCGAGGTGGCGAAGCTCTCTTACAATTATGAGGAGGGATCTCTGGCCGAGATGGAGCAGATTCCGTATCGGATCATCCCGGGCGAGGTATCGAAGTACCGTGACTCGGTATTTTTGGAGAGAGCTATCGTGAAGGAGCGTATGCGTTTGGCGATGGGCCTTCCGCTTCGCGACACATCGGAGCACGCGCCGGTCTCCACGGGAGCGGATGAGTGTGTCAAGCCGGAGAAGTATTATCAGCCCCCGTTGATCAATATTATCAAGTTTGCCTGCAACGCCTGCCCGGACAATGAAGTTCAGGTGACGGAGGGATGTCAGGCGTGTCTGGCGCATCCCTGTCAGGAGGTATGCCCGCGCCAGGCAATCAAGTTCAAGCACGGACGATCCTATATCGATCAGAGGCGTTGTATCAAGTGTGGAAAATGTATCAACGTCTGCCCGTATGAGGCGATCATCCGGTTGAAGAGACCGTGTGCCGAGGCATGCGGGATGAAAGCGATCTCCTCGGACGAGCTGGGACGTGCGGAGATCAATCAGGACAACTGTGTTTCCTGCGGACAGTGTATGGCGAACTGCCCGTTCGGCGCTATATCTGACAAAGCGCAGATTTTTCAGACAATTCAGGCTATCCGTTCGGATGTGCCGGTTTATGCGGCTGTCGCACCGGCGGTGGCAGGTCAGTTCGGTGAAAAAATGACCCCGGAGAAGATCCGTGTGGCCTTCAAGGAACTTGGCTTTGAGGACGCGGTCGAGGTGGCGATCGGAGCCGACCTGTGTACGATCGAGGAAGGTGAGATGTTCCTAAAGGAGGTCCCGACGGAGATGCCGTTTATGGCGACCTCGTGTTGCCCGGCCTGGTCGGTGATGGCAAAGAGAGTATTCCCGGATGAAGCAAAGTGCATCTCGATGGCACTCACGCCGATGGTACTCACCGGACGTCTGATCAAGAAGAAGCATCCGGGCTGCAAGGTTGCCTTTATCGGACCGTGCTCAGCGAAGAAGTTGGAAGCGTCACGACGGACGATCCGAAGCGATATCGACTTTGTGCTGACCTTTGAGGAGGTCATGGGAATGTTCGAGGCGAAGGGCGTCGAGTTTGAGCAGCTTGAGGAGTTCGATGCGATGCATGGAGCATCGGCTGACGGTCGAGGCTTTGCTGTCAGCGGCGGTGTGGCCGGCGCCGTAGCGAATTATATCAAGGAGAATCATCCGGAGGTCGGCGAGATTCCGATGCACGTGGCGGAGAATCTCGAGGAGTGCCGCAAGATGATGATGCTCGCAAAGCGTGGTCAGTACGATGGATACCTTCTTGAGGGAATGGCATGTCCGGGTGGCTGTATCGCCGGCGTGGGTACGATCCAGCCTCTGGCGAAGTCGGTGGCAGCGGTCAACCTTCACAAGAAAGTCTCGACCAACCAGCACTCACATCAGAGTGATTATCAGGATGAGTTATCGGAGCTTGAAGAGGATCTTTTTGACGAGCCGAAGAATTAAATTTACCATTTTTTCAGCCTCTGAAAAGTACGCAGTAGAGCCAAGTTGTGAAAAATCAGAATAGAAAACTGAACATAAACATAAAAAAAACATCTTGTGCAAAAAGAATCGTTGCGTTATAATGCAATTAACTTTTTTTCGACTATACTACTACAAGGAGGGTGAACAATGGATTTATCAAACATGCCAAAGACCAAGATCGGAATCGTGGCCGTAAGCCGTGACTGCTTCCCGCCGCAGCTTTCTGTGGACAGACACAAGAAGGTTTGCGAAGCGTATCGCAAGAAGTACGATGAGGCTGACATCTATGAGTGCCCGGTATTGATCTTTGAGAGCGAGATCGACATGGTGAAGGCACTCGAGGACGTGAAGAAAAATGAGTGCGACGCACTTGTTGTGTATCTCGGAAACTTTGGACCGGAGATCTCAGAGACCTTGCTGGCAAAGCATTTTGACGGACCGAAGATGTTCGTTGCGGCAGCAGAGGAGAGCTACAAGAACGAGGGACTGATTCAGGGACGTGGAGATGCGTACTGCGGTATGCTGAACGCCAGCTACAACCTGAAACTTCGCAACATCGGCGCGTATATTCCGGAGTATCCGGTCGGAACACCGGATGAGGTTGCGGACATGATCCATGACTTCGTACCGGTTGCTCGTGCGGTGACCGCGCTGAACAATCTGAAGATCATCAGCTTCGGACCGCGCCCGCAGAACTTCCTTGCGTGCAACGCTCCGGTTAAGCAGCTTTATAACATCAACGTAGAGATTGAGGAGAACTCAGAGCTTGACCTGTTCGAGTCCTTCAACAAGCATGCCGGTGATGCTCGTATCGCCGATGTAGTAAAGGATATGGAGGCAGAGCTCGGTGCAGGAAACAAGAAGCCTGAGGTTCTTGAGAAGCTCGCTCAGTACGAGCTCACACTTCTCGACTGGATCGAGGAGCACAAGGGCTATCGCAAATATGTCTGCATCGCAGGCAAGTGCTGGCCGGCATTCCAGACACAGTTCGGATTCGTTCCGTGCTATGTCAACAGCCGTCTGACCGGTCGTGGTATCCCGGTTTCCTGCGAGGTAGATATCTACGGAGCGCTCAGCGAGTTCATCGGAACCGTTGTCAGCCAGGATATCGTAACACTTCTCGATATCAACAACTCCGTTCCGAACGACCTGTATGATGACGATATCAAGGGCAAGTTCGACTATACACGTACGGATGTATTCATGGGCTTCCACTGCGGC
>JAEEGL011980850.1_pt1 | contig 22178 bp, 21 predicted proteins | sample 9134231 | NCBI WGS metagenome assembly JAEEGL01 (sample SAMN16246548, study PRJNA631951) | gut metagenome | biome: gut microbiome; feature: rumen; material: fiber-attached | host: Bos | place: Iran: Karaj | collected 2018-10 | reverse complement strand
GTTGCTAAGGCTGTTGGTTACAAAGCTGCAATTAGTGTGAGCAGTAAAGAGGAGTTGGAAAAAGAACTCTCAACTCTCAACTCTCAACTCTCAACTGTAGGCGGTCCTGTACTCTTGCAGGTATGTGTGAAAAAAGGAAACCGCAAAGATCTTGGCAGACCTACAACTACACCTATTCAAAACAAAGAAGCTTTAATGGACTTTCTTAAAAAATGAAACTATGGATTTGAAAGATATAAAGATTAAGCGCAATGTGTTGTTGAACCCTGGTCCCGCTACCACTACAGATAGTGTGAAGCTGGCACAGGTGGTTCCTGACATTTGCCCCCGTGAGAAAGAGTTTGCAGGACTGATGAAAGACCTGCGTAGTGACTTGTGCAAAGTGGCCCATGCTCCGGAACCGGAATTCACGTCCGTATTGTTCTGTGGCTCTGGCACCATCAACATTGATATCTGTATCAACTCTTTGGTTCCTGAAGGGAAGAAGATTCTGGTAGTCAATAATGGCGCTTATAATAGTCGTGCCGTTGAGGTTTGCCAGATGTACCATATTCCTCATATTGACCTCAAATCAAGTGTCTTTGAGCAGCCTAATCTGGCTGATGTAGAGAAGACACTGAAAGAGAATCCTGATGTTGCTGTAGTATATTGCTGCCATCATGAGACGGGAACAGGTGTGTTGAATCCAATACGTGAGATTGGTGCTTTAGCCCACAAGTATGGAGCTATCATGATTAGTGACACTACTTCTAGTCTTGGCATGATTCCGTTTGATATAGTGAAGGATAATGTGGACTTCTGTATGGCTTCTGCTCAGAAGGGCTTGATGGCTATGTCTGGTCTTAGCTTTGTCATTGGTCGCAGGGCAATCATTGAGGCATCAAAGAACTATCCCACACGTTCATACTACTGCAATCTTTATATGCAGTATGAGTGCTTTGAGAAGACCGGTGAGATGCATTTCACACCTCCTGTGCAGACCATCTATGCAACCATTCAAGCGTTGAAGGAATACTTTGAGGTAGGAGAGGAGGCAAAGTTTGCTCGTCATCGTAGAGTTTTTGAAGCTATCAAGAAAGGTGTTGCTGAACTAGGTTTAAAGGAAGTTATTAAGGATGAGATTCAATCAGGTCTTGTTGTTTCGGTGAAGTATCCTGATGATCCTAATTGGAGCTTCGAGAAGGTGCATGATTACTGCTATGAACGCGGATTTACTATTTATCCTGGCAAGATTAGCACGACAAATACATTCCGATTGTGTGCTTTAGGAACTATTGATGAGGCGGATATAAAAGCATTTATGGTGGTTCTTGGTAATGCAATAGAATCCTTATAGACTAATCTTTTCCTTAGGTAAATACATTTTAATATGGAAGATCCTGTTAAGAAAGATTGGGGCTTAAGACCATTACATGAGAAAATGCTCCAGCTTCTTTCGTATATACATGAGTTCTGTACAGACAACAATATTGACTACTGTTTGGCCTATGGGTCTGCTTTAGGTGCAATTCGTCACAATGGTTTTATTCCTTGGGATGATGATGTTGATATCTATATGACAGCTGAAGGTTATTCTAAATTTAGAAGCGTGTTCAAAGAAAAAGGAAACCATTCATTGTATTACTTACAGGAGTTGGGTTATTCTGGTGATATGGTAAACTTTTCTAAGATACGAGTAAATGGAACAACCTTCTTGGAACCAATAACAAAGAATCTTGATATGCATCATGGTATATATATAGATATCTTTATTTTGCATAACTCAGATGGTGTGAAAAGCCATCTTAAAAAGATGGTTTTTGCTGGCAAGTATCTTACTATAAAGAGATTAAGTAATATCGGATATTCAAGAAGAAAGTCATATAACCCTATTCTTGCTTTTTTGAGATTATTCCCATATGATTTTTTGCGATCAAAGGCTTTAAAGACGATTTATCAATATGATAATCAAGAAACGGATTATTATTTTGAGCCTGAGTTTCAATCCAAGGTGGAAATGTGGGAAAAAGACATAATCTTTCCAGCTGTTCAACATAAATTTGAAGGGATGAATCTTAATGTCCCAGCTAAATGTCACGATTATTTAACTATGTATTATGGTGACTATATGAAAATACCAACTTTAGCGGAAATCGAATGGGGTCATCATTCTTCCGAATGGTATGTAGATAGGGATTTCAAAGATATCCTTGAAAGAGAATTCTCTTTTAAGGATGAAATTATTGGCTAAAGATATGGTATTATAGTTTTTTTTGATTTGTTTATATCTAAGTTGTTAATAATATGTTAGAAAAGAAAAAAAACAGAATTCTTCTCTGCCTTTGCCATCTCTCTGGCAATGAGCAGAAATTTGTTCAGGAAGCTTTTGATACCAACTGGGTTGTCCCCCTTGGCCCTAATGTGAACGGCTTTGAGAAAGACCTTGAAGAATTTGTCGGTCAAAACAAGCGTGTTGTAGCGCTCTCCGCAGGTACTGCAGCTGTTCACCTTGCACTTCTGAACTGCGGCGTTGGCCCTGGTGATGAGGTGTGCGTACAGAGCTTTACTTTTTGTGCGAGTTCTCATCCTATTACCTATCTTGGTGCTACACCAGTGTTCATTGATTCTGAGAAGGATACATGGAACATGGATCCTGAACTCTTGGAGGAGGCTATCAAGGATAGAATTACCAAGACGGGTAAAAAGCCCAAGGCAATTGTACCCGTAGCTCTCTACGGTATGCCCTACAAAATGGACCGCATCATGGAGATTGCTAATAAGTATGACATTCCTGTTGTGGAGGATGCAGCAGAGGGCTTTGGCTCTAAGTTCAACGGGCAGGTGCTGGGCACATTTGGTAAATATGGTGTGCTTTCTTTCAACGGCAACAAGATGATAACCACCTCTGGTGGTGGCGCTCTGATTACCGAGAATGAGGATGAGTGGCGTGAAATTATGATGTACGCCACTCAGTATCGTGAGAGCTATCCTTACTATCAGCATGAAAAGATAGGGTATAACTACCGTATGTCGAATATTTGTGCCGGCATTGGCCGTGGCCAGATGACCATTGTGAACGAGCATATTGCACACCATAAGAAGGTGCAGAAACTCTATGAAGAGCTGCTGAAGGATGTGAAGGGCATTACTGTTCACAGCCAGCCTGCAACAGGCGAATACGATTCCAATTACTGGCTTTGCACCATGACCATTGATCCTGATGTAAAGGTTAAAGGCCAAGAGAATGCCTATAAGCAGGTCATTACGGGTGCTGTAGGTGGTGCTGCCGGTGTTATCCATGCCGCATCAAGTGCAGTTACTGACTGTCAGCCCAATGATAATGTAGAGGCTATGCGTATTGGGTTGGATGCCTTGAACATTGAGAGCCGTCCGCTCTGGAAACCCATGCATAAGCAGCCTGTATATAAGAATGCACCTGCATATGTAAATGGCGTTAGCGAAGCATTGTTCAAGGTGGGTATGTGCTTGCCTGCTGGCCCGTATGTGACTGAGGATGACGTTCGTTTCATAGTTGAAGCTATCAAGAGTCTTATTGTAGAATAATGAAAGATATAGTAATGGTTGGTGGCGGAGGCTTCTGCAAGTCGGTTATTGACGTTGCAGAGGATGCCGGCTATCATATACTTGGAGTGTTAGATTTGCCCGAAGAGGTTGGTAAAGACATCCTATCATATAAAGTCATTGGTACTGACGATGATATACCTAACTATGTCGGGAAGGCTGCATTTGTTATAACGGTTGGCCATATTAAAGATTCTGCACTAAGAAGAAAGATATTTAAGAAGATTAAGGACGCAGGAGGCGATATAGAGACTGTAATAGCTAAAGATGCATACGTATCACCATACGCAAAGGTAGGTGAAGGTAGCCTGATAATGCACAAGGCAATGCTGAGTGCTGATGTCGTGGTTGGGGTATGCACAATTATCAACTCTTTGGTCAATGTTAGCCATGATGCTAAGATTGGTGATTTCTGCCATATCTCTACTTGCGCCTCTGTTAACGGTGCTTGCGAGATTGGTAATGATACTTTTGTAGGTAGTCAGACAGCAGTAAACCAAGGAGTAAAGATAGTAGGTGGTATAGTCGCTTCCCAGTCATTAGTAAATAAAGACATAACAGAAAGGGGTGTCTATGTTGGATGTCCTGCAAAAATGATAAAATCATTATAAGATGAAGCATGTATATATCATAGCAGAAGTAGGTCCCAATCATAATGGAGATGTAAATCTCGCGTTAGAGATGGTTGAGAAGATAGCAGCTACGGGCGTAGATGCTATAAAGTTTCAGCTTTCAGATCCGTATCAGCTTTATAGCGATGATTCTTTTAAGGCTAATTACCAGAAGAAGAATGATCATGCTAAATCAGCTAGGGAAATGTCTTTAAGCTTTCAGCTTTCCCACGAGAATCATATTAAGGTTTATAAGCGTTGCAAAGAACTTGGTGTAGATTACATGTGCACCGGTTTCGACTTGGGAAGCCTGAAGTTCTTAGATGAGAACATGGATATGGCATACTATAAAATCGCATCTGGTGAAATCTTTTCTCTGGATGTGATTGATTATATTGCCCACCAAGACAAGCCAGTTATTCTTTCTACAGGTATGGCGACATATGATGAAATCAAGCTGTCACTCTCCTATATCAACAAGTATAAGAAGAGAGATGTGACAATTCTTCATTGTATCTCAAATTATCCAGCCCCCTATGAGGAGGTTAACCTGAATAATATGCTGGAGCTGAAACGGTTGTTTGGTTGTGAAGTTGGTTTCTCTGATCATACCCTTGGTAATGACTGTGCTATAGCTGCGGTTGCAATGGGAGCTGCTATGGTTGAGAAACATGTGACGCTTGACAAATCCCTTCCAGGTCCCGACCATAAAGCTTCTATTACAATAGATGAGTTGGCATCCCTTGTGAAATCAATCAGAAATGTAGAAAAGGCCATTGGAACAACTGAGAGAACATTCAGTGATGCACAACGTGAAATATCACGTGTGGCACGTAAGAGTATTATCAGTAAACATGCTATTAAGAAAGGTGACGTGATTACTGCTGATGATATTTGCTTTAAGCGCCCAGGAATAGGATTTTTGCCTACAGAAACAGACAAAGTGATTGGTAAGACCGCTCTATGTGATATTGAGGCAGACCGAGTAATCAAGGCAGAGTTTATAGGATGATAAAGATTGGTTTCATAACAGGCGCCCGTTCCGAATATGGCATCATGAAACGTGTCATCAAAGAGTTAAGAACTGACCCTTTGTTTGATGTGAAGATTGTTGCTACTGGTATGCACTACCAGCACAAATATGGCGATACCATTAACGAGATACGAAAAGATGGTCTTGCCCCAATCATTGATTCTCCTTGTTATGTCGAAAAAGAAAGAGCTAAAGAAAAGGATTTTGTACTTCTGATAGACACTTTGTATAAGGTTTTTCAGGAGAATCCTTTTGATGTAATATACATTATTGGAGATCGTCTGGAAGCATACGGTGCCGCATTAGCTGCCCATTTCCTAAAGATACCAGTCGCTCATTTTGCTGGTGGCCAGTTGACAAACGGAGCTGTTGATAATATTTACAGATACAATATCTCAAATATTGCCAGTATTCATTTTGTTACCAATACTTTTGCTAAAGAACGTCTGCTTCAATGCCCCATTATTGATGGTAAAAATGTCTATCATGTGGGTTCTTCAGCAATTGACGCTATCAAGGAATACTTGAAACAGCCAAAAGATGCAGAGGAAATAGATGAGCGTCTGAGTAGAGAAAATTACGTTTTGATGACATTCCATTCAGAAACCAAAGGGGTTAAAGCCAAAAACACTATACCTGAGGTGATGGATGTTTCTATAGCAACTATATTAGAAAAAGGTATCAAACTCCTGATTACCTATCCTAACAACGATGATGGTAGTGACGCTATTATCGAAGTGATAAATAAGTGGCAGGATAATCCAAACGTTGTTGTAAGAAAGAACCTAGGTTCTGAATACTATTACACGGCTGTAGATAATGCTCTATTTGTGATTGGTAATTCAAGTAGCGGCATCATTGAGATTCCCTATTTCCAGAAATACACTGTTAATATTGGTGAACGCCAATCAGGCCGTAATGCACCTGCTTCAGTAATAAGTTTGCCAGATGACTGCGAGAAGGTAACAAATGCTTTAGCTAATCTGCTAGAATCTCCTAAATGTACATTATCCCAAGAGTACATTTACGGAAAAGGTGATAGCATAATGCAAATTCATAAGATTCTAAAAGATAAATTCCAGAATATATGAAGAAAATACTATTTGTAATTCCGGCACGTGGAGGTAGTAAAGGAATTCCGGGTAAAAATATCAAACCGATGGGTGGAATACCGTTGATTTGCCGTTCAATTGATATTGCCCGTAAATTTGTTGATGACAAGGACATCTGTGTTACAACGGATAGCGATGAAATAATCAGAGTGGTAAAAGAACACGGTATGGAAGTACCATTCAAACGCCCAGATTGTCTAGCGACAGATACGGCTTCTTCATACGATGTTTTAATTCATGCCATAGATTTTTATAAAGAAAAAGGTATTGAATATGACTGGATGGTGCTGCTCCAGCCTACAACACCCTTCCGTAAAGAGGATGATCTTCGCAAGATGCTTGATATGATGAATGATGACCTGGATATGGTTGTATCTGTCAAGGAGGCAGAAACTAATCCTTATTATAACTGCTATGCAGTAAATGAAGAAGGTTATTTACAAAAGTTCATCAAGTCGCAATCAGCAGGGTATGGTCGCCAGCAAGCTAAACCTGCAATTTATGAAAAGAACGGCTCAGTGTATGTCATCAAGATTTCATCTTTACGGAAGCAGAAGATAAACGATTTTGAGAAGGTTCACTTCTATGAAATGAACAAGGTTTACTCCATTGATTTGGATGAACCTTTAGATTGGATTTTTGCAGAAGCTGTATTAAAAGAGGGTTTATTATGAAAAATCATTTAATTAACCAAGATATAACGCTGTTAGAGGCTCTTTCATGTATCTGTGCTTTGGCACCAGAACCACTTGTCCTTTTTGTTGTTGATAAGGATAATAAGATGGTTGGTACACTTACCGATGGCGATTCGCGAAGAGCCCTAATTAACGGGGCCTCAGTTAATGATAAAGTTGAGAAAATCATGCATCGTGATTTCAATTATATGAAAGTTGAAAATATTGATGATGTAAAGGAAATCAAGCGGCAAAAAGAACTAAAGATGAAACTAGTTCCTGTTCTTGATAATAATCATTATATAACCGAAATCATTAATCTTGAAAAATACGAGACTCGACTCCCCATTGATGCTGTTCTAATGGCCGGTGGCAAAGGTGAAAGATTACGTCCTTTAACTGAGAAAACACCTAAACCATTGTTGCCGGTAGGTGATAAGGCTATTATAGATCATAATATAGACAGGCTTATTAAATATGGTGTAAAACATATTAATGTTACTGTTAATTATCTTGGAGAGCAATTGGAAGAACATTTCAATACTCCCAAGGATGAGATTATTATACATACTGTAAGGGAACCAAAATATCTAGGAACCATAGGTAGTATTCGCTTCGTGAAGGAGTTTTATAATGATACTATTCTTGTGATGAATAGTGACTTATTCACAAACATCAACTATGAGGATTTCTATTTGCATTTCAAAGAACACGAGGCAGACATGAGTGTAGCGGCTGTTCCTTATACTATTTCAGTCCCTTATGGAATATTTGATCTTAAAGGAAGAGACATTCAAGGTCTTATTGAGAAGCCCACATACAACTATTATGCGAATGCTGGGATTTACCTTATAAAGAGATCAGCATTAGATGAGATACCTCATGACACTTTCTTTAATGCAACAGATTTAATTGAAAAACTTATTTCAGAAGGAAAGAGAGTAATACGTTTCCCCTTGAATGGGACCTGGATAGATATTGGTAATCCACAGGAGTATCAGAAGGCAAATGAGCTGGTTAAACATATAATATAAAGAAATGTATTTGATTCCTTTATTGAAGAATAGAGTTATAGCTTTAAAGGAGAATGATAATTTAAGGAATGGATTATTATTCTCTGCATTTTCTTTTATTAATAAGGGCTTCTCTTTTTTTCTTGTTTTAATCTTAGTTAATTTTGTTAGCCCTGCGGACTACGGTTTACTGAATCTCTTTGGAACTGTTGTCATGGTTATAGGATACGTAATGGCCTTGTCAACAGATAACTATTTAAGTGTGGCATATTTTAATGATGGCGAGATTGGAGTAAAAAACACAGTTTCAGGAGTCGCATTTATAACAATTATTGTTTCTTCCATATTATTGTTTTCATTATTGTTATTTGGGGATGCGATAGCCACATTAGTACAATTGCCGTTATCTGTCTTATATTTTGCAATCTCTATTAGTTTTTTTACGGTCTATAATTATCTGAATCTAGATTTCTTTAGAATTAAGCAACAATTAAAAGGTTATGGAATTTTAAGCTGTACAAATGCATTATTAAATCTGGTCGTGTCAATCCTTTTAGTAAAAACACTCTCTATGGGGTGGCAAGGCCGAGTCTATGCTCAAGCAGGCTGTTGCTTGTTCTTTGGAATGATTGGAATTGTATTTTTTATTAATAAAGGTTATTATAAAAAAATAGACTTCAGTTATTTAAAATCAATGATATTATGGGGTCTACCTCTGATACCTCACGTGGCTACCAATTTTTTGAGACAAGGTTGTGATAGGTATATAATAAACTATTATCACTCTTTAGAAGATGTTGGTTACTTTAGTTTCGCCCTTAATTTGGCTAATATCATAATACTGGTTGGTCTTGGTTTTAATCAATCCAATAGCGTTGATATTTTTAAAGTTCTCGGAGATACCACATTACAGCCGCAAGACAAGTTTAAGAGAATATATAACCAGAATAGACCAATTAAAAAAATCTATATTTTAAGTTCAATCGTAATACCAATTATTACGTGCTTAGCAATTCCTGTATTACTGCCTAAATATAGAGATTGCATCTTGTATATACCAATATTGTCTTTGAGTGCTTTTTTTAATTGTATGTATTTTTTATATACGAATTTTCTGTTTTTCTATAAAAGGACTAAGTATATAATGTACGTTACATTAGGCTCATCGATCATTCATCTTATCTTATCACTAATTTTTACAAGGTATTCATTGTACTGTACTAGCCTAATTTATTGTGTTTCGCAACTTCTTATACTAGTTTTTATTCGTAAGTTGTCTCTGTCTGTACTTAAAGAGCACTCAATTATTAGCAATGATGAAATTAAGAAGCTTAGATTTTAAGCATATTATAGGCGAATTATTAGTAGTGTTATTCTCTGTTGTTTATGCTTTGGTAAAGGCATCAAATGCAGAGGATGGCCGGTATAATATATATATAGCATCCTTTGGATTGCTCTGTTTTGCCTTTTATCTTATTATGGGGAATAGGCGCATATTAGTGCAATCAATTATTGTAGGGGTGGCGGCATCATTATTTATGATAATAAGTATATTATATAATGATAATGCTAAAATTGAATACTTATTATGGATATGGTGTTATATGGGAGTGGCTCTTGTTTTTAACGAATATAGGCTCTCTAACTTATCAGCTTTTTTTATTTGTTATTTTATTGAGATTCTCTTTTTGAGTAAAGCTCTAATGTGGGGGTCATCTAGTGATTATTCTGGTGCTGAAATGTTTATTGAAGGGAACAATAGTATTTCTGTTCTATGTCTATATGCATCATCTATCTTCTATATAACTAAGTACTTGAATAACCATAAGGCATCCTTATCATATATTCCTGTTTTGTTGATGATTTTTCTTTCTACTCTATATGCAAATAGAGGTGGAATATTAGCTGGAGGAATTCTTTTCCTTTTTATTTTTTATTTCAACATGAAAATATCTTCATCAAAATTTAAGAACTATTTAATTTTCCTTATCATAGCTATTGCTGTATATTATGTGTTTAAAATAGGATATGATACTTTCGGTGCTGGTATGCAATATAAATTGGAACATATTGGTGGTGAATCAAGTAGAACTGAAGTCTGGGGTGAATATATCGGGGCATGCTTTGATAATTTTTTGAATTTATTCTTGGGAGTTCCTTGTTTTGATGGGGCATACCCTGTAATAAAGAATGTAAGTGGTAATATTCATAACTCATTCTTAATTCTTCATTCTAAATTTGGATTGATTCCTTTTATTTGGATGATGGTTGTTCAGGTAAAGTGCATAAGATACCTCAAAAAAATTAAATGTGTTGCCTTAGCATATTGCCTGATTAGTATATATGCACGTAGTTTTTTTGACTGGGCTGCTTTCCCGGGGATTTTTGATGTCTTTTTTTGGTATACTTGGATTATACTAATTACAAAAAATAGTTTTAGAAATAATTTTGAGAATTATGAATACGGTCAAATTAGTAATATGGGATCTCGATGAGACCTTTTGGGAGGGAACACTTTCGGAAGGAGAGGTTAGTAATGCCCAAGTCGAATTGGTTAAAAAATTAACTCAATATGGGATTGTGAACTCAATATGTTCAAAGAATGATTTTGAGCAAACAAAGGCAAAACTGGAGGAATTAGGAGTGTGGGACTATTTCGTCTTTCCTGTCATAAGTTGGAATCCAAAGGGAGAGGCGATCAAGAACATTATTACTGATTGTCAGTTGCGTTCTCCCAATGTTGTTTTTATCGATGATAACAAAACGAATATTGCTGAAGTATTACATTATAACTCTGAAATTATAACCTTTTCCTCTGTTAGCGATTTTTTGAAGGAATTGGATTGGAGTAATTATAACTCGAATGAAGGGGGAAAAAGGTTAAAGCAATATAAGCTATTGGAAGAAAAAAAAGTATATAGAAATGAATGTTCAAGCAATCTGGAATTTCTAGAAAAATCGAATATCAGAATTCAATTTATTGATGATATATCTGCTATTATTCCTAGGTTAGCTGAGATGATTAGTAGAACAAATCAACTTAATTATACTAAAAAAAGAATTACGGAGGAAGAACTAATTTCGCTTTGCAAAAATGAAGGAATAAGGACTTCTGCAATAAAAGTTATTGATAATTTTGGTGATTATGGTATATGTGGTTTTTATGCATATAATGAAAATTCTCAGGAACTAGAACACTTTCTTTTCTCATGTCGTATTCTAAATCTAGGAATTGAAAAATACGTGTACAATAAGTTAGGCCGTCCCCAGATTAATATTATTGGACCGGTTTCCACAGAATTAGATGAAGAAAAAGTTACATGGATTAAAGAGATAAAAGAAGACTGTTCTGTTGATGATAATGAAAAGGATTCTCCGTCAAAAAAACAAATAAAAATCGCTTTGTTAGGTGGATGTGACTTAGATCAGATATGTCACTATTTTAACGAAGATGAATTTCTGTTATATAAGGATTTCAACTATACGGGAAAAAATCTAAACGGTATTCATCGAGAACATACTGTTTATCTGAGAAAAACAGATGGAATATCTGATGAAGAAAAAGAGATATTATTTAAACAACCTTTTTTAGATGAGAATATTTTGTATTTCCATTTCCTAAAAGAGAATTATGACTATCTTGTTTTTAGCCCCCTGATGAATTATACTCAGGAGTTATACCAACATAAAGATTTAGGTTTTTTATTATCTTATGGGGGATACATAAATGTGTTGGAAAAAGACTCCGTTCCAGGATTCTCCAGAAAAGAATTAGAGTCTTTTAAAAAGGAATTTGAATTCGTTGGTCAACAAAGTCCAGAAGATTTTAAAAAAGATTTAGAGTGGCTTCTTTCAAAAGTATCTGCAAAGATTATTTTTTTAAATGGGGCAGAAATTGAAATAAATAATGAAAAAGAGATAGGGGCACTAAATAGGCACATTGAAATGAATAGGGCGTTAGAGGAATTTGTTAACGACCATCGTGATAAATGTGATATTATAGATGTTAGACATTATGCAAAAGATATTGACGATTTTGAAGATAATATCAGGCATTATAAACGTGTTGTATATATTAGTATTGCTAAAGAAATAATAAATAAGTGTGGAGTGTCAATAGACACAATTTCAAAGAAATCAATTTTAATAATGAAAGCGAAAACTTATATACTTAAGATTAAGAAAGCGATTGCAAAATTGATTTGGAGGTATTAAGTTCTTAAAATATGAAACCACTTGATATCTTAATTAAACTTCGGAACTCGGATAAAAAATTATTTGATGTTCCGGTATCTGTCCAATTAGAGATACTATCCCATCTTGGACCGGCATCGAATGATTTTGAGAGAAGCTATAAACAATTTAGAGGTAGGCACCTTTTTTATCATTGGTGGAAGGAAATCATTATTGAAATTGGTTCTTTCTTTGTTCTTCCTTTCTATATTATATATGGATTGGTGGAGTACTTGTTTAATAGAAAACCTATTGAAAAGAAGGATGCAGTTGGAGATTTTACAAAATTTGAAGAAATTATCCCTCAATCGCTTCGAGATGAGTTCTCGATAGATAATACAGTTTGGGGTGGTGGTCGAATGCTCTCTTTTTCAGATATAGGTATTATTTGGAAGCTGTTTACTCTTTATCCGATACCCTGTTTGGTACTTAAGAATGCAATAAAAATATCATACTATAGGTATGTTATTAATAAATATAAACCAAGAGCAATTATAGTACATAATGAAGCCTCATATACATCTTCAATTTCGACATTGTTATGCGAAAAGGATGGTGTTCAACATATTAATGTAATGCATGGGGAAAAAATCTTTTATATTGGTGATGGCTATTTTCGTTTTACTCGTTGTTATGTTTGGAATGAGTACTATAAGAACCTTTTCATTGAAATGAATGCGGAAGCAAATCAGTTCATTGTTGAAGTGCCACCGTCTTTCAAGATAGATTCGAAAAAGTATTATAGAGAAGATGCATTTGCGGATTTTAAATACTATCTCCAGAATTTTACTGAAGAAGAGATAAAAAATATTATAGATTCTTTGACATTTGTTAGACGATTGGGAAAGACAGTCAAGTTTAGACCTCATCCACGAGGACATAATTTAGAGCTATTAAAGAAATATGTGAAAGAGACAGATATAGAGTATCCTAGCGAAGTATCCATATTAGAATCAATTTCATCTATGGATTGTGCAGTTGGCTCTTTTTCAACTGTAATGAACCAAGCATATTATTCAGGTAAGAAAGTGATTTTTGACGACGTAAATTATCCTGAGATTTATAAGAAATTAAAAGAGTATAGGTATTATTTTTCAAATACACCTCATAATAAACTATCAACATTTGTTCATGATGATTTAGATCATTATCATGATGTAGTTCTATATTAATTAGAAAATTGTCGTAGTATGAATATTTTGATTGTTGCAAACTTCACACATAATTTTGACAAGGGGGTAGTGGATGGGCGTTTTAACTATCTGGCAGAATTACTGGCTTCCAGAGGACACAAAGTGGAGATTGTAACTTCAGATTTTGACCATGATATAAAGGAGTATAGGAAAGCGCCTTTGCAGAGCGCGTATGCTGCAAAAATCACCTACTTACATGAACCAAAGTATTATAGTAATGTGAGTATTAAAAGGCTTTGGGCACACTATAAATGGGGTTGCAATGTTTCCAATTACATTAAGAATATTAATAAGCCGGATATAATATATTGTGCAGTTCCTTCATTAACTGCCGGAGTTCGTTGCGCCAATTATTGTAAAAAGAATGGGATAAAGTTTATTATAGATGTACAAGATCTATGGCCGGAAGCATTCGAGATGGCAATAAGCAACCCTGTTATTAGCATGGCGTTTATCCCAATAAAATGGTATGTTAACCACATTTACAAATCCGCTGATATTGTCGTGGCTGTTAGCGATACGTATTGCGAAAGAGTGCTTGCTGTAAATAAAAAAACAAAGATAGGTGTTGGCGTTTTTCTTGGTAATGATGGGGCAATATATGAAAAAGAACGTGTAAAGGCAAAGAATTGTTCTCACAAGTCAATATATATGGCATATATCGGTACTCTAAGTTATAGCTATGATATACCATGTGTTTTAAAAGCTCTTGATATTTTTAAGAAAACAAATTCAACGCCTGTTAAGTTTGTTATTATGGGAACAGGCCCATTGATGGAGCAATTTAAAGATTTGGCTCTTCAATTAAGTATTGATTGTGAATTTACGGGTAGGCTGGCCTATGAAGATATGGTCGCACGTTTGCTTGGTTGTGATATTGTGATTAATCCTATAACTAAGGGTTCTGCAGCAAGCATAATTAATAAAGTAGGAGACTACGCTCTTTCAGGTCTTCCTGTTATTAATACTCAAGAGTCTCCAGAATATAGGCACCTTTTAGATCAGTATCATTGCGGTATTAATTGCGAATGTGGTGATGCTGATGGTGTAGCAAAAGCACTAAAACAACTTGTGGAGGACAAACAGTTAAGGGAATTGATGGGTGAGAATGCGCGAAAACTTGGAGAAGAAAAATTTGATAGAAGAAACTCCTATTTAAGAATTGTAAATGCGATAGAGAATACAAACTAAACTAAATAATAGTTATTAAATATGTATAAAAAATATATAAAAAGAATATTAGATTTCTCATCATCCCTAATTGGCATAATTGTTATTTCTCCAGTATTAGGGATATTGTGTCTGCTGGTTCGCATAAAGTTGGGGAGTCCCATTTTCTTTAAACAGGTAAGAATAACAAAAGATGAAAAACCTTTTAGAATTATCAAGTTTCGCACAATGACTGACGCAAGAGACCGTGATGGTAATTTACTTCCGGACACTGAGCGTTTTTCACAATTTGGTAATTTCTTACGTAATAGTAGTCTCGATGAATTACCAGAATTATTTAATGTCCTAAAGGGTGATATGAGTCTTGTGGGGCCTCGACCATTGTATCCTTTTTATCTCCCATATTATACAAAAGAAGAAAGCAAACGACATACTGTAAGGGCTGGAATTACTGGCCTTGCCCAAATTAATGGAAGAAATCTTTGTAAATGGGACGAAAGGTTTGCGATGGATGTTAAGTATGTAAATGAGTTGTCGCTAATTAATGATATAAAGATTCTCTGGAGAACTTTCTTTAAAGTAACTGCTCAGGAAGATATTGGGACACCCTCTGTTGATGAAGAGCTTGGCTTGCATATAGCCAGACAGGTACAGCAACCGGAGAAGATACATTATGTAGAGGAGATTAATAAAAAGTATATTCAAAAGGAAACTCCCGTTTTTCTGGATAAAACTCAAAAAAAGTGATATGAAGAAGAAATTAATCATACTAGGAACAAACGAGTATCAAAACCCCTTAATTCTTAGAGCAAAAGAGTTGGGATATGAAACTCATGTGTATGGGGTACCCTCAGGTCAAATCGGTGAGAGGTCAGCAGATGTTTATCATCCCATTAATATCATGGACTACGATAAGCTATGGGATGACTGTAGTAAGCTTGGTGCAGTTGGTGTGGCCTCTATTGCTTCTGAAGTAGCTATGCACCCTCAAAATTTTCTGCTCAGAAAAATGGGAATACCTTGTAATAGCGAATGGACAGAAGAGGTTACAACAAATAAATACCTGATGAGACAAGCAATGAAGAAGGCAGGAATAGATAGCCCTAACTTTATGCTTGTTGAAGATGGATATAAGTTAAATGATCTTCTTGAAAAAACTATTGATTTCAAGTATCCACTTATTGTAAAGCCCATAGACCTGAGCTCAAGTAGAGGCGTGTTCAAAATCAATACTGCTGAAGATCTACAGGAAGGCTTGGATTATGCAATGGGATGGTCTGAGGAGAAAAAAGTTATTCTTGAAGAGTTCATTGAAGGGCAGGAGTATAGTGGTGATAGTATAGCATATCAAGGCAAGTATCGTCTTCTTGCGATTACAGAAAAGCATACTACAGGTGCGCCCCATTTTGTAGAAACTGGACATATGCAACCAGCTCCTGTATCCAACGAAATGAGAAAAAAAGTTGAAGAAACGTTGTACAAGGCATTTGCTGCCCTTAAAATAGAATATGGTGCCATCCATCCTGAGTTTAGGATTACTCCTGATGGTAGAGTCTTGTTTATGGAGATTGCGACTCGTATGGGTGGAGATTGCATAGGTTCTGATTTGGTTCCTATCTCCACAGGTATGGATTATATGGGTATGGTAATTAATTGTGGCTGTGGGGTGGCTCCTGACTTCTCGCAAATCTGGAAGCCAAAGAAAGCTGAAATTAAATATATTATGAATCAGCAGGATTTGGATGAATTTGAGAGAATTAAAAAAGAAGAGCCTGAGATTCTTGTTAGATTCAGTGATATGCAACCATTGAGTGATAAGCCAGTTTTGAAGAGTGCTGATCGCGCCGGTTATTATATAACAGCAAGATGATAGAAATTTATAATATTGATCAGGCAAATGTTTGGGATAGCATCGTTAAAGGTTTTGCCCTATACGATGTTTATTATCTGAGTGGCTATGTCAAGGCTTTTCAGATACATGGAGATGGCGACCCACAATTGCTTTATTATGAGGCAGATGGATTGAAGGCTATCTATGTGTACATGAAAAGAAAGACCAACATAGAAGGGTATTATGATAGTGTTACGCCTTACGGATATGGTGGAGTATTGTTTGATGGTGATACCTCGGAGGCGAATCTCCAGGCATTCGGGAAGGCATACGTAGAGAAGATGATGGAGGAGGGAATAATAGATAACTTTGTACGCTATCATCCTGTGTTAGCCAATGCAGTTCCAATGAAAAAAATCTCTACCGTAATTGACTTGGGTAAGACCATTGCCTTTGACCTTTCTTCACCTGATGTTATTTGGGAGAATATCATCAGCAAGAACCGTAATATGATTCGCAAGGCTGAGAAGAATGGTATTGAGATAAAGCATGGAAAAGATTTGGAGTTGTTCAAAGACTTTATGCGTATTTATAATGCAACCATGGAAAAAGACAATGCTGAAGAGTATTATTTCTTTGGTGATGCTTTCTATGAGTCTATACATAATGACTTGAACAATAACTATGAGATGTTCTATGCGTTACTGAATGGTGAGATAATTGCTATGAGCATTATGCTCTTTGGCAATAAGCAGATGCATTATCATCTCTCTGGATCTATGATAGAATATCGTAATCTCGCTCCATCAAACCTGTTACTTTATAAAGCAGCCTTGTGGGGATGTGAGCAAGGTTATAAGACATTCCATCTTGGCGGTGGGGTTGGATCTGGCGAAGATAACCTTTATAAGTTTAAGGCTGCATTTAATCGTAACTCTGATTACCAGTTCTCTATCGGGAAGGAGATCTTTGACCAAGAGAAGTATGATGAGTTGGTGGCTCTGAGAGCTAAGCAAGATCCGAACTTCAATCCCGAGAGTAAGTATTTCCCGCTATATAGAAGCTAATTTGAATGACTAACGATCTACAAATATCTCAACGAGGGGTTGAGATGCCAGCGTCTCCTATCAGAAAGCTGGCCCCTTTGGCGTATGCTGCAGAAGATAGGGGAGTAAAGATATACAGACTAAACATTGGTCAGCCTGACTTGCCCACGCCACAGAAGGCGCTGGATGTATTAAAACGTGTTGATAGAAAGACATTGGAGTATAGTCCTTCACAAGGATATCGTTCTCTGCGTAAGGCTTTGGTGAACTATTATGACCGCTATCAAATAAAACTGGATGCAGATGAGATTATCATCACCTGTGGTGGTAGTGAGGCGGTTCTCTTTGCTTTCATGAGTTGCTTAAACCCCGGTGATGAGATTATTGTTCCAGAGCCTGCATACGCTAACTATATGTCGTTTGCAGTATCTGCAGGTGCGGTAATTAAAACAGTTGCAACTACCATTGAGGAGGGATTCTGTTTACCCAAAGTAGAGAAGTTTGAGGAGTTGATTAGTGAACGTACAAAGGCTATCCTGATTTGCAATCCAAATAATCCAACGGGTTATCTCTATACACAGAAAGAGATGAATCAAATTCGGGATCTGGTGAAAAAGTACAACCTTTATCTCTTCTCGGATGAGGTGTACCGTGAGTTCATTTATACAGGTTCTCCTTATATCTCAGCTATGCACTTAGAGGGTATTGAGCAGAATGTTGTATTGATTGATTCTGTTTCAAAGAGATATTCAGAATGCGGTATCCGTATTGGTGCTTTGATTACGAAGAATGAGCAGGTACGTAAGACTGTAATGAAGTTCTGTCAGGCACGTCTTTCACCTCCTCTTATTGGCCAAATGATAGCAGAGGCTTCTATTGAGGGTACAGAACAGTATTCACGCGAAGTGTATGATGAGTATGTAGAGCGGAGAAAGTGTCTGATTGATGGTGTAAATCGTATTCCTGGGTGCTATACCCCTGTTCCAATGGGCGCGTTTTATACTGTAGCACAATTGCCCGTTGATGATACAGAGAAATTCTGTACTTGGTGTTTGAGTGAGTTCTGTTGGAAAGATGAGAAAACACCAGAAGGAAAGGTTGGTGAAACTATTATGATGGCTCCTGCTGCTGGATTCTATTCTACTCCTGGAATGGGAATGAATCAGGTACGTTTAGCGTACGTGCTAAACAAGAAAGATATACAAAGGGCTTTGTTCTTGCTGGAAAAAGCGTTAGATTCATACTTCAATTGTAATGAATAACCAGTTTGATGTATGGCAATTTCCAACAATGATATTTATTACAATTTTTTGAGATGTTCACTTCATAATGCTAATGAAGTGCCTTCTGGTGTAGAAAGTATTGATTGGGAAGAATTCTATGTGTATTGCTCGAAACATGGCGTTTTAGGTATAGTACTCGATAATCTGGATAAATTGGGTCTTAAACTTCCGCAAGATATTATGTTACAATGGATAATGGTAGTGGAAGGTTTGAAGAACCAAAATAGAATCACTAATTCAAGAATAAAGGAATTAATAAATTATTGGGACAGTACAAATCACAGGTGTGTAGTTTTGAAAGGGCAAGCGAATGCGACCATGTATCCAAAACCAGAACTTCGATGCCCTGGAGATATTGATTTATGGGTAGAGGGTGATGAGGTTGAAATAATACGTCAAGTAATATCTATCTGTCCTGATGCTCCATATTCTATTCACCATGTAAGAATGCCTGTTTTTAAAGATGTTCCTGTTGAGGTGCATTATAGGCCTGTATACCTCTCTAACTGGTTCAATGACAAGAAACTAAAGAATTACATTGATAGGAATAGAGAAAAACAATTTGCAAATAAATGTGTTATTGACGGAATGGAAGTGGGCTGCCTGACTGGGAGTATGAATCTTGTGGTTCAGTTACTTCACATGTACTCTCATTTCTTTGGAACTAGAAACAACTTCAAGCAATTGTTTGATTATTATTATTTATTACGATGTACTTCAAATAAAGATAAAAAGGATCTTCCAGAGTTGTTTAAAGAACTAGGTGTTTTGAAATATGCTCGAGGTATCATGTGGATTATGAAGGATGTTCTTGGTTTAGAAGATGACTATTTATATGTAGAGCCGGACGAAAAAGTTGGACAGGTGATACTTTCAGAGACAAACAGGTTTGGTGAATACTCTCAGAACACGTTTGTGATGATTCTACAGCAGTTTATGTATAATCTTAAATTAATAAGATTCTTCCCGTCAGAAGTATTGATAAGTCCTTTGTTTCTTGGATGGCATCAATGGTGGAAATATAAAACTACACGTGCATTACGAAGAGCTTGATCGTTATACTCTCTGTATTATTTCACTGTTAAATGAAGGAGAAATTGTGTGACTACCTTAATACATTTTACTATATTGTTCCAGATAATATTTTAATTGGAGCTGCTATCCTTTTTTTTATTGGAGCATTACTTGTAATAATATTCTGCAAGAGAGATAAGTTCCGTAATGTTTTACGGCTCTTTCTACTATTTTACATATTTCATTTATTTAGTACTACTGTTTTTTACAGGCGGGTCAATAAAGGAGTAAAATTTAATTTCACCCCATTTTGGAGCTATGATAAACCCGAACTGATAGCTGAGAATATTATGAATGTCATAGTATTCATTCCAATTGGTTTATTGCTCGGATGCGGGCTTCGGAAAATAAAGTGGTGGCAAGTGATGGTTATAGGCCTAAGCATTTCAATACTGATAGAATTTCTCCAACTATTTCTTAAGAGAGGATTTTCAGAATTGGATGACGTGATACACAATACACTAGGCTGTATGATAGGTTATGGAATCTGCTTGCTGATAAAGACTGGGTATAAGCACTGCATAGTAAGAGTGAAAAATGAAGCTAATTGATACCTCATTATTAGATAAAGTTTCAGCACAGGCTAAGGAATCATCGAGACTGAGGATGAACTATAACTTTCATCGGTCTTTGGATGACAAGTGCCATCGATTTCTGAATGCGGTGGAGCCGGGGACTGTGGTACCCATCCATCGGCATCCAACGAAGGATGAGTCTTTCGTTATCCTGCGAGGCAAGGTTAGGGTGACTACTCACAATGATGATGGCTCTATCTTAGAAGATGTGGTGTTGAGTCAAGAGAGTGGCAACTATGGGGTTGACATCCCTAAGAATGTGTGGCATAAGCTGGAGTCGTTAGAGTCAGGGAGTGTTATCTTCGAATGCAAAGAGGGGCCGTTTGTGGAGCATGAGGTGGATGGGATATTAGATGTACAATGATGAACAAAAGCGAAAAAGAATAATTAATGATTCAATATGTTCAATTTAGACAAGTTTATAAGTGATTCGGTGACTTTCAGACCAGAGAGTATGTTTAAGGGTGATATTGAGGCAAATGCAGAAAGACTCACCCAAGAGATAAAGGGTAGGAAGGTTTGTGTGATTGGTGGAGCGGGCAGTATTGGCTCCAGTTTCATCAAAGCAGTGCTTCGTTTTGAGCCTGCTTCTGTGGTAGTGGCGGACTTGAATGAGAATGGGTTGGCGGAGTTGGTGCGTGATGTTCGTTCCACGCAGGGGCTGTTTGTGCCTGATGAGTTCCGTTGCTATACGCTCAATTTTGCTGATCCTATCTTTGAACGCATCTTCTGTGAGGAGAAGGGATTTGACATTGTGGCAAACTTCTCTGCGCATAAACATGTACGCTCCGAGAAAGACCGCTATAGTGTACAGGCATTGATAGAGAATAACGATATTAAGGCCAAGAAACTGATGGATTTGCTGACGGTTTATCCCCCGAAGCATTTCTTCTGTGTAAGTACGGATAAGGCGGCCAATCCCGTGAACATCATGGGCGCTTCGAAGCGTATCATGGAAGACCTGGTAATGGCTTACAATAAGTACTTCAAGGTGACAACGGCCCGTTTTGCCAATGTTGCTTTCTCTAATGGGTCATTGCCTGACGGCTGGATTCATCGACTGCAGAAGAAGCAGCCGCTGGCTGCACCGAGTGATGTGAAGCGTTACTTTGTTTCTCCTGAAGAGTCAGGCCAGATTTGTATGTTGGCTTGTATCCTTGGTAATGGTGGGGAAGTGTTCTTCCCGAAATTGGGTGAGGACCAGATGCTGACGTTCAGCAGTATCTGTGATAAGTTCGTTACGGCCAACGGACTGGAGAAAGATCCTTGCAGCAGTGATGATGAAGCAAAACGTAAGGCTGCAGCTTTGGGATGGGATGACAACAAGTATCCTACAGTTTACTTTGGATCAGATACTACTGGAGAAAAGACTTACGAAGAGTTCTATGTGCCTGGAGAGAAGATTGACATGCAGAGATTTAATGCTCTGGGTGTTGTTTGCCAGACTACACGCCATGAAATGAGTGAGGTGAACGGGTTCTTCGACAAACTGGAAGGCATCTTTGCGAAAGAAGACTATACCAAGGCCCAGGTGGTGGAGGCCATCAAGGATTTCATCCCCAACTTTGAGCATGAGGAGAAAGGCAAGAACCTAGATCAAAAGATGTGATAATATTAAAATCGAATAATAAACATTTAAAATCAATATGATTAACGTTATTGGACTGGGCTATATTGGACTGCCCACAGCATTAATGATGGCTTCTCACGGTGTGGAAGTCATAGGTACAGACTACAACAAGGAGCTTGTTGCTACTCTTAACGCAGGT
>JAEEGL013864018.1_pt1 | contig 22179 bp, 8 predicted proteins | sample 9134231 | NCBI WGS metagenome assembly JAEEGL01 (sample SAMN16246548, study PRJNA631951) | gut metagenome | biome: gut microbiome; feature: rumen; material: fiber-attached | host: Bos | place: Iran: Karaj | collected 2018-10 | reverse complement strand
ATCTCGCTGACGTAGGGCTTGTCCTCACCATACGAGCCGTACTCGTTCTCCACTTGCACCATGATAATCGGGCCACCGTTTTGGATGGTCAATGGGGCAAGCTGTTCGCCTACCTTCTTCTCGAATATCTTGACGCGTTCCATAAAGTAAGGATCGCGCTCACGCAGACGGATGTCCTTCTTCTTCAGCAGCCACCAGGGCAGACCGCCCATCTCCCATTCGGCACAGACGTATGGGCCGGGACGCACAATGATGTATAGGCCGTTCTTCTGAGCCAGACGGCAAAACTCAGCCACGTCGTTGTTGCCCGTGAAGTCGAACTGATCTTCACGTTGCTCATGGATGTTCCAGAAAATATAGATGCACACAGCGTTCATGCCAAGGGCCTTGCACATCTTGATGCGATGATCCCAGTAGGGGCGGGGGATGCGGGGGTAATGAACCTCAGCAGCCTTCACCACGAATGGCTTGCCGTTCAACAGGAAGGTTTTCTCACCTGCCTGAAAACTACCAGTCGTGGCTTTGGCCTGTGCACCTGCCGTCAGTGAGCAGAGCAGAAGGAATGCTGTCAGCAAGTGTTTCATAGATTCGGTCCTATTTTACCGTTCCACTTCAGATACCAGTTCTCCTGATTAAGGAGCTTATTGCGGATGTCCTCAGCAACATTAGTGCTGCCGGCACGGGCAGATATGATGTCGCCCATGAATTCGCCGGGATTGTTGCTGCGCAGTGCGAAACGCATGACATCGTAGAAGCGTGTACCCTCAAAGGCAAACTCCAGAGCCTCTTCAGTGAGCAACAGTTGGCTGACATACTCCTGCTGGGTAGCCACTGGTACAGCTTGCAGTTGACCGTCAACCTCAATGGAATCAGGGAACTGGTAATACTCATTAAGTGGTGTGAAGCCAGATCCTCTGGTATGAACGCCGATGGTGTTCATGGCGTTGGTAGCACGATTGTTCACCAAAGCCTCAGCTGTGAAGAGGTCGTAGCGTGAGGTTGGGAAGTCGAAGCGACGCAGCCATGTAGAGTCGCTCTCGCTGTAATATGGGCATACCTCTTTGACGATGACATCATTGTTCAGGCCTGTGGACAGAATCTGGAAGGCCATGCGCGGATAGCCAGCCATATTGAGGGCCTCGGCCATGCGTAGGTAAACCATCATCTTGCGATAGACATGGACATTACGCGTCGCATATTTTCCGATGAACTGTGTCTCAATGCGCTCCCCTGTAGTCTTATCGTGGGTGTAGCCCTCGTTCCAGAAAGAGACGAGACGCAGGTCGCCGGCACGGTGCAACGAAAGATCCTTGGGAGCATAGATGACGCTGGTGGCATTGGTACCCACGCAGCAGTGCCACTGGTCGGCAGAAATTTCCTGCAGGCGTCGTGATGGTGTCAGACTGTACTTGTAGTCATTTTCCTCAGTGGAGTTGAAAAGGTTACGCAACTCGCTGTAGTTACCCTCTGAGCGTGTAGAGTCACAAGGTATCATGGTGATGAGTTCGCTGTTGGGCATGTAGCTCTCGCTGGTACCCAGGCTTCCCCAGCTGGTTGTGTACATCCATGTGGTGTTACCTGGTGTCCATGTATATAGGTTGATGCCAATGGGATAGGTGGAGTTCTGACCGTTGCGCTCGTTAATATACTGATAGTAGCGCAGAGCGGCCTGCCGATACTGTTCCGTGTTTCCTGAGGCACTGGCCTGCCACAGGTAAAGGTCGCCCAGCACAATATTGATGGGGAACCACAGGAAGCGCACATCGTTACCGCGGATAGAAACATAGCCGGGATATTCGCGGCCATAGCGCTCAGCCAGTGGCAACAGGTCGTTGATGAAGTATTCGCAGACAGCCACGAGGTCGTAGGTCGGGTAGCTGATTTCTGCCTCCTGCTTAGTGAGGATAGGCTCGGTGACAAACGGCACCTTGCCATAGTTCAGTACCAGTTGCAGGTAAGTCCATGCACGGATAGCCTTGACGGCAGCATACTCCTTCATGAAAATATACTCGTTGCGGTTGTTCTTCAGTGCCGTGTCGGCATGAGCAATGAAGTAGTTGCAGTTGTTGATGACGGCATAATAGTCGCGGGGAATATTATACTGGTTGTCATCACCAATCTGGAACAGGGCAACATCACGCAGGTCACTCGAAGCCACGTTGGTTATGCTGGTCAGGTCGCCGCGCACCTCGCCGAGCAGTACGGTACGGTCAGCCAGTGCCTGGAGTTTGTTCAGGATGCCGGTGACAGAATAGATGGAGTCGGTGGCATTATTCAGATGGTCCTTGTCAGCATATATAATCTGATCAGATTCTTGTTCGAAGAAGTCTGCGCATGAGACAAACGCTACGCTCATGAAGAGGAAAGAGGTAAGAAGTAAGAGGTTAGAGGATACTCCTACCAAAACCTTATTGTATTTCTTGGTAATCATAATTTCTAATTTCTAATTACTAATTTCTAATTTACAGATTGATCTTCACACCAGCCACCAATGAGCGACTCTGAGGCAAGCGTCCCAGGTCGATGCCCTGTCCAATGACATTGCCCGTCATGGCAAACTCGGGATCGGAGCCTAAGTACTTGGTAAGCGTGAACACATTGTTTGCCTGAATCCAGAACTGCAGACCCTGAATGTATTCGGAATTCAGGGGCAGGTTGTAGCTCAGTGTAACACTCTTCAGTCGCAGATAGCTGCCATCCTCTATCCAGCGGTCGCTGAAGCGCGAGTTGCCCATGGGATCCTGGAAGGTAATCTGCGGGATGTCGGTCTGCTGTCCCTCCACTTGCCAGCGGCGCTGTAGTGCTGTCGACTGGTTCATGAAGCGCGAGCCGCCTTCGAGCTGTGCTCGCATGTAGTTGTAGACGTCGTTGCCTACAGAGTAGTTGAAGCGCATGTCGAGTTTCAGCCGCTTCCATGCCATGGTAGTAAAGATGTTGCCGTAGAAGTCAGGATTTGGGTCGCCAATTACGGTGCGGTCGGCCTCGGTAATCTGATGGTCGTTGTCGAGGTCGGCAAAATGAATGTCACCGGCACCAAAGTAGTTCTTGTCGACACCATTGTCGCCCAACACATATAAGCTGGCTGCCTGAGCCTCCTCAGTAGTAGTGAAGACTCCTAATGACTTATAGCCGTAGAAGGCATTAGCCACTTGGCCTACTTCCGTGCGGATGGTAGCGCCATAGACCTGACTGTCCATGTACTGGGCATTGTCAGCCAGTTCGGTAATCTTGTTCTTGTAATGCCCCAGGCTACCGCCCACCTGCCACTGCCAGTCTTTAAGGTTGAGCACTTTGAAGGTGGCATTGACATCAAAGCCGGTATTCTCTAACTTACCGCCGTTCGACCAGTTTTTGTCCAGTCCGGAGAGGAAACCTAACGACTGCTGTGTCAGCAGGTTGCTGGTCCAGCTCTTGAAGACATTAAACGACAGGGATATACGGTTGTCAAGCAGACTGGTTTCCAAACCTGCATTGAGTCGGCGAGTGGTCTCCCACTGTATCTTGGTGTTGCCGATGCCGTCAAGCGACAGTCCTGCAATGTTATGCAGGTACTGTTGCGAACGGAAGTAGCTGCGTGCAGCGTAGTAGTCGATATCATCGTTACCACTGACGTCGTAGCCAGCAGTCAGGCGCAGATAGTTAATGCCCTTGATTTTGGCCAGCCATTGTTCGTTACTCATGACCCATGAAGCCTGCACACCGGGGAATACGCCCCATGCGGCCTTGAACAAGCGGAAGTCGCCACCGTCCTGCCCGAAGCGTGACGAACCCTCAACGGTGAGGTTGGCCTGCAGGAAGTAGCGGTTCATGAAGTTATACTCTGCCTGGGCATACCATGCCAGCGAGTTCCAGTTGTCGTTGGCACCGGCATCGTTGGCATTTTTCAGGCTGGAACTCATGAACGGTGTCTTGTCGTTACCAGTGTCGTAGCCTAACTGTGAGTTCATGGTGTAGCTCTCCCAGTTGATGCGGGCTCCGGCAAAGAGGTGTATGAAGTGGGCATTGTAGCGGTTTTGCCAGTCAATGCGTGTGTCGCTCATCACGGAGTTCTGCTTCGAGGCTAACGAGCGTACCTCATTGTTGCGATAGGCGCCAATGGAACTGACATAGTAGCTGGGCGTGCCGTTGAGGGGGATGTAGAACATCTCCTTGGTGTTCACCAAGTTGTAGCTGAAGTGTTCCGATAATGAGAGGTGCTCGTTGAACCGGTACTTGGGGGTGACCGTTAGGTTGAGCATGGAGTTCTCGAAGCGGTTCTTGTTTTCAGCGTCGGCATACTCATTGATGGCGGCGGGGTTGCCTAACTGCCAGTTGTAGCCATTGTAATTGGCCAGAGCCTCAGACAGATATGACTCCTCTTCAATGTCGAAGTGCGAATTGCTGAGCACACCACGACCGTAGCTGTAGGGGCTCAGAAAGGGACTTTTCACATAGGCGAGGAATGCCGGTGACGTGGGCGTACCTTCATCGTAGCTCTCAGGAGCACCGTCGTTGCGGATGTTTCGCGTGCTGTTGGCAAACGAGGCATCGAAACGGACATTGAAACGGTCGGTGAGCAAGATGTCCGTGTTGAAGCGGATGTTCAGACGGTCCATGTCGTTATACTTCAGGGGACTTTGCTGACTGACATAGCCTACAGACAGATTGTAGTTGGCCACTGCATCACCACCCTCAACGTTAATACCGTAGTTCTGGGTCATTGCCGTATGGTAGACAAGGTCTTTCCAGTCGGTGTCCTGGTGATACTGAGTGTAATAATAGTAGTTCGGATTCTCGTTGAGGAACTTGAACTCGCGATTGGTGGTGTTGGTGGTCTTCAGCAACTCAGAGGCATAGCTGCGATACTGCTCAGCTCCCATCACCGATATGAACTTCGGTTCCATGACCACGCCTGCCGACACGGTAGCTGTGATACGCGTAGCCATCGACTTGTTGCGGCGTGTCTGGATCAGGATGACACCATTGGCACCTTTAGCACCATAGAGCGCGGTACCATTGCGCATCACCGTCACCTTCTCAATGTCGTTGGGATTGATGTTCGACAGGATGTCGTTATAGAATCCGTCGTGCAGCAGGGTGCGCCCGTACTGTTGGTCGATGATGACACCGTCGATAACGATCAACGGTTGAGCGTTGACGTTCAGCGAGTTAAGTCCCTGAACGAACATGACGCCGCCTACGCCGGGAGTACCGTTGCGCTGCTGGGTGTACACCTGTGCGCCAAGCTGCTTCTGCACCTCTTCCTTGATGTTCACTGAATTGGTGTACTTGAAGTCACTGGCTGTAAAGTCGTTCAGCACGTTGGTCTCTGCCTGATACTCGGTGCTGAATGTCGTGGGATACAGGTGCGTATCCTTTTGCTGCCCATCGCTGAGCAGGCTTTGCCTGATGGGGTTATAGTCTGGAGAAGTAACATACAGTGCCGTGGTAAACAGAGGCACTTTCAGCTCGTACGAGCCGTCATCCTCTGTCAGGGTACTGTAGCCCTTCAGTCCGTCAGCCTTGACAATGGCACCGGCAATGGCCTGCCCGGTTGCAGCATCTGTCACACGACCGCGAACCGTCCGTGTGTCGTATTGTTTCTTCTTCTCGACGATGGTATGCTTGCGTGCCTGTTCTTCCTCGCCGTCGGCATCATCCTGAGCCGAGGCACAGAGTGGCAGGGCAAGGAGTGCCATGCTCAGCACCATCTTAAAAGACTTATGGAAAACGACAGACAACACATCTGTCAGATTTCTTCCGTTTATATTAGTAATCATAATTCTCAATTTTTCAATTTTCAATTATTTACTCCTCATGGGGCTTCAGGATGATACAGTCAATACGCATGGTACGTGTATATTTTTTGTCGAGATCTTTACTAAAGACAAAGGTCTCAATCTTCAGTGACACCTGTGGTTCATCCTCATCAAGATCATAGGTGGCTACAGGGAACTTAAAGTTATCGGCCACCTTGATATAATGTACCTCATCAGGATGGGTATCCACCATGAGACCTTTCAACAAAGGCACACCTTCAGTCTTACCCGTCTTTACAACCTTTCCGTCCTGAGTATGATGGAAAAGAGTAAACATAAGGCTGGTGGGCAGTCGCTGTATGTCAGTGGCATTACTGTCGTTGGCCAAAGCCGGAGCGGTGACCACATAGATGTCATAGCCAATGTTTGAGAGCACATCCTTGATGTTGAATGTCACGCTATGGTCTTTGGTTGGACGTGTTGGCTCGAATTCTACGAAGCCATTGTTAGATACCTTATTGTAAAACTCATTGTCCGACTGCACATAGCGGTTACGTGGCACCACATCCTCAACCCAAGTAGTATCACTTGTTCCGTCAGCGTTCTTGACAATCTTGTCAATAACCTTACTGACTTCACGAATGCTACCCTGGCTCTCGGCCTCGATAATCTTTGTCTGGAAGAAAGTCTCACGCTTGTCTATTTTCCAGTCGTTAGCCTTCATGGCAATACCGTTACTGCACTCCACATCTGTATTGCCAGTAAAGATGCCGCCGCCGAACGGGTTGAAGTACTGATAGTAGTGGAGGCTGTCGGCTCCCCAGGTGTACTTACGTGAGGTATAGTAGAGTACGGCATTGGTTGACATGGCCGAGTCCTGCAGCATGGCATCAGTGTTCAGCGTGCGGCTGAAAGCCGTTCCCTTCATGATGGCCATGCGTGTGTTGGTGTAGAAGATGGAGTCACGCTTGTCAACGGTATTGTCGTAGTTGAAATAGTTCTGGTATTCATCTACGAGTTTCCTCCACACCTCATTCGTAGGCATTAGCATCCAGTAAGTGCTGTCCTCATTGTTCAGACGTGCACTGAGGAAGTCTTTGTCGAAGAGGTCGTTCTGCTGGCGGAATACGGAGTCGAGGTAAACAGTGCGTCCGTTCACGATGCCGCCTTCTACGCTCTTATCAGCTTGGAACTCCTTGCGGTAGAAGCGCTCGTTATAGAAGAAGCTGTACAGGCTGTCAAGCTCGGCATCGCGACGCATATACTCAAACACATTTGGGAAATATTCCACCTGTCTGCCCACGGTGAACAGCACGCCGTTGCCGTAAAGTTTGTTGCTGCTGGTCAGTGGGCTGCTGCCAATCTGATGAGCGGTGAGCAGCATGTTCTTGCTGTTCATCATCACGATGGAGTCGTTGCTCGATTCAGAAACGGAGAAATTATACAGTGCTATGTGGTTCTGCAGGAACTCCTTGATGGTCGTATTGTCATTGTCGTCAACCTTATCCTTCTCGGCATTGTAGGCGGCGATGAGCTTGTCGGCCTCTTCTTTGGAGAAACAGTCGTTGGTAGGGGCAAAGACGGTGAACACCTGCGTAGAGGCCAGCGACTTGTCGTAGCCGCAAGCCTCAACAACGCTCTTGAAGTTGCTTAGCTCAGAGTCCTGTTGGATGGCCTGCCATAGCGAACCCTCTTGCACGCCCTTTGTAGCCCCGTCATAGTGGTCGTCCCATGTGTCGGAGCAGGCGGTGATTAAAGGTAAAAAGGTAAAAAGGTAAAAAGGTAAAATGCCTATCACCAATTTCCTTACCTTATAAATTATTGTTGCTTTCATCTTTTACTATTTTAATTTTATACTTTTTTACCTTTTACAAGTCGTCTTCCATCTCGCCGTCGCTGTCAACGCCATAGACGCTCTTAGGCACAAGCTCCAGATAGTCGAGCATGAACTCGTTGTTGTTACCTTGCTTGCCGTCGCTGGCCACGCGGAAACGTATGTAGTGGTCCTTGTTGGCATCCATATAGGTCTGACAAAGCACGCGGCGGTGTGTGCGCTCGTTACCAACGAAATAGTTCTTGGACGATGTGCTGAAATGGAACAGAGAGCGTGGCGCACGGTAGGCACCAAGATTCTTGAGCACCTTCTGTTCAGCAGCCTTCTCCTCGTCGGTCATATTGTCGTAGTCGTTAGGTCCCTCATCTGATACGAAGCGGTCGCCCAGGAAAGCTTCTTCGTTGAGGTACTGTGTCATATCAAGTGGAATGCCCTGTGGTACCCCGTCGAAGTACACCTGAGCCACACCGCGCGTTTTCAGGGCACAGAACCCCAGACGTACCTGCCAGTCACCACTGTACGGAACGGGTGGAATGCGGAACTCAAAGTCATAATCGCCGAAGAGGTTCCACTCATCACCCTGCCACGACCAGAAGTTGATATGCGGCCGGCGCAACACAACATTGCAGTTCGAGAATGTTACGCCGTCCAAATAACCCAATGGGAAGTAGTAGTTGCGACCGTTCTTGGGTGTCGATGCATCGTCAGGCACACCGGAGTTATCATCCTGCGTCGGGTCACCCTCAAAACGTAAGTGATTAGACATCACTTCAGGGAATACACTCGAGAAGTCGAGTCGGATTCTCATGTTCTGAACCTTGTTCTGAACCTCGTCGCTGAATACGACGAGATCGTCGACATAGAACATGTGGCCATTCAGGGCATCATGGTCGAAGTCGGCCTCGATAGTCGGGTCGATATGGATTCCCTCTATCTGGTACTGATTGTCGTAGCGGCGGTTGATGTAGCGCTCGCCCTTCGTAGCGTTACCAAGCCACGCTGTCACGGTAGCTTTCTCAATCTTTACCATGGTATGGGGTAGCAGCGTGTGGAACCACTCGATAGGATTGATGAGCGTTTCGTCAAAGCCAAAGGCACCCTGCACCACGCCGATATTGACATCCATTGGCGTCAGGTCGGCGGTACCTGCGGTGTAGCGGGTCACCACATGATACTGCATGAAACGTTTCAGCGGGTTGATGCTATCGGTCAGGTGACTGAAATCGTGTCCTTCCTTACCGACATCTTTAGGATATACCTTATCGTAGATGGTGCAAGCCAGATTGTAGAGGGCACGGATGTCGCCTTTGGCTATGCCGTACTTCTGCTGTAGCACGTCATCTGGCTCTACAAAGACAGTGTAACCATAAAGTTTGTAGTCAGGAACCCATGCTACTTCTTTCCAGAAGTCGGAGGTATAATAATACTTGGGATACTTATCTTTGTTGTAGTTCTCGTCTTCAACGAGGTCCATTTGGTCGATGACGCCTGTGGCTACCAGTGCATCATAGAAGGTTTTGAACTCTTTACTGCCCATAGTGGCATGGTCGCGCAGGATATCAGTAATGAAGCTGTTCGACTTTTCAATAACCTTATCGATGGGCTGCATGATGCCATTTTCCACAGAGTCATCCCTGAGTTCGTAGATGATGTGTGCCGTGCCCTGCAGGAATACAACGGCATTGCTGTCGCTGTCAAGGCCCTGCGAGGTGTTTAGATAGCGTCCCAACATGTTGGTGGTTGCCAGACGGTCCTGCGTCATCTCCATGGTGGTATACATATTGTTTACCAAATGCGTGCGGGCTATGGTGTCGCAGTCTGCATCGGAGAGTTGCGAAACACTCGTCAGACCGCGTTCACGAAGATAGACATTCACTGCACTGTCCGACGGCACGAAACACGTAAAATGTCCGTATGTAGACAGCAGATCCATCATACCGGCGCGGGTTACAATCTCAGTAAACTCGCTATACTGCGAGCGGTTCTTTAGAAAGTCGCTGGCCATTTCACCCGTAAAGGTATAGAAGTTGCTACTGTCCGGCTCATCGGAACAGGATACCAACGCTACGCTAAATGATAAATAACAAATGATAAATGATAAACCTATCAGATGTCTTCTCCTTATCTTGGTAATCATAATTTTCAACTTTCAATATTCAACGTTCAATGTTCAATGTTCAATGTTCAATTCTGTTGGTAGTTGTTGTCCTCACCGCTGCTGAAAGCGGGATTCTGCACCAGATGCTTGTTTACCTTGATTTCATCGTTGTTGTAAGGCCAGTAGATGGCGTCCATCTTTGTCAGCTTGTTCTGAATGAGTGAACTGCCGGTAGTAACCTTACGCAAGGCGGCATTGACAAGTGTTTGTGTGTTACCGTCACGCTGCGAACGGCGCACGAGGTCATACCAACGTTTGCCCTCAAACATCAGCTCGCGCTGGCGTTCCTGCAACACCAGTTCCTCCATCTGGGACTTTGTGTTGTAGTCGGTGGCAACGAGCGTATCCTGCAGGGTGGTCTGACAAACAGAGCGTTTGTTGACTGCATTCACCAATCTGAAGGCCTGTGCCAAGATAGGTGCGTTGAAAGCTATTGTCTCGTTGTCGCTGCCTTCACGCATGGTCTGAGCCAAAGCTTCAGCTTTGAGCAGCATGATGTCTGTCAGACGGTAGATAACCCAGTTGGCACCGTTGTTACCGTCGCTGTACAAATTGTTGTAAGTGACTGATGTCGGTGAGCTGGACGTACCGGCTGCTTGTATGAGCACCGACTGCGTGGTGTACTTGTTAATCCTTTTATACAATTTGTTGCAATTCTCATAAATGCGGGCATCAATGTTCTTGTTCTTATCGGCAAAGATTGTGCGTCCGCTTTCTTTTGCGATGTCATCAATCAAATAGTCCGACGGTGCCAGATAGCCGCGTAGAACATTGGCGTGGCCATAGAATACGTTGACGGCAGAGTTGGATAACATGTTGTTGCCGCTCGGATCGTCCTTGAATATCAGCTGGAAGATAATTTCCTGACGGGCCTGTGCACGCTCCGACTCGACATCCGACCCAAACAGTGCAGAGTATGCGTTGCCGTAGTAGCCACTCATGACCTGTTCGCTCACTAATGGGAAACCATTATAGCGGTCAAAGGTGCCGGTACCGGTACTTGAAGAACCACTGAGGTAGCCGCTGGTGCCGCCGCCCATGGCTTGAATTTCCTCAGCCATAGTCTTCTTCGATGCTATCACTAAGTCAGCATAGTAGATACACTTCTGGTAGTCTTTCTTCCACAGGTACATCTCGCAGAGCATGGCATGTATGGCATCCTGAGTGATACGTCCCGTCTGATAAAGTGGAGTAGTAGTTGGATAATACTTCACAGCTTGCCCTTTGACGCTTTCCAGGTCGTTGATGAGCGAGTCGAGCACCGCGTCAAATTTCGTTGCCGGCAGGTCGAATTTCTGGTCGTCGTCGGTGAAGGCCTCAGTAGAGTAGGGCACGTCACGGAATGTACGTATCAGGTAGAAGTAGCACAGCGAACGCAATGCTACCATCTCTGCGATATTTGCCTGCAACTCACTGTCTGTGTAGCTGGGGTCGTTGTCCGCTACCCGTGGTGCATACTTGATGACGGTGTTGCAGCGGTTAATAATGTTGTAAAAGCCGTCCCATGACGTATAGCCGTTGGTGGCCATGATATTTTCGTTGAGCACATTCAGCAGGTTGGCATCGTCGGTGCTGTTCAGTCCGGCACCGATGTTCTCGCTGCGGACCTCACCCCAAATAATCATGCGGCGCACCAAGGCATCGGACTGCAAACCGGAGTAGCAGCCTGCAATGATACCGTCGACGTCGGCCTTCTCATTCCAGAAGTTTTCCAGCACAATCTCGTTCAATGGCTCTATATCCAGGAAATCACTACAGGAAGTGAGAAGCCCGGCAGCTGCAGCAAAACCGCAGCACACAGTGCCAGCCCTGCGAATGATATTGTTTATATTAGTAATCATAATTCCTAATTTCTAATTTCTATTTTCGTTTTTTTAGAAGTCAACCGTAATACCAAGCGTATAGGAGCGCGAGCGCGGTGTCTGAGCCCAGTCGATGGCAGCGTCATAACCCCTCGCCGAGATGTCGGGGTCAACACCAGAGTACTTCGTGATGATGAAGGGGTTGTTCACGCTGGCATATAGCGAAATGCGTGACAGGCCAATCCATTTCAGGTACTTCTGCTTAATAGCATACGATATCTGAGCATAGCTCATGCGCAGGTAGCTGCCGTCTTCCACGAAGCGGTCGCTGACCAGCGTGTTGTAGCTTGACGTGGAGCCATACATGGCACGTGGAATGCTCGTTACGTCACCTTCCTTGCGCCAGCGGTAGTTCACGGCTTGGCTTTGGTTGTTGTTGCCAATCATAGCTTCGGCGTTCAGACGTGCCATATTCAGAATCTTGTTGCCGTAACGGTAGTTGAACTGGGTGTTCAGTCGCCAGTCGCCGTAGCTGAAGGTGAAACCAAAACCACCAGTCAGCTTAGGCAGCGAGGAACCGAGGTAGACAATGTCGAGAGCATTGATCTGACCGTCGTGGTTCACGTCTTCGTAGATGGCATCACCACCGTTAAAGCGGTAGTTTTTACCAATGGCATCATTGGTGTAGTTATACATCATACGGATTGGGTTGCCCTGAGCGTCGGTGATGAGCTCGCCATCCTTGTTGAGGGCTACTGGGGCCGTCTTTCCAGACGCAAGAAACTCCTGACGCTCAGCGTCGCTCATATTGTTGAATGTAGAGTAGTTGTACTGATAGACACCCTTGTAGCGGAAACCATAGATGGCACCTAACGGGTTGTTCAGCTGTACGCGGCGCAAGGTTTCGCCGTTGGAGTAGCCGAAGGTCGAGTTGAGGTTGTTCAGCACATACTCGTCCATCTCTAATATCTCGTTGCGGTTGTTGCCGAAATTGGCATTCAGGTCGAAGGTGAACTTACCTATCTTGACGAGGTCACGGGTATTGATATAGAATTCCCAACCGACGTTACGCATCTTGCCACTGTTGTGGTACGGTATAGTTGCAAAACCTGAGTTGGAGGGGATTCGGTAGTTCTCAAGCAGCATATCCGACGTCGTTGACGTGTAAACCTCGACAGCCATGGTCAGACGGTCGTCGAAGAGTCCCAAGTCCAAACCGAGGTTATAGCTCGACACCATCTGCCACTTCAGGTCGGTCAGTCGGATATTGATGGGATACATAGCACTCATGTCAAGGTACTTTGAGGCCACGCCGTACTTTGACGTGTACAGGTACTCCTTGTTGGGCTGGTTGCCCACACGTCCCCAGCTGGGACGCAGGGCCAGCATTGACAGGGTGGGCTTCAACTTCTGCATCCAAGGCTCGTCGCTGACAATCCATTTCAGCGAAGCCGATGGGAATAGTCCCCAGCGGTTGCCGGGACCGAACTTGGTGGTACCGTCGGCACGTAGGGTGACATCGGCAATGTAGCGGCCCTTGTAGGCATAGTGGGCCGAGAAGGTGAAGTACATAGAGCGCCACTGGTTGAACCAACTGCTTAGGTTCGTGATCTGACCGCCGCCTTGTGAACCTTCGATGCCTGACGCAGCACCTTTCTTATCTTCTGACTGTCCGGTAGATGAGCCGCTGGTCAATTCGAAGCGTGCCAGGGCCAGTGCCGAATGGTCTTTATTCTTGAAGGCAGGAATGAGCGTCAGCGTCTGTTTGGTGTTGAACGACACACTCTTCGACGAACCGTCGTATGTTGTGTTCACACCAGCGCCATTGTCCCACTTCACTGTGCGCAGTTCCTGAGGATAGTAGCGGTTGTTGAACTCGTTATAGATGTTCATATACACCGAACCGCGCCAGTTCAGTTGCCAGTGGTCCTCGTCCATACCCAAGAGCTGGTACTGGATGATGAGTTCCGGTGTCATGTCGTAGGTGCGCTGCTGGTTCTTGGCAAGATGAGCGCTCGCTACGGGGTTAGGATATTTCTTCTGGTCGCCATCGAAGATGCCGGAGCCGCTTTGCAACATGGTGTAGTAGGCATTGGTATCGATACCCGTCAGGGGATCCTGTTCGTAGATACCCATGTTAGGCATCTTCTTCAGGGCCAGTGCCAATAGTCCTTCGCCGTCACCCTTGAAGCTCACCCAGTCGCCAGTGTTGTACACCCAGTTCTTGTCGTTTTTGGTGTACGTCAGGGCGAAGTTGGTGCTGACGCGGATGCGCTCGCTGACGTTATAGTCCAAGGCCACGCGGGTGGAGAAGCGGTTCAGCTTCTGTTCGATAATGGTACCCGTCTCATGGTCGAAACCGCCACCAATACGGAACGAGGCTTTCTCGCCACCGCCGCTGACGGTGACGTAGTGGTTCTGGCGCAAACCCCACTGCGTGACAGCATCGCGCCAGTCAGTATTGTTGTTGTACTGCTCGTACTCCGAGAATGTGGGGTCGTAGTTGATCTCGTTGATGTTGGCAGAAGCGCCGTCGTCCTGAGAGGGATTGAAGTAGGCCTCCTTCAACAGCATGGTATAGTCGTCACCGTTCAGCATATCGTAGCCCTTGGGCTGATAGGTGCCGGTGAGCTTCAACGAGTAGGTGAGCTTCGGCGCACCGCGCGTACCGCGCTTGGTGGTAAGCTCGATGACACCGTTACCGCCCTGTGATCCGTAGATGGCCGTGGCGGCAGCATCCTTCAGCACGCGGATGTCGGCAATGTCCTCGGGGTTGATGTTCAGCAGCTCGGCGAACTTCTCATTGTTGGCTGCAGCCATGTCGAAGTTGTCAAGACTCACTTCACGGATGTTGCCGTCAACGACAATCAGCGGATTGGAATTGGTCAGCGACGACAACGATGATGCGCCTCGCAGACGCATGGTCGAGCCGGAGCCCAGGTCACCACTGTTGCCTACGATGTCGAGACCGGCAATACGGCCTTGCAGTGCTTCATCGACGGTGGTGAAGGCAAGACCCTCCACTTCCTTCATCGAGAAGGTCTGCGTGGCGCTTGACACTTCGCGCTGCGGGATGGGCAGTCCGTTGCCTAAGACGCGGCGCTTGGCCTTCACCGTTACTTCTTGCAGGGTAGTGGCCGACTCCATGTGAATCTTGTACGTAGTCTTGTTGATGGGCAGGGTCTGCGTTTTCAGACCCACGAAGCTGAATCGGATCTTGTCTTTCTGGTTCTTGACCTTCATGGTGAAGTTACCGTCCATGTCGGTAATGGCCGACTCGATGATACGGCCGTTGCCGTCGATCTCGCACACCGTAGCTCCCATCAGCGGTCCCATCTCGTCGCTTACTGTTCCGTGAACTGACGTGATGTTCTGTGCACTGACGACTGTCGAAACGAACAGCGCCAGCACGATTATGATAGATTTCAGTGTTCTCATACCTTTACTTCCTCCTTATGTTTTTAATTTGCTCGCGCCAGGGGGTCATCTCTTCGTAGAACAGCGGTGCATCAATCTGGTGTACCACGGCATCAGAGGCCATGAAAATCTTGGCATTGTTAGCCGTGTTGCCCATGTCCTTGAACCAGTATTCACGGCAGATGTTGTTGTACAGACCGTCCTGTTTCGTCACATGACGGACATTGCCCATGACATCCTTCACCGTCAGTTGTCCGTTGCTGTTGTCGCTCTCCAGTCCGTAGAAACGTCCCGTCTCGGGATTACGCTTCATCGATTCGAAGATGTTCACATACGATGGGGTCTTTACGCCCGTAGAATGGTCTTCGTCGTAGAGTTCGGGAGCCATGCCGATAGCCACGCTGTGGTCTTGCACATGGTAGCGAATGAAACTCACGATAATGTTCTTGATAATCTGCTGTGCGCTGTCAACGGCGGCCTCGTCAGCAAATCCTTCGTTTTCCATCGCCTCGTAGTCATCCCATGTGGGCAGCAGTCCGCGGTCAATCAGATAGCGTATTGACTCGTTGGTAGGCACATAGATGGTATAGTTATAGTTATCGAGCAGCGTGAGGTTCTTTGATCCCTGTGCCGATAAGCCTGCTGTGTACTCGTTGTTAAGCTTGGTTCCCAGTAGGTTGGCACCATCGTTATCTATAAGGGTGAGGAACTCCGAGAAGGCCTCGTTACCTTTCAGCGTCATGTAAATGGAATTTTGTGCACCCATCGGCACCTCGTGGTTCAATTGGTACGACTTACCGTTGTCCTTGGGATAGATTTCATCATTCTCCACGGGCAGTACTTTCGTGTTATGTTCCATTTGCCAACCACCGCTGAAGGCAATCTTGCCGTCGTTGGTATGGCTGATGCGAATCAGCGCGCCTCCTTTGGTCTTGTAGTATTCGTGACCGTCCTCCACATCACCCACGATAATGAGGTCATCCATGAGGCGCTTCAGGCGGTCGTCGATGACGTCACGATCCACGGAAGCCTGGGTACGCACGCCTTTGGTGATATTGCCGTCAGTATCAATAGTGGTATTGAAACGACGGGCCTGCACGCGTTCCGGTGCTGGTTTAGAAGCATCATAGTAGAATTCCAGGGCTGAAGGTGCCTCCATGCCTGACAGGCGGTCAATGCCACCATAAGTTGCAGGGTCGAGATACGAGAGCAGTGCCTCGTTGGTAGGCAATATCAGACTGTATCGCGAGTCCATTGATAGCAGATATGGCAGGAAGTTCAGCTGGTCTATAGCCCAGTAAATGACGTTCATTGTCGACTGGTGAGCCAGAGCGGGATATGCCACAGATGCATATTCGGCAGGCGAGAATACTTTGTTGACCATATAGACCACACCGTTGCAAGCCATGTAGCACGAGTCAACATATTTGGCTTCAATACCTAATTTCTCCTTGGCATCATTCAGCACACGATCGAACTTCGAAGGAACAGCCTCTGTGAATGTGGGCAGCATATTGACGTTAATCAGCTTGGCCAGTGTGGCATCAGGAATGTTTTCCCACGAGCCATACTCCGTTTGAAGGTCTTTGCCTTCGTTGTTCCACCAGTATTCCAAGGCAGTATTAGTCGGAGCAATCATTGCACCAGCATCGTAGTGCAGGTCGTAGCCCATCGTATTGCTGTACATGTACTGGTTCCAGCCTGGGTCAAAGGCCAACTGAGCAGTAACCGTCTCACCGTCGGGGTCTACAGACAATGCCGTACCGCCTGCAGAGCGCTTGCTGAAGTAGCGCAAGGTATAGACGGAGTCCTCGTTGTTGTAGAGACGGTTGTACTCGCGTGTGGCCGTGGGGTTGTAATAGGGTGCCGAAAAGCGGTCAATAAGCTCTGACCACTTCGACAACTGTGGATGCTGACGGAGCACCTCGGCCATATTGGTCATCGGCTCTATCACTCCGTCGATTTTCTGGACATAGCCGTTCTTGCACGTGATGTCGCGGTCGAGCACCTTACGCGAGTTCACCCATGCCTCGTTGGCCGACGTGGCCTGACGGTTGGTGAGCACGGAGAGATCCTCGCTCGTGATGTTGTAGTACTGCATGAACTTCGGCAGGAAGTGAATCATAGGAGCCGTAGTGGCATCCTTTAGAACAGGGATGCTCTTGCTGCGGTCACGGAAACGCTGCCATGCTACAGTCTGTGGCATCTTGTCAGGTGACATGATTTCTACGGAGTCGTAGATACTCGTAGCCGTTTCGCGGCGCATACACATTCCCTCCAACGGCGGTGTACCACTGACGTTGGAAAGCAGCTCGATGAGATAGGCGTTGTTAATCATCGAGTTGTTGAGCAACATTTTCTTTTTGGCCGAACTGAGTTGTGAGTAACTCGTCACGCCCCATTTGTTGTTGCTGAACCAGGCTTGGAAAGCCGAGTCGTTGGCAGCAAAGAGCGTCTTCGACCCGGTATGGCTGAGTACCTCAGTCTGTCCCAAGTCGTCGGCCAGGCGTAACAGGGTGGTATAGTTACCGTCTTCCTGTAGTCGCTCATAGATAGAGTTGCCCAACCACGAAGGCTGACCTGTCAGCGTGTAGTCGTCCTTACACGACTGCACCGACCAGGCTCCCATCAGCAGACAGCAGGCCGTAACGGCCACCGCGCGTCCTTGTCTTGCGATTAGTCTGTACTTCATACATTTGGTTTTTATAGTTATTTTATCTCGTTATTTTATCTCGTCATTTGATTGTAATCTTCTTCCCGCTATTGATATAGATACCTTTGGATAATTGAGAACTGAGAATTGATAATGGATAATTAACCCTGCGGCCTTGTAGGTCGTAGACCTGATCATTATCCATTATCCATTTCCCATTATCCATTGCGTTGACACTCGTGTCAATGCCGAGGTATGTCAGCGTGAAGTTGTCGAAACAGCACCAGTCGCTGTCAATCCATTCGTACTTATAGAGTCCCAGTACCAAACAGCCGTCGGTAATGGTGGTTTCTACCTTATTATGATATAAGTCGTATGTGTTGAAGGCCTGGTTGGCCTGTGTCACGTTGTCGGGATAGTTGATGTAGCTCGCTGTGCCGTATCGTTTGGCAGCGCTGTCGTCGTAGAGACTCATGACTGGCGTCTCGTTGTTGTTGGCAAACAGCCTGGCGTTCAACTCCTCCGTTCCGTTCTGGTGGGCCTGAAAGGATACATCACGCGAGCCATATCGAAAAAAACTCTGCACCCCAATCTCATACTTGCCGTTGGGCAGGCCGGTTATTTCTTGCCACATATAGAAGTTCTTGTTCCAGAATTCGGCCACGTAGCCGTTGGCGGCGGTAAAGCCGTTGATAGTACTCCAGTATGCGTCGCGCTGCGAGAAATCGGCATTTTCAATCATGCAGGTCAAGTCGCCGTAGCCGTTCTTTACAGCCTCTTCTATGGCATACTTGCGTGTGTCCGTCTCGCAGGCCTTCAACAGTTCCAGTGCCTTCTGCATGGCAGCAGCGTTCTCGGCAAATGTCGTGCTGTTTGACAATGCGGCCTCTGCAGCTTCGATGGCCGCCTTATGCTGGTCGGTTTGCTTCAGTGCATAAAATGCCTTCACCTTCGGTAGCAGTGTCACAACCTGATCCCAAGCTGTCAGTAAATCGTATTCAGCTTGTGTAATCTTCATGATGCAGCCGTGCTGGGCCTTCAAGTTGCCACTGATGGTGTGCCCTGCTGGGTCAACGTTCATGCAGTGCTCATCCATGTAGCGCATGCGGTATGTGTAGCCCCCAGTGTAATTGATGTATGCCAGTCGCCAGCGCAACTGACCGATGGGACGCCACTGTGTCATACCCTCAATGGCCTGGTTGTTCTCACCGACATGGAAGCCCGTGGTAACCGTCCAGACCGTCGTGCCCGTAGCATCTTTCTCCGGCACTAACTTTGGAGCGGTGGCGCGGTCGAAGCCGTTGGTCGATTCACACTTGAACAGCATGACAAACTGCTGGTCAACGGCGTTCCACACAATATCGGCATCGATGATATCGTAGCCTGGCGAGAAGTACACGCGAGGTTCAGTGAGGACATTGAGTTGCTCGTCAATCTGCTGGTAGAAAATATAATGCTTGTCGCCCTTCACGCCCACACTGTAGTAGAGTACATAGGTCTTCGTGACGGGGTCGTAGATGACCTGTGGTGCCCATGCTGCCGTCATCAGTTCGGCGGTCATTGTGCGGCCTATCGCCTTGCCGATGGCAGCGAGATTCTCCTCCGTCTCCAAGTCGATGAACACTTCCTTAGTCCAGTGTATCAGGTCCGGCGAGATCATGAGGTCCATGATGTGGTTGCTTTCCCATCCTAAACGTGATGTCATGTCGGTACCTACGAGCATGAAGCCGTTGCCGCTTTTCAGACGGTAGGTGAAGGCGTCGCGCATGCCACCCGTCTTAGTATATTGCGAAGTGGGGAATACTTCACCGCTCGACAGCAGGTCGTTCCAATTGTTGCCGCCGCTGTTCAGGGCGTAGCATGTGTATTCGCCCGTTTCGTGCATGTGGGCATAGAGATATGCTGTCATGTCCTTGTCTTCTTCCACATACTCAGGATAGTCGGCCCATGTTTTCTGCTTCTCCTCTGCCTGCAGTCCCGTGATGGGGAAACGGTAGATGTTGAGCGAATAGGCGGGGATGTCGATTGCATTCCCTTCAGCAAAACTGAAGGTCACAGGTCCTGTCGGCTTCACCTTGTCTGGATTCTGCATCGTATTCTCGTCAGTGCCGTTTGCCGATGTCAGCCGCTCTACGGTACCGTTGCCAATGCTGAAATAAGTCTTCAGTAGCAGATGCTGAGCCTGTCCGTGGGGGTTCACTACCTTGAGAATCATCTCTTGTCCGTCCTCGGTCACCTGGCAGCTCTGATACAGGGCACGCTCCGATTCAAGCGTCAGCTCATGGTACTTCTGACCATTGATATAGCAGCTGATGACATTGCCGTCAACTTCCACTTTCAGGTCTAACCATTCGCCTGCTGGAACCGAGTAGCTGGCATAGCTGTACTGTGCCTTCGAGCCATTGCGGCATATCTCGATGGCGTTCTGACTATTGCTCCAGCCTCCGATGTTCCACCATGCGTAGTTGTTCTCATCCTGATAGTCGAAAATGATGAGGAATCCTTCTGCGCCGCCATCCTTTCGAGCGCGGAGTGTGAGGTCGTATGCTGAGCTGTCGAACTTCGTCTGGCAAATGCTTCGGCAGCCTTTGTCATTGTTCGTGCCGCCTGCAGTCTGCTTCTTCACGCCGCCTATGACGCTCCAGGAACCGCCATAGGTTGTCCATCCGTTATTGCCTGAGAAGTCGTCGCTGATAATAGTCTCGCCGTTTGCTGTAACCTTGACATCGTCAAACGAAACCTGTGTGTCCCAAGTGGCTAATCCTATTTGATGGCTTCCCGATGCCGTGATGTTGTTGCCGCTCTCAGTCCACAGCAGGTTCTGGTAGCCCACGTTGTGCCCCATCATCTTCTGCACGTGGTAGCTGGGCGTTACAAAGTTGGAACATGAGTTGAAATGTATCATGTCGTAGGCCCACGTGGGGTCGCTCTCGTGCGTGAAGATGGGCGCAAACGAACCCATGACACACACGTCGCTGTTACGCTCCTGCCCCAGCATATAGACGGCCTCGCCCAGCGCCGAGTTCAGGTTTCCATATTGTCCGTAGCCACCGCTGTTGGCAGCATATTCGCCATTATACACCTTGACATCGCGGGGGTAATTGTCGTATTTCTTGTAGTTTTGCTTCATCCACGCATGTGAGCGGTAGTAGTGTTCGTCGACTATTTCCACAGGGTATTCGTTGCGCCATGTGGGGTTGTCGGTACCCCAGGCTTCAACGTTACCGATGGTGATGATGTCGGGATATTTCTCCTTGATGGCAGTGTAGAACTTGTAATAGCGCTCAGGATACTCATAGCTCTGGTCGCTGTTCGATGACATGTTGAAGTTGTAGTTCTCGTTGCCTATCTCAATGAATTTCAGGTTATAGGGGGCCACGTGTCCGTTCCTGATACGCATGGCTCCATATGTCGTCGTGCCGTCGCCGTTGGCGTATTCAATGGCATCGAGGGCGTTCTGTACCAGTGTGTCTAAGTCGGCCATTGGGATGTACCAGCCGTGTCCCAGTCCGATATTGATGACAAAGAGTGGGGCAGCACCCATATCCTCGGCCAGCTGCAGGTATTCGTCGAAGCCTAAGCCGTCGCTGCTCCAGTAGTGCCAGTTGTTGCTCATGTGGCCATGACGTTGCTCAATGGGGCCTATGGTGCGCTTCCACTGCCATGTGTCGTCAAAGCTTTGCTCACCTTCAACGAAGCATCCGCCAGGGAAACGGAGAAATGTCGGTTTTGTGTCGGCCAGCAGCTGTGCCAGGTCAGGGCGCAGTCCGTTGGGCCGGTTGTTCCATGTATCAGGAAACAGCGACACCACGTCGATATAGAGGTGTCCGTAGTTGTCGGTCAGCAGTAGCAGCTGTCCGCTCAGGTCTGTATCGTTTGCCGTCAGTTCGGCAGTCAGTTTGTTCCATTTGTCGGTGAACACCTCGCCAGTCAGGGCTATGGTGTCGCTGACGGCTGTCATGCCGTCGTTCTTCAGCAGCGCAGCATATACGCGGCCGGAATAATTGTTGTTACTACCTTTTGCAAAGAGTGACAGGTGGTAGGTTTTGCCTTTTTCGAACTTCATGCCCCAGAAACCATCGTTCTTCACACCGCGCATGCGACCTGTTGCGGTGCTGCCGGTATAGAGGTCGAGGCATGCGCTCTGTGCATCGTTCAGCAGGGGCGTTTCATCAGCAGTGCGGCGGTAGATGCTTGAATTGACTTTCTGCCAGCCGTTATCGTACTGGGACTCCTCAAATGAGCGGTTCTTTACAAGCTCGGCGTAGAGACCGCCGTCGCCCGCATGGTTGATCTCCTCGAAGAAGAGTCCCCACTGATAAGGACTGGTCAGTGGACCGCGCTGAGAGGAATTGATGGTCATGACCACTTGCGCTTTCGCGCCTGCGCACGTTAATAATAATAAGGAGATGAAAAGGGTCTTTAGATGTATTTTTGTCATAAAGGGGAGTTCTGGTTAGCCAGTAAATGAAACTGTCTTGTAAAAGAATCATGGGGACAGGTTGCTTGATTCATACCTGAATCATGAACCTATCCCCGTGATTTGAGTGTTTACTTCACCACAGCCTTGCGTACCT
>JAEEGL011895980.1_pt1 | contig 22180 bp, 20 predicted proteins | sample 9134231 | NCBI WGS metagenome assembly JAEEGL01 (sample SAMN16246548, study PRJNA631951) | gut metagenome | biome: gut microbiome; feature: rumen; material: fiber-attached | host: Bos | place: Iran: Karaj | collected 2018-10 | reverse complement strand
TTATTAAGGATTAATTTTCTCCAAGGCTTTGAATTTTCAAGGCCTTGGAGTTTTGTATTATAGGAGAACAAACATGAAGGAATTAAGCATCAAAGAATTTACAGAACAATTGGCATCCAAGACTTCGGTTCCAGGTGGAGGTGGTGCAAGTGCTTTAGTTGGCGCCGTTGGTATCGCCCTTGGAGATATGGTAGGAGAGTTTACCGTTGGCAAGAAAAAGTATCAGGAGGTTGAGCCAGAAATCCTTAAGCTTATGGCTCGCGCCAAGGCTTTAGCAGATGAACTTTTACAGTGCATAGAGGATGACGCTGTAGCATTTGAGCCACTTTCAAAGGCATATGGCATTCCTAAAGAGGACCCATCTAGAGATGAGATTATGGAAAAATGCTTAAAGGATGCAGCTAAAGTTCCTTTTCGCATTTTAGAGCTTGCCTGTGAGGCTGTTGATTTGCAAAGAGATTTTGCAGATAAGGGTTCAGTGCTTATGATTAGCGATGCAGCAACAGGTGTTGCTATGTTACAGGGAGCGATTAAAGGGGCTGCCGTTAATGTCAAGATTAATACCAAGTCTATGAAGGATAGAGACTATGCTAAGTCTCTTGAGGATAAGGTTAACGCCCTTGTTAAGGAGTATTCAAAAAAGGCAGAGGATATTTACTCTGACGTTTGGAATAGATTATAACTGGAGGATTTATGGCTACATTACTTAAAGGCAAAGAGGTTACAGAGAGTTTAAATGCCAGGCTTGCAAAGCAGGCAGAAGATTTAAAGGCAAAGGGTGTTACACCAACACTTGCCATTCTTAGAGTGGGGGAGCGTCCTGATGACCTTTCCTATGAGAAGGGAGCAATTAAGCGCTGCCAGCTTATCGGAGTTGAGGTGAAGGTTGTTGCCTTAGACGAAAATATTAGTGAAAAAGATTTCTTTGACAAATTACAAGAATTAAATAAAGATATAACTATACATGGTATACTTATGTTTAGACCACTGCCTAAACATATTGATTCTGAAAAGGCTAGACAGATGTTATCTGCTGCTAAGGATATTGATGGATGTACAGATCTTTCTTTGGCAGGGGTATTTACCAATACTAAGCTTGGTTTTGCTCCATGTACCGCGGAGGCTGCCATGGAGATTTTGCATTACTATGATATTCCAGTTTCAGGAAAGAAGGTTGCAGTTATCGGCCGTTCCCTTGTAATTGGTAGACCTGTTGCTATGCTTTTAATGCATGAGAATGCAACGGTTACTATTTGTCACACAAGAACCGTTGATGTGCCTTCTATCACTAGAGATGCAGACATTGTTATCGTGGCATCTGGTCAGATGGAAAGTGTTGGAAAGGAATTTCTTAGAGAAGGCCAGGTTGTTATTGATGTTGGTATCAGCTGGAACAACGACAAGAACAAACTTTGTGGGGATGTTAAGTTTGATGAAGTCGTCGATGTAGTTGAGGCTATTACTCCAGTTCCTGGAGGTGTAGGGGGGGTTACTACAAGCATACTTGTAAAGCATGTTATTGAGGCAGCAGTAAGAACTATTGGAGAAGACGTTTAATGATGTATAGATAATGCCGATATTTATATTGGTATGAATAGGGGGGACTATGACAATTGAGCAGCTTGAACCAGGGCAAGAGGTTACTCTTGAAATCCTTATTGGAGGTTCATCTTTTGAATTAAAGACAGAGGTTGTTGGAACCAATGATGGCACAGGCGCTTTGGTAAAGCCATATATTTACAACAATAACGTTGTGGATTTTACTATTGGCTCACCAGAGAGCATGAGCTTTTCATTGCACTGCATAGATTCCAAAACCGGTGGAAGAGTCGTCTGGAAAAACGTTGAAGTAAACGTTGTGAATTTCAGGGGTGTAGATTATTATGCCGTTGATGCCAAGGCTTTTGGCAAGATTGCTGCTTCCAGTGAAAGACGTGAGGACAGCCGAGTGATGGTTAACGTTCCAGGCTCTGCTAGTATGGAAGATGGCAAACGATTCTCCATTTCTGTAATTGATATAAGCGATAGTGGAGTGTCTTTTAGAGGCAGCTCCTTCGTTGGTAATACAGCAAGAGTTACTATTGGTGACGTTATTAATATTAACTTTGCGGATACTGCTCATAACTCTGATTTTAGTTTATCCATAAGTGCAAGAGTTGTTAGAGCAGAGGCTGAGCACGATGGAATCTTGTATGGTGGCAAGATTCTTGATAAGGACAATAAGTTACTTGCTTACTTGTGCTTTAAGGGGATGGATGAAAAATTAGGAAAGTGATTTAGGAAATAATGGCAGATGATAAGTTAAGGCAAGAATTACTATATATGGCAAAGCTTACCTCCAAATATGATTTGACAAATATGGAGGTGGTTGAGGGGATATTGCGTCTTGAAGGTGAGAGACGTATTTTAGATTCTGTTTTTGGAAAGAGATTTAAGACTCGTATTTTTGATGTGGCAGCTGGCGTAAATAAGGATGATAGCTGTGTTATTTGTGGCAAGCCGGCAGAAAATCACATTATTTGCAACCACTGTCTAGAGACTATTGATGAAAGTCCTTATGCAAAGTCCAAGGAAAGTGCTAAGACAAAGAGTATTTCAGAGACTAAAGATAAAATAAAGGCTGGTCTTGTTAATTTTATTAAAACTAGCAAATCGGATGCTAAACTGAATTTTAAGACTACACTTTCATATATTTTGTTGGGGCTTTTAATTATCGTATTTGCGATACAAGTTTGGATTCTTGGAATGTGGCTTTCTATTCCAGATTACAACAAGCAGGTTGAGGCTAGAGTATCCAAGGAAAAGCCTGAGGATATAGCAACTCAAGAGCAGGCTTACGAGCAGCTTCTTAAGGATTTTCCTGAGGAGGAGGGCTATACAGTTACCTTTGCAAGATATGACAAGGAATATGTTGGCAGATTCAAAATCGATAAGGGTGAGTGCTGCCAGGATGTTGAGGAGGCTCTTTCAGATGAGGAGAGCTATGATTATTTCATAGACTATGATCAGGTGTATGTTTTTTACATCAACAAGATAGACGATGTCACTGGAATTGTTGGAATGGCTGAGGTTAATGATAAGAGTCAGATATTAGTTTGTGGCTCTTTTAATGATGGTAGAAAGACAGATTGTCTGTACCGATTTAGGTAAATAAATTTGAAAAAAAGGCAATGCAAACTTGCATTGTCTTTTTATATGTGTTACAACTGTATTATAACAGATAGAACAGTTATAAAGTTATAGGGAATTGTTATAGGAATAATGTTATCGAGATGACGTTATCGAAATAACATTGAAAGGAAAAATGTTATGAAGAAAAGAATAATAGCAATTATTATTGTAGCCGTGGTTATTATTGGCACGGTTTTGGGGGTTATGGTTTACAGAAAGAAGGGCCATGGCGGTAAAGCAACGGGCCAAGGCAGTGAGATTTATGTTATGCCCCTTTCTGAAATAATGGGAGCCAACAGCAGTTACAGCTCAGATGTGTTTATGGGAGTTGTAGAGGGCCAAGAAACTTCTAGTGTGACTAAGAGCACTGAAAGAGAAATCGACAAGATTTTTGTTTCTGAAGGCGATGAAGTAAGTGAGGGTAGCCCATTATTTTCTTATGAAACAGAATCTTTATCTTCTGAGAATACTCAATTAGGTTTCGACATCGAAAGAGAAAATCTATCTATCGCAGAAAACCAAAGGACAATTGAAAAGACAAGAGATGAGATTTCTAAGATTAAAGGCGAGAGTGACGAGGACAAAAAGAAAATCGAAGATCTCAACACTACAATTGAAGACTTGGAGACTGACATAGCCATTTCACAAAACACTATTGATCAGACTAATTCAAAGATTGAAGAGAACAACAAGAAGATTGGCAATTCAGTTGTGAAAGCTAAGGTGTCAGGTACTGTTACTAAGGTGGCAGATGATACTAATCCATATACAACTGATGGTTCATTTATCACAATTCTTGCTTCAACAGAAGTTAGAGTTAAGGGTATGGTAAATGAACAAAATATTGGTTCTATTAATGTAGGCGAGCCTGTTACACTTCGTTCGAGAATTGATAGTTCAATGACATGGACTGGAACAATTCAGGATGTTAATACAAACTCTGCTGATGAAAAGGCAGGAGATGCTTCAAACGGAGGTGCTTCAGATGAATCCACATCTACAAAGTATCCATTTCACATTGCACTCGATAGCAGCGAAGGTCTTATGCTTGGGCAGCATTTGTATGTAGAGCTTGGCAATACTGAGGCTCCTGAGTTGGATTTTTCTAGTGGAACATATATTTATGGTTATTATCTTGCTTACGATGAAAAGGACAAGCCTTTCGTTTGGGTAGATGATGACGGCATACTTGCTAAAAAGCCTGTAAAACTTGGTGAGTACTACGAGGAGCAGGATGTTTATGAGGTTTCAGGAATTGACAACGACACAAGCATAGCCTATCCAATGGAAGACTATACAGAAGGCTTGAAGACTATTGATGGATCATCAGAGGGACAATAGATATGATAGTTAAATTAGATAATATTTATAAAGTATATGGCGAGTCAGGTACAGATACTTCAGTTCCAGCCCTTAATGATGTTTCTCTTACAGTAGACAGAGGAGAGTACGTTGCTATTATGGGACCATCTGGTTCTGGTAAAAGTACATTGATGAATGTCATTGGATGTTTAGATAAGCCCACATCTGGCACCTATTATTTCGAGGACAAGGATGTGCTTAAATTAAAGGACAGACAGATGTCTGATCTTAGACTTCATTCAATTGGATTTGTATTTCAAAGTTTTTATCTTATGAATGAAGAGAATGCAATTGAAAATGTAGCCCTTCCTCTTTCTTATGCAGGGGTACCTAAGAAGGAAAGAGAGCGTAGAGCAATTGAAGTCCTTACAAAGGTGGGACTTGCAGATAGAGTTAAGTTTAGACCGGACCAACTTTCCGGTGGACAGAAACAGCGTGTGGCTATAGCAAGAGCCTTGGTTAATAATCCTAAGGTGTTACTTGCCGATGAGCCTACTGGTGCTTTGGATCAAAAGTCTGGTGCAGCCATAATGGATTTGTTTCAGCAACTGAATGATGAAGGCACAACAATTATCATGATTACTCATGATTCAAATATAGCTAGTCACGCAAAGAAAATTTATAAGATAGTGGATGGTCAACTGTTTTCTGGCACAGACGAACAGGGGGTGGAATAGATGAAAAAGATTATTAAACCCATCATCGTTCTCTTTGTAATAGCAGGTCTTGTGACAGGAGGTGTTTTTGCTTACCTGAAATTTGGACCAAAGAAATCAGGAGCGGAGGCTGCGCCTGTTGCTAACTATTCCATTGAAGATAATTTTAGTAATACTATTATAAGCTTTGGTGAAGTTACTTCAGAAAAAGCACAGACCGCATATTTAGATAAGGGTACTGAAATTGTTAGTGTAAATGTCAAAGAAGGAGATCACGTCAATGAAGGTGATGTACTTTTGACAGTTAGCAAGGAGACACAGGACGTTAGAGGCAAGGAGTTGGAGCTTCAGAAGGCAACGCAAAAGCTTAATTACGAACAACTTAAGATGGACAGACTACAGAATGAAGAGCCAATACCAGCCTATATTTCTACTTCCCCTGATACGAGAGAAAGAACTGTAGTTGTCGGTCGTACATATACGTTGAAAGATGATGCCAGTTTTATGGATTATTCTGCTGGTCAGGTAGTTTATGAGGAATTAGGTGAAGGAGGAGAGAATGTTTACCATGATTCTAGTAATCGTAACGCATGTCTTGATTCAGAAAAGGACAAAGAGGCCATAGATTCAATTAAGTCTCACTTGGCAGAGGTTGACAAGGGCGCTACTTTTAATTGCGAAGAGGAATCTAGAACAACTGAAGTAACGGTTGGTATGTTCCACTATAACGCTGAAACAGGAGAGCTTCTTGGAGAAGATGTATACGGCGAAGATGGTGAGATGATACAGGAATTCAAGGAGCCTGAGGGACTTACTCCAGAAGAACTTGATGAAGCTATTGATAAGCAGATGGAAGTCCTTAAAGAGCAGGATTTAGAGGTTAGAGTTACTGCACATCAGCTTGATGTGATGCGAAATACAGCAGAGGATGGAACAATTAAGGCTAAGGTGTCTGGTACAGTTGTTAAGCTTCAGGATATGGATAATTTTAACAATACTCAGCCATTTTTAACTGTATCAGCAACCGACGAATATCAGGTTGAATGTAATATTGGAGAGCTTGATTTAGAAAGAGTCAAGATAGGCGAGCCAGTTAAGCTTAATTGCTGGGAAAAGGGAATCGAAGCGGAAGGTTCAATCGCATCTATCAGCGATAAGCCAGCTGATGCAGAAAGAGGAAGTTATTATAACTTCGGAAATAATAACGTAAGTTACTATCCAATGGTTGTTAACGTGGATAAATCTAGTGGTTTGGAAATAGGTGCATCTGTTTCTGCAAATATAACTCCTAGTTCAGAAGGGGGCAGTGACTTTTATGTTGCAAAGCTTTTAATACGTAAAGATAAAAAAGGCTACTATGTTATGAAGCTAGATGACAAAGGCCTTACTAAAAAAGTTTACATAAAAGCAGGCAAATCCTTATACGGTGAGTATCTTCAAGTTAAGGAAGGTGTTTCCAAAGAGGACTACCTTGCATTCCCTTATGGCAAGGGTGCCAAAGAAGGAGTTAAATGCAAGAAAATCGACCAATTTGAAAGCACTTTAGGTGGAAATGGACTTTGTTGTTTCTAGAGGTGGAATATGTTTGAAAATTTAAGATTGGCCTTTAGAGGAATATGGACTCACAAGCTTAGATCATTTTTAACTATGCTTGGAATTATAATTGGTATCGCGTCAATTATTGCCATTGTTTCGACTATAGAAGGTACAAATCAACGAATAAAAGAAAATTTAATAGGTGCTGGTTCTAATACGGTTTCCGTCATACTTTGTCAGGATGATTATCCAATAGATACCAACTATATGGAAATTCCAGATGGTGTTCCAATGGTAACTGATTCCACATTAGAAGAAATCAGAGATTTTGATGAGGTTATGAGTGCCAGCCGATATACTGAACGCATGGTTTATGATGGCGTTTATTACAAAGAAACCACTATGGAAGGTGGTTATGTGCGAGGTGTTGAAATGGATTATTTTTCAACAGCAAACCTCGCAGTAAAAGAGGGACGACTTTTTACTGACGATGACTTGAAAAAGTTTAGAAAGGTATGCGTTATCGATGAAGAAACCTGTGCAGGACTTTTGGGAAATGAAGACCCACTAGGTAAGGTTCTTGAAATAGGTGGAGACGCATACACTATAGTTGGTGTAATCACTCCAAGAAATACATTTACACCAGATATTAATAGTGTTGATGACTATTATACTTTTACACAACCAGAGTCAGGAACGGTCTATATACCGCTTTGTGATTGGCCAATTAGTTATAGATATGATGTGCCTGAAAATGTTTTGGTTAGAGCCGCTAGCACTGACGATATGACAGCTGCTGGAAAGAAGTCAGCAGACCAGTTAAATAGCTATATACATGCAAGAGAGTACGGTGTAGGCTATCAGGCACAGGATTTGCTAGAGCAGGCTCAACAGATGCAGGAACTTGCCAACTCAACTAACAAGATGCTTATTTGGATTGCAGGTATATCCCTTCTAGTTGGAGGTATAGGCGTAATGAATATCATGCTTGTATCTGTTACAGAGCGTACAGCGGAAATTGGATTAAAGAAGGCTATAGGTGCTCGTAAGAGCAAGGTTATGGGCCAGTTCTTAACAGAAGCAGCGGTGCTTACATCATTAGGTGGTGTGATTGGAGTTGCCAGTGGAATTGGACTTGCCAAGGTTATTTCTATTGTTGCAAATATACCTGTTGCCATTTCATGGCCAGCCACTGTAGTGTCGGTTGTATTTTCAACAATTATTGGTATAGTGTTTGGAATTCTTCCAAGCCGCAAGGCTGCCAATTTAAATCCTATCGATGCTCTTAGAACAAATTAAGAATATAACTTGAATTTTTGCATTCACTCTAATAGAATTCGATTGTAGGTATTGCACTTACGATTAATTACTTGGAGGTTAGAATGCAAAAATTTATTTCATGGAATGTTAATGGACTCAGAGCTGTTATTGGCAAAGGGTTTTGGGATTTTTTTGATAGTATAGACGCTGATATTTTTTGTTTGCAGGAGATTAAGCTTTCGGAGGGCCAGATTGAATGTGAAAAGGAAGGATATCACGTATATTGGAACTACGCCGAGAAGAAGGGATACAGTGGAACTGCTATATTTTCTAAGCAGGAGCCAATTTCTGTGACCTACGGCATAGGAATAGATGAGCATGACCACGAGGGGCGCGTTATCACTCTTGAGTTTGAGGACTATTACTTTATTACCTGCTATACACCAAACTCTCAGAATGAATTAAAGCGTCTTGATTATCGCATGACTTGGGAAGATGACTTTAAAGCATATTTATGTGAACTTAATAAGAAAAAGGGAGTTATTCTCTGTGGTGATTTAAATGTAGCCCATGAGGAAATCGACCTTAAGAATCCAAAGACTAATCGCAAGAATGCAGGCTTTACTGACGAGGAGCGTGGCAAGATGACAGAGCTTCTTTCAGCCGGCTTTGTAGACAGCTTTAGACATTTCTATCCTGACCAGACAGACATCTACTCTTGGTGGTCATATAGATTCCACGCTAGAGAGAAGAATGCTGGATGGCGCATCGACTACTTTATAGTTTCCGAGGACATCAAGGATAGAATGAAGGATTCCAAGATTCACACAGACATTATGGGCTCAGACCATTGCCCAATTGAATTAGATTTTGAATAACGTTTCTTATAACGTTTTTTATGGTAAAATACTAATATCAATTTTTAGGAGGAAACCATGGAAGAAAAGAAGGAAGCAACCTTTGTGATTCATGTCAAAAAGAGCAAAGACAACGGATGGCAGGGACAGGTAAACTGGGCAGATCACGATGAAAAGCTCAATTTCCGAAGTGCCATGGAACTTATCAACATTATGGACTCAGCCCTTGATTACGTGGAGGAGCCAGTCCAGTAGGCAAAGCCATAATAAATCACAGCACACCAGGCCTATGGCCTGGTGTTTTTTGCATTATTATGTTAATTTATATCGCTCCCCCCCCCAAGTGCCTGCGGCACGTAGAGGGCAAAACAATTTCGCTAAGATTATAGATTTTCTTAGTTCGAAAAGTGAGCTTCGCTGGGGTGTCCTTTCATCGCTTTTACAATTCGAAGGAAGTGTGTGTCCCCTTACGGACAATTCACAACTATAAATTGATTTCAAAACTGGCTCATATAATTGCGCCGCGGCTACGTTTGCTAAGTGTATTTACGAAGTTATTTTTGTGGGTTTTGGCACCGTGATACAAATCAGTCCATTTCATAGTATCACTCTCGGCGCCGTCCGTGGCGCCTCATGCCAAAACCCTACAAAAACAACTTCTAATGTACTAAGCACACTTCGCATCGCTCTGCAATAATAATGAGCCAGTTTCGAAATCATATTTTTAAAATTTAATTATTGTCCGTAAGGGGACCACAGTTACGATAGAATTGTAAAACATTGAAAGAACACCCCATAATAAAAGAAGCGAAACTTCGAACTATTAGAAAATCATAATCTTATGCGAGGTTTTGCCATCTACGTGCCGCAGGCACTTGGCGGGGGGCAATAGAAGATGAGTAGAAAAATGCAAAAAAACACCCCTTAGCTTAAGACTAAGGGGTGCTGTGATTATTTCTGGTTTTTGTTCTCCTGGAGCTTCATTGCACGAACTTTTAATGGGAGGCCCCAAAGTGTTATGAAGCCTTCAGCATCGTGATGATCGTAAAGGTCGCCAGTTGTGAATGATGCAAGTGACTCAGAGTAGAGTGAGTATGGAGAAGTTGTGCCGGCTTTGATGATGTTGCCCTTGTAAAGCTTGAACTTAACTTCGCCAGTAACATATTCCTGAGTAGACTTAACAAATGCTTGGATTGCATCGCAAAGTGGTGTGAACCATTTGCCTTCGTAGCAAACCTGTGCAAGCTTGTTGCCCATTTCCTTTTTCATTTCCATTGTAGCACGGTCGAGGCAGAGCTCTTCAAGCTGTGCGTGTGCTTCCATAAGAATTGTTCCACCTGGTGTCTCGTAAACGCCACGTGACTTCATACCAACAACACGGTTCTCAACGATATCGATGATTCCGATTCCGTTTCTTCCGCCGATTTCATTTAATTCCTTGATGATATCAGAAACCTTCATCTGCTTTCCATTAACAGAAGTAGGAACACCCTTTTCGAATGTCATTGTAACGTACTCTTCCTTGTCTGGAGCCTTTGAAGGTGGAGTAGTGAGCATAAGTAAGTGCTCGTAGTTTGGCTCCTGTGAAGGATCCTCAAGCTCGAGACCCTCGTGGCTGATGTGCCATAAGTTACGGTCACGGCTGTATGACTGGTCTGTTGAGAATGGAAGATTGATTCCGTGAGCCTTGCAGTAATCTATCTCATCCTGACGAGACTGAAGTGTCCACTTGTCGTTACGCCATGGTGCGATAACCTTGATGTCTGGAGCAAGAGCCTTGATACCAAGCTCGAATCTAATCTGGTCGTTACCCTTACCAGTTGCACCGTGGCAGATAGCAACAGCACCTTCCTTACGAGCAATCTCAACAAGTCTCTTAGCGATGCCAGGACGAGCCATAGCAGTACCAAGTAAGTATTTGTTCTCGTAGATAGCACCTGCCTGAACGCAAGGTACAATGTAGTTGTCGCAGAAATCATCAACGATATCTTCAATATATAATTTAGTAGCTCCTGAAGCCTTTGCTCTCTCTGAAAGACCATCTAACTCATCGCCCTGTCCGCAATCGATACAGCAGCAAATAACCTCATAGCCGTAGTTTTCCTTGAGCCATGGAATAATAGCAGTGGTATCAAGACCACCTGAATAAGCAAGTACAACCTTTTCCTGTGCCATAATATAAATCCTCCTAAATATATGTCCATTCAGTTACCATTCGTAAATTCGCTCTGAATGATTTTCAAATCTGAAGATACTGTACTACAATAAAGTAATAAATTCAAGTGCAAAATTATGCATATCACGGGTATATTTATCATATTTGTTAAAAATAACCTTGAAATACGTTGTATATGGATGTATATTTATGCAAAAATAATTCATAAATTTTCGTCGAAATACTTTACTTCATGAAAGTGATGTACTACAATCATTTCAGACTATTTTTATTACGGAAGGAATAACAACTATGATTAAGGTAGGAATTATTGGAGCAACAGGATACGCTGGAGCAGAGATTGTCAGATTACTTTATTCTCATCCAGAGGCCGAGATAGTTTGGTATGGCTCACGCTCATATGTTGATGAGAAGTTTGCTTCTATATATAGAAACATGTTCACTTTGGTAGAGGATAAATGTCTGGATGACAATTTGCCTGAGCTTTCAAAGCAGGTTGATGTTATTTTCACTGCAACTCCTCAGGGATATTTGGCTAGAGTCCTTACAGAGGAGATTTTAAGCAATTGCAAGGTCATCGATTTATCTGCAGATTATCGTATAAAGGACGTTGCTACTTATGAGAAGTGGTACGGCATCGAGCATAAGAGTCCTCAGTTTATTGAGGAGGCTGTTTATGGACTTTGCGAGATTAACAGGGACAAGGAGCTTGGTGCAAGACTTATTGCCAACCCTGGCTGCTATACAACTTGTTCAATTCTCACTGCATACCCACTTGTTAAGGCAGGACTTATTGATCCAACAACACTTATTGTGGATGCAAAGTCAGGCACTTCAGGGGCAGGTAGAGGCGCAAAGCTTCCTAACTTATTCTGCGAAGTAAACGAAAATATCAAGGCTTACGGTGTTGCATCTCACCGCCACACTCCAGAGATTGAGGAGCAGTTAGGCTATGCCTGTGGCCAGGAGATAGTTATCAACTTCACACCACACCTTGTTCCTATGAATAGAGGTATTCTTGTTACAGAGTATGCAAGCCTTGTTAAAAAGGATGGCAAGCTTCCTACAAAGGAAGAGATTATGAAAGCATATCATGATGCTTACGACGACGAGTTCTTCGTTCGTGTTTTAGAGTATGGTCAGTGTCCTGAGACTAAATGGGTTGAGGGCAGCAACTTTGTTGATGTAAGCTTTGTTGTTGATGAGCGTACAGGCCGTGTAATTATGATGGGTGCCTTGGATAATCTTGTTAAGGGTGCTGCCGGCCAGGCTGTTCAAAACATGAACATTATCTTTGGGTTAGATGAAAAAATGGGATTAGATTTCGCTCCAATGTTCCCATAGGACAGAAAGGTAAGTGTTTTATGATTACAAAGGATAGTATAAGCATCACAGTAGATTTGGGAGTACATATGGATTATCAGATTAGAACAATGGAAGAAAAGGATTATGAGGAGGTTTACAAGCTTTGGACTACAATTCATGGCTTTGCAATGCGAAGCCTTGATGATTCAAAGGAAGGTGTAACAAGAGTTTTAAAAAGAAATCCTGGTCTTTCCGTTGTAGCAGTTTCGGACAAGAAAATAGTTGGTTCTATTTTGGTGGGACATGATGGTCGACGTGCTTGTTTCTATCATGTTTGTGTTCATGAGGATTATCGTAAACACGGTATTGGAAAGGCAATGGCATCAGAGGCCATGGTTAGACTAAAGGATGAAGGCATTAACAAGGTTCAGCTTGTGGCTTTTAGGGAAAATAAGGTCGGTAACAGCTTTTGGCAGGCAGAGCAGTGGATTAAACGAGATGACTTAAATGTTTATGATTTCATATTAAATGACGAGAATATTACAGCATTCAATAAATAGGAGAAGTTTATGAAAGAGATAAAAGGTGGAATTACTGCAGCAAAAGGTTTTTGTGCGGCAAGTACAGCAGCAGGCATTAAATATCAGGGCAGAACTGATATGGCAATGGTTTATTCAAAGGAACCATGTGTCAGCGCAGGAACCTTTACTACTAATGTTGTTAAGGCAGCTTGTGTTCAGTGGGACATGAATATCGTAAAGTCGGATAAACCAGTTCATGCAGTTGTTGTTAATTCAGGAATTGCAAATGCTTGTACAGGTCAAGAGGGCTTTGATGCCTGTGAAGCTACAGCCAAGGGAGTAGAAAAGGTTCTTGGTGTTTCCTATGATTCTGTAGCAGTTGCATCGACAGGTGTTATTGGTATGCAGCTTCCAGTTGACAAACTTGTAGCTGGAGTTGAAGTAATGGCAAAGGAGCTTTCTGATACAACAGAAGCTGGTACTGCAGCATCAAAAGCTATTATGACAACAGATACAGTCAATAAAGAGATTGCAGTTGAAATAGAGCTTTCAGGAAAGACAGTTACAATCGGAGGTATGTCTAAGGGTTCTGGTATGATTCACCCTAATATGTGCACTATGCTTGCCTTTGTTGGAACTGATGTTAGTATCGATAAAAAGCTTTTGCAGGAAGCTGTTAGCGAGATAATAGATGACAGCTTTAACATGATTACAGTTGATGGTGATACATCTACAAATGATACCTTTATGTGTCTTGCAAATGGTCTTGCTGGAAATGACAAGATTGTTTCTAAGAATGCAGATTATGAGACTTTTAAAGAGGCCCTTGAGTACATTTGCATTAACCTTGCAAAGAGAATGGCTGCTGATGGAGAAGGAGCTACAAAGCTTTTTGAGGCAAAGGTTATCAATGCAAAATCAAAAGAAGATGCAAAGACAATATCCAAGGCTATTGTTGGTTCAAACCTTTCTAAGGCTGCAATATTTGGATGTGATGCAAACTTTGGCAGATTTTTATGCGCAATGGGATATTCAGGAGCTGACTTTGATCAAAATGACGTGGAATTGTTCTTTGACAGCGTAAATGGAAAGCTTCAGGTATTTGATAAGGGCACACCACTTGCCTTTGATGAGGATAAAGCACTTGAAATTATGAAAGCAGATACAGTTACCGTAATTGCGGATATGCACGAGGGCGATGCTGAGGCAACAGCCTGGGGCTGTGATTTGACCTATGATTATGTAAAGATTAATGCAGATTACAGAAGCTAGTTTGACAAATGGCTTTTAAATAATAAGGAGGCAAAAATGGAAGACGAAATGATGAGAGAAGTAATGGACAAAGCCCAGGTTTTAATTGAGGCTTTACCATATATCCAGCGATTCAATCGCAAGATTATGATTGTTAAATACGGCGGAAGCGCAATGGTTGACGAGGAGCTTAAAAAGCAGGTTATCCAGGACGTTACATTGCTTAAGCTTGTAGGTTTCAAGCCAATTATCGTTCACGGCGGCGGAAAGGAAATCAGTAAGTGGGTTGAGAAGACAGGCATGGAGCCAGAGTTTATCAATGGTCTTCGCAAGACTGACGAGCCTACAATGGAAATCGCTGAGATGGTTCTCAACAAGGTCAACAAGTCTTTGGTTCAAAACGTTCAGGCCCTTGGTGTAAATGCTGTTGGTATTTCAGGCAAGGACGGCGGCCTTTTAAAGGTTGAAAAGAAGCTTTCTAACGGCCAGGATATTGGATATGTTGGAGAGATTACAGAGGTTAATCCAAAGATTCTTCAGGATTTACTCGAAAAGGATTTCCTTCCAATCGTTTGCCCAATTGGTATGGACGACAATTTTGTTACATACAACATCAACGCTGACGATGCAGCCTGTGCTATTGCAAAGGCATTGAACGCAGAAAAGCTTGCCTTCCTTACAGATATTGAGGGCGTTTACAAGGATAAGGACGATCCGGATACACTTATTTCTCAGATTACTGTTGATGAAGCAAGAGAGCTTATCGGTGAGGGCTATATCGGTGGCGGTATGCTTCCAAAGCTTACCAACTGCATCGATGCCATCGAAGAGGGCGTTAACAGAGTCCATATTTTGGATGGTAGAATTGCTCACTGCTTACTCCTTGAATTCTTTACTAACAAGGGTATTGGAACAGCTATTATTGGAAACTAAAACACGAGGTGCTGACAATGAACAAAAAGGAATATATCGAAGCAGCAGACAAGAATCTGCTTCATGTATACAATAGATTTCCAGTTATATTTGATTATGGAAAGGGTGTTTACCTTTACGATGAGTTAGATGAGAAATACCTTGATTTTGCATCAGGTATTGGTGTTATGGCCTTTGGCTATGGCAATGAGGAATTCGAAAATGCTGTAACTACACAGCTCAAGAGAATCACTCATACATCTAATCTTTACTATCATATCCCTATGATTGATGCTGCATCAAAGCTTGTTAAGGCATCTGGTATGGACAAGGTTTTCTTTACTAATTCAGGTGCAGAGGCAATCGAGGGTGCTCTTAAGACAGCCAAGAAATACGCATATACGAAGAAGGGACCAGGAGATTACGAGGTTATTGCCATGGATAATTCATTCCACGGTCGTACAGTTGGTTCTCTTTCTGTTACAGGTACTGAGCATTATCGCGAGCCATTTTATCCACTTATGTCAGGCGTCAAGTTTGCTACATTCAACGATTTTGGAAGCATTTTAGCAAACCTTTCTGACAAGACCTGTGCAATCATTATGGAGACTGTTCAGGGAGAGGGCGGTCTATATCCAGCGGAGCCAGAATTTATTAAAAAGGTTAGAGCACTTTGTGATGAAAAGGATATCCTTTTAATTCTCGACGAGGTTCAGTGCGGAATGGGACGTACAGGCTCGATGTACGCATTCCAGCAGTACGACGTTCGCCCGGATATTTTAACTACAGCAAAGGCTCTTGGAAACGGTGTGCCAATCGGCGCATTTGCAGTTACAGACAAGGTGGCTGAAAGCTCACTTGTGCCAGGAGATCACGGTACAACATACGGTGGCAATCCTCTTTGCACTGCAGCTGTTTCACAGGTATTTGACATGTTTGAGGACTACAAGCTTCTTGACCATGTTAATGCAATCACACCTTACTTTGAGCAGGTTCTTGACCGTCTTGTAGATAAATACGATTTTATTACAACAAGACGTGGAATTGGCCTTATGCAGGGTCTGGTTCTTACAATTCCTGTTAAGGATGTTGTTACAAAGGCATTACTTGATGAGCATCTTGTTGTTTTATCAGCGGGCAAGGATGTACTTAGACTTTTACCTCCTCTTGTAATCAAAGAGCAGGATATTGACGAATTCAAGGAAAAAATCGAGAGAGTTTTCGACAGTTTTGTTGCCGAATAATTTATAGAAATTTAGATTTTTACGGTGATAAATTTTTAGAATTTAACAAAAAATACAAACAAATATTTTCGTAAAACTCTTGTAATAATTTCAAATTTTCGCTACAATGTACAGGATGATACTAGAATCTCCACAGTACCTTTTTGGAGATTTCATGAAGCAATTTTTATGTCTTGTACTTTGTAGCCTTTTTTTATTTACAGGCTGTACAAAGACTTCATATTTCGAATCTACTGACCAAGTGGAGCAGCAGGTTGAGCCTGGGGATGAAACAGACCAGCAGGAAAATCTGGAGAGCAACAATGATATTTTTGTTCAAGTGGCTGGTGCGGTTCAGCATCCAGATGTTTACCAGCTTCCACAGGGATCTAGGGTCTTTGCAGCGATTGAAGCTGCAGGAGGTTTGCTAGAATCGGCGGATGACAGTGATTTAAATCAGGCATCGTTACTTGAGGATGGCCAAAAGATTTACATTTACACAGTCGAAGAAAACAAAGGGAGACTTGATTCAGAAGCCGAGGCGGAAGCCAACGACGGACTAATCAACATAAATACTGCATCAATAGAGGAATTTAAAACATTGCCTGGCATCGGAGAGAGTAAAGCCAGTCAGATTGTTTCATATAGAGATTCAAAGGGCGAGTTTTCATCCATTGAGGATATTAAAAATGTATCCGGAATTGGTGACGGTATTTTCAATCAAATTAAATCACTTATAAAAATTTAAATTTATTATAAGAACAAATTATAAGAAAAGATTGAGGATGGATATGGCAAAAAGAGTGTTAGTTGTGGACGACGAAAAGCTTATTGTTAAAGGCATAAGATTTTCACTTGAGCAGGATGGCATGGAGGTCGATTGTGCCTATGATGGACAGGAAGCACTTGATTTGGCGACAGCAAATCAATATGACATGATTCTTTTGGATGTTATGTTGCCAAAGCTTGACGGTTTTGAAGTTTGTCAGAGCATTCGCGAGTTTTCTACAGTACCAATCGTTATGCTTACAGCAAAGGGTGACGATATGGACAAGATTCTCGGACTTGAATACGGCGCTGACGACTATATTACCAAGCCATTTAATATTCTGGAGGTAAAGGCTCGTATCAAAGCTATCATGAGAAGAGCAGCCTTGGGTCAGCCAGTTGGTGGTGAGCACAAGGGCGAGGATTCTGTTATTGAGGATGGCGATTTGATACTTGATAAAAACAATCGCAGACTTACAATCAAGGGAGTAGAGTTCAACCTTACTTCAAAAGAGTTTGACATGCTTCTTTTACTTGTTACTAATCCTAAAAAGGTATTTTCCAGAGAAGATTTGTTGCACACTATTTGGGGTGCTTCATATCCTGGAGATGAGAGAACTGTTGACGTACATGTTCGACGCCTTAGAGAGAAGATTGAGCCAAATCCAAAGGAGCCAATTTATGTTCGCACTAAATGGGGAGTAGGCTATTACTATCAATAAATCAGGAGTTTACGCATGTCGTTTTTTCGTAGTCTTAGATTTAAAATAGCAGCGATTATTATATCAATAGGCATCATTCCATTTTTGGTATGTGTGCCTATTTCTTTGCGTGTTTATAGAGGCGTTTCAATCAATAATGACAGTGTCAATCTAATGAGTCAGGCACAAAAATATGCCAATCAAATCGTAACCAGTGGCTATTATCTTAAGGACATGGACAATCCGGTCCTAGATAAGCAGATTCAGGCTGTTGGAGATAGCTACGAGGGGCGTATTCTTATCATTGACGCATCCACATTAGAAATAATCAGAGATTCATACAATGTAGATATTGGAAAGACAATTGTCTGGGAAAATGTCATCAAAACTATCAAGGGGCAACCGGAGCCATATTTTGATGAAGCCAATCAGTATCTGATTGTTCCAGCACCCCTTACCAATTCTGATGGAGATATAGTTGGTGTATTTATCATAACCAAGAACATGCACTATATTTCTCAGAACATTGAGCAGTTCCTTTCATATATGCTGATTACCAGTATAATTGTTTTTGCTCTGGCATTTATTTTTGCCATATATGCATCGGTTCATTATACAAGGCCAATGCGCAAGATGAGCAACAACCTGGATTCAATCATTCGCGAGCATACAAGGGAGCTTCCAGATGAGCTTTCATATATGGAGCTTGAGAATATTTCTGAAAAGTTTAACGAGATATTTAGCAAGATGCAGCTTATTGACGAGTCTCGTCAGGAATTTGTTTCCAACGTGTCTCATGAGCTTAAGACACCACTTACATCCATGAAGGTCCTTGCAGATTCCTTGAATGGTACAGATGATGTTCCTATCGAGATGTATAAGGAATTTATGGTGGACATTGGCGAGGAGATTGATAGAGAGACCAAAATCATTAACGATTTGCTCAATCTGGTTCGAATGGATAAGAGTGATTCTCAGCTTAATGTATCGGCGGTTAATATCAATGAGTTGATTGAACACATTTTAAAGAGATTAAAACCAATTGCCGACAAGGCGAACATCGAGGTCGTTTTTGAATCCTTTAGACCTGTTGTTGCCGAGGTAGATGAAGTTAAGTTTACGCTTGTTATTACAAATCTTGTGGAAAATGCCATCAAGTACAACAATGAAAATGGTTGGGTTCATATTTCATTAAACTCAGATCATCAATTCTTCTACATCAAGGTAGAGGATAATGGTCTTGGTATTCCAGAGGATTCTGTAGATCATATTTTTGAAAGATTTTATAGGGCTGATAAATCTCATTCTAGAGAGATTGGTGGTACAGGCTTAGGATTGGCTATCACAAAGAGTGCGGTTGCTATGCACAACGGTGAAATTAAGGTGCGCTCTAAGCTTGGCGAGGGTTCAACATTTGATGTGAGAATACCACTTAGCTACATAGAAAAGGAGGCTCACTAATGGTTGGTAAAAAGGCTATTTCATTTATTCTTATTTGCACCATGGCCTGCTCTTTTCTAAGTTGTGGTAAGACTAAAAGCCAGAGCAACGCTAAGATTTACTATCGAAATACTGACAAAACCGGAATAGTAGCTGTGGATTGTTCCTTTGAACAGCCTAACGTAAAGGGCAAGATAGAGGAAGCCTTAGATCTGCTTCAGAAGGATACTGATTCAACAGAATACATGGCCACCATTCCTACCAATGTAAGTATTGATGACTACAAGATTGAAGGTGGAAATGTATCGCTGTTTTTCTCTGGGGATTACGACTCGTTGGATGTTTATACAGAAATAATGGTGCGTTCAGCAATTGTCAAGACATTGACTCAGATAAAGGGTGTTAATTCAGTTACATTTTTCCTGGATGGAGCACCGATTGTAGATTCAGCTGGCGAGACTTTAGGCGCAATGACTGCGGATTCTTTTATCTTTGATTTTGGTCAGGAGACAGAGTCATTGATTCCTAAGGAGTTAACTTTGTATTTTGTAAGCTCCGATGGAGTTTCGCTTGTGGCGGAGCATCGAAAAGTATATTATTCCCGCACACTTAAGCTGGCAAATGTAGTTATCAATGAGCTTAAGAAGGGGCCTACTGATTCAAAGGATTTGTCATCACCACTTCCAGAAGGTACAGAATTATTAAACATCAGTCCGCTGGAAAACGGCGTATGTAATGTGTACTTCAATGAGACTATTGAGTCTTGCCCTAGTGGTTTTGAGAATGTATTGATTTATTCCATAGTCAATTCATTAATCGATAACGATACAAGCATTAAGCAGGTTCAGATTTTTGTTAATTCAGAGACACCTACATTTATTAATGTAGATGCGGATTTATCTGCACCTCTTGATAGAAACGAAGACATAATCGACGATTCATACAACAATTTAGATGAGCATGGTTTGTATCAAATTGAGGATGATTCTGACTTTGAATATGAGGAAGAATAATTAAATATTTTGGAGGATTTATGTTTCAAGGAAGAAGGCTATTTAAGATTTCCTTGATGTGTCTGATTATAATTGCCTTAAGTGCCTATGGCCCCTGGGATTTCCTAGGGGTCTATAGTAAGGCTAGGGCTGCTAAGGAGTGCCTTGAAACAGGCCAGAGGGTGTCTGCTTTTGGTACAGTCATTCAAAAGGAAATCAAGAATGATTATTATCTTTATTCTGTAGATGATGCTACCGTATATACGGATAATGGTAAGCTTCATCACACATCTTTTGTTTTTAAAACAGATTCTTTTTCTATCCCAATTAATAGTAAATTAAATATTTCAGGCTCGGTAAAGCATTTTTCTAAAGCAAGAAATGATGGGGCCTTCGACATGGAAAAGCATTATTTTTCCAAGGGCTTATTTTTTGAATTGGAAAATGTGGAGGTTAAATCTTGCAGTAAGGATGGCCTTGGTATATATGAGGGTTTGCAAGCAATAAGGGCAAAGATTATAGCTATCTATAATCGCTATTTACCAGGTGAGGAGGCAGGCTTTTTATCCAGTGTAGTTCTAGGAGATAGAGGCGGACTGGAAAATGAACTAAAGGACTTGTTTCAAAGAGTAGGAGTGGCTCATGTTCTGGCAGTTTCAGGGCTACATGTGTCTGTTATCTGTATGTTTATATATAGATTTTTAAGAAGGCGACGATTTGGCTTTGCAAAAAGCGGGGCGTTGTCTGGGGTTGTGGCAGTATTATATGGCATTATAACCGGAGGCAGCGTATCTTCTGTCAGAGCCATTGGCATGTTTATAATTTTTCTGATTGCGGAGGTGCTTGGCGAGTGCTATGACATGCTGACAGCCATGGCTGTTATGGCCTTTGCATTGCTTATACCTAATCCTTTGTATATTACCAATTCAAGCTTTATCTTTTCCTTTGGAGCGGTGCTAGTGATTTGGTTTATAGCACTGCCAATGGTGGAATGTTATAGAGGGATTATTACAACAAAAAGTAAGCTTTTGAATAAGATGATTTCTGGATTCGTATTTGCGGTAGGAATATTTGTTGGAATGGTACCTGTTACCACTGCATTTTTCAATCAGATTCCCACTTATTCGATTTTACTTAACCTGTTGATACTTCCACTGATGCCGCTTCTTTTAGGGCTTGGCCTTATTGCAGGGATAGTGGGGCTTTTTGCTACTTTTGTAGCTGAGTATTTGTTGCTTGTGTGTCATTATATTATTTATTTCTATGAGTGGCTTTCTGGTTTGGTTAGCAAATTGCCAGGGGCTGTGACAATTGTTGGTCACAGGCATTTTGTGGAAATAGTTTTTTATTATTTGCTACTATTTTTAGTTTTGAATATCATAAGAAACCTCTCCGGGGACATAAACTCAAGGGAAGTGGATGCTAGAAAGTTTTCTCTTAGGGGTGTAGTAACAGGCTTATTAATTTTTTCACTTGTCGGCATTTTTATTATGCCAAGAAGGGGAGAGTTTGAGATTGACTTTCTTGATGTGGGGCAGGGAGATGGCATATACATAGATTCAGGCGACGGAGTTAGATTTTTTATTGATGGTGGAAGCAGCTCAAGTGATGAAGTTGGCAAATATACCATACTTCCTTTCTTGAAGTACAAGGGGGCTTACGCCATTGATTACTGGTTTATTTCCCACACGGATAACGATCATATTTCAGGTATGGTAGAGCTTTTAGAGGATGGATATAACATTAAAAATATCGTATTTACGAAGTATATTCCAGAGGATGAAAATCTTTTGAGAATTAAAGAGCTAGCAAAAGAGCAGGGGGCCAATATTTTATACATGAATTTAAATGATAGAATTGGAAGTAAACACTTAAGGTTTAGATGTGTTTATCCAATGAAAGGGGCAGGAGATGGTCAAGATTGCGATGTAGATGTAAATGATTATTGTCTAGCCTTGGTTATGGAGTACGACTCAAATCTTGATAAAAAAATAGATTACAAAGCCTTCTTTGGAGGGGATTTATCTATGGAGCAAGAAGCAGCTATAG
>JAEEGL017403561.1_pt1 | contig 22181 bp, 27 predicted proteins | sample 9134231 | NCBI WGS metagenome assembly JAEEGL01 (sample SAMN16246548, study PRJNA631951) | gut metagenome | biome: gut microbiome; feature: rumen; material: fiber-attached | host: Bos | place: Iran: Karaj | collected 2018-10 | reverse complement strand
CCGGGAATCTCTTCGCATGCGCAAAGATTTCCACCAGCGCCAGCAGCGCGGCGAGCCGCACCTCGTGATACTCGCTCGCGATGCATTCCTCCAGGTCCTGCAAAGAGGTTTCCCGCCAGCAGGCTTTCACGACCTCACGGGTCACAGGCACCTTGATTCCGAGGAACTTGTCGCCCTCGCCATATTGCCCGTGGCCCGTCTTGAAGAACCGGGACAGCCCTTCCACCTGGCTCGCATCGGCCTGCGCGATGATTTCTCGGAGTAACTTATTCATGGATACCGATCATTACAACCGTCCTGCGCTCCGGCTGCCTTTGGAAAGGACGAGGCCGAAGGCGATGGCCAGAAGTCGGAAGACTCAGAGGCCTGCAGGTCCAGGGCATCATTCCATGGCTTTCATGATGAAATCCCGACTAAAGACCATTCTTCCTTCAAAGGCCGGGGCATAGACTTGGAATTCTCCTGTAATCGTCTGAAAGTCTGGTGAGATGGTTCCCCAGAAATGATATTCTGAATTCTCATCCGGCTGGAATGAAAAAACAATACTCCCATCCTTTTCCAGCGTTCCGTCGATCAAGTCATAGTACTCATCCTCCTTGTTATCAAACCGGATGGCGCCCATGAGGGGTTGTTTGCCCTCATCATTCTCTTTCTTGTTGATGGCGAAGAATGCCTTGAATGGCCGGGGATCATTTTCATCCTCCATCTGACCTTCATAATGGACGTATACCAACTCTTTTTCCCCGTCGTTATAATCCTTCAATTCTTGTTTCCTGGAGCACCACTCGTCTCCACCATAAGTCTGACACCAGTCATCCAACATCCATTGACCGTTTTCCTTGACCATGATCATATGGAAGACGTTGTCCAGGCGATAGGCTTCACCTCCGTCTTCATTATAAAAGACCTCGTTCATGTTCAGGAGCAAGTCAGCCTTGTTTTCGGAACCCGAGACCAAGGTGTATGTCTTCTGCGCATTCTCGTCAAACTGTTCACCGTTTCCGGAATGCCAATAACACATGAACTCGCTGCCTCCGATACCGCCAAGCAGACTTGCCATGAGGTCGTCGTTTTGACTGAGTTGTTCAAATTCTTTCGCCAAATCTCCGAGCTCTTTGGAGAAATACTCCGGGTCACCAAGGGCGTTGACAATCTCATTGCACCTTTCAATGGTGATACCGTCCGTTCCGGGGATGACTTGCCCGTCGGCATGATTGTTCCCGCATTGGGTCAGCGCCAATAGCAGGGAAAGAAGGACAATACTTTTTTTCATGTTGATTATCAGTTTGTTAGTTTTGAAATGATTCCTGTTTGAAATTGCATTGACTATCAAAATCAAAGTTATAAAATAAAAACAAGAATCCAACGCGTTTCCAGCAGCAGAGAATCCTCATGACGATGCCCTTCCCGGATGATGGAGAACTTTCACTTAAAGAACTATTCCTCGATCATCGCCAGGTTCTCCTGCGCCTGCACCTCGTCCCCGAGTTCGCGATATTTCTCCGCCGCCAGGCGGAAGTAGTCGTTGGCGGCATTTGTTTTGCCTAAAGACCGATATGACTTCCCAATTCGATTAGAGTGTATGTGATAGAAGAGATGTGAGAAATCTGCTGTTTTAGTTATATTTGCAAAAACGAGAACTCAACATTTTTTTTAAAAGTTGTGCCCGCTACGAATAAAAGGGTGTTAATATGGAAGATAAAGAAAAAGTAGATCCTGGACTATACAAGAAAGAGTTTAACTATTTAGACGAATTGAAGGGTAAGTTTGATTTCAGCATCTTTAAAAACCCTGTTCTTGCAGAAGCAAACTTTTTTACGCTTATAGCATGGTACATAGATGTGTTGAAAAATGCATCAGATGTTGACTGGGAAAAGACTATCAACCAGTTTATTGATGGTGCTTCGAAAATAGACGATGTCTTTGACAGGTTTCTCTTTATCTGTAAATACATTTGCACCATAGAGATAGAATGGTTTTCTACACATAATTATGACAATAAATATAGGTTCCAGTTGAATTTGTTGAATGATATTTATGAAGGAGCTGATAAGACGTATCAAAAGTTTAAAAGAGGAGAGTGGCATGTGTTATCTCTGCCAGGGATAGCGATCGATCTTGTTCCAAAATGGTATTGGACATGGTTTGACAAAAGCGAATTGGAGAAAAAGGTGATGGTAGCGAATAGTCGAAACTTTTTGAGAGACATCCGAGAAGTACACAACAGGAATAATTACATGACTGATGAATAGTCACGCATAACCCCTAGCATATGTGCAATTTCGCTCAAATTGTACAATTACCCACCCCGCTACTATACCCCATATGGCTCACAGAGAGAATATCTATTTGATTTGCGCTCACCACTAGGTGGGCGTTTTTGTGTTATTTGGAAAAGTCTTGCAAGATTATCATGGATAATAATCGTGATTTGATGACGTGAACTCCAGGGAATTCTTATCTTTGTAAAGAGTAACACTTTAACCAATAAAACATTCAAAATGGAATTTAGTGAAACAGGCACCGTCTTTGTCGCCATTCTCTCGTTGATTATCACGATTGTCTTTTTGATAAAGTATTTCCGCCTATGTAATGACGTACGTGCTATTCGTGAATGCCTTGAAGATAGAGAAATGCGTACCCCAGTTGCAAAGCCGGGCGCAAGTAATCTTCCCATAGGAACAAAGTCGCCAACCGAGGCTGATGTGAGTGAGTTTCAATACAGAGTTCGGGAACATATTAAAGCGAACAAGGAGATTGACCCGGAATGGCTTGAAAACTTGATTGCATCTTATAACGAGAAATTCAATGAGGACTTCCATCAGTATTTGAAACGATAATCGACATACTTGAAACGGCTCCCAGGATTAACCAGGAGCCGTTTTATATTTTGGTATTCACGAGACCATGGCTCCAGGTAGTGAATTGATCCCGGAACCATGATTTCACTTCATCTGTTTACCTGCTAACCTTGATTCTTGACGATATAATGCACATACAAGCGTGCGTCTTCCCATCAGAACCTCGTTTGGTAGTCTCTTTGATGTCGTATCACGCCTTGATGTCCGTTGCCTTCGCTTTCTTCTGTATCTTGAGTTCCTTATAGATGGCATCCAGTTGAGCTGCGATTTCCATTTTGGGAATTGCGACTTGTTTGGGTAGTTGGGATATCAAGTTGGACACATCACGAGAAATAAAAGGGTTGGTTAATCCTTTTGTGACGTTTTTCCAAAAACTCCAAAATTGCCAACTTCTCCAGCCTGGGATAAAATTAATCCGGGGTGGAGTAGGGGGGTATCACCAATTATTCGAAGAAGGGGCGGGGAGTTTTTGGAGAAACTGGATATTTTGGATATTCTACAAAAGCTTCTTCCATTTCTCGTCGAAAGAAGGCCCGTTGAGTTCGTCATCGGAGGCGTCATAAGGCAGCAGGCAGGACATCACATCGCCGCTGGTGACACCATAACCCTGATAGCGATTCTTAAGCATGATGAACTTCTTCCGACGGACGTTATTGGTGGCGTTATCGTAGCAATCCTTAACCAACCCGGTCAATAGGGAAGACACCTCTTTTCTGCATCCCATCCACTTTCTCCAAGCGTTCATCTCCATAGCCAAGGCCTTCTTGCGTTGTGAAACCGGATATGAGAATTCGTCCTCTACCAGAGAATTCATGAAGCTTCGATATTCTCGCAGCACTCTTTGTTCCGGGATTACGGTATGCTTCTCCAATTCATAGACTCCAATCACGCTCTTTTTATGACGGACTTCGTAGTCCAAACTGTCCGTGAGGGCAAAGTAAAAGTCAGCAAGCGAGGTCTCCCTGGTTCGGGCATCATCGTAAAGGATGCCGGAGATCGCCATCGACCAGGCGGAACCATCGAGACCGTGGATATCACCATCGATAATTCGGAATGTGGAGTCTAACTGGGCGTGGTATCCCTCCCATGCCAGATTCTCTTTTTCGAGGGCCTTGGAGACTTGCGGTCGTGAATGCCTAATGGCTTCTCGAAGCATCGTTCTGTCGTATAGCTCCTGAAGATGATGTTCCATCCCCGCCTTGAAGTTCATTTCGAATTGGAAGTAAGCATCGTAGTTACAGAGGCTCTGGATGCTATTCTTAAAATACTGGAATCGATCAAATTCTGAATCCAAAGAATGAATATCCGTATCAAACTGTTCCAGTCTCCATAGCGTGAATGCCTCATCACTGCCATACGGCTCCTGATCTGGCCAGACGTTCATGAAATCACGAATTGTCATGTAGTGGTTCATATTCCGACAATTCTTTTGGACTTCACTCCTCAATACGGTATCAGACGGGGTCTCCTTCTCGCAAATGCTTTGCCAGGAAGCCACCTGTTCGTCAGTAGGTGCGCTGAACAGATAGTCATCCTTGGGGATGTCCCGCCAATAATGAAATACTGGAATCTTCTCCGACCAATTGACGCAAACCGTATCCGTCACGACCTCATAATACAGGTCGGAACAGTTTCTCTGTTCAGAGCTCTTATTGTCTGCAGTGGAACTTGTAGAAGGATTAGACCCACATGAAACAAAAAACAATGCGAATACGAATACGAATATATAGAGGATAGCTTTCTTCATATTATTCCTAGATACTATTGAGTTCATTCGATAGAAAAGTGAAACGTTTTATTATTAGATAAAGGTAAGCATTTCTTGACAAAATTCAATCTCATCCAGAAGGTATGACTTAGTTGATTAGACGGAATTGGTTATAATTATTTAACAGTAAGTGATTCAATTGGACTGATCTCGTTGTGCTACAATGATATAAACATACTTCAATAAGATGGAAGTAAACGAAAAACATGACCGTTTTGAATTCGTGGAAGCTGTGATAGAGACACTGTTTTCGGGGCTTTTGAAGTCATGCTCTCGCTCAAATACAAACAAAGGAATGTTGCCATAATGGTGGTATGTGTACCTCTATTTTGACAACATTCCGATTGAACGAAGAATACAAGAAGCCCCTGAACTATTTCCGATAATCATCTGTTTTTCCGGCTTGTTCACTTACCAGTAAGTAACCAATCTTCCGGAATTCATTGGGACATTTTTGGGACAATTTTATGCAAAAACCCCGCTGGAACTCATTCCAACGGGGTTTTCTCGTGACTCCAACAGGATCAAGATGTATTTCGGCCTGGGAAATGCCCCAAAACCATCCAAACAAATTAACAACCAAGTTTTTGCAATCATCTATGGTTTGTCCAAAACAGGACGGATAACCAGGCCGTAATAACGGCTAGATCTACTTGCCCCAGGCGCATCCATATAATCTGCTCCATGGAGAACCCATGCATCGTGAGGATAATCAGTATCTAATGTTGACGACCAATAGTAGAGGCTCTCCCCCATATTTTCAATAGAATCTCCCCACCAGCAGCCAGATGCGGAAAGGAAAATACTTTTTCCATTTGGTCCGGTAACCTTAAATCCCTTTAATCTGCCTTGATTGGTCCAAGTCCAAGTACACTTAGTAATCAACTCGTTCCACTCCTCTCTTGTAGGCATTCGCCAGGGTGCGCCCCAATTCTTTCGCGCAGCGTCATCACTAATATCAAGGCTTTTTTTATTATCGACAGTCCCATATTCAGAATCAGTCACATATTTGGTAAACTTCTTTGTGCTTTGGTTATACCAAAGATAGCAATCATACCAATAATACTTCTTCGAACGCGTCTCACCCCATGAATAATAATCCCCGTTTTCTTCAGGTTTGTACGTTCCAAGGTTACAGATGGCCCATTTTACAGATAAACCTAAATCGACGTATACATAATACCGTCTCAAAAGTCTGTCTTTTTGAGCTGCATAATGAACTGGCGAAGAAGCACCCGCACTCTCATTCAAAAGGCCGATTAGGATATCTTCCGAAATGGTAGATTTCTGTTGAGTTGGTTGAGAAAAAGCGCTCTCGCCAAACCATCCCGTCATTAAAAAAAAGACGCTGATCAATCTCCAAATAGCGACTTTGCTTGTATTCATCGTTCGTGAATTCTAAATAGAAGTGCAACACACTTCAAAAGTGAAAGCTAAATAATTGTTTGCAATATTCCAACGGTGCCTGTAACCCAGTGACTTATGATACCAGGTCCCATTCCAAAACTTTCCGGGCCGATCCGAAACAACGTTTCTACAAATATGATTATTATCTCTGAATAATGCAAGTTGTCATGCTGGAATACAACGAATTACTGTCGTTTGTGAGTTGATTGGCGGGATGTCGCAATCGGCCAACACTAGATCAGGCTGAAATGATATAATACGGCAGTTTCCAGACATTCGATTACCTTTAGATAGGGCACTTCCTCAAATCATTCAACATGGGTTCAGTATATCAGAATAGAACCTGATAACCATAAAAAGTGTGAACAAAAGTGTGAACAAAAAAGAAAAACCCGCTGATTATCAGCGGGTTCAAGTGGTGCTGGGAAGAATCGAACTGCCGAACACCCGCTATCGCGGAATAGTTTACAACCAAACATTTACCATGTAGCCCTTTCCGCTACCGACGGAATGGGCTACGGCAAAGGTACGATTTTACTGAGACAACACAAAGGCGTTTCCTCAACAATTAAAACAAATGTTTATCTTTGCAGAAACACCATAAGCATGAAACACACCATCCTCGCTTTTTCCGCTATCCTCATCGTGCTTTCTTGCACTAAGGAACAGCCAGACACGAACAAACAGGACCAAGCATCCATCACCGAGATTGAAGCCCTCAGGAAAGAGGTTAAGGAACTGCGGGTTAAAATTGAGGCGATAACGTCGACGGACCCGACACAGTGGGTTTCAGCAAGTGATTTTGAAGCCCTCAAGCAGGAGAACGAAGCCCTTAAAACCCAGGTCCAGAACCTGTCTTCCGTTTTCTTTGAGGTTGACGGACTCCGCTTCGACCTTAACGGTGATGTTATCTCGACACGTAAAATCCTTGCCACCGAAACGACCGATTACCGCAACCTATATACTCTCACCACCAACAGGACGTATGACGCTGAAGGAAGGCTTCACGAAACGTATAGCGAATATACCAACATCAAGCCGACCTACACACCACCTTTCTTTTGGCAGAAAGAACTGTACGAGTACAACGGAAAAACCGTCAAAGTCACCACACAGGCTCATAAAGATTACGTGGCAGGGTCAGTAGTGGAAGAGGTCACGGAAACGACCTACTGGTAATAGACAACGAAAGGCTGGCAATTCGCCAGCCTTTTTTCGTATATGTAAGGGTCCATTAGTTATCTCGATTCGCCCTCTTTTTGTTCACGAACAGCACCGAACGCAACGCATTGATTTCTTCGTCCATCTTCTGAGCCTTCGATTCGGCGACGTCCAGCAACCCATCAATCTCCTTGTGGTTTGCCTCCAGTTGCTTGAGTTTTTCATAAAGGACTTCCGCACGCTCCATATACTCGGTGTACCGCTTCTTCGAGTCACGCCAGAAGAAGAAATGGGCAATCACTGAAACGATGAGGACAGCACTGAACACAATGAGTTCCATAATTCAGATACCATTAAAGGTCTACGGGTTCGCCGAGTTCCCACTCTGTAATCTTGTCCATCACGGCTTTAATATCTGCCGGGGACTCGATTAAGTACGACTTGTCACATACCTTAATATAGCCACTTACGCTTAACTTATCCTTGTTCAAACCAATGACATCCTCAATCGGCATCTCAAGAATGCGAGCAATCTGAGACAGCATTTCAAGGTTGTTTGTTTTGACGATGTTCTGCCAATTGGACTTTTGCTTTCCCAGTTTTTCGCAGAACTCTTTTTTTGTTAGGTGTTTCTGTTTCAGAAGGACCTCGGCGTTCTTTGAGAAATACGTTTCCATTATATGTGTACTTTGGTTCAGCAAATATAGTCATTCTTGCCAAAAAATCCGCGTAAGGTTCAAAAAAAGTGAAATAAATTCATAAATAATGTACTATTTTCTTGGAAGTTCAGAAAAAATGAACTATCTTTGTACCAACAAAAATGAGATAACAATGAACACGACCATCATCAACAGAGAGACCCTGAACGGCACAAAGTGGGAAATCGTTTTTAACGGCTTCTACTCCACTCTTTACATGAATGGCAAATACAGTGGTCATACCTTCCGCTCCGTCGAGGAAGCCCAAGCACACCTTGACGCCGTAGATGAGCGGGTCAGTGCTCCTCGGATGGTCAGCACCCCCCTCGACTGCTCCTCTTTTTACGGTCGTGGCTCCAGTGTTTACTACGGCGACTAACCACCCCATTCCAAGATTGTTTAACCCCCTACCCCCCCTTGCCATATGAATACTACCGTCATCACCACTGCCACCAACAACGCTCTCGTCGCTCGTCATATCGACACCATCACCGTTAAGACGGGCTCTGCCTTGATGGGTATGAGCAAAGCCCTCCTCATTGAGGAAGCCAAACGCCAGATGAGGAATGGAGTCTGCCACTTCATCTACCTCAAGAAGAACGGAGAAGTCCGTGAAGCGTACGGAACGCTGGATAAGGGCGTTCTCAACGCGACGCTTAGGGGCACTGGTACAAGCCCCGAGACCTGGGGATGTTGCTTCTACCGCGACATCATCGCGGGACCTCGCTCTTTCCGTTGGGAGAATCTGATTGCGGTCCTGTCGTAAGTTTAACCTCTGGGAGCCTTCCCTCGGAGAGGGCTCCCTTCTAAACACCTACTCAGTATGAGAACTGGTCAATGCTTTATCATCAACAACGGAGATTCCACCAAAGGCTACTTCTTCACAGGGCTGTATGATGGGGGTAAACTCGTGATGTGCGAAATGGTGTCACGCCCCGAACGGATTACCCGCGATTCGTATCTGCTGATTTCCGAGGATGCGTTTAACGAGGCGGTCACGGCGGGCAGGATAGAACTAATCTAATGTTTCGCTTCCACGGAATCTGATACATGAGTTGATTTTCAGTCACTTGAACCTCAACGAGGCAAACCACATTTTTCTATTACGTTTAACAAGCAAACTTGAGACTCTATGAGTAAGAAGCATTCCTATACGACAGCAGACTATCTCCCTTGGGACACCGCAATGGCACTGGTCCGCAAACTCTACCAGAACAGCAACTATCGAGCATCCCTTCTGCTCGGTTGCGGTTTTTTCTTCGGGCTCCGTATTTCGGATTTGTTGAAACTGTCTTGGAACCAAATCCTCCATCGGGATGAACTCGTCGTGTACGAGCAGAAAACGGGCAAACGGAGAGTAATCAGAATCAACAAGGGCTTTCAAGGTCACATCGCCGACTGCCACACGGCAATGAACATCAAGGATGATACCCGCCCGTGTTTCCTCAATCGGTTTGGCTCCATCATAAGCCTCCAGATGGTAAACCGCGAGTTTAAATCGATTCGAGTAAAGTATCAATTAAAAATCGGCAACTTCAGCACCCACACGATGCGGAAGACTTGGGCTCGCCAAATCTGGGAAGTGGAGAACTCCGCCGGGCGTGGAGAGATGGCTCTTCTTAAACTGAGCGAAATGTTGAACCACAGTGCTCCAAACATCACGCGTCGGTACATTGGTCTTCGGCAACAAGAACTCGGCGAGGTTTATGACTCGTTATCGTTTTGAAAAAACGGAGAGCACCGGATCCGGTGCCCTCCGTTTCAAACTCACAATACCCTTTTATTGTGTATCTCCTTTATCAAACTTAGACCGTGCACAGTTACAATAACGATGAGCAAGTCTGGCGTTATCCAACTCCGTAGAACCGCCCATCCAATACTGTTCAATGTGGTCTACGGCCGCGTCGTCGATATCTGCGATATACTGACCACAAATTGCACAGGTTTGGGACTTTGCGTATAGAGCCTCCTTAACGGCACGCGAGAAACACCTCTTCTCGGGCTTAGAATCCCCGGTGATGGGGCCCAACACTTCGTTCCACTTGCTGAATTTCCTCCTCACTACAGGCGTGTCGGACGTTCCTATTCTGAGGGAGGAGATGAAGTCCTCATCTGTCGTTAGGAGGTTCAAATACGCCTCACGGAGAGTATCAAGGTTCTTCATCAGTACAGGAGTTTCAATCCTCGCCATAGCATCCATCGTGACATCATAAAGGGCAACGTTCATATTGTCTTCCCAATGTCCGTTTGGATTATTGTCATCGCCAATCGTTAAACGTTTGAAAGCCTTATCGCCTAACAAGGTTCTTGTGTTATGGGACGCTCTTTTGAAAGCCTCTCTCAATTTCTTCTCATCAATCGGTTGAATATCCCGATTCCTCCGCATCGTATCATTAAGGAACTTTTTAATCGGAGAAATGTAGTTGATATATGATGCAGAGTAGAACGAGACAAAACGAAGAACGAGTTCAACGTCTTTCATCCTCTTGTGGGGAGCCTTGAGCCCGAGGATAAACATGAAATCCTCGTTTTTTGACAAGTCCTTCAGCATCTCGTTAAACTTGCCACGGAAGATGCAATTACGAAGTTCTTGGTCGTTCAAAGCGACGGAGCCGGTGTTCAAGCGAGTGAAAATCTCATACTGGAGGTCAGGGTCCGAATCCGCTGTGAAGGTAATGACGCGTACCGGATAATCTAAAATCTTCTCCTGCAAGTTTGCCTCAAGACCAGCAAAAGTCTTTCCCTTCAACTCCGTGAACACATTCAAGCCTGTAAGTTTGAACGGCTTCCCGTCCGGGAAGCAACCGTCAATGAAACTGAACATCGACGTCAGCCGTTGCTGACCATCAATAACATTCGATTCTGCCTTGTCGTTTTCGGCAAGATAAATAACTGGGATAGGAATACCCAGTAAAATGGACTCAATAAGGAGACTTGCTTTTTTGGCGTCCCAAACATAATGCCTTTGGTAAATCGGTTGAATGTTGAGTTTGCCCCGTTTGTACTTTCCGTGAAGGGCTGATATCGGCGAGTCTGCCGGTATCGTTCTAATAACCCTCTGAGATGACAGATTCATTTCAGTTTCAACCTCTTCGGTATAGAGTTGTTCTTCTTTGAAAGTATTGTCTTCCATATCGAAAATGTGTTAGTTTATCCCTTGAATACAAACTGGCGATGGTATTCCAAGTATCTGAGACGTTCATCACCGACTGGAAGATTCTGATAGAATTTCATATCCTCCAAGCCCATACGTTGAATGTTCCGTGGAGTGAGCCAGTTGGAGACCTTCATCCGCCTGTCGTCAGTGAATGTAATGAGTCCCCGGTCGAACAATTTATCGTATAGAGGTGAGAGCATATACCCGTTGTGTGAGTCGATTTTCTCCTTATCGTCAGACACCGCCCACGGCTTAATGTGGCTTGCAATCAGGAGACGCTCGTCGTTAATCATCGTTATCGGGCAGTACGGGCACTCCTCAAGGAGATGCTCCCGGTAGCGTCCCTGTCCTATCCTTGCTCTTCCAATCTCCTCATCTCGCTTGGACATTGCCTGTTTGACAGTTTCGCCTGCTTTAAGCCCGACCTTCTGTTCCCGAACCCTACCGTATTTGAAGACAAGTGCGTTCTCCGCATCAAGAGCGTCGTAGTCCACGAACAGTTTCCAATAGAAGAGGGGCACCTTGCCACCGTCCGAAACCTTCAGCACGGAGATGTAACTGACCAAGGGAAGGGAGAGTTCCCGGATGAGTTGATAGCCGAGGTCTTCCGAGTTCACGTAGCCACGAGGTCCCTCTATTTGGACCTGGTCCTTGACACTGAAAAAAACGATGCTCTCAAGTAGGTCTATCGCCTGCATCCTCTCAACCCACAATTCACCGAGTACGTCCTTCCCCTTGTATTCCTGTGACGGATTGACATACTCTGGCTTGATAGCGTTCATATACTGTTTCAAGTCCTCTTTCAACAAGAAACACTCCGCATTAAACCCCTCTTCTCCAAAGAAAGACCGCATCTCCTCCTTGGAGGCTATGTAGAGTTTGGCTTCTCCGTGACCACCTCCCAGTTTGTTTTTTTGTACCACAAGACAGTCAGGAACGGTGATGTTCCCATTGAAATTGTCTATGACCCGAAAGTCCTTTCCCAGTATCTTCATACGCCGTACTTGGTAATATCCATCTGCTTGAGGAGTGCGATAAGACAATCCACGACGATACTGTTGCCTGCCTGCTGGTAAGCACTCGTATCTGCCACTACGATTTTGTATGTGTCCTTGAAGCCCATCAACCGCACACATTCCCTCGGAGTCAATTTTCGGATACGCCCTTTATGGGTCACGTAGTTGTCCACCCCAGCCCTGTGCATCTTGTGCATAGACTGCAAGATGGGCCTTGCTACGTCTAAGTCAGTCTGTATTGTGGTGCGGAAGTTTTTCGTGCCCGGAGTCAACACGTATTTCGCAACCTTCTCGGACAGGTAGTATTTTTCCTCCACGTCCCTTACGTCAAATACGAACTCATCAAATTCCTCGCCCTCGCCAACGGGATGGAATACGAAATCTCCGTGCCAGTTGAACTCTTGGTTACGCTTTTGGCATAGAGCGATGTCTCCGTTGACCTGTGTGTAGAACTTTTCACGGTTCTTCCTGCTCGTGACAAACTTGACGCCCTTTTCTCGAAGGAAATACTTGGAGTCAATATAGTCCTCCAAGAAATCGTACATAACATACTCCAGCGGAATCGGTGCCGGGAACAGGAAATCGGTCTGCTCCCTAAATCCAACGCAGAACACCCTCTCTCGATGTTGAGGAATACCATAGTCCTTCGCATTGAGGACGCGGTAATGGATGTCATATCCCAACTCCTTAAAGATGTCGCTCATCACGCTCCACGTCCTGCCCTTGTCGTGGTTATAGAGACCCTTGACATTCTCGAAAATGAACACCTTCGGCTGAGATTCCCTTATGAGCCGGGCAAACTCGTAGAAAAGTGTACCTCGAGCGTCCTCGAACCCCAAACGCCTGCCGACCATAGAAAACGCCTGACACGGTGCTCCTCCTACAAGAAGGTCAACCTGTCCGTTATATGGCGTCGCGTCAAACTCTCGTATGTCCGTGAACCATCGTTCCTCGGTAATGTTGTAGTTCGCAAAGTAACTTAGTTTGCATTTCTCGTCAATGTCTCCGGCAAAAACAATCTCGTGGCGAAGACCTAACCGTTGGAATGCGTGTTCAATCGCTCCGATTCCACTGAATGCCGTAGCAAGACGCACAGTCCGCTCAGGGTGGGAGAACTCCAGTTCCTTCCATGATGTCCCTTCGGAAAGCGGTGTTTCCTTAAGTTTGCTGGCATCAACCTTCTCCGCTTTAGCCCTGACAATCCGTTTGACGGCTTCAATTTTCTCGCTATTCTCGTGTATGTCTTTATGAACTGTAGGCATATTGAATTTTGTAACATACAAAGATAGCATTTTTAATCTGCTTCCGTCGTTACACGTTTCAAAAAAAAAAACAGTAGCGAAATGACAAGTCCACGCTTTTCACTATTTTTGTATTCACTCTTCAGAACCGATTATGACCGACCGTCTTACTCCCATACAAAGGCATCACAACATGTCAAGCATACACGCAACTTCCACCAAGCCAGAGTTGAAGTTGAGGAGCGAGTTGTGGAGGAGAGGGTATCGGTACAGGATTAACGACAAGCGATTTGCCGGAAGCCCCGACATTGTCCTGCCAAAGTATCGGACCGCCATTTTCGTCCACGGCTGTTTTTGGCACGGACATAAGGGGTGTCCAAGATATGTTGTTCCCAAGACTAACACTGAGTTTTGGATCAACAAAATTGCACGGAATCAGAAAAGGGATGAAGATGTCTGGCGACAATTGGAGGCAAAGGGCTGGTCCGTGGTAATCGTTTGGGAATGTGAGTTGGGCAGGAACGTGCTTGAAAGTACAATCGACAGAGTCGAGAAGGAAATCCTTGCGAATAGAGAGGCATACCGGCGAACCATTGAGGAAAGAAGGAGGATTCAGCGTCAACACTCCATTGAATGTCAGGAACAGAAGAGTCGGCATCACTTATTGATATCCGAGATTAAAAGAAAATGATAGTCCGTCATTAGGAATCTCGAAATAAGGTGATTATTTTTGTATACATAAAAATAATTTTGCTCCAAAAACAACCCAACCAATCGTTAGCATTTATTATTATGAAGAAACTTGCCTTCTTTTGCTCTGTCCTGTTTTTATGCCTTGTTTGCGAAAGGGCTTATGCACAACTGAATATCACGGCCGCCGTCGAGAATGCTCCCGAACGCCTCCTCGTTGGACAAGTATCGTATTCCTATCTCTACAAAACCGGTAGTGGAAATTACGAGTATTGGGCAAAAACAGATAATCAGTTCGACAAGAATTATACTACACTATATTTGGGAAACACTCCAGAGTCAGCCATTCAGACGCTAAATGACCTTAAATCCCTAATGGAAAACGAGGTCGCGGCCGTCAATGTTCAGCAAGAGGACGGTGACGTAATCCTCACCTTCAAAAAGCAACTTGGGGTCCGGATGCTGTGGATTAAGCAAAAGGGGCAAGCCGGAAGGTCGTGGATTAGTCTTCCAATCGTTGAGAAGATTTGCAAGTATTTCGAAGAGCAACTACAGGCTGAACAGATTCTTGAAGAATCAACAGAATAGGTTTCTTCTATCCTATTTGCGGAACATCTAACAAACTGAAAATGAGCACATCTGGCGGTTTTTCCTTTGTGCTCATTTTTCTTTTGTGTATTTCAAGATGTTGATGAACCATCCTTGCCATCGGGGAACATCTCTTGAATCAATTCGCGTTCCTCATCATTGTATGCGAGAGCCCAGCGATAATCGCCCGCCGTACGCCTAATCCCACGACACACGGCACGGATGTCCTGTGCCTTGACCCCTGTTTGCCTGCTGGCTTCTGCGATGCTTTCGAACGTCTGTCCAGACACCCCGCCGTCTGGCATTGGTCTCAAAATGCAAACGGGCACTTTCCGCCCCATCCTCGACCTTCTTTCACGGTCCCTTTTGTCTGCGAGGGTTCGGACCTGTTTCGATATGTGGGTTCCGTAGAGGTTGTTCTGGAGGGAGTCTACCCAACATAGGTTGGAGGCATCATTGTGCGTTTTCACCTCATCCAGATGAGACACTTGATTGAATCGTGTTGGGTCTGGGTTTTCTAAAAAGGTTAGTGCAACGAGGCGATGAACTCGCACCGTCTTTTTTGTCCCCTCGAAGCACAAACAAATAGCAAGATATCCGCTTTTTAGTTTTGCTGGGCGAAGGGGCGTCTCGGTTCCGATTCGTCGGACATCCCCCCGAGTCGACACCTCGTAATACCGACCATAATTCTGATAGTTTACGGGACGCCATTCTACATTATCGCACTCCATACTGCTACCTCCCATCCTTTCTGTCTGCGTCCGCCGGGAAATTGCGGTCGTCTGACCAGTATCTTTTCATTCCTTGGCTAATGGCTTGCTTTTCAGCATCAGTCTTGCTTCTACCCTTCAATGCTCCGCTGATTTTTTGACGGACCACGGGCGATAGATACCGAGATTTACGTTTGAATTCGTTGTTCATTTTCTTCATACCTTTTCCAATAAATACTTGGATAGTTGGAAAAGTATGAGAAAAACGCACGGTATTTTGGGGTGGTTTAGAAGGTCTCCTTTCAGAATTCCCGTTTCTGGGGCGACAATTCACATGCAGGACCGCCCTATGGGGTTTTGAAGCCTCCCCCCAGGTAGGTGTGATTGGGCTACTAACGGAATCGATACCCCCCTCAGGGAGGGAGGACGGAAGGAAGGTCGCGTCTAACGGCATCCTCGGTTTCGCCAAAGTCTCGTTACATTGGAGGCATGAGACTTCGCATCTAATACCCTGATTTGTGGCAGGTGCAACGACCTTGACATTCCACCTCCCGCTCACGTTGTTGGAGTCCAAACAACACGCCAAGGACTATCCCTTATGGTTGGTGGTCCTATGCTCTCTCCATCCCCGTAGACGTGCTGATTCTGTAAGCCATTGGACAGTGCCGTTCATCACGGTCGGTTCCTCCCTTGCGGGGGTTGGACTCCCTGTTGCTTTTCCGCCCGCTGAAGAAACAAGGTCTTATGACCACGGACTTCAAGGAAAACAAATGGTGCTCGTCCGTTCCAATGGAACGGTAAGTGGGGGTCCATTGGCGGTTCTCGCCAATGGAGAACCACGAAAAAGTCAGGACTGGTCTCCTTTAATAGTCGATATTATATGCTATTTAATAGTCTTTTTATAATGATAATAATATGTGCAGAATTCTGCCTAATAAATGGACAGGATTCCTCCCAATAGATGTACAGGATTCTGCTGGAAATGCGAGGATTTCTGCTCTGGATGGGCAGGATTTCGCTCGGAGTTGAAGAAGGTATTGGCTTGTTCAACCGTATGTTCACTACCAAACATATTTTCACAAATACTACAAAAACCCCCTTTTTTCATTACCGAATTTATTATGACGCTCCGTGTAATTAACAAATTTATTTTCAATCGTTTACAAAAGTGAAAAAAGTTGCAAAAAATTTGGAGATGTGAAAAAACATGTCTACATTTGCACCAGAACGGTGGGTCACCCCTCCCTTACTTGCCATCGTTCGAGTGAGACCCTTCTGGTCTCTGTGATGAAATATGTTTAACTCCCACATTTAGGCAGTCCCATCTCTTGAAAGGGATGGGGGGATTGTACAAGTACGCTCTATAACCGATAGCACGTGCTCGTAAAAACAGCGGTAGCAAAAAGGCAACCGACCGCACCCAACAGGCAAGCCATAACTTTATTATAATAAGTGTATGAAGAAAACCAAAAACAGCGGGTCCAGCACCCAAACCAACAACAGCCAGAACAACGGTTTCGAAACCGAGAATGACCGCGACCTTGTGCTTCATGCCCTCATGTGTTCTCTCGGGGACCGAAAAGTGAGCAATATAGACGTCTACATGGAGGAAGAATATGGGAACACGAGCATCTGTGCCGTGGTCGACAATGTCCATTTCGTTATTGACCACGACATCTCCTATTTCCGTACTAAAGCGAGAGATATCCTCTCCACTCTTTACGACGAAAACCTCGAGAGCACGAAACGGGTTCCCCGCTTCGGTATCTGGACCATCTGTTTCGAGGACGAAGCCATCGTCTTTTCTTTTAATGGAATAAATAAACAACTCAACGTGGCGAACAAGACCATTGATGAGCAGGTCGAACTGCTCGCCGAGAGTTTGATTGAAGACTATTTCATCTTCTTTGATATAGCCGTCGACCGGGCTTTTCCTTCTATGAACCGCCGTGGACAATACAAGACAATCTTCGTTCAATTTGAAGACATCAATTCCATCGGCGTCAGACTCAACGATGACTATCCGGTCATTGTAAGCCTTCTCTCCCTTTTCGGGATTTGTTGTTACTAAACGGCTTCAGAGTATCATGGGCGGGAGGACTTGACCGTCTCACCGCTCACCAAGCACCTCAAAAATGAATAGGAACAAAAAAATACCCTTTTACCAAATACCAACTCCAATTCTTGAGTGTGGGGTTCTGTCATTCGGAGCCATCGTGACCCTGGCCGTCTTGATAAGATGCGAATCTTATCGAATCTGTAAACACCAGACGAGAGATAGATTCTTTTGGGAATCCAGAGCACACATTGCATCCGTCCTCCACAAAAGCCGTCGGTCCGTTTCCGACTATATTAGGGAGTTGGTCAACGCTCGAATTATCGAAAGGAAGAGCATCCCCAGTTTTGACAGTTATGGACCGTCTAAGCACGACTGGTTCCACATAAACTGGGAGAGAGTCAATAACCTTGGGAGCGACGAAACGCACACAAGCGACATCATCAATGAGGTAGTTTCATGTCCCCAAACAAGAGACAATTCCGCTATTGATTGGTCCTCGCTTCCAGAGGATGAACAACCATTCTAAACCATATAATCTATGAAACAATTGAAAGAACTTCAAAGTCGAGTCATGGCACCCAAGAACCTTAAGAACGGGTTGACTGGTTCTGACTATAGTGATGTCGAGGAAATGTTTCTTAATGTCAAATCTATCGTCTCCGAACTCGGATGTATGGTCGTCTTCGCGGACGAAGTCGTCAATATCGGCAAGTACAACTATGTTAAGGCAACCGTGACTATTACCAACGATGACGGTGAGTCCGTCAGCACTCATGCTTTCGCGAAAGAGGATGAAGACCGTGCAGGGATGAGCAATCCACAAATGTCGTATTCAGCCTCTGTGTGTGCACGACAATGTGCCTTGTGCGGGCTTTTGAGCGTCGACATAGGCGGATTCTCCGACGGTTTGGACAACCGCCCTAAAGAAGGGAAGAACGGGAAAGGAACTCCAGCCCCTCAGATTATGGGAACCCGCAAGATTGTGAGCAAATTGGAGTATGTTGATGACGAAGAGGAGGAATCCAACCCCCATATTCAAGAACTCAAGGAGTTCTGCCGTATCAAGGTGGAATCGGGGCTATCAACCGAGGCAAAGGCTCTCCGTTTCTATAATTACTATAAAGATAAGGTCGTGTACGGACGCATCGACCTAAACTATAAGTGGGGACAGTGGCGTGACAATTACAAACCAAAAAACAAATGATATGAAACTGAAGTTGTTTTACCATCCCGAAGACCAGTTTGGTGAACATGACTACTACTATTCAAACTGGGAGCGTCTGGCTTAGGACAACTATTACATCCCGACCGTGACGCTGATGGTCCTCGAGGTCGACGACTACGACTTTCCGCTGAACTACAAGCCACTCGCCGTATCGGACAGGTTCTGGAAGAAGGAGGCTCCCGAGAAGGTCAAGGAAGACCTGCTGGAGCAGGCTCATAGGTTACAATTCGTAAGCACCGATTTTGGGCGGAATTAAGGCGTTCGCTTCCAATGTTATTTAGAAATCGTGAGTTTAATGTCGCTTTTTGGTCCGAATGTGCAGTTTTTTTTGGCGGTCCCACATTTCCTGTGTATTGTTCTTTTTGGAAACGGGAGTCTAATCCTAACCTTACAGATTGTAACCCGTTCCGAATCCCCCAAAAGCATCAGTCACAGGCGACCCAAGTGGTCGCGTTGAGGCGTTGTCGGAGGTGGACGGCACAACCATTAAAACCGATACAATGAAGAAGAGCAACATCATCAAAATCTGGAACGGATTCCAGAACAAGCAGGAACTTGACACCGCCGTCGATGCAGTTAGGCACGCCTTCAAGACCGACAAGGTGCAGGTGACCTTAATCAACGCAGAACGTGAACGCTGGTTTTGTCCGCTACGTGGTCAATGAGAACGACGCATACGCCCGTGAAGTGCTCCTCCCGTACCTGTTCCACCTTCGGAACCATATTGAGGACGTGATGGACCTAATGGGGTCACTCAAGACTGAAAAAATAAGTTAATCCAATAAAACTTTGTCATTATGAAAACATCTTTTGAACTTGAAAACAACTGGATGGTCGAGTGGGACGATGAAATCTGGCAGTTCTCCAAGAACTACACGAACTACCTCGCCATCGTGACTCCCAACACAGACGCGAACGCGAAAAGCCCGCTGAAGTACGACTGGCTTCCCCTGTCCAAGGAGAGCGACCTCGCTTTCGGACTCGCACGTGTCAAGGTTGGGGACATCCTCGCAGGCGGTCACAAGCACGCTTTCAACAAGAACCATCGCAAGCAGGTCTTTATGAGAGTGGTAGCCAAGACCGACGATTTAATCACCGTCCTCATCGAGGACACCTACCGTCAAGCGAATAACGCATAATTAGGAGGACCAGACGATGAAAGAGTTTATCCTTGGTGCTCTTAGTTCGGAGTATCCGCCTGCATATAACGAGATTCAGGAGTCCCTCAACAGGGAGACCGCGAGGTTCCCCAAGAGACTCCGTGTGGAGGATGTTGTCCCATACCTCGGATTAGCCGACAGCGACGTCAGGTTCGACTGGTTCCAAGAACTGGTCGAGGAGAAGAGGTTCGCATCTAACAAAGCCTTCAAGGAAGCCTTTACCTATGCATACACGTCAGGCATCGTGAGCGACTGGAGGTTCTTCTTCAATCGGTGTTACTACAATTGGGCTCTTTTTGGGAGCCCCTGTCTCGATACGCTTGGGCGTAAGGAGTTCAAGAACCTCCCCGATGACAAGAAGATAACCGTCTACCGTGGGACCTGCATCGACGAACTCGAATCGGAGAACGGTTGGTGGGGACCTTCTTGGTCCACCGACCGTGGTGTCGCCGAGTTCTTCGCTTTCCGTCACGGAGGAAAGGACCGCGTGGTCGTCAAGACCGAGGTCTCAAAGCGTGACATAAGGGGTTTTTTCGGCGACCGCAACGAACACGAGGTCCTCTATGTGGTGTTCGACAAGCCCGAGGTGGTCACGGACGTTCCGACCGACGAGTTCGACCGCTATTTCCTTGAGATTCACGCGGACCAAGCGGACTATGTCAAGAGCATCAGAGCCGACTACAACATAGAGGCTTAACAAATATGGACGAGGGAGCCTGAGCCGTTCCTTCGTCCGCAAAGGACACCGCAGTGATGCGTTGTTTACATTCTTTATTGTGTGTAATCAAAAGGGGTCCGTCGTGAGACGCACCCCTTTTCACTTTTACTTTCCACCGAACGCCTTGCTTACCTCGTCGATGATGACGTCCTCTCGCAAACAGGCGTAATGCCTCAAGGTGATTTTCAAATCAGTGTGTCCCAGGGCTTTCGCGGTGGTCTCCGCCCTGACGCCCTTGGACACGAGCCGTGTCGCGTATGTTCTGCGGAAAACGTGCGTGGTCAGGTTCTTGTCTGCCGAGATTCCTGAGAGGTCGGCAATCGCCTTCACGTAGGCGTTGTACTTCTCGTTAGTGAGCACGGGGAGGTGACCTTGGTACATGAAGAATATCTTCTCTCCGCCGTCGATAATCGGTGCGACGAACCTAACGCCAGTCTTGTGACGTTCCTTGCTGATGTAGTATTTCCCATCCTCGGTGCAGTGCATATCCTCGGGCTTCAAGTCCTTCAGGTCGATATAGGCGAGTCCTGAGGAGGCTTGGAACAAGGCGACGTCGCGGACACGCTCCAGCGACTCGTTGTACAGTTTCGCCGTCCGCAGTTTCTCCAGTTCGCCGTCCGTGAGGTAGACGATGTCAGGTGCGGGGCGGGAAATCTTGGTGTTCCTAAACGGGTCAGCCTTTAGGATTCCTTCTTGTAGACCGTAGCGGAGGAGGGTCTTCAACTTGGTGAGCATAACCCCCTTGGTGGAGGGCTTGTAGCCTCTTAGGAGCCCCTCGTAGGCGTGTATGTCGGAGGGGCTCAAGGTCACCGCTTCCCTCATCGGGTCCAAGACCGACTCGAACATACGGGCGACCTGTTCGTATTTCTGGTAGGAGCCGTAGGACTTTGCCGTTTCCTTGACCTTCGAGAGCGACTCCTCGAGGAGCCGTTTCACGGTATGGGATTTCCGCCCTCCGAACCTCAGGTACTCGCGAATCGTGTCGGCGGTCACGGGGAGCCCGTTGATGGTTATCTCAGTGATGATTTCATTGAGTCGGAGTCGCATCGCCGAGAGGTAGCATTTCAGGTCATCGTTCGGGTGCTCGAAGTCACGGGGTCGCTCCTTACGCGGAAGGTTCATGAAGACCCTCCTGCCACTGATATTGATTCCGAGTTCGATAGGGGCAAGACCGTCACGGTTAGCCTTGGAGGTCCTGCAGTAGAAGGCGTAGGATTGTGTCGTTTTCATCTCTCTCTTTGTGTTTCGTGTGTGATGGGCTACAATCGTTCTCGAGTGGGCTACAAGCAGAGAACGGAGGGCTACAAGTTGTGAACGCGTAGAGCCTGATGCGTCACGACGAAGCCCGTCCGTGGCCTCACGGCGGGCGAGGATGAAAAACGGCATCGGAGTGCCTTCTGAAAGGGTTTTCCCTTTCGGTACTGTCGGATACGACAAAAAAAAGCAACCTTTTACGGTTGCTTTCCTGTGGTGCTGGGAAGAATCGAACTGCCGACACATGGATTTTCAGTCCATTGCTCTACCATCTGAGCTACAGCACCATCGTTTGGGATTGCAAAGTTAGGTAAAAAATCCGACTTTGCAAACTTTTTATAAACTTTATTTCGATCCCAGGAACAGGAAAACCATACTCGCGATCATCAGGGCGAGGTCCAGGGTCTTGGCCTTGAGATTCTTCTCGCGGAGGAGGAAGGCGCCGATGGCGAAGCTTACGAGGACGCT
>JAEEGL011798464.1_pt1 | contig 22181 bp, 23 predicted proteins | sample 9134231 | NCBI WGS metagenome assembly JAEEGL01 (sample SAMN16246548, study PRJNA631951) | gut metagenome | biome: gut microbiome; feature: rumen; material: fiber-attached | host: Bos | place: Iran: Karaj | collected 2018-10 | reverse complement strand
GGCAAACGCAGTCAAAGCCGAAGGTGTCGGCAGAGGCTGCGTTGATCATGGCGGTTCTGGCAGGCTGGCGATTGTAGCTGTGATTCTGGGTGTAACGTTTCTTGTTGGCAGCTGTCATCGGTGCACCGAAGCAGCCCATCTAAGACCGTAGCCGTCGAGCGTGCTATAGCGATGTATGTTGACGATTACGAGGCCAAGCAGCGAAAGCTCAGTGAAGAAAAGTAAAATGATATTCACGGCCAAAAGGCCAAAAGTGTCCACCAATTACCATGTCTGTCAAAAAATAAAATTCCCTGCTACTCCACCTCTGGCAGGCGAAATAGCAGGGGTTGTTTATTTTGTGGGATTACAGCAAATCCACCTCAGATTTTAGGTTCCCCTGAGCTTTCCGAAGCCGGGATCGTGGCGCACACTGTGCGCCGCTACCGCCGGGATGAAAACGTGACGCACCGATGTGCGCCGCTACAGAGACGGCTCAAATGTGATCGCTCTGAGTTCAGCCATTTTTGTCTCCTGCAATTATATGGTCCAGCTGCCGGGCGCGCTCCGTCTGTTCGGCGCGGACGCATAGGTCGGGGTAATCCGTGAACTGATCGATTATGCTTCAGATCATTTTGTAGAGCTCGTAGCAGTTGTGTCCCTTCGGAACGTCCTTGAGCTCGCCCCGGATCAAATAGCCGTTCTTTCGGAAGAAACCGACGTTCCAATCCCCCGCGCTCGTGATGACCATGGAAGCGCCGTTTTCCTTTGCGAATTTCTCCGCTTCCTTCAAAAGATACGTGCCAAGGCCCTGACGTCTCAATGGCTCTTCCACAAAGAGCGCATCAACAGAACCGATCTCCCCTTTGTCCGCGTCCGCGATCACGCCTGCCGCAAACCTGCCGTCCTTGTCCACAAGCTTCTTATCAAAATCAACGGTTTCGCATTCCTGCACGTAGGCTTCGCTGTAAGCGTCCAGGCCGTTCAGGATACGCTCCGCGTCGTCCTCGCTGCCGAAGGACAGCTTGAAGCGGGTGCCGCTGTTGTCGGTGGGCACATAGTCCGGCGTGTCCCTGTCCAGGTATTTGACCAGGGAATAACTGATGTAGCCGTTCGGGTTTTTCAGCGTCGTAAATACCGTGTAGCCGTGTTTTTCATAGAAGGGTCTTGCCATGAAGCTCGCGGTGCCCAGCGTCACGACCCGGCAGCCCTTCTCCCTGGCGATCCGCTCCACTTCGCGAAGGATCATGGAGCCGATCCCGTGATGGCGATAGCGTTCATCCACCCAAAGATCGTTCAGAAACATCCTCGACCAGTGGTATTCGTAAGCTGTCGCAATACAGCCGCCGATCATCTCGCCGGTTTCGTTCTCGATTTTGAGAACGAATTTTTCTTCCTCCGCCTCCACTTCGCGCGGCACGATCCCGTTGATCTTTTTGCCGATGTATCCGACTTCTTCCTCTTTCAGCGCTTCGATTTTGTATCCCATTTCTTTCCCCCCGTAAATTTCGGCCTGTCAGGTTCTTCTGCACGGCTTTTGCCCATTATACCACAATTACCGGGATCATGCAACAACAGGGTTCCCCTGCAGGCTTATTTCCCGGTCGGGAAATCGCGGCGGCGGGCTTGCAAACATTTTCGCGCTGCGGTATAATAACATAGAGTGAAAACAGAACACGTAAAACCGGAAGGAGGATAGCACTATCCGGACAACACCAGCTTCCACGTGCTGGACTTCGGCTTCGATTCCTATGCAGCCGAGTGCGCCGCGAACCCCAAGGATAAAAACAAGGCCACGCTGGTGGCCTGGATGGGTCTGCCCGACGCGTCCTACCCCACCGACGAGGAGGACTGGTCCGGCTGCCTGACCCTGCCCCGGGAGCTGCGGGTGCGAAACCGCCGCCTGATCCAGCAGCCGCTGGACGAGCTGCGCGCGCTGCGCGGGAAAAAGCTGGATCCGGAGGCCACCGACCTGCTCCCCCGCGTCTGCGAACTGGAGCTGATCAGCCGCGGCGGGGATCTGAAGCTGCGGCTGTTTGCCCGCTCCGACGGCAGCGGCGGTCTGCTGATCGCCTACGACGACAGGGAAAAGACCGTCACCGTGGACCGCTCCGGCCTGGCCAGGCGCTTCAACACGGAGCAGGGCGAGCAGCGCAGCCGCCCGCTGCCCAAGGGGCTCTTCCACCTGCGCGTCTTCATCGACCGCAGCTCCGTGGAGATCTTTGTCAACGACGGCGACGCGGTCTTCTCCTCCCGGATCTTCCCCGTGCAGGGCGAGGACCGCCTGCGGACGGAGGGCGACGCCTCGGTGCATCTGTGGGAGCTGAAACGCGCCGTGACAGACGACTTCAAGGTGTGATCAAGAGATAAAAGGCGTGCTGCAAAAGGAACCGTTTTGCAGCACGCTGTTTTTATTCTTCCCGGCGGAGCAGCTTCCAGGCCGCCCAGCCGGTGACGGCCTGGCAAAGGCCGAAGACAAAGTAGGCCGTGGACATGAAGTTCAGCTCGAACATGTAGAACTGGATGCAGATCCAGAGCATCAGGGTCACGCCGAAGATCCCGCCCAGGATCACTCCGGACTTCTTTTTCCGCAGCAGCAGCGCCGCCGCGGTCAGGTTGGTGGCCCCGTTGACGATGAGCAGGGCGAAGCCGGAAAAGAGGAAGTCCCGGAACAGCACGTCCGCCAACGGCAGCTTTCGGAAATACGGGAGCATGGCGTCCATGCCCAGGGCCTTGCCGCTGGGGTCCAGGATCATGGCCGCGCCGCCCGCCACCGCGCCCAGGCCGATGAAGAGCGTCCAGAAGATCAGCCACTTCCTGGCCGTGTCATAGCAGAGTTTCTTGTTGCCGGTCTCCTTCCCCATGGATCCCGCCTCCTGTCCGCTGTTTTTTCGATTATATCACAGCTCCGCGGGTTTGTCCACAGAATCCTCGTCCGGGCGCCGTCTCCGGCGCGGCAATTCTCTGTTGCACTTTTCGGCGGTATCCTGTATAATACGATACAGACGACACAGGAGGAATGGACAAGCATGAGTTACAGACCTGTCTATCACGCTTCCGTACCTTCGGGCTGGTCCAACGACCCGAACGGAACGATCTTCTTCAACGGAAAAGCGCACCTGTTTTTCCAGCATTATCCGCACAAGCCGGAGTGGGGCACCATGCACTGGGGCCATTTCGTGACGGAGGACTTCGTCCGCTGGACGGTCCTCCCCGTTGCGCTGGTCCCGGACCGGGACTACGAGGCCCTGTGCGGCTGCTGCTCCGGGTCCGCCATCGAAAAGGACGGAAAGCTGTATCTGCTCTACACGGCAGCCCAGCCGGAGCTGCAGCGGCAGTGCCTGGCCGTCTCCGAAGACGGAGGCATCACCTTCCACAAGGAGGAGACGAACCCGATCCTCACGGCGGACATGCTCGACGACGAGGTGTCGGAGCTGGATTTCCGGGATCCCCGCCTCTTTGAGAAGAACGGAACGTATTATTTCATCGCCGGCGCGCGGGTCCTGAGCGCCCGGGAGATCGAGGAGGTCCGCGCAGGGCGCGGAAAACAAAGCGGCGCGGCGCGGGCGGGCTTCGGATCCATCGGTCCCTCGGCGCGGCGAGCGGACATGCCGCTGCGCTCTCCCTCCGCGGGAGACGTCTCCGGCGGCGACGTGCAGCGGGCCGGATACGGCAATCTGATCCTCTGCCGGAGCCGCGACCTGTACCGCTGGGAATACGTGGGCCATCTGCTCCGGCCGCAGCCGGAGTTCGACGGTGCCTTCTATACCCTCAACGGTGTCTACGAGTGCCCGGATTATCTGGAGCTGGACGGAGCGGAGCTTCTGCTGTCCAGCCCGCAGAACCTGCCTCAGATGGGAAACCTGTACCAGAACGTCCACTCCGCCCTCTATATGCTGGGCAGGCTGGACCTTGAGACCGGCCGCTTTGCCGCGCAGACCATCGGCGAGGTGGACAGCGGCTTCGACTTCTACGCCGCCCAGACCCTCCGCATGCCCGACGGGCGGGCGGTGCTGATCGCCTGGAAGGAGATGTGGGACCGCAATTACCCCACCCAGAAGGAAAACTGGGCGGGGACCTACTCCTTCCCGCGGGAGCTCCGCGTGGAAAACGGCCGGCTGATCCAAAAGCCGGTGCGGGAGCTGGACGCCTTCTGCAAAAGCCGGGTCTTCTGCCCTGCCCTCCGCGTCAGCGGCGGCGCGGTCTGCCCGGAGGGCTTCCGCGGCAGCGTGATCCGGCTGCGCTTCACGCTGAAGCCGGGGACCGCCCGGCGCGCAGGCGTCCGGGTCTTCGCCGGGAAAACGCACGAGACCGTTGTGTGCTATGACCGGGAGGCGGGGACCGTGGAGATCGACCGCAGCCGTTCCGGCCTGCCCTTCCGCGGCAGAGAGGAGAACGTGGACGTGCGCCGGTGCGGCGTGGGCAGCCTTTCGTCCATCGATCTGGAGCTGCTGCTGGACGTCAGCTCCCTGGAGGTCTTCATCGACGGCGGGAAGCACGTGATGACCGCCAACGTCTATCCCGATCCGGAGGACTCAGGCGTGCGCTTCTTCGCCGAGGGAGGCACGGCGGAATTCCTGGAGATCGAACAATACGACGTGATCGTACAGGACGCGGACTGACGCCGGCAGAGCCGGCGCCGGACCCGTCAAATCATACCGGATCGGAGGACCGTACAATGCGCGACTATCTGGAAAGAGCGAAACAGCTGCGCGCCATCGTGACGCCCCATTACAACTGCGGGCAGTCCGTGGTGCTCCCCTTTGCGGAGGACGCCGGCCTCACCGAGGCGCAGGCCATGGGGATCTGCGCCAACTTCGGCAGAGGGCTGAAGCGGGAGGCCGCCTGCGGCGCGATCACCGGGGGGCTGGTGGTGCTGGGCCTGTTCGGGATCGACGATCCCGCGGAATACTACGACGCGCTCCGCGCGAGCCACGAGGGCGTGCTGGAGTGCGGAGAGCTGCTGCGCAGGAACGAAGCGCTGGGCAGAGAGCGAAAGCCCCACTGCGACGCGCTGGTGTATGAGTGCGTGACGCTGGTGGAGCGGCTGCTGCGGGAACACGGAAAGCTGTAAGGAACAATCATTTGACAGAGCCCGATCCGCCGCCGCTTTGAGCCGGCGCGGAGCCGGGGACACAGAAAGGGGATCATCATGCTGCAAACCGGAATCAAGGGCAGGATCGAACTGACCGTTACAAAGGACAAGTGCGCCGGCGCCGTGGGCAGCGGCGAGCTGGACGTCTTCGCCACCCCGGCCATGATCGCACTGATCGAGCAGACCGCCTGGAAGAGCGTCGCGCCGTATCTGGAGCCGGGAGAGGGGACCGTGGGCACGGCCCTGGACGTGCGCCATCTGGCCGCGACGCCGGTAGGCCTGAAGGTGGTGTGCCAGACCGAGCTGACGCTGGTGGACCGCAGACGCCTGGTGTTCACAGCCAAGGTGTCCGATCCCTTCGGCATCGTCGGCGAGGGGACCCACGAGCGCTTTGTCATCCAGTTCGATAAATTCCTGAAAAAGGTCGACGAAAAGCGCCCCGCGCCCGCCGGGGACGGCCAGGGCTGAGGCCGACAAACGCGGAAGAGGCTGTCTCAAAATGCACGAACCTGTCATTCCGAACCAGTGACCGAGTCACCAGTGTGGGAATCCGTATTCCCCACATGGAGAAAACGGATTGCCGCGACCGGTTTGCGAACCGGTCTCGCAATGGCAGAGCATTTTGAGACAGCCTCTCTACGCCCCGTGGGTTGCAGGGGCGGAAAAGCTGTGGTAGGATGGAGGCAAAGGAGGCGATCGCGATGGACAATTATGTGACCGGAGCCGTGATCCGCAGGCTGCGGGAGAGCAAAAAGCTGACCCAGGAGGAGCTGGCCGAGCGGATCTTCGTCAGCGGCAAGGCCGTGAGCAAATGGGAGACCGGCCAGGGCTTCCCCGATATCAGTCTGCTGGAGCCCCTGGCCAAGGCTTTGGACATCTCGGTGATCGAGCTGCTCTCCGGAGACGACATCCGGAACAAAAACCGGTCCTTCCGCATGAACAAAGCCCTGTTTTACGTCTGCCCGGTCTGCGGCAACGTGATCCAGGCCGCGGGCGAGGCCGTGATCAGCTGCTGCGGGATCACCCTTTCCCCCGCCGCGGCGGAGCCGGCGGACGAAGCCCACGCCATCCGCGCGGAGATCTCGGAGGACGAGTACTATGTTTCCCTCGCCCACCCGATGACGCGGGAGCACCACATCTCCTTCCTGGCCGCGGTCTCCGACCGCAGCGTCCGGCTTGTCAAGCTGTACCCGGAGGAGAACGCCGAGGCCCGCTTCCGGATCGACCGGGTCCGGAAGCTCTATGCCTTCTGCAACCGCCACGGCCTGTTCGAGATCGAACCGTGACAAAGCGCCGGGGCCGTCCCCGAAGCCGACTCGTAAAGAGAGCGCCTGCCCGTAAAAAACCGCCTTTGCAGGCGGTTTTTATGTCCTCACGGCCGATGGCGCGGCGTGTTCAGACGGTTTATTGGAGACGACAATCCAAGGATATCGTCCGCTGTGACGGAATACAGCTTACACAGTTGGATCAAATGCCGAATCGGCAATTCATTTGCGCCGCGCTCGTACCTTGCATACATGGTTTGAGAGGTCCCGAGTATTTTGGCCACCTGCTCCTGCGTCAGATCAGCGTCTTCCCGCAAATCCCGGATCCGTCTGACATAGTGCTCCAGGTAAATCACCCCCAACCATTGTTGGTAACTATATTACAATAGTACAAATATTTACTGTTGACTTTAGTAAATATCTTTACTATAATTAGTTGGGGGAAGTCCTTTTATCCAATAAGATTTGGCGCAAAATTTTACACTAAGGAGAAAAACACGATGAAAAAAGCAACTGCACTCCTGTTAGCGCTTGTTTTGGCGCTGACATTTACAGCCTGCGGCGGCGGCCAGTTATCGCCCACGCCGGCAACGGAAGCGACGCTCTCAAAATCGGAGAAGGCTTTCAACGCGTCCTCCGAAGCCTTCGGGATCGTCGATGAAGCTTATCAGTTGACGGAGCAGTTCGGAGAAGACATATACGAAGCGTGGCGTATCGGCATCAATGATAAAGACAAGGTTTCCATCTCTTATTTTGCCAAAGAGTTAAATCTGACCGAGGCAGACATCACCGCCGCCATCGACGATTTGGGCGGAGCAGGTACCGGCGATTATTATTTCACATATTATAAATCCCAGGACAACCTGTTTTCCGCCTGTGTGTGGATGGTTTCCAAAGCGTATGAGCTGAACGGAACTACGCAAAAAATCGAAAACGATCTCAGCCGGGCTAAATCCTTGATGAAGGATATGAGCGCGCAATACTCCGATTATGAGCACTACCCGAACCTGAAGGGGTACTATACGACGACAAACGCATTTTTTGAATTCTGCAAGGATCCCACCGGCTCCTTTAATCAGGTCGTCGACACAATCAACGGCTACAGAAACGACGCGAGAAAGTATCGCAACGAGCTTGCGTATATTTTTGACGACGATTAACCGCCCGGTCGGCAAAACGCCGCCGCACGGTCCCCCTGTCCCCCCTTTTCCGCTTCCCGCCGCCTTCTGCCCTGCGGAGGCCTGATTTCCCGCGCGTGCGCGGCACAGTCCCATAATCGGCTGTGCCGCGCACGCGGTTTTTCTCCATGAACTGAGGCGCTCGGTTGTCCTGCGCTTCACCGCGGCAGGACGGCCCGTGCCGCCGCGCGAATTATTCCGGTTGCTTTTTTCCTTTGATCCTGTATAATAAAAGAAAGAACGACAGGAGGCGGGACAATGAAAAAAGTACGCATCACGGTCATGCGGACGGCGCGGTATGAGGACCTGATCGCCGAATACGAGAATCCCATCCTGCACGCGTGCGGGATGCGGGTCGGGCAGAGCTGGATCGCCAACGGCTGGGAACGGCCGGAGGGCTTCTGCGGCAGCGCCTGGGACACAGTCTCCCCCTTCGTCATGGCCCTGGCCCACGGGGCGAGCGATTTCTACGACGGCTGGATGAAAAACCCCAGGTCCGCCATGATCTCCTGCAACGACGGCTTCCGTCCCGTCAGCTTCCTGCTGGAGGCCCTGGACGAGGACGCGGTGTGAGACGGCAGGACCTCCGATACAACGGACAACAGAAAGGACAAACGGCCATGAAAACATTCCGCACAGGTGTGATCGGCCTCGGCTGCCGCGGGGCGTGGTGGGTGGAGGAGCTGCTCTCCGATCTGGACTACGTCTGCCTCACCGGGCTCTGCGACGTCTACGAAGACCGGATCGAGGCCGCAAAGGAGGCCCTGGTCAAAAAGGGCCGTCCCGCTCCGGCGGTGCTGACCGGGGACTACCGGGCCCTCATCGACGCGCCGGAGGTGGACGTGGTGCTGGTCTTCTCGGCCTGGGCCAACCACGTGGACGCCGCCCTGCGGGCCATGCGGGCGGGAAAGCCCGTGGCCATCGAGGTCGGCGGGGCTTACAGCATCGAGGACTGCCGGGCCCTGGTCAGGACCCAGGAGCAGACCGGGACCCCCTTCATGCTGCTGGAGAACTGCTGCTACGGCGAATACGAGCTCATGGCGCTGAACATGGCGCGGCACGGGCTCTTCGGCGACATCGTCCACTGCGACGGCGGGTATCTGCACGACCTGCGCGACGAGGTCAGCCGCGGCAACGAGACCCGGCACTACCGCTTCCTGGAGTATCTGAACGGCAACCGGGAAAACTACCCCACCCATGAGATCGGGCCCATCGCCAAGCTCATGCGGATCAACAACGGCAACCGCTTCGTCTCCCTCGTTTCCGTCGCCTCCCGGGCCGCGGGCCTGCATGAATACGTCATGGCCCACGAGGACCTGCGGGAGAAGTACGCCGATACGGTATTCCGCCAAGGCGACATCGTGAAGACCCTGATCACCTGCGCCGACGGCTCCACCGTGGCCATCACCCTGGACACCACCCTGCCCCGCTATTACAGCCGGGGCCTGTGCGTGCGCGGCACCGGGGGCTTCTACGAGGAGGCCACCCAGTCGGTCTTCCTGGACGGGCAGGACTACGGCATGGCCGAGTGGAACTGGGCCCCCCAGTTCGGCAACCGGAAGCAGTACATCGACCGGTGGCGCCACCCGATCTGGAAGCGCTACCGGGGCGACGGGGTGAAGGAGCAGGGCCACGGCGGCATGGATTATCTGGTGATCGACGCCTTTTTCGAGGCCCTGGACAAGGGCCTGCCCATGCCCATCGACGTCTATGACGCGGCCAGCTGGATGGCGATCTCCGCCCTCAGCGCGGAATCCGTCGCCAAGGGCTCCCAACCCGTCCCCTTCCCGGATTTCACCGGCGGACGGTGGCAGATCCCCAGACCGGAGCCGGACTGGAAGTACCGGCTGGAGCCGGACGGGGCAGAGCTGCCTTAGAAAGGAGCGGACCTGGATGGCCTCAAGCAGAGAATACCTCGCCTTCGTGCTGGAGCAGCTCTCGGCTTTGCCGGACGTGTCGTCCCGGCCCATGATGGGAGAATACGTGCTGTACTGCGGAGGAAAAGCGGTGGGCGGCGTCTATGACGACCGGCTGCTGATCAAGCCCACGAAGACGGCTCTGGTCCTGATGGCAGGGTCCTCCTTCGGCGTCCGCATGGACGTGCCCTACCCCGGGGCAAAGGAGCTTCTGACCGCCGACGCGGACGACCGCGAGCTGACCTGCCGGGTCCTGCAGGCCGCAGCCGACGAGCTCCCCGCACCGAAACAGAAAAAACGCCGCGTCCCGGACGGGGCCGCAGACAGAGGACAGGAACCATGAAAACAGTCAACGTCGCCGCCGCGGTGATCCGCGACGGAGAACGCATCTTCGCGACCCAGCGGGGCTACGGCGAGCACAAGGACGGCTGGGAATTCCCCGGCGGAAAGATCGAGCCCGGCGAAACGGCCCGGCAGGCGCTCCGGCGGGAGATCCTTGAGGAGCTGGACGCCGTCATCGAGACGGGCGAGCTGCTCGTCACTGTGGAATACGACTACCCGGCCTTTCACCTGCACATGGACTGCTTTTTTGCCGCCGTGGCAGAGGGCGCGCTGACGCTGCGTGAGCACGAGGCCGCCCGGTGGCTGGCTCCGGAGGAGCTGGACAGCGTAAACTGGCTGCCGGCGGACCGGGTCGTGGTGGAGCGGCTGAAAGAATACTACGGAAAGCGCGGGTGAAAAGACGGTGGACACGCAGTTCCCTGCGGCGGAAACGCTGTTCGTGACGGACGGCGGGATCCGTCTGCGGGCCGTGCTGGAGCGGCCCGACGCGGCGCCGTGCCCGCTGGTGATCGTGCTGCACGGCTTCACCAGCTCCATGGACCGGCCCCATACCCTGGCCGCCTGCGCGGCCATGCGCGAGGCGGGCTTCGCCACCTTGCGGGCCGATCTCTACGGCCACGGGCAGAGCGGCGGCGAATTCCGGGACCACACGATCTACAAGTGGATCTCCAACACCCTGGCGCTGATCGACTATGCGAAAACGCTGGACTTCGTCACCGGGATCTGGCTCTCCGGCCACTCCCAGGGCGGTCTGACCGCAGCCCTGGCCGGAGCCATGGAGCCGGACCGCGTCCGGGGGCTGATCCTCCGCGCGCCGGCCTTTATGATCCCGGACTGCGCCCGGACCGGCGACATGCTGGGCCATCGCTTCGACCCGGACCGGATCCCGGACGAGTTCCCCACCATCAAGGGCCTGACCCTGAAGGGGAACTACCTCCGCACGGCCGCGACGATCCGCGTGCGGGAGGCCGCGGAGCGCTTTCCCGGGCCGGTGCTGCTGCTCCACGGCGAGGCGGACGCCGACGTGCCCATGGAATGCATCCGGCGGGCCGCGGCGCGGTACCGGGACTGCCGGCTGGAGCTCCTGCCCGGCGAAACCCATCACTTTGACCGGGACCCGGAGCGGATGAAGATCCTCATCCGCGACTGGCTGCGGAGCCGGAAGGACCGTCTCCCGGAAGAAAACGAACAACCGATCTGAACGACAACTGTATGGAGGTATCGCTATGGATCCGAAGGATCTGATCATCCGGCCGGAGGAAGAACGGGACCACAGGATCGTGGAGGAAATGATCCGGGAGTCCTTTTGGAACGTGTACCGGCCCGGCGCGCTGGAGCACTACGTGATCCACGTGCTGCGAAAGGACCCGGCCTTTATCCCGGAGCTGGATCTTGTGATGGAGGAAAACGGCTGGCTGGTGGGCCAGAACATGTTTATGAAGACGGTCATTGAGGCCGACGACGGACGGATCGTGGACGTTTTGACCATGGGTCCCATCTGCGTGGCCCAGGACCTCAAGCGCAGGGGCTACGGCAAATACCTGCTGGACTATTCTCTGGAGAAGGCGGCGGCCATGGGCTTCGGCGCGGTCCTGTTCGAGGGCAACATCCGCTTCTACGGGACCTGCGGCTTCGACTACGCGAGCAAATTCGGCATCCGCTACCACGATCTGCCGGAGGGCGCGGACGCCTCCTTCTTCCTCTGCAAGGAGCTCAGGCCCGGATACCTGGACGGGATCACCGGCGTCTATCAGACGCCCAAGGGCTACTATGTGGACGAGGCCGAGGCGGAAGCCTTCGACAGGACCTTCCCCTTCCGGCAGAAGCGGAAGCTGCCCGGACAGCTGGTCTGAAGCATCGGCTTCCGCCCCCATGGCCCGGACAAAAACCGCGGAAAGGAGGATCTGCATGGACAAGAAGAAGACCGTCGGGATCTGCGTCGCGGCCTGCGTCGCCGCGTTCACGGCGTACTGCACCGCCCAGTCCCTGATCGCGCTGCGGAAGGCGCTGGAAGAGAAAGAGCAGCGCGAGCAGCAGGAGGCCGAGAACTGACATGGGACGCGGGCCCTGCCCCAAGGACGGAGCAGGGCCCGCGAGCCGCTGAAGGAGGATCTATGGATCGGAACATCAGACAAATGGCGGAGGCCTACGCGAAGGCCTGCCGGGACGAGCAGCTGGCGCTGCTGCGGACGCTGGGCCGGATCCCCGCCCCCACCGGGCGGGAGGAGCAGCGGGCCGCCTTCTGCAGAGACTGGCTCCTGTCCCAGGGTGCCCGGGACGTGATCGTCGACGAGGCGAAAAACGTGATCTGCCGGATCGGCCCGGCGGACGGGGATCTGGCGGTCTTCGCCGCCCACACGGACGTGGTCTTCCCGGATACGGAGCCTCTGCCCATGCGGGAGGAGGACGGGATCCTGGCGGCTCCGGGCATCGGAGACGACACCGCCAATCTGGTCAACCTGCTGCTGGCGGCGAAATATCTGCTGAAAAACGGCCTCTCCGACCGCCGCGGCATCCTGATCGCCGCCAACGCCTGCGAAGAGGGGCTGGGAAATCTGAAGGGGACCAAGGCCCTGTTCGCCGCGTACGGCAGCCGGATCCGGGCCTTCTACTCTTTTGACTGCTATATGCCCCGGTGCGTCAGCTGCGCCGTGGGCTCCCACCGCTACAGGATCACCTGCCGGACCCGGGGCGGCCACTCCTACCAGGATTTCGGCCGGCCCAACGCCATCGAGCTGCTGTGCCGGCTCGTGGAGGCCCTCTATCGGATCGAGCCGCCCCGGCAGGCGAAGACCACCTACAACGTGGGCCGCTTCGAGGGCGGAAGCACCGTAAACTCCCTGGCCCAGGAGGCGTCGCTGCTCTACGAGTTCCGATCCTCCTCCCAGGACTGTCTGGCGCAGATGGAACGGGAGTTTCGCCGGGTCCTGGACGGCTTCCGCAATCTCGGCGGCGAGATCGAAGCGGAGCTTCTGGGGATCCGGCCCGGAAACGGCCCGGTGGACCCGGCGGCCCTGGCGGCCTTCACCGCGAACACCGCCGACGTGATCCGCAGCGTCTGCGGCCGGGAGCCGGACTTCAGCCCCGCCTCCACCGACAGCAACATCCCCCTCTCCCTGGGCATCCCCGCCAACACCGTCGGCGCGGTGCGGGGCGGCCTGGCCCACACCCGGGAGGAGTGGATCGACAAGGACAGCCTGACGCCCGGTCTGACGATCGTGCTCTGCCTGCTGCTGCAGCAGGTGTTCGGGGCGGAGGAGCCCCGATTGGTTAAGGAGGTACAGACATGATACTGGAAACCGAACGGCTGCTCCTGCGGCCCTGGAGGGAGGACGACGCGGAGGAGTGCTTCCGTTACTCCTCCGATCCCCGGGTGGGCCCCGCGGCCGGCTGGCCCGCCCACAAAACCGTGGACGAGAGCCGCGAAATCATCCGGACCGTTCTGTCCGGGCCGGAGACCTACGCCATCGTCTGGAAGCAGACGGGTCTGCCCATCGGCAGCATCGCCCTGGATTTCCACACCGTGTCCGCCGCGGGGGACGACGAGGCCGAGCTGGGCTACTGGCTGGGGGTGCCGTACTGGGGCCGGGGCATCGTCCCCGAGGCCGCCAGGGAGCTCCTGCGCCATGCCTTCGCGGATCTGGGCCTGGAGCGGGTCTGGTGCGGCCATTTCATCGGCAACGAGAAGTCGCGGCGGGTGCAGGAAAAGCTGGGCTTCCGCTATGTGCGGACCGTGGAGAACATCCAGGTGCCGCAGCTGGGCGAGGTGCGCAGCGACCGGGTCAACTGCATGACGAAGGCCGAATGGCTGGAGCAGAGCCGGGCCAACGTCTCCTACGTGGCCGGAAACGAAAAATTCAACTACCGCGTCTGCGGAATCCTGCTCTCCGGGGAGCGGGTGCTGGCCATGCACGACGAGCGCTCCCCCTACTGCTACCTGCCCGGCGGCAGGGTCAAGCTGGGCGAGACCGCCGAGGACGCGGTGCTGCGGGAGATCCGGGAGGAGCTGGGGCTCGAAGCCCGCATCGTGCGCCCCCTCTGGCTGGTGCAGAGCTTCTTCACCGAGGACGTGGACAGGCTGCGCTATCATGAGCTGTGCCTCTATTTCCTGCTGGAGGCCGACGAGCTCGCCTCCCGGGGGGACCGTTTCACCCTGCGGGAGCGGCATCACACCCACGCCTTCGAGTGGCTGGCCTTCGACCGGCTGAAGGACGAATACTTCTATCCGCTGTTCCTGAAAACCGAGATCCGCCGTCTGCCGGAGGTCTTCACCCTCCGGACGGAGATCGAGTGAGCCGCCGCGCACACGGCAAAGGCACCCCGGCAGGCGCTTTCGCGCCTGCCGGGGTGCCTGTTATTTCTCAACGGCTCACAGCCAGTCGCCCTCCCAGGGCTGGATGCGCCGGGGTTCGCCCTCCAGCAGGGCCCGCTGGGCCTCGGTCAAGTGCTTCTTCCGGACGATGACCTCGTAGACATACTCGCGGAAGTAAGTCTCGCTGCAGACGAAGTAGCCCTTTCTTCCGACCTCCTCGCCCCAGCTGTTCTCGATCTTCCAGCGGTCCGGCTTCCCGTTCCCGTCGAAGTTCACGCCCACGAAGAGCATGGCGTGGGTGGCGAAGCTGTCGTGGTACTCCAGGCGCTCGCCCTTGGACATGGTGAAGTCCACGCCGCCCATCAGACCGGCGTAGTCCATGCTGTCCGGGTCCCAGACGCCCTTGTCCCGGTCTCCGCAGGCGTCGGAGTCGCAGCCGAACCAGACCGGCTCCCCGTCTTTGAGCTGCCGGACGGTCAGCTCCTCCATCTCCTCCGCGGTCAGGTTGAGGTTGACCACGTCGCGCTCCGCCATGGAGCCGATGTAGTGGAACACATAGTACAGGTCCATGGGCAGGCCGCGGGTCGGGTGGTTGGTGACGGTGATGTAGTCGTCCAGAGCGCCGTCCAGGTACTTTTCATAGAAGCTCCGGCCCGTGAGCTCCCGCTCGGCGTGGAAGACGCCGTCCTTGTCCCGGTACTCGAAGCAGAAGGTCTTGGGCGGCTCGCCGAAGGCGATGCACTCCATGCGATAGATCTCCTCCAGCATGCGCTCCTTCTCCGCCCGGGCGTCGCCGCCCGCCGCAGCCACGGCGCGGAGCTTCGCCGCGTCCTTGCGCAGCAGGGTGTTGAACAAATCCAGGAACTTGGCGGTGTGGGTGGACTGCCAGGTCTCGGGCATGGCCGAGGCCGGGACCACGCCGTATTTTTTCACCAGGTCCGCGGCCATGTCCCAGTAGCCGCCGTCGTGGACGCCCTCCAGGACGTACTCCATCATCCGGTCGTTCAGGGGCTTGTCGGCGTACTCGATGACCGTCTCCAGCACGTTGTTGGCCTTCTCCAGCTTGTCGTAGAAGGAGAGATAGTTGGCGGAGAGCTCGAATTTGTCCAGCTTGCAGGTCTCGGAGATCTTCTCGCGCAGGATGTTCAGCACGGCGTAGAGCCAGCACCGGCCGCTCTTCTGCTGGAAGGTCACGCCGCGGGTCTTGAGCTCCACGGCAAAATCGCCGTTCAGCTTCGCCGCCGCTTCGGGCACGAAGGCCAGGTCCTTCAGCTCCGTCCTGGACATGGCGGCCCGCAGGGTCTTCAGCTCGGGTCTTCCGGCGCCGGCAGTGCGGAACCGGTCCAGCATTTCCATTGTGATCTGTTTCATTTGGGATCCCTCTCTGTTTCTGTATGGTGCCGTCATTATACCACGTTTTGCCGCCCCAGGCAAGAGCCATCCCGGTCCCGGAGCCAAAAATCAAAAAAACGGTTGACACGGCAGGCCCGGGATGGTATATTCTATCTGCAAAGGGTCCGCCTCAGCGGACCGGAAAGGAGTTATCTGATATGCTTGATCGCGAGGTTTCCGCCGGATAACTGAATACGGGCGCCGATCCCGGCAGGAGGCAGCAGTCCCCCGCCCCGACGCGCCGCCAAAAAGGAACTTTCGGATATGTGGGTACCGCAGGACGCAGCCACGGACGAGAGCTGCTTCGCTGCGGTATTTTTGCGCCCTTTTTTACCCGGCGGTACGGAAAGGAGTGACGGATATGATCGAACCGAAACACGCACAGACACCACCGTACAGAAAAAAGGAGGAGATCGATTGAATCTGAACGACTACGGTATTTTTCCGAATACCGATCAGCTGCCGGGCATCCCGGCGCGGATCACCGCCCAGCACAAGGAGCGGTACGAGATCGTGAGTCAGCACGGGACGGGCTGGGCCCGGCTGAAAACAAAAGAATACTACGCGGGCACCGAGCTGTTCCCCACCGTGGGGGACTACGTAATGGTGGACTACATCGAAAACGGCGACAGCCGGATCACCGCCACCCTGCCCAGGCGGACCTTTTTCTCCCGCCGCGAGCCGGGCCCGATCCCGAGAGAGCAGGCGGTGGCGGCCAACTTTGACTATGTATTCATCCTGCAGTCGCTGAATCAGGACTTCAACCCCCGGCGGCTGGAGCGGTATCTGACCCTGGCCCGGCAGTCCGGCGCGGTCCCGGTGATCGTGCTGACGAAGGCCGATCTGGCTGTGGACCCCGACGGGTATCTGCTCCGGGCGGAGCGGGTCGCCTCCGGCGCGGAGATCCGCGTAATCAGCGCCAGGACCGGATACGGCCTCGACGCTCTGCGTCCCTATCTGCAGCCGGGCAAGACCGCGGTCTTCCTGGGCTCCTCCGGCGTGGGCAAGTCCAGCCTGGTCAACGCCCTGGCCGGGGAGGAGTTCATGACCGTGGGCGGGATCCGGGAGGAGGACGGCAGGGGCCGCCACACCACCACCCACCGGCAGATGATCCGGCTGAGCAGCGGTTTTCTGATCATCGACACGCCGGGCATGCGGGAGCTGGGCATGTGGCAGATCGACGACGGGCTGGAGGAGGCCTTCGCCGACGTGGAGCGGTATCTCGGCCGGTGCCGCTTCTCCGACTGCCGGCACGAACGGGAGCCCGGCTGCGCCATCCGGGCCGCCCTCGCCGCGGGAGAGCTGGACCCGGCCCGCTGGGAGAGCTACCGCAAGCTGCAGGGCGAGGCCGCCGACCGGAAGGAGCTCCTGCGCCGCAAAACCGCCTGGAGCAAGGGCGTCGCGAAGCAGAACCGGGAGCGGAAAAAACAGGACCGGGAGCGGTGAGCCGCCCCGGCGGAAAAGCGTGAGAAACCCTGCCGCCGAAAAGCGAATTCGGGTTGCATTTTCCGGGATCATCTGCTATGATGGGCGGGAAAGAGCGATCCTTCCGGACCCGCCCAGGGGGCGAGGTCCGGCCGCGGAGCCGGATCGCCGAGGGAGTACGGCCATGATCAAAATCGAAAGCGAACGTCTTGTTCTCTATCCGGTCAGCGACCGGGAAATGGAAGCCATCATCGCCCGGGAGCAGGACGCCGAACTGAAGCAGGCCTACACGCAGATGCTGCAGCTCTGCCGGGCGCATCCGCAGGAGCGGATCTGGTACGCCGTTTGGTATCTGGAGCTGAAGGACCGGCCCGGGACCGTGGTCGGGGACCTCTCCTTCAAGGGTCTGAGCGAAGACGGCGCTGCGGAGCTGGGCTACGGGCTGCGCCCGGGCCGGTGCGGCAAGGGCTATATGACGGAGGCGGTGCGGGCGATCTGCGCCTGGGCCCTGGCCCGGGACGGGGTGAACCGGATCGAGGCCGAGACGGCCCCGGAGAACGCCGCCTCGCAGCGGGTGCTTGCCCGGGCCGGCTTCCGCCCCACGGGCACAGTGGGCGAGGAAGGTCCCCGCTTCGCGCTGGAGCGCGAAAGGGCAGGGGCCTGCCCGCAAGGCAGGGAGAAGGAAACGGACGGGAAGCTGTATCTGGAGCTGCGGGACGACCAGTGGCCCTTCACCGGGACGGATCACGACCGGCAGATCGTGCGGGCCATCGTGGTAGACGGCGAAGGCATGTTTTACTTCGTGCGGGCCCTGCGGGACGACGAGTTCGGCAAGGCGACTCTGATCGAGACCTCCGGCGGCGGGGTGGAGCCCGGCGAGGCCCTGACCGACGCCATCCGGCGGGAGCTGGCGGAGGAGCTGGGCGCGCAGACGGAGATCCTCTGCGAGCTGGGCGTGGTGAGCGATTACTACAACCTGATCCGCCGGCACAACATCAACCACTATTATCTCTGCCGGGCCCTCCGCTTCGGAGACAGGCACCTGACCGCGGACGAGGCCGAAGAATTCCACCTGTCCACCCTGCGGCTGACCTATGAACAGGCCGAGGCCGAATACGAGGCCCGGGCCTGCACGCCGCTGGGCAGGCTGATCGCCCGGCGGGAGCTGCCGGTCCTGCGCCTGGCAAAGACGCTGCTGGAAAAAACGCAGACCGAACACACCTGAACCGACAACCGGAAATTGAGAATCGACGTGTTTTTCAAATCGTGATTTGAACGATACCGCAGCTTCCGATTTTCAACTTTCAACCACACTTTCAATCTACATACGCCACAGCAGGAGGCTGCCGGGACGGCCTCGTTCCTGCCGGAGCTGCAGCCGAAACGGACGCGTTCGGCACGCTTCGCCGGGATCTGATGCACAGACATCTGTCACCGTTCGGACGCCGGTCGGGGTTTTCCCCGGCCGGCTCTCTTTATCCACAAAAATGCATGCCGCTTTTCGTATATTTTATACAATTTGCACAGGACAGGCTGGATCCGCTCTTGCTTTTACCCTCTGTTTGCTTTATAATACGGGATGGTGAGTTATTGCCGGGGGTCTCCTCTTCTGAAAGACGGGACGCCGGCATATCGTAACTGACCGGGTCTTTGTTCCGGCGCCGCCGGCTGAGCGCCCGGGGAAGAGAAAACGAAAGGTGTAAGGCGGATTATGAACTCAAAAACACTGTTTTACATTCTCAAGCGCATCGGCCTGGCGATCCTGACCGTCTGGGTCGTGATCACGGTGACCTTCTTCGTCATGCACGCGGTCCCCGGCGGCCCGTTCATGAGCGAAAAGGCCATCAGCGCCAAGGCACAGAAGGCGCTGGAGGCCAAGTACGGTCTGGATAAGCCGCTGATGACGCAGTACTTCACCTACCTCAAGGACATCGTCACCAAGTTCGACTTCGGCCCGTCGCTGAAGAAGCGCGGCCGTGACGTCATCGACATGATCGGCGACGGCATGAAGACCTCCGTCAAGCTGGGCGTCATCGCCGCGGGCATCGCGGGCGTCACGGGCATCGTGTTGGGCGCATGGGCGGCGCTGCGACGAAATAAGCTGATCGACAAGATCATCATGGTCATCACCACGGCCTTCGTGTCCATGCCGTCGTTTATCATGGGCTCGCTGCTGCTGGTGCTGCTGACGATCACCTTGCCGATCTTTCCGGCAAACGGAGACTCGCCGGGGGGTCTCGTCCTGCCGATCATCACGCTGTCGCTCTACCCCATGGCCTATATCACCCGGCTGACCCGCTCGTCCATGCTGGACGTGCTGGGGCAGGACTACATCCGCACCGCCAGGGCAAAGGGCGTACCCAACAGAAAGATCATCTTCGGCCACGCGCTGAAGAACTCCCTGATCCCGGTCATCACCTACTTCGGGCCCATGCTGGCCTACATCGTCACGGGCTCGCTGGTGGTGGAAAAGGTCTTCGCCGTGCCCGGCATCGGCCGTGCCTTTGTCAACAGCATCACGGGCCGCGACTATCCCCTGATCATGGGCACCACCATTGTGCTGGCAGTGCTGATCGTGTTCATGAACCTGGTCAGCGACATCCTCTACAAGGTCGTCGATCCCAGGATCAACTTTGAGTAAAGGAGGCGCAGCGACATGGACAAGAAATTCACCATGCATGTGGACGTGGATTCCTTCCTTCCGGCTTCGGACGAGGAAAAGGCCTACATGGTCCAGATGCGTCCCTCCTCCACCTTCTTCCGCGACGGCATGAAGCGGCTGCTGAAGAACAAGGTCGCCACCTTCAGCATGATCATCATTATCATCATCACTCTCTCGTCTCTGATCATCCCGGCCTTCTGGCCCTATTCCTACGACAACATGCTGGGCGTCTCCCTGGGTTCGGAGGTGGACGACTCCTACGAAAACCTCTCCCCCTTCACCTACGGCGCCACCGAGCAGAAGCTCCGGGACGCCGGCGAGAGCGTGTTTCCCCACGTCTTCGGCACGGATGAGCGCGGCCGCGACTACTTCATCCGCGTGGTCTACGGCACCCGGATCTCCCTGGCCGTGGGCTTTTTCGCCAGTATCATCGTGCTGGTCATCGGCATGACCATCGGGTCCATCGCCGGCTACTTCGGCGGCAAGGTGGACCTCATCATCATGCGCATCGTGGACATCATCTACTCGCTGCCGGATATGCTGATGGTCATCCTGCTGGCCGCGGTGATGAACGTCACCCTGGGGCCTGCCCTGGAGGGCACCTTCCTGGAGAAGATCGGCAGCAACATCATCAGCCTGTTCATCGTCTTCGCCGCCCTGTACTGGGTCAGCATGTCCCGCCTGATCCGCGGCCAGATCCTGTCGCTGCGCGAGCAGGAATACGTGCTGGCCTCCCGCGCCGCCGGCGCCAAGGGCCGCTGGATCATCAAAAAGCACCTGCTGCCCAACTGCATCAGCGTGGTCATCATCTCCACCGCCCTGCAGATCCCCAACGCCATCTTCACCGAGAGCTTCCTGTCCTTCCTGGGTCTGGGCGTCAACGCCCCCATGCCCTCGCTGGGCTCGCTGGCCTCGGACGCGCTCAACGGCCTGTCCTCCTATCCGTACCGCATGGTAATCCCGGCTGTGGTCATCTCCCTGATCGTCCTGTCGCTGAACCTGTTCGGCGACGGCCTCCGGGACGCCTTTGACCCGAAGCTGAGAACCTGAGAAAGGAGGGAGAAACATGTCGAATGAACCTTTGCTGAAGGTCCGCGACCTTCACACATCCTTCTTTACCCCCGCGGGCGAGGTCAAAGCCGTCAACGGCGTCTCCTTCAACCTGGACCGGGGCAAGGTCCTGGGCATCGTGGGCGAGTCCGGCTCCGGCAAGTCCGTCACTGCCTACTCCATCATGCAGATCCTGGCCTCCACCGGCAAGATCGTCTCCGGCTCCATCAAGCTGGACGGCGAGGAGCTGGTGAACGCCGGGGAGGCGGTGATGCGGACCGTCCGCGGCAACAGGATCTCCATCATTTTCCAGGACCCCATGACCTCTCTGAACCCCACCTACACCATCGGCCACCAGCTGATGGAGGCCATCATGCTGCACACCGACCGCAACAAGAAACAGGCCTGGGACCGGGCTGTGGAAATGCTCCAGCTGGTCAACGTCAACGAGCCGCAAAAGCGCATGAAGCAGTATCCCTATGAATTCTCGGGTGGTATGCGTCAGCGCGTTATGATCGCCATGGCCCTGGCCTGCGAGCCCGATATCCTGATCGCCGACGAGCCCACCACCGCCCTGGACGTGACGATCCAGGCCCAGATCCTGGAGCTGATGAAATCCCTGCAGGAGCAGCTGGGCATGGCCATCATCATGATCACCCACGACCTGGGCGTCGTGGCCCAGATGTGCGATGAGGTCATCGTCATGTACGCCGGCTCCATCTGCGAGCAGGGCACCGCCGACGAGATCTTCTACAACCCGAAACACGAATACACCAAGGGTCTGATGCGCTCCATCCCCACGGCCGACACCGCCGGCAGCAAGCTCCACCCCATCACCGGTACGCCCATCGACCTGCTGAACATGCCCGAGGGCTGCCCCTTCGCTCCCCGCTGCGACAACGCCATGAAGATCTGCATCAAAAAGCGGTGCGAGCGGATGCGGCTGAACGAATTCCACTTCAGCGCCTGCTGGATGAACGTGAAGGACGGCATGGAAAACGGCACCATCGTGCCGGATGAAGAGAAAGAAGGTGCGGAGGCATGAGCGAAACCGTAGAACGCAATGAGCGGCCCCTGGTGGACGTCCGCAACCTCAAGCAGTACTTCAGCGTCAACGTGGGTCCCTTTATGTCCAAGCCTCTGAAGGCGGTGGACGACGTCTCCTTCTCCATCCGCAAGGGCGAGACCCTGGGTCTCGTGGGCGAGTCCGGCTGCGGCAAGACCACCGTGGGCCGGTCCATCCTCCACCTCTACAAGCCCACCGCCGGCGAGGTGGAATTCAACGGCCGCCTCATCCAGACCAAGGCTGACATCAACGAGCTGCGCAAGAAGGCCACCATGGTCTTCCAGGACCCCTACTCCTCCCTGAACCCCCGTATGACCGTCTCCGACATCATCGGCGAGCCCCTGGACATCCACAAGATGTACAAGAACAAGAAGGAGCGCATGGAGCGGATCCTGGAGCTGATGGACCGGGTGGGCCTGAACTCCGAGCACGCCTCCCGCTACGCCCATGAGTTCTCCGGCGGTCAGCGCCAGCGCATCGGCATCGCCCGCGCCCTGGC
>JAEEGL011378674.1_pt1 | contig 22181 bp, 20 predicted proteins | sample 9134231 | NCBI WGS metagenome assembly JAEEGL01 (sample SAMN16246548, study PRJNA631951) | gut metagenome | biome: gut microbiome; feature: rumen; material: fiber-attached | host: Bos | place: Iran: Karaj | collected 2018-10 | reverse complement strand
TCCCTCCCAAAGTCGTTTCACTTTCTTTGGGGCGCGACGGTTCAAGCCGCTTGCTTCCGGTGATCTCGCGCGCGGCGACCACCTTTACCGCGCGCGATCATTCGGCTGTGACGAATGATCCGGACCTCTCGTTTTGCGCGTTTCACTTACTTTGGGGTGCGCGTCTTTTCGTCGAAAGGCCGACCGGAAGACGCGCCGCTTAAAGCAGTACGAACAAAAGCGCGAGGATGAGCGCGGGACTTTTTTCCCCGCCGCCGGATAAAGCGGCGAGGATCACTGCGAGAATAAGGAGCTCGCCTTCGCCGGTCCGCCGGTGCCGCCCGCAGATATCGGGCGGGACGGGTATCTCTTCGACGGGCTTTTCCTGTTCGCACGGCTTTTGTATAGCCGTACCGTTGTAACCTGCGGGAGGCCTTTTGAATTGCTGAGTATACATCTTCCACCTACAGTATATCTTTGAAATTTGACGCGAGATCGGCAAGCGTCAGCATTTTCACGGCGCGGTCTACGCGTTCGCGCTTTTCTTCCGGCAAAAACGGTTTCAGGGCGCGGAGCAGGGCTATTCCGTCGGACGTTCTGCCGGAGGCTTTTACCGGCGGCGCGGCGGGCGCGGACGGAGGCTCGCGCTCCTCTTTTTCTTTATCGGCGTCAGATTTTCCGAATACGGAGCTTACCGCGCCGATCGCCGCGGAAAGTCGTTCCGGATCGGAAAGAAGCGCCTGTATAACGTCATTTTGTTCCATTGACGAGCCCGTCTCTGAATTTTGCGACGGCGTCCTCTCCGAACGCCGCGCAAAGCGTCTTTATATCCTTATCCGAAAGAGAAGCGAGCTTCTTTCTTATGACCTTCACGTCGGGCAGACGTCTTGACGCGGCGTTTCTGTCGATCCCGCACGAAGAGACCGCCGAAAGTATCCGCTCGCGAAGCTCCCCGTCCGAAAGGCCGGTCAGAGCGTCTATATCTTTTTTATCGATCTCCGTATCTATCACCACCTTTTTATACTATATTATGCCGCAAAAGCGGCTTTGATACCGAAAGGAGCGTTATGAATAAAACCGTACTTGTGTTTTCCGATTCGCACGGCGCCGCGCGGCGGATGCAGAAAGTGATCGACGCGTATGAAGGACGATACGACGCCGTGTTTTTCCTCGGCGACGGATTGCGCGACGCGGAAAGCCTCGTCATACCGTCTGAAAAACAGAAGGTCTTCATACGGGGCAACTGCGATTTCGATTCCTCCGAGCCTGGTTTTGCAAAGCTGAATATCGGAAAATACGTTTTCATCCTGACTCACGGCCATGCGTACGGCGTTAAGCGGGGGATCGACGACTACGTGAAATTCGCAAGAAGCAACAACGCCGACGCGGCGCTTTTCGGTCATACGCACGTGCCTCTTGAAGCCTGCCTTGCCGACGGCGAAAAACCGCTGTATCTTTTCAATCCCGGAAGCGTTTCCTGCCCCGCCTGCGGAGGCGCGACCTTTGGCGTCATAACCGTGACCGACGGCGGGATACTGTTTTCTCACGGCAACGTCGCGGACATAATGTGAAAACCATGTGAAAAAATTGAATACTAATTGAAATTGTTGCCTCGCATATTGACTTTTTTGAATATATACCTTATAATGGCAATAATTAAAATGATGGGAGAAACTCACAATGAAAAACGATAAAAAAGGCATCGCGGCGGCGCTTGTAAGAGAGATCAGTGAGCTTTATATATCAAAAACCAGAGAAGAGATCGAGGCGCTCGGCGTTAAAAACGCGTACAGACCGCTTCTTTCCGCGCTTTACGCCGAAGACGGCGGAACTCAGCTTTCGCTTGCGGAGAGAACGGGCATAAAAGCTCCGACGGTCAGCATCACGCTCCGCAAAATGGAGAAAGAGGGTATGGTGAACCGCGTTGTAGACGAAAGCGATCTTCGCAAAACGCACGTGTTTCTTACAGAAAAGGGCAAAAAGCTGACGGAAGACATGAACAATTGCGTTGCCGAGATCAACGCCGGATTTACCGCCGGTATGAGCAAAGAGCAGAAGGAATTCTTCCTTTTATCCCTCACGAAAATCAGAGATATGCTTAAATGACCGATGAAAAACTGCCGCCGGCGGAGATCCCGCCGGCGGTTTTTTGCATAACGGCTGTTTTTTTTGCAAAAAGGTCTTGACAAAACGGTTTTTTTATGATAGAATGTTTCGCACAGCAAAGCAGGGCTCCCACCCTCACCTTGTAAACGCCTTTCGCGGCGTCGGGTAAATACGTTAGACGCGTTGTTTCGGCGGGGGAGTTTTGCCCCGCCGTTTTATATTCTACCGGGAGGTGCGAACATATCAGCACATCTAAAGACAACACTCTGATCAATGACGAAATAAATCTTTCAGAGATCCGTCTGATCGACGAGGACGGCAAGCCTGTCGGCATCATGTCGTCCGACCAAGCAAGAGAAATGGCGTACGAAAGAGATCTCGATCTCGTTCTGATCGCGCCGCAGGCGACTCCGCCCGTATGCCGCATAATGGATTACGGCAAGTTCCGCTTTGACAAGATCAAAAAGGAAAAAGAGTCGCGCAAGAAGCAGCAGAGCGCCGAAACGAAGCAGATACAGCTTTCGATAGTCATCGGCGACAACGATTTCAATACCAAGCTCAACCACGCGAACAGGTTTCTTGCGGGGGGCGACAAGGTGCGCGTCGTCGTAAGATTCAAGAGCAGGCAGATCCAGCACAAGGATCTCGGCTACGCGATACTCGAAAGGTTCCTCAAGGGCTGCGAGAGCGTAGGCGCGGCTGATAAGCCGCCGGTCGAGGAAGGCCGCAATCTGTCGCTTCTCATCGCGCCGTTAAAGCCGGAGCAGAAGAAAACCAAATAAACAAAACAAGACCGGCCGCGCAAGCGGCATGTCATAAAAACACAAGGAGTAAAGACAATGGGAAAAATCAAAACGCACAAAGCGTCAGCTAAAAGATTCAGCCTGACCGGTACCGGCAAGGTAAGGATCAATCATACAAACCGCCGTCATAAACTCGGTCTCAAGACGACCAAACGTAAAAGAGGCCTTCGCAAGCAGGGCTATCTCGACGAATCTTTCGCAAGAAACGTCAGAAAAATGATCAACGGCTGATTTGTGACAGGAGGTAAACAGAAATGGCAAGAATAAAAGGCGCACTCGCAACGCGCAAGAGAAGAAAAGCAGTCCTTAAAGCCGCGAAAGGCTACTGGGGCGCAAAATCGAAGCACTTCAAAATGGCGAAGCAGCAGGTCATGAAAAGCGGTAATTACGCTTTTGCAGGCAGAAAGCTCCGCAAGAGAGATTTCAGAAGACTCTGGATCACCAGAATCTCCGCCGAATGCAAGAACAACGGCGTAAATTACTCGACGTTCATGAACGGACTCAAGCTCGCCGGCATCACGCTCAACCGCAAGATGTTATCTGAACTCGCGGTATGTGACAAAGCCGCGTTTGCGGAACTCGTCGAAAAAGCAAAGGCCGCAAGAGGCTGACAATAAAAAGGCTGTCGCACGCGCGGCAGCCTTATGATTTGATAACGCGTCGGCAGAGCCGACTTCCTTTGCGGCGGGATCGGTTTTGTCAAACGGTACGATGGATCGTACTTCGGACGTGAATTGCGCCTGATGCGAATTAACCGCCCTTCGGGCGTTTGAGAGAGGTAATATGTTAAGGATCACGAGCAAAGACAATCCGCATATAATATCGGCGGGCGGTCTTCGGCAGAAAAAGCACAGAGACGAAACGGGGCTTTTCATAATATCCGGGAAAAAACTCGCGAAAGAAGCGCTTTTATCACGGATAAAGATCAAAGAAGCGTTTTTTACGGACGGCTTCGCTCTGCGTGAAGCGGATTTCGTAAACTCCCTTGTTTCGGCTTATACCGGCGCGTCGTTTTATACGTTCGACGAGCGGCTGTGCGGAAAGCTGACGGATGAGGAAGCGCCCGAGGGGATTTTCTGCGTATGCGAAAAGCCGGAGGCGACGGAGCTTCCGCGCGACGGTTTCGTTCTGATCTGCGAAAGACTTTCGGATCCGGGCAACGTCGGTACGGTGATCCGCTCCGCGAGAGCTTTCGGAGCCGGCGTGATACTTACTCCGGACTGCGCCGATCCGTATTCGCCGAAGGTGCTTCGCGCGGCTATGGGCGCGGTGTTTTCAAGGCGCGTATCGTTTTGTTCAGACGTGAAAAGCGCCGTATCCGGGTTAAAAGAAAACGGTTATACGGTTTACGCTGCGGCTCTGCATAAAAAAGCCGCGCCGCTTTCGAAAACGGACCTTTCGAAAAAGAGCGCCGTTATAATCGGCAACGAGGGCGCCGGACTGACCGACGCCGCGATCGACGCCTGCGACGGCGTGATCCTGATAGAGATGGAAAAAGAATGCGAATCGCTGAACGCCGCCGTTGCGGCTTCGGTGATAATGTACCGCGCATATAAAGGCGACTGAGAGGCAACGATAATGCCGTACGGAGAGACGCTTTACAGCATATGGCTTTCTATGCGATATAAGCCCGGCGATATCACTCCGGGCGAGCTTTTGCGCCGTCTCCGCAAGCCGTCGAAGATTTTTTCGGCGGACAAAGAGTTTCTTCAGAGCCTCGGATTTTCGGCTAAACAAATCAGACCGCTTGCGGCGAAGGATCTTTCGCAGGCGGAGAAGACGGCGGAGAGCTGCGCAAAAACCGGCACGGGCACGATCTCATACGACGATCCGAATTACCCGGTGCAGTTCATGCAGCTTGAGACTCCGCCTCCGGTAATTTACTATAAAGGCAGATTGCCCCGCTTCGACGATAACGTTTTCATGACCGCGGTCGGTACGAGAAAAATGACGGACGCCGGAAGGATGACGTCTCATAAGCTCTGCTTCGAGCTTGCCGCGGCGGGAGTCGTGATAGTTTCGGGAATGGCGAGAGGCATAGATTCGATGTGCCATCTCGGCGCGCTTGACGCCGACGGCATAACCGTGGCGGTGCTCGGATGCGGATGCGACGTGATATATCCGCCGGAAAACTCGTATTTATACGGCAAGATCCTCGAAAGAGGCGCGGTCGTTTCGGAATATCCGCCCGGAACGGAACCGGCAGCCGGAAATTTCCCGTACAGAAACAGGCTTATGGCGGCGCTCGGCGCGGCGACGGTGATAACTGAGGCGGGAATAGGAAGCGGAGCGCTGATAACAGCCGATCTCGCGATGAAGCTCGGCAGACCGGTATACTCGGTGCCGGGACCGATAAACTCCCCGTCGTCGCGAGGTTCAAACCTGCTTCTGAAAAGAGGCGCGGCGATGTGTATCGGAGCGGAGGATATACTGATCAACTACGAATCGGCTTACCCTCACAGAATAAAAACGGAAAACATATATAAAAAGAAATATTTTATGGGCAGTCTCGCTCCGTCGGGAGAGACGAGCGGCTTCGGCGAAGAAGAAGCCGCCGCCGCGGGAGCCGACGTTTCGGAGCTGAAAATAAGCAGAGGCGCCGAGCTGTTCGGCGCAGACAGAGAGATATACGAGCTTCTTCTGAAAAAGGGAGCGATGACGCCCGAGGAATTTTCGGAATTCGGAAAAGATATGTCCGACGCTACGTACCGGCTTACGATGCTTGAGATCGGAGGCTACGTGACGATGCTGCCGGGTGGAAAATACACAGTCAGATAAATAAAGGTAAAAAATATGGCTAATCTTGTTATTATAGAGTCACCGGGAAAAATCAAAGCGCTGAAAAACTATCTGGGCGACGGATATAAGGTCGTCGCCTCGGTGGGACACGTGCGCGATCTGCCGAAGAGCTCGCTCGGAGTTGATATCGAGCACGGCTTCGAAGCGAAATACGTGAATATAAGAGAAAAAGCCGATCTGCTCGCATCTCTGCGCAAGGAAGCGCAGAAGGCCGATACGGTATATCTCGCAACGGACCCCGACCGCGAGGGCGAGGCGATCTCGTGGCATCTGCTTTCCGTGATCGAATGCCCCGACTCGAAGATCAGACGCGTCACCTTCAACGAGATAACCGGAAGCGCGGTCAGGGCGGGCATAGCCGATCCGCGCGGGATAGATATGGATCTCGTCAATTCACAGCAGGCGAGAAGGATACTCGACAGGATAGTCGGGTATAAGCTCAGCCCGTTCCTTTGGCACACGATAAGATCCGGACTTTCCGCCGGCAGAGTTCAGACGGTGGCGGTAAGAGCCGTCGTGGACCGCGAAAACGAAATAAGAAATTTCGTTCCCGAGGAATACTGGCACGTCGACGCGGAGCTCGAAACGGATGAGAAAAAACGTTTCGTCGCCCGTTTCCACGGTATCGAAGGTCAGAAAAAGACCGTTTCAAGCAAGGAAGAGGCTGACGAAATATACGAAGGCACGCTGAAAGAGCGGTTCGTCGTCACATCGGTCAAAAAGAGTACGAAAACGAAATCGCCCGCGCCGCCTTTCACGACGTCAACGATGCTTCAGGACGCTTCGCGCAAGCTCAATTTCCGTTCCGCGAAGACGATGAAGGTCGCGCAGGAGCTTTACGAGGGCGTCGATCTCGGTTCCGAGCACGGCGGTTCGCAGGGTCTTATCACTTATATGCGTACCGACTCGGTCCGTATTTCCGCGGAAGCGCTTTCTGCGGCGAGAGAAATGATCAAAAACGAATACGGCGATAAATTCCTGCCGGCAAAGCCGAGGTATTTCAAGACGAAAGCGTCGGCGCAGGACGCGCACGAGGCGATAAGACCGTCGCATATCGAAAACACGCCCGAAAAGATCAAAGACAAACTCACCGCCGACCAGTATAAGCTTTACAAACTGATATGGGAACGCTTCGTTGCCTGTCAGATGGCGGCGGCGACGATCGACGTATGCAGCGTCGAGCTCAAAGCCGGAAAATATGATTATCACGCGAGCGGAAGCACGGTGAAATTCAAAGGATACCTCGCGCTGTACGAGGAGGCGACCGACGAAAAGAGCGAAAAAGAAGCGGCGCTGCCGCCGCTTTCCGAAGGCGATACGCCGAAGCTCATAAAACTCAGCCGCGAGCAGAAGTTCACCGAGCCGCTCCCCAGATATACCGAAGCCTCTCTGATCAAATTCCTCGAAGATCAGGGCATAGGCAGACCGAGCACGATACCGCCGACGATAACGACGATAATCGACAGAGGCTACGTGTCGAGAGACGGCAAAAGCCTCGGCGCGACCAAGCTCGGCGAGCTTACGGTCGAGCTTATGAAGAACAACTTCCCCGATATAGTGGACTATAAGTTCACGGCGGGAATGGAGACGAGACTCGACGAGATAGCGCAGGGCAAAATGACGATGGAGAAGGTGCTTGAGGACTTCTGGAAATCGTTCTCCGAAGACCTTGCCGAAGCCGAAAAGCGCTCCGAAAAGAAATCCTACGCCGAAGAGACCGACATCATCTGCGACAAATGCGGCGCGAAGATGATCGTCAAATCCGGCAGATTCGGCAAGTTCGCCGCATGCCCGAATTACCCGGCGTGCAAAAACACGGTCAAGCTCGACAGAAACGGCAAACCTGTGGCGAAGGCGAAAAAAGAGGAACCGGAGCCGACGGATATGATCTGCGAGCTCTGCGGCGGCAGAATGCTGAAGAGAAAAGGCAGATACGGCGAATTCTATTCCTGCGAAAACTTCCCGAAATGCCGCGGCTCGAAGCCGATAGACGCCCCCGAAAACGCAGAATGCCCGGTATGCGGAAAGAAGCTCGTCAAGAAGCATTCCAAAAAAGGCGAGTTTTACTCCTGCTCCGGTTATCCGGGATGCAGCTTCTCGACCTCGTATAAGCCGTCTGACGAAAAATGCCCCGCCTGCGGCAAAACGCTGTTTTTGTCGAAAGCCGGCAAAACGCTCTGCCTCAACAGGGATTGCCCGGAGTGCAAGCGTAAATAAGAAGAAAAAAGCCTTTGCTCCGGCAAAGGTTTTTTGCTTTACGGTTTTACTTTGCGTTTATTGACAAAACGAATAATGCGTGGTATAATCGCGGTATGATCCGAAAAAAAGAAGAAAAACCATGAAAAGCAAAAAGACTTTAACAAATGAAAAACACAGCACGGCGGTGTTCCTGGCCTGCTGGGCTGTCTACGCGGTGGCGTATATCACGAGAAGCACGTATTCGGTCTCGATAGTCGTGCTGACGGGAGCCGGACTCCTTACGAAAACCCAGGCGGGACTTATAAGCACCTGCTTTTTTGCGACGTACGGTCTCGGGCATCTGATAAACGGCATACTCGCGGACAGGATATCGCCCGCGTTCATGATGACGTGCGGTATCGCCGGCACCGTTGCGGCGAACGTCATAATGGCTCTCGCCGCTCCGAATTTCACGGCGATGCTCATAGTATGGGGACTCAACGGTTTTCTCGAAGCGATGCTCTGGGCGCCCATCGTAGCGATTTTGTCGGGACGGATATCCGAAAAAAAGCGGCTGCCGGCGATGAAGAATATGTCGACCTCCAAGCCGGTCGGCGTTATCGCCGCGTATCTTCTCAGCTCCGCCTGCTCGTATTTCGGCTTGCATTTCACCGCGCTTTATTACGTGGCGGCGGGGATAGGAGCGGCGAGCCTTATAGCTTTCGCGATCGTTTACAGACGCGCCTTCACATCGCCCGACGTGATCGACGCTGAGCCGGATATAAAACCGCAAGGCGACGGCGGAAAGAGCGGCTCCGCTTTGGCGCTGCTTGCGTCGGCGGGCGCGCTGATATTCGTCGTTCCGGTCATTTTCCACGGTATGATGAACGACGGCCTGCTCTCGTGGGTGCCTACGCTGATACGCGATTCGTATAACACCTCCGACAGCTTTTCAACGCTTCTGACCGTGCTTTTACCGCTTGCGAACATAGTCGGCGCCGTAGTGGCGAATTTCGTCATCGGCAGATTTTTCAGGCAGAACCACGCGTCGGTCGGCGTGTTCTTTATGGCGCTTTCGATAATCCCGACCGTGCTGTTTCTCGACCCGTCGTCGATGCCGCTTGCCGGCGGCGTGATCTGCCTCGTGTTCATTTCGCTTCTGATGACCGCGTTCAATCATATATTCTCGGCGCTCGTGCCGGCAGAATTCGCCCCGTACGGGAAAGCCTCGACCGCATCGGGCATAATAAACTCGCTGATATACGTCGGCTGCGCCGTTTCGACCTACGTTTTCGGCAATCTTTCCGAGCGCATCGGCTGGGGCGCGACCGTCACCCTCTGGCTCGCGCTCATGGCAGCATCAGCCGTGATACTCGTTTTCGCGATCAAACCGTGGGGCAAATTCCTGAAAACAAATACTTTCGGTAAATAAAGGGAATATCAAAATGACAAAAGCATACGACGTTTTCATATCATACCGCCGCTCCGACGGCAAAGAGACGGCAATACAGCTGCAAGAATATCTCAAAAGCAAAGGCGTAAGTGCGTTTTTTGATCAAAGAGATATTGACACGGGCGTCGATTTCACCGACGAACTCCGAGGCACTGTAAGAAGAACGCCGCATTACGTGCTTATCGGCACGAAAAACACCTTTGAGTTCAGAAAAGAGAATAAGGAAACGGGCGATCTCGATTTTGTCCGGGAAGAAATAAGGCTCGCGCTTGAAGTGAACCCTAAGCAGATCGACAAGCATACCGGCAAACCGACAGGCAAAAAGACCGATCACACGTGTACCGTTCTTTTCACGTCCGGATGCGGTTTCCCGTCGCGCGCGGAGCTGCCCGAAGACGTCCGCGATATAATGGACAAAAACAGCGTTGACGAAAAAGAATGCGGCAGAGAAGCGGCGTTTGAGAAAATACTCGGCGTCGTTACGAATATCAGCCGCATAAATCTGTGGCACGCCGCGCAGAAATGGCTTGAAAACGGCAAGGAGCCCGGCGGCCGCTTCGCCAGACTCCATATAGACGAGAGCATCATGCCCGGGGCGGAGAAAAAAACACGGAGGGCGGTTTTTCCGACAGAGGTCAGTATCGGCAAAGAAAACGATATCGTGCCGCTGATCGACGCGGTGAACGCCGCAAAAGGCAATCTGTACCTCATAGGCGAAGGCGGCATCGGCAAAACGACGGCGCTCATCAGGATAATGGAGGAAGCGTACGGTAAAGAATATTCGGATAAATGCCGGATACCGATTTTCGTCGAGCTTTCTTTCGCCCCCGACAGAAAGGGGAAATGGATAGAGGGTATGCGCTCTACGTTCATACTCCGCTCGATATACAAGCAGGTCGCGGACCGCATCGGCGCGGATCAGGGCGCGTACGTCGACAGTAAGAGCTTCGACGTTTTTGACGAAGACAACGCGAAGACCGTCGATCCGCTTATGGAGCTTTTTTCCGCGAAGAACGACGAGCCGGAATATCTGCTTTTGCTCGACGGACTGAACGAGGTGTCGCGCGCCGAGATAATCGGCGGCGGGGGCGAGACCGTAGCCGGTCTCGTGATACGGGAGATACGGGAGATCATAAACGGATTTCCGAACGTGAGAGTGATCCTCACCTCGCGCAGCGACGACGAAGCCGTGCCGTTCGACGGATTCTCCCGTTATTTCATAGCCGGCGTCAGCGAGGAGCAGATAAAGCAATATCTTACCGCGTCAACGCTTCCGGCGGACGCGGTAAAAGCCGCGCTCGGCAATAAAGAGCTTATGAAAACTCTGCGCGTGCCGCTGTTTCTTTCGATGTACGCGACGTTGAAGAATACAAACGGGATCTTAACACAGGGCGAGATACTTCACGGATTTTTCCACGAGCGCAGAGAAAACCTTTATACCGAGCAGGACCGCATATCGGAGACGGAGCGAAACGTTTCCGCTTCGGAGAGCGTGCTCGACAGAAAAAGGCTGACCGCCGATATGAAAATGCTGACGCTCGATCTGATACTGCCGCAGATCGGGTACGAGATGCAGTCAAAGCAGGAATTCTACCAAAGGCCCGGCAAGCTGTACGACCCGATATTGAAGATACTCAACGGCAGAAAAATCACGGACGAATGCGGCAGATACGGCAAATACGTATTTCCGGTAAAGGGAAGGCTTGAAGAGCGGTCCCCGAAAGAGCTCGCAAAGAGCATACTCGAAATATTCGACGAAGAAGACGCCGCCGATGAGATCATAAACAGCCTTGTAAAAGAGATCGGCGTCTTTCAGATAAGCGGCGGCGAATACGGCTTCATTCACCAGCATCTGCGCGATTATTTTTCGGCGATCAGATATATCAACGCGATGAAGCTCGCCGTTTATCTTTACGAAAACGATGAAAAAACGGAAGCGCTCGAGCTCGTTACGCGGTATCTGCACGACGCGCCGGTGGATTATCAGATAAGACGCTTTATCGGCGAGATCACGGGCGAGCATCACAACAAACCCGTTTACGAAAACAAGGCGCGGAAGCTGCCCGGAAAAGCGAAAGACAGCCTTATAATGAAAACGCTCGGTATTTACCGCGGCGTCGGATGCAAAGATGCCGGCTGCGCGGTCTATACGCTTGTTCATATCCTGGACGAAGCGAGAGGGGAACTCTCCGGCTGCGACCTCTCACGCCTCGATTTTACCGAATGCAATCTCAACGGCATGCGCCTCTCGCGCCCGGGTCTTCCGGCGGACTTCAGAAACGCCGTTCTTAACGGCAGAAATCTCACTTATGAAGGGCACAAAGAAATAATCACCTCCGTTTGTTACAGCCCGGACGGAACGCGTATCCTTACGTCGTCAAGGGATCAAACCGTTAAAATATGGCACGCGGCGACTCTTCAGGTGCTCGGTACGCTTGAAGGGCATAAAGGAATAATCACCTCCGTTTGTTGCAGCCCGGACGGAAAACGTATAGTTACGGCTTCGGGGCAAGGAGCCGCACAAATATGGGACGCGGAGAGTTTTGAGCTGCTTGGATCGATTGATACACACGATTTTTTAATCTCGGTATCTTATAGCCCGGACGGCAAGCGTATCATTACCGTTCCGCAGGATAAAAACGCAAAGATATGGGATGCGGAGAGCTTTGAGCTGCTCGGCACGCTTGAAGGACATACTGATTGGGTGAATTCAGCCTCGTACAGCCCGGACGGCAAACGTATCGTTACGGCGTCGGATGATAACACCGCAAAAATATGGGACGCAGAGAGCTTTGAGCTGCTCTGTACACTTGAAGGACATAAAGGCGCTGTTTTTTCAGTCTCATACAGTCCGGACGGCAAACGCATTGTCACGGCGTCGACCGATGAAACCGCAAAGATATGGGACGCAAAAAATTTTGAGCCGCTCGGTACGCTCGAAGGACATAAAAGACGTGTCATTTCAGCCTCATACAGTCCGGACGGCAAGCATATCGTTACGACGTCGGATGACGGGACTGTAAAAGTATGGGAAGCGGACAATTATAAATTGATAACTACTATCAGACATGAACACTACGTGAGATCGGCTTCATACAGCCCGGACGGAAAACGCATCGTCGTCGCCGACGGTGTCTCGTTAAAGGTTTACGAAACGTTTAAGTATAGTCTGATCGAAAAAACGAATGGCGTTACAATTGCAGAGGACTATGCGGAATTCAGCCCTTCCGGCGGCAGTTTTATTGCGGTCGCGAAAGATCACACCGCAAAAATATGGGATACGAAAAGTCTGATATTGAGAGCTACGATCGAAGAACAGGAGAAAAAGACGTTTTCGGCTTCGTACAGTCCGGACGGCAAACGTATCGTTACGCCGTCAAATAACGGGACCGTGCTGATATGGGACGTGGAAAGCTGCGAGCCGGCAGGCGCGCTTGAAGGACATACGAGCGGAGTCGAGACGGCGTTTTACAGCCCGCGCGGCGACCGTATAATCACGGCGTCATGGGATCGAACCGCAAAAATATGGAACGCGGAGAGCTTCGAGCCGCTCGGCACGCTTGAAGGACATGAAGGCGCTGTTACTTCGGCTTTATACAGTCCGGACGGCAAACGTATAGTCACGGCTTCGCGGGATAAAACCGCAAAGATATGGGACGCAGAGAGCTATGAGCTGCTCGGAACGATCGATACAGGCGATGATTTGTTAAACTCGGCTTCGTACAGCCCGGACGGGAAACGTATAATCACGACGTCGCTGCACAGCAGCGCGAAGGTTTGGGATTCGGAGAGTCTTGAGTCGCTCGGAACGCTTGAAGGACATGAAGCCGCTGTTACTTCGGCTTCATACAGTCCGGACGGCAAACGCATAGTTGCGGCGCCGCGGTATGCTCGAAGCGCAACAATATGGGACGCGGACAGATTTGAACCGGTAGAAACTCTTATAGGATACTGGCCGCGTATGAACTCCGCGAGGTACAGCGCCGACGGGAAATTCATAATCACGGCGTCAGAAGACGGAACCGTCGGAATATGGGACGCGGAGAAATATGAATGTATCAAAGCGGTAACGAGTATACCGGGTATGAATTTCATAGGCGTTGATTTTACCGCGCTCGATCCGCGGTCGGCTTTTGACGAAGAAGAAAAAGAAACGGTCAGAAGATACGGCGGGATAATATAAAAACGCGAAAAAAGGCTGCCGCGGACGCGGGATCGGATCCCGTGTCTTCGGACAGCCATTTTCTTATACGTTTGTTTTCTGCGCTGCGTTTTCCGGCGCTTTTTTCAGGTTTTCGCAAAGCCGCCGAAGCCCTGCCAGAGTCCGTACAGGTACATGGCGCCGAGGGCGCGGTCGTACAGACCGTAGCCGGGTTTGCCGGTCTCGCCCCAGATCATTCTGCCGTGGTCGGGACGGATATAACCGTCGTAACCGTTATCGTACAGTATTTTCATTATGCGGCGGATATCGAGCGAACCGCATTCGGTCGGGTGAGCGGTCTCATAGAAATCGCACTCGTTTTCGAGCCTTATGTTTCTTACGTGGATAAACGGAGTTCTGTTCATTCTGCAGTATTTTTCGGTCAGATACGGCACGTCGTTTTTTCTGTCCGCTCCGAGAGAGCCGGTGCAGAGAGTTATGCCGTTGCATTCGCTGTTATAAGCCGAAAGCATCGCGTCGAGCGTCTGCTCGTCTTTGATTATTCTCGGCAGACCGAAAACGTCGCGGGGCGGATCGTCCGGATGGATCGCCATTTTTATCCCGACATCCTCGCACACGGGTATAACGGCGCGCAGAAAATAAGAGAGGTTTTCAAAAAGCTCTTTATGACCGACGTTTTCGTATTCCGATAAAAGCGCCTTCAGTCCGTCGTCGGTATAGCTTTCATCCCAGCCGGGCAGAGAAAGCTTCGTTTTCGACGGGTCGAGCCTGTCTATCTGCTCCTGCTTATATATCAGGCTTCTCGAGCCGTCGGGATTTTCGTATGAGAGATCGGATCTTAACCAGTCGAAAACGGGCATGAAATTGTAGCAGATCACCTTTATCCCGTATTCGGCGAGGCGGCGGACGTTTTCGCAGTACGCGTCTATATATCCGATCCTGCTCTTTTTGCCGAGTTTTATGTCCTCGTGAACGGGTACGCTCTCCACGACCTCGAACGAAAGGTTGTGTCTGTTCGCGTTTTCTTTGATTTTCGCTATGCTTTCGCGGCTCCATACGCCGCCGGGCCTGACGTCGTAAACGGCGGAGACGATGCCCGATACTGCGGGGATCTGAGAAACGTACGAAAGCGGTATCGGATCGCTCTCGTTATAGTGTCTGAACGTTATTTTCATTTGCTTTGCCTCAATTTGAGCATTCTCACGTCTTTGCCGATGAATTTATACGGCAGAAATTCGCCGAGAAGTCTCGACGCCACGCGCTCGTCGTAACGTTCGATCATCGCGTCGGGCGAGGTGAGGTTCGTGCTTATTATCATCGGCTTGCCCGACCCGAGCCTCGTGTTTATGAGATTATATAAAAACGCCGTTACCGCCTGCGTTTTTATCTCGGTGCCGAGATCGTCGATCACGAGCAGATCGCAGTCGAAATATTTGTCGGTCCTGCTTTCGGAACGGTCCGAAAAGGATCTGCCGAATCTCTCGTATTCGAAATCGGAGAAAATGTTCTGCGCCGTGCCGTAGATCACGTAGTTTTCAAGCTCGATCACGCGCTTCGCCGCGGCGACGGAAAGATGCGTTTTGCCGAGCCCGGTACCGCCTAAGAAGAGAAGCGACGGAGAAACGCCGACCCTGAATCCCTCGGCGTAGCCTTTTATACGGTCGAACGCGTATTTCATTTTCGTATATACGTCGTTATCGTACCTGTAATATGAAAGATCGAAATTCTCGAAGCTGTGCGTGGCGGCAAGTCCGTCTATGCCGGCGGTCTTATAACCGGCGCTGATCAGTTTTTTCTTCATACAGACGCACATCACGCCGTCTATATTGCCCTCGTCGCGGCAGATTTCGCATTCGTATTTGATATCGAGCCAGTCCTCGGGATATCCGTTTTCTTCGAGTATCTGCTTCTGCCTTTTTATAAGCAGCCCGTTTTCTTTTTTTATCTCGGCGATCTTTGCTTCAAGCTCGCTTTCCGGTCCCTGCGCCGCCTCGAATATACGCGGCCCGGTCGCGGCAAGCTGCCTGCAAAGCGACGCGAGTTCGGGTATTTTATCGCAGAGCGCTTTCGTGCGCTCTTCGGATCGCGTCACCGCGTCCTTTTTCTTTTTTTCGTATTCCTGTTTGACCGCGGCGTAGTCAGAGCGGTTGAAAGGCATTTTCGTCTCCTCCTCAGTCGTTATTATCGGAATAGCTCCGTTTCAGCGCCGCGTCCATGAATTCGTCGGCGTCGAAGCTCGAATCTTCGTTCTTGGGCTTGCTTTTGGAGCCTTTTTTCTTCGTCGTTCTTTCTTTTTTCGATTCGCCGTCCGTCACGTCGGAAGGAGTTCTGTATCCGGCTTCGAACCAGCGCTTGAGTATCCCTCCGGCATAGTCGAGCGAAGGCTCGCCGATCGTTTTGATCGTCGTTTCGTACGCGAGCCCGATCATATCCATGCCGTAACCGTACGAATCCGTCCAGGTCTTGATAAGGTGCTTTTCCTTAGCTATCAGAGCGCGGTGACCGACGCCGAACATCTTTTTGACCTCGGCGGTCGTTCTGCCGACCTTGTTTTCGTGCTCGATAAAAGCGTCTATTCCCGCCTCGTCGGTTATGTCGGCGTCGTAGAGGCTGTACGCGGTGCGCTCGGCGAAGCGCATGGAATACATATTGTTCTCACAGCAGTATTCGATGATCTTCAATATCACGCCGGGAGTCATACGGAGATAATCGTACATCGAGACCACTATCATAGATTCCTCGTAAGATACGGCTTTGCCGGTGATACGCGGTATATCTTCGTTTATCAGCTTCTTCAGATCTTCGCTGCGGCAGATTATTTCGGAGGTCTCGTCTTTCGAGTATTCCGGTCTGTCGGCTTTGACGCTCGCTTTCGTTTTCCTGTCCTTTATATCGGCGTCCGGCAGTACGGCGGTCTTCGGCGTTTCTATGACGCCGAGAGCGGAAAGCACGGAAAGAGCCTTCTCAATCGACGCCCACTGCATATCGAGCGTTTTTATCGCTTTCGCCCGGTCGTATTCCGTGTCGGCGCGGAATCCGGGATCGGAGCAGACGTACAAAAGCACGCGGAGCTCGTTTTCGTGTAAAGACGGCAGTGCCGCCATAACGCTCTCGTACGGAACGCAGATTATTTTATCTTCATATCTGAGTTTTATTTTCATTTTTTCCGCTCATTTCATATATAAGGTTCATCAGCGAATCGCCGGTGCAGACGTTTTCGGTCGGCACGCCGGTCTTTTCGCTTTGCAGTTCGTACTGTGAAAAATTCCAGATCCCTCTGACGCCCGTGCCGGAGGCAAGCTCAGCCGCACGCTCCGCCGAGCCGGGATCGCAGCATATTATAAGTATGTCTATGTTGTTTGCGGAGCAGAAATCCGGAAGCTCCGCCGCGTCTCTTACGGGAACGCCGGCGACTGTCTTTCCGATAAGCGCGGCTTTGACGTCGAAAACGCCCTTGAGCCAGACGCCGCGCTGCTCGAGTATCATGCTCGAGGCTATCGCGGAGCCGAGATTACCGGCGCCGACCATCGCCGCGGTGTGCTTTTTCGATACGCCGAGCAGAGAACTGACCGACGTGTAAAGCGCCTTTACGCTGTAACCGTAGCCTCTTTGACCTTCGGCGTCGAAATATTTCATATCCTGCCGGAGCTGAGAAGCGGTTATTCCGAGATGCGAGGAAAGCTCGTCCGAGGAAACGCGGAGGATGTCCGCGTTGAACAGACCGCGCAGTATTCTGAAATAGCGCGGCAGACGTCTGAGCACCGCTTCCGGAACGGTCTTCGGGGTCGCCTTGGATCTGCGCTCGGCTACCGACGGCAGGTCGTGAACGTCAAAATCCTCAGGCGCTTCCGTTTCACGGTCTTTTTTCATCAGAGCTGCTCCGTAACGTATTCTGTGAACTGTTCGCAGGTCGCTCCCGTGTCTCTGCCGGTGACCTTGAGCTTTTTGTCTTCGAACATGCAGAAATCGAGCGCGCGCGTAAGTCTGTCGGCTTCGTTCTGCCTGCCTATATGCGACAAAAGCATCGCCGTCGCGCGGAGCATCGAGCAGGGATCGGCGTACTTTCCTCTGCCCTCCGCGATCATTCTCGGCGCCGAGCCGTGTATCGCCTCGAACATCGCGTAACGCTTGCCTATGTTAGCCGAACCGGCGGTGCCTACGCCGCCCTGGAACTCTGCCGCCTCGTCGGTTATGATGTCGCCGTAAAGGTTCGGGAGTATGAAAACGCGGAAATCTCTGCGCCGCTTTTCGTCGACGAGCTTCGCCGTCATTATGTCGATGAACCATTCGTCGGTCGTTATCTCGGGATATTCCTTTCCGATCTCTTTGCAGATACGGAGGAATTTGCCGTCCGTCGTTTTGATGACGTTGGCTTTCGTGACTATCGAGACTCTGTTTTTGCCGTTGTTTCTCGCGTATTCGTATGCGAGCCGCGCAATGCGTTCCGTACCGCCGGTCGTTGTGACGCAGAAATCGACGCCGAGATCGTCGGATACGTTGACGCCCATGCTGCCGACGGCGTAAGAGCCCTCGGTGTTCTCGCGGAAGAACGTCCAGTCGATGCCCTGATCCGGCACCTTGACCGGTCTGACGTTTGCAAACAGATCGAGCTTTTTCCTCATCATCACGTTCGCGCTCTCGATGTTGGGCAGACCGTCGCCCTCGTGGGGAGTGGTCGTCGGACCTTTGAGTATCACGTCGCATGAGTAAAGCTCTTCCATAACGTCGTCGGGGATCGCTTTGTTTGCCGCTATCCTGTTTTCGATCGTCAGCCCGTCGATCTTTTTTATTTCTATTCCGCCGCTTTTTATCTCCGCGTCAAGCAGTTTTTCAAGCACGGAAAGCGCGGCGTCGGTGATTATCGGACCGATGCCGTCGCCGCCGCATACGCCGATAACGAGCTTTTTCAGATTTTTGTAATCTTTGAATTCTTTTTCGCTTTTTATCCTGTCGGCGCGTTCAAGCTGGCTGATCATAAGCGCCTTGAATTTTTCCGCCGCCAAAGACGCGGCGCGTTCGTAATTTTCGTTTTTCATAAGCATCCCCGTTTGCAAAATTTAATAAGTTTTAACATTGCCTCTATTTTTCATTCAAATGTAATATTATGACAAAATTTACCGAAAATCACTGTTTCAGCGGTCAAAGAGGCCGTTTTATTCATCCGTATACATCAAAAGCGTATGTCGAGTATTCCACAAACTCCACAGACAAATCCACAAAACACACATCGAAAACAACAAAAACACTCCAAAAAATCGCTCGATAACGCCGAATTCCGATCAAAAACGACGTTATTAATAATTTTTGCGCCAAAGTTTTCCACACTGCGCAGAGCTCCCGGTTTAATGTATTTTTATTCAAAAAAACGGGAATTTGCGTCATCCGCCGGCAGTTGGGTTCATAAATTGTTAACAATAAAAAGCTATGTGAAATTGTACGAAATATCCGCCGCGTTTTTGTGGCAATTTAACGAAAATAAAATTTTTTCGCAATAGCTCTTGACAGGATCCGGGCTAACACCGCTTCCAGTCGTCCTTTGAAGAGGGCGCTCCGTCAAGGCTCATATCGGCGTATCTGCCCGCCTCGAATTCGTATTTTGCGGCGGCGGCGATCATTACGCCGTTGTCTCCGCACAGATACGGCGGCGGCATATGCAGCTCGATGCCGTTTTTGTCGCACATCCTGACGAGAGTTCTTCTCAGATGAGTGTTCGCAAGCACTCCTCCGGCGGCGAGCAGCGTGTTGATATTGCTGTCGCGAAGGCACCGCAGAAGCTGATGAGCGACAGAATCACATATGCTTTTCGTAAGCGAAGCGCAGAGATCGTTGAAGTTTATCTCTTCGCCCTTCATTTCGGCGGTGTTCATCAGATTGATCGTAAAGGTCTTGAGTCCGGAAAGAGAGAAATTGTACGATCCGTCGCGTATATGGGCGGGCGGCATTTTATAAGCCTCCGGGTCGCCTTTGGCGGCGAGTTTGTCCATAGCCGCGCCGCACGGATACGTAAGCCCCATTTTACGGCCCGTCTTGTCGAACGCCTCGCCTATCGCGTCGTCGAGCGTTCTGCCGACGGTCTCGAAATCCGTGAAAGAGGAAGCGCGTATTATGGAGGTGTGGCCGCCCGACGCGACGAAAGCGATGAAAGGAGCTTTTATTCCGCCCTCTATGTAGTTTGCGGCGACGTGACCTTTTATGTGATTTACCGCCACGAGCGGTTTTTTGTTCGCATAAGCGAAGCCCTTTGCGAAATTCACGCCGACGAGAAGAGCGCCGATGAGACCCGGCTCGCTCGTGACTGCAACGCAGTCGATATCCTTCGCGGAAACGCCCGCGTCGGCCAAAGCCCTGTACGCAAGCGAAGAGATCGCCTCTATATGGGCACGGCCGGCTATTTCCGGCACCACTCCGCCGAATTTCGCGTGAATGTCGATCTGGCTCGCTATTACGTTCGATCTGATCTCGAATTCGTCGACTCCCGAAGGCGATGAAACGACGGCGACCGCCGTCTCATCGCAGGACGATTCTATTGCAAGGTAGAGCATTTTATTTCCTTCTTGTATAAAAGGGCGTCTTCGCGCGGAGAGTCGTAATAATTCCGGCGGACTCCGACGAAGACGAAGCCTTCTTTTTCGTATAAAGATACCGCGGCTCTGTTCGACTGCCTCACTTCGAGGGTAAGCTCGCGCACACCGAGTTTTTCACAGCGGTCTGCAAGAGCGCGCAGAAGAGCGGTCGCGATACCGCGCCTTCTCATTTCCGGCGCCGTCGCGATGTTGTTTATCATTCCCGCGTCGAGCACGTAATACATAGATACGTAACCGACCGGCTCGCCCTTATAAAGCGCGGCAAAGCTCGCCGCCCGGGGATCGTCCGCAAGCGCCGCGATCGAAGCCTCGCTCCACGGAGCGGAGAAGCATCCCGCTTCAAGACGGTGCAGAGCCGCCGCGTGTTCGGCTCTCAAAGGGATTATCGCGATATCAGAGCTGTCCCGAAAAACTGTCGTCATTGAATACCCAGTCTCTGACGTTGTAGGTAACGAAGCAGGTGGGGGAGTTGCGGACTATGACCTTGGATATGCCGGCGTTGATTATCATTCTCTTGCAGAGCTGACAGCTGCACGTGTCGGAGAGTATCTGACCCGTTTTCGCGTCCGCGCCGCAGAGATACATCGTGGAGTCGAGCATCTGCTCACGGGTGGCTGAGATTATGGCGTTGCATTCGGCGTGTACCGATCTGCAGAGTTCGCTCGACGTCTCACCGTCTTCGCCGCACATACAGAAACCGAGGTCGGTGCAGTTCTTTCTGCCTCTCGGCGCGCCGTTGTAGCCGGTCGATACGATCGTATCGTTTTTGACGATTATCGCGCCGAATTTCCAGTGCAGACAGGTGCTTCTTTCAAGAACGGTCTGCGCGATGTCGAGGTAGTAGTTTGTTTTTGTAACTCTGTCCATTTTCTTTACCCGCTTTCTTTTTATTATAAAGTTTTTGCGAATTCTTTGAGGTAAGCGACGAAATCCTCGCCTATTTCCTTATGCTTTGCCGCAAGCTCGATATTTGCCTGCAGGAAGCCGAGTTTACTGCCCATATCGTAGCGTTTGCCGTCGTATTTGTACGCGATCATCCCCTCGTTTCTCGCGAGGACCTTCATGGCGTCGGTGAGCTGGAGCTCGCCGCCCGCGCCGTAAGGCGTCGTGCGGAGTATATCGAATATCTCAGCCGGCAAAACGACGCGTCCGAGTATGGCGAGGTTCGAGAACATATCTTCCTCTCTCTGCGGCTTTTCGATCATATCGGTGCAGAGATAAGCCCTGCCCTCGATCGGTTCTGCTTTGAGTGAGCAGTATTTTTTGAGGTCTTCGCGGGCCACCTCGCATACGCCCGCGACGCCTTTTCCGTACTTTTCATACGCGTCGGTAAGCTGCTTCGTTACGGGAGTGTCGGCGACCATAACGTCGTCTCCGTAGAGCACGGCGAAAGGCTCGCCGCCGATGAACGATTCGGCGCAGAGAATGGCGTGACCGAGCCCCTTCGTCTCTTTCTGACGCAGGAAATATATATTGGCAAGTCTGCAGACCTCTTCCATATCCGCAAGCGCCGCCGTCTTGTTCTTCGCGGCGAGATTATCTTTATATTCTATCGAATAATCGAAATAGTTTTCGATCGCTTCCTTGTTTCTGCCGGTGATTATGAGTATGTCGGTTATACCCGCGGCGACGGCTTCCCTTACGAGATATTCCATCGAAGGTCTGTCGACTATCGGCAGGATCTCTTTCGGCACCGTTCTTGAGATCGGCAGCATGCGCGTGCCGAGACCGGCGGCGGGAATTACGGCTTTTGTGATTTTTTTCATACGTATTTTCTTCCTTTACCATTACTTCAATTTATATTATATACGACGTTTTTGTAAAAATCAATAGAGACGCAAAGGAAATTTGGCGAAAACGTGAAAAATTTCATGAAGGAAAATTCGCGCTTGCCGTGCATATGTACCGGATGCAGGCGACGGGAATAATGAGTGAAGAGTGAAGAGTGAATAGTGAATAGGTGAGGTGTCGGCGGAGCCGACGATCTGTGACGCGTACCGCGCCACCTTTGGGTGTCGCCCACCCAAAACAATAAGAATTCTCCTTATTCACTCGATCCGCAAGGATCGAATATCACACGACCGCAAGGTCGTATATCACACTTTTGTATGCTTCGC
>JAEEGL015611626.1_pt1 | contig 22182 bp, 21 predicted proteins | sample 9134231 | NCBI WGS metagenome assembly JAEEGL01 (sample SAMN16246548, study PRJNA631951) | gut metagenome | biome: gut microbiome; feature: rumen; material: fiber-attached | host: Bos | place: Iran: Karaj | collected 2018-10 | reverse complement strand
GTTTAAGAAATGTATGACTGTCATCGGTTTATAAACGGATGGGGAGCTATCGAAACGCAATGAGAATTGTATTTTGAGCCGACCCGTTTGCGGTCGGTTTTCTTATGCGTACACCCGCATATAGGAAACAACCGCTTCGCGGCATGCGGGTGACGCGACGGGCACTGCGAGTTCATCGCATGCCCGATTGGAAAACCATGTTGAAGGAGGAGTAAAAATGGCGATTTTTACGGGAGCAGGCGTAGCGATCACAACGCCTTTCAAAGAGAACGGAGAGGTTGATTATGATCTGTTCAGGGAGCAGATCGAGTATCAGATCGCAGGCGGTACCGACGCGATCATCGTATGCGGTACGACCGGCGAATCGAGCTGCTTAAGTCATGAGGAACATCTGGAAGTGATCCGGTATTGCTGCGAGGTTGTGAACAAGCGGATCCCGGTTGTTGCGGGAACCGGAAGCAACTGCACGGAGACGGCGATCTACCTGTCACAGGAAGCAGAGAAATACGGTGTGGACGGCGTTCTGGTCGTATCCCCGTATTACAACAAGGCTACACAGAAAGGGCTTATCGAGCATTTCACGATGGTTGCGAACAGCATTAAGGTGCCGATGATCCTTTATAATATCCAGAGCCGTACGGGCGTCAATATCCTGCCGGAGACGATCGTGCACTTATGCAAAAACGTTCCGAATATTGTCGGCGTCAAAGAAGCATCCGGAAACATTTCCCAGGTTGCAAAGATCTTACAGCTGGCTGACGGGTGTGTGGACCTTTATTCGGGCGATGACAATCAGACGGTACCGATCATGGCACTTGGCGGCATCGGTGTGATCTCCGTTTTATCCAATATCGCACCGGCTAAGACACACAACATCTGCCGGGCGATGCTTGACAATGATGCGAAGACGGCTGCAAAGCTTCAGCTGGAGGCGATCCCGCTGATCGATGCACTTTTCAGTGAAGTGAATCCGATCCCTGTTAAGAGAGCACTGGAATTCCAGAAGAGAGACCGCGGCATCTTAAGACGGCCTTTATGCCGGATGGAAGATGCACATGCTGCTGTTCTGGAAGCGGAAATGAAAAAGTACGGGTGCCTGTAAGGGGCCGTAAGGGAGAAAAAGATGATAAGAATGATCATGCACGGCTGTAACGGCCGTATGGGACAGATGATCACAAAACTCGCAGCAGACGATCCGGAGATCACGATCGTTGCAGGCGTTGATATCAGCGACACGATCAAAAACGACTATCCGGTATTCGGAAGCATCGCGGAATGTGATGTGGAAGCGGATGTGGTGGTTGATTTCGGCGCGGCGACGGCGATCGATCTGTTGCTTGATACATGCATTGTAAGAAACCTTCCGGTGGTTGTCTGCACGACAGGGTTATCCGAAGCGCAGATTACGCATCTGAATGAGGCAAGCGGAAAAATCGCGATCCTTCGCTCTGCGAACATGTCGCTTGGTGTGAACCTGCTGATGAAGCTTCTTAAGGATGCCGTAGCGACCCTGCAGCCTGCAGGCTTTGATGTCGAGATCGTTGAAAAGCATCACCGCATGAAACTGGATGCGCCTTCGGGTACGGCGCTGGCACTTGCCGATGCGATCAATGAAGCGGCAGCAGAACCCTATGAATATGTTTATGACAGAAGCGGTGTCAGACAGAAGAGAGGTGCGAAGGAACTCGGGATCAGTGCGGTGCGCGGCGGTACGATCGTCGGTGACCATGACGTGATCTTTGCCGGGGAAGATGAAGTGATCACCTTCTCGCACAGGGCATACAGCAGAGCCGTTTTTGCAAAAGGCGCGCTCGCAGCAGCTAAATTCCTTGCCGGAAAAGCGCCGGGGCTGTATGACATGAGTGATGTGATCGGTGGTTGATCATGCAGCGGATTGGCCCGATGGCAAAATCATTCGTATAATTAAGAAAAAAAACAGGGTTCATAACCCGGAAAGGGAATGCAGTATGAACGAGATGAATAAAATCAATGATGAAGAACTGGAAGGCGTTAACGGCGGAACAGGCGAGAGGCGGAAAAGACGTGTGATGGCACTGGCAGACGGAGTCGGAATGATAGGCGCTGCGTATGGCGGCGGAACCGATACGGAGACGCCGGCCGAAGAAAAAATGACATGGTGCGATACATGTCACACACAGGTCAGATACAGGGAATTCAGCGGCGGCAGGCGCAAAGGCACCTGCGGGCACTGGGTATAGGATCAAAAGCCCCGTAACAAAAATAAGAAAGCAGGCAACGCACCCGCAAAAGAAAATGACGGATGCGTTGCTTTTTTTGTGCGTGCAAAAACCGTTGAATCGCGCCAAAAAACAAGGTATGATTGAGTTATGGAATTCAGACCCTGTATAGATATTCACAACGGACAAGTAAAACAGATCGTGGGCTCGACGCTGCGCGAAAAAAGAACCAAAGAGAACTTTGTTTCCAAGCAGGATGCAGCTTACTACGCAAGGCTCTATAAAGAGGACGGCTTAACGGGCGGGCATGTGATCCTGTTAAATCCCAAGGGAACGCCGGAATATGAGGCGGATCAAGCCGCGGCCATTTCGGCCCTGAAAGCATATCCGAACGGCCTGCAGGTTGGCGGCGGGATCGATGATACGAATGCGGCCGCATTTCTTGCGGCCGGCGCAAGCCATGTCATTGTTACTTCATATGTATTCAATAACGGAGAAATATGCTATAATCGACTCGATAAACTGCGCACAGTGGCGGGTTGCGAACACATCGTACTGGACTTAAGCTGCCGCAGGGTTCCGGAAGGCGGTTACAGGATCGTCACGGACCGCTGGCAGAAGTTTACGGATGCGTTCCTGACAGCGGATCTTCTGGCGGAATTGTCCGCATGGTGCGATGAGTTTCTGGTGCATGCGGTAGACGTGGAAGGAAAAGTGAACGGGATCGAAGAGGAAGTGGTCAGGATCATAAAGGATTCGCCGATCCCCGTTACCTATGCAGGCGGCATTTCCTCTCTGGCCGATCTGGAACGGATCCGTGAACTTTCGGACGGGAAAGCCAATGTCACGATCGGCAGCGCGCTGTCTCTGTTTGGCGGCTCTCTTGATTATCAGGAGGTACTTCAATGTATACGATCATGGTCGTAGATGAGAATGAAAACGAACTCGTTGTTGCCGAGAAGGCGCTCGAGAAAGATTATCAGGTCACACTGATGAACAACTCCAAGCAGGCGCTTGCACGGCTGAATAAGGCAACGATCATGCCGGACTTAATGATTCTTGATATCGCAATGCCCGGGATCAACGGGTTCGATATGATCATGCGCATGAAGACCAACGATAAGATGAAGGACATTCCGGTGCTGTTCTTATCGGGTGATAAGGAGAATGCAACCGAACTGGAAGCCTATCGTCTGGGCGCGGTTGATTTTATCAGAAAGCCTGTTGTTGCACAGCTGCTTAAGAAGCGTGTGGAACTGCAGGTGAATCTGCTGGATACAAAGAGAAACATGAGCGCGTACAATACGCAGCTGCAGCAGAATGCAAACGCGCAGGCACAGAATGCCTACCGTCTGCATTACTTTATCATCGGCATCATTACGGATCTGATCGCAAGCAAAGACGGCTACACCGGGATCCATTCCGTTTCCGTTTCCAGATATATGGGGATCCTGCTTAAGGAAATGCTCTTATCGGGCGTGAATTACGGGATTTCTTCGGAGGATTACGAACTGATCCTGCTGTCCGCACAGCTGCACGATATGGGTAAGATCGGCGTACCCGATGCCGTGTTGCAGAAGACCGGGAAATATACGGATGAAGAATTCATGCAGATGAAAAATCACACCGTTTATGCGGCAAACGCCATTCAGAAATATGCCTACCTTCTGCCCGGTTCCAAGTTCATTACCTATACTTATCAGATGGCCAGATCGCATCATGAACGCTTCGACGGGAAAGGATATCCGGATAGACTGCAGGGTGCAAACATTCCGATCTTAGCCAGGATCCTTTCGGTTGCAGACGTATATGATGCACTTGTTTCCAAAAGAAGTTACAAACAGCCCGTGACACATGAGCAGGCATACAATATCATCACGCAGGGCGCAGGTGTCCAGTTCGACCCGCAGGTCGTGGCCGCCTTCCAGCGAGTCCACACGGACATCTACGAAGCTCACTGCCAGCTCACGGCACAGTTCTCGTAGATTATTCAGATAATTAGGAAAAATTATGAAAAAGACTCGCAACGAAAAGTTGCGAGTCTTTCATAATCCGTGTTCTAAAGTACTGCTTATTCCCCTAACATAAGAATATCCCAAAAAGTATATCTATTTTAGTAGAAAAGGTACATTGTAAACGACTAGATTATAATTTGGTTACGTTTGTAGCCTGAGGTCCTTTTTCGCCGTTTACGACATCGAACTCAACTGCCTGACCCTCGTCAAGAGACTTGAAGCCTTCCATGTTCAGTCCGGAATAATGTACGAAAACGTCGTTGCCGGATTCATCAGAGATGAAGCCGTAACCCTTCTGGTTGTTAAACCATTTAACGGTACCTTTCATTGTACATACCTCCGTTAAAACTTGAATCGCGGGGGGCATTATTACCCACCAAATTGAAGTGTAGCATACAAAAAATCAATTGTAAATAAAAAGTTAGTATGGTTTTTGTGCAGATTTACGGCTATTGCACTTTTCGTCCGCTTCATGTAAAATTTTACTTTATAGGGGTAAGGGGTTAGTATGCCCTTTTTGCATTAGTCAGGGGAGCCGGAGTATTATTTCAGCCATGAGTATCCTAAAGAGTAAAGATCAGGTGGGAACAGAACGTTTCCAGGAAGAGAAGCCCAAGAAGACCACCAAGAAAACTTCCAGGTATACGGTGCTTCTGATCCCGGATTCGACGGATCATTCCAAGACCTTTGAGCTGACGTTTGATCACATCCTGCGCATCATCGTCGGGATCATCGCGCTCACGCTGGTCTTAGTCAGCCTTCTGATCTCGTCCGCCATGAAGAATTATCGTCTGGCACATGACGATACGGACAAGATCAAGATCGAACAACTGAATGAAGAGATCGAGCGCCTGAAGGAAGAAAAGGCAGACCTGTATGAACAGATCGTTTCCCTGACCGGTGTCGTCGCCAAGAAGCAGGAAAACGAGAAATCCATCGAGCAGGAAAAAGCCGCGGCCGCCGTGCCGAACGGATATCCGGTGGAAGGCTTCGGGCTGATCGTACAGGATCCGACCGTGGATGTCGGCGAGAAAGTCAAGGGCCGGGTTGTTTTCAATACGATCATCGGTACCGCGATCGTGGCCAGCGGGGACGGAACCGTGGCCGTTAAGTCCGAAGACGAAGACTTCGGCACGCAGATCATCATCGATCATGAGAACGGATATCAGTCCGTCTACCGGTGCTCGGGCAGCGTCAAAGTCAATGTCGGAGACTACGTGAAACGCCAGGAAGTACTGTTTGTCATTAAGGAAGATGATTCTCTGTTCGCATATGAGATCTTAAAGAACGGCGAAGAGATCGAACCGCTTGATATCATGGATATACAAGGATAGAACAAGTTATTAGCAGGGAGGAAGAAACATGTTTGGTTTTCTGAAGGAAAGAGATGATAAGATCAATCTCGATAATTACACGATCACTACGGTCGTAGGTGCCGATACGGTAGTAGAAGGAACCATCATCACGAAATCATCCGTCAGGATCGACGGAACACTGATCGGCGGCGTGTCCGCAGAGGGTGTCGTGATCTTATCCAAAAACGGTAAGATCAAGGGCAATATCATGGCAGAAAACATCGTTGTTGCCGGCGTTGTGGAAGGAAATATGCAGATCAGAGAGAAAGTCAATGTCGAGCCGACCGGTGAGATCTACGGTGATATCACGACCAAGAGCCTGCTCATTGACGAGGAATCCGTATTCCAGGGCAACTGCTACATGAACCGCGAGGTGCCGGAGAACGGCGGAAGAGGAAAGAAGAAACCGGCCAAATCCGAGAAGATCGTTGCGCCTTCCGAAGCAGCGGCAGCGGCGATGGGAAGACTCGGGATGCCCGGAAAAGTGAACGGGAACGTGCAGCCGATGAACCCGAATGCGGATGAGGAAATTTCCCTTCGTCCGAATACCGCTCCATTGGATGATGATGACATCGATTTTGTAGAGGTATAACAGATGCCCGATCGTCTCAAGATTGTGATTTTGGATGACAATGATGAAAGAAGGTATCAGATCCGGGATATGCTTCCGGACTATATTGATGCTGTCTTTGCGCCCGTCCGCGAAAGTGCGAAGAGCCTGATCAAAGGGGAAGCGTCCGGCAAACGTACGGATCTTGTCATCATGAATGCGGATGACGAATCGGGATGTACGCGCGCTCTGTTCACCTGGATGAAGACGGAAGAGGAAGCACTTTTTTCCGTTCCCGTCCTGCTGCTTTGCGAAGATGCCTTTTCGGACGGTGTTTTGGCGTTCCTGGAAGAAGGGGATGCTGAATTCCATGAGGGTGAAGTGGATCCGGATCAGCTGTTCATGCAGATCATGGATATGATCGAAGCTGCGGAAATGGCACCGGACCCTGTAGCAGAGCCATCCTATACCGAAAAGGATTCCGCAAGGATCCAGGGACATTCGGTCAAGCCCGTCGGTGAGGATGAAGATACGATCAAGCGCAGCATCGTTCTGCAACACGAGGAACAGTTACAGCAGCTTGACCAGGCGATCGAGAGAGGCCGCAAAAAACAGGAACAGATCAAAGAACTCATGGCGCTTGCCATGCAGTATAAAGAAGAGAACAGTACGGCGGAAGAAAAGACGTCCAGGGATAAACCGTTACATGAATTAAACGGCGAGAGTGCGCTGAAGGTTCTGTCCGAAGCGGAAGACCGGGAACCGGAGGAGAAAAAGCCCACGATCGTCGTTGTGGATTATGATGTCAGGAACCGGAAACTTTGCGAACTCTTTCTGCAGCGGGATTACCGGGTCGTGTCCATTACCACGGGTATGAATGCCATCGATCATTTTGTCAGGAACAAGGCAGACCTTCTGATCCTGAGTACGAGCATGCCGATCCTTGACGGTTTTAAGATCTTAAACAGTATCCGCTGGCAGCCGAACGGTAAAAGGGTGCCGGTGATCTTTATGGCGGAGGGAGATCCGGATGAAGTCCGCAGAAAATGCCAGAAGGAATATGTTGTCGGTGTCCTGACGAAACCGGTATCCAAAACCGCGCTCAGGCGCTCCGTGGATGCGGTCCTTTCCACGCTCGCATCCAGCCGCTAATAATCCGTTTGAAAGGATATTTGATGCGTAAAAAAATCCTGATCATTGATGACGATATCATGACACTCCGGAAACTGAAAAGGTCTCTGGAGGATTATTATGAGATCCAGCTGGAAAATGCGGGATCCCGTTTTGCGGAACATTTAACGGAATATCATGCCAATCTGATCCTACTGGACATTGAGATGCCCGTCATGAGCGGACCGGAAGTTTTTGATGCCCTGTTAAAAGCGGGATATCCGTCTGTTCCGGTGCTCTTTTTATCCGATCTGCCAAATCCTCCATCAATCCGCGATGCCATGGGAAGAGGTGCTAAGGGATATCTTCTGAAATCGGCATCCAAGGCGGAGATCGTTAGCAGGATCAAACAGATCTTTACGGAACAGGCGGGTTTCGATGATAAAACACATATCCTGGTTCTTGGCAATGACGTGACAACCATGCGGATCGCAAAACTGGATCTGGAAGACGGCGGCTACCGGGTCACCTGTGTCTTTTCCGTTATGGAGGCACTGGATATCATGCGTCAGAAAAACGTGGATGCCCTGCTGATCACGGAACCGATCGTAAACGTCAGTGAACAGGAGATCTACGAGACGATCTGCAAAAAACTTTCCGTCAGATCCTTCCCTGCGGTTTATGCGCTGGATCCTGTCTCCAAGGAATCATTATTGGACAAGGTGGGCAAAGCAGTTGGCAGATAGAGACAGACAGAAAAAAAGCGGAAACGCGGTGATCATCGTACTGACGATCTCTGTTTTTTTCATAGGACTGATATTGGGGATGCTCCTGATCCATATCGCGAATGCGGCAGGCGATCAAAACGATCCTGCCGATCTGAAAAAGGATCCAACGACAACGATCAATGTAGGCGGCGGCACGGAATATGTGCAGGTCTATGTACCGAAACGTGAGGTACGATACGGCACGATCCCGATCCACTCCTACAACAAAGACGGGTTCCGGCTCGATAACGGCTTTATGGCCTATTTTGATGAAGAAGGGAATAAAATCTCCCATCTTGGTGTGGACATCAGTTATCACCAGGAGAAGATCGACTGGGAAGCACTGAAGGAATCCCCCTGTGAATTCGTGATGCTCCGCTGCGGATATCGCGGATACACCGAGGGCGGTCTGGTGGAAGATGAGAAGTTTAAGGAATATGCAAGTGCCGCAGTGGAAGCAGGCTTTCCGATCGGCGTGTATTTCTTTACGCAGGCCCTGACGGAAGAGGAAGCGATCGCCGAGGCTGATTTTGTCATGGATCTGATCGGGGATTTTCCGATCAGTTATCCGGTCGTGATCGATACGGAGTATGTCGCCAGTGAGAGTGCCAGGACCAATCAGGCCGAGATGACGGAACAGGAGCGTACACAGCTGCTGATCACGTTCTGCGAACGCGTGAAGGAACAGGGGTATTATCCGATGATCTATGCATCGGAAAACTGGTTGAGGCGGGAACTGGATGCTTCCATGATCCAGTCATATGAGATCTGGGCACCGCAGTACCTTGAAGAAAATGATTTTATGTATGATTTTACCATATGGCAATATACGGATTCCGGTAACATCCAGGGAATCGACGGCGTTGTCGATCTGGATATCAGCATGGTGGATTACGCATCCTTCGTGCCGGCGATGCGTGAAGCTGTCGTCGGAGAAGGGGAAATCATAGAGCTGCCTGCTGAAAACGAACCGGACGGAGAGGAAGTTATACAGTGAACGAGGCGGGAATTTACGGAATCCTGTGCAGACAGCTTGCAGTGATCATGCGGGCAAACGTCAGCCCTTTGAGCGCACTGAAGATCTGCAGGGATCAGATGGACAACAGGAAACTAAAGAAGATCGTGGATGGCCTTGTTACCGATCTTTCGGGCGGCGATAAGCTTTCCGATGCGATGAAACAGAGAGAAGACCAGTTTCCGATGATCGTGATCGCGGCGATCGAAGGTGCGGAAAAAAACGGCGAGTGGGAGAAGATGCTCCTGCGTCTTGCCGATTATTTTGAAGCGGAAGCAAGGCTCAACGAGAGCGCAAAAAGAGCGGCGCTGCTTCCTGCCATGATGGCGGTTCTGTGTCTGGCTCTGTTCGGCCTGATCATCCTGCAGGTGGTGCCAAGGTTTCTTGCCATGTTCAACGGGATCACATACGAACTTCCGCCGCTGACCAAACGGGTGCTGTTTGTCAGTGATTTTGCGCGCCAATACGGTCTGATCGCGCTGCTTGCCATTACAGGGATCGTGATCATATGGGTGCTTCTTTCCCTAAGCCGCATCGGGAAAAAATTCAATGCCATGCTGCGCATGCATCTGCCGCTGACCGGCGGTATCAATCGTAACATGCTTTATGCGCAGTTTTCCAAAGCGCTTTCCACACTGTTGAAAAACGGGATGTCCATGCAGGAGGCGGTCCGTGTGATCGAAGACTCCGTGGGAAACAATGAACAGGTACGTTCCGAACTGCAAAGAACCGCGCAGCGTGTCGCAGACGGGATGTCTTTATCCAAAGCCATGGCGGATTCTTCCGTATTCTCCCCCATGATCCTGCAGATGACGGCGATCGGGGAAGAGAGCGGAACCCTGACGGATATCCTGGATGATATGGCGGATTATTTTGAACGCAACATGATGCGTCTTGCCCGGAAGAAAGAGATCATTCTGGAAACCTTTTTCGTGGTATTGCTTGGAGCGATCATGTGTATCGTGGTCGCGGCAATGGCGCAGCCGATGCTTGAATTATATGACATGGTCAGCGGGATGTAGAAATGGATACGCTTAGGGACAGACGCAGTTTTCATACGTTGATCTTTTTTACGACAGTCTTTGCGATCGTCGCCAGTGCCTTTTTTGTGCTGCTCTTTTGTGCAAAGAGCATGATCGTTGCGACGCAGCTTTTAAACCAGCGGATCGAACTTCGCGGTGCGGTCGGTCTTTCCGACGCGGAGGAGACCGTAAAGGATATCCTGAACGAGCAGGCAAAAAAGGCCGCATATGAGACTTATACACAGACAGTCGCAGCCCTTATGAAACCGGGGGCGGCGTCCATGAGCGAACGGGAAGCACTGAAGCTCTATCAGGAGCGCTACGCGGGTATGCTGAAGCAGCAGTGTACGGTGAGCGCACTGGAAGAGGAACTGAAAAACCGATATATGCCGGAAAAAGGGACGGTTGTTCTGGATGATTCCAAGCCGCCGGAGTTTTCGATCGTTACGGATGATGAGACCGGTGCGATCTTATCCTGCAAGCTGGAGCAGTTGACGTTTCTTTACCGGTATGCCGACCGGTATGAGAAACAGAGTACGGTAGACTATACGTTCCAGGTGCCGGAGGCGGTCTTTTATGACGGCAACGATCAGCTGTTTGAGTATTCCATGATCGGCAGGAAGGGAATCTATTTTACAGGGAATACCTCTTCCGTTGTGGGCAATGTATTTGCCGGGACGCATTCGCCGGAGGAGTACAGAAAGGCGGAATCCGGATACGGAGAACGCGGGATCTACGGCGGGATCAATGTCATGGCAACGCAGCTCGGGATCGAGGCAGATACCGTGATCTCCACGGGTGAGATCAATCTGAAAGGAGCCTTCGTGGCATTCGGAACAGATGAGAAGCCGATCGAAATCTATACCGGACAGATCAATGAGATCGCGGGATATTTCCTTCGGACCAACTATACGCTGACCGGGGAAGCACATGAGAGAAACGGTGCGGCCTATACGGAAGCGGTGGATCTGATCAATGCGGCTGCGGGCCATATCGATGATTTCAATTATTACTACGATTCGGAAAATGATGAATTATACACCGGAAAATACAGAAAGATCCTGTCCAACACGGATGTGTCCTTATCGGGTGATTTTACCGGAACGGTCATGACCAGCGGGAATGTGATCATTGAGGCGGACTGTAACGTGGAAGGATTCATCTATGCGGGAGACCGGATTTATGTGCAGGGAAATGACAACATCGTTTCCAACAGGGATGTCATGCGTGAGATCATCCGGGAAGAGTGCGCAAGACCGGATGCGGATGCGACTTTTCTTCTGAAAGAATACCTTGGCGGCATTATCTATAAGGGAATGACCCCGTGTCCGGAAGAAATGGTTGCATACCAAATCACGAGGTGATAAAATGACATTGGCACCATAATGTGACGATAAGGAGCAGATGATTTATGGATCAGAAAATTGAAATCACGCTGTTTAACCATTTTGAGATCAAGATGGACGGTGAGCCGATTCTTACCAGTTTAAGCAACACGCGTAAGACGAAATTGTTCCTGTCCTATCTTCTGCTGTATAAGCAGAAAGCCATTTCTCACAGGGAATTGTTCGAACTGTTGTGGTCCGGTGAAGATTATTCCAATCCGGGAACGGCGCTTCGTACGCTGCTGTATCGTTATCGTGCCCTGGTAGATAAGATGGAGATCGAGCCGCTGCGCAATTCGATCATTTCCAGGAGAGGTGCTTACCAGTGGAATCAGGAACTCGATGTTTCCATTGATATTTTTGATTTTGACGATTATTCCAAGATCGGCCTGAACCAGTCCATGAGTGTTCCCAAGCGGAAACAGTGCCTGCAAAGGGCAATCAATCTTTATACCGGTCCGCTGCTTCCCGATTCCGGAGAAGAGCACTGGGTAGTTCCCAAAGCCGTATATTACCGCGACCTGTATGTGCAGGATGTGTTAGCCTATATCTCCCTTCTGAAAGAAGAAGGAGCCTATGAGGAGATCGGTGCGCTTTGCAGGAAGGCACTTGCGCTTGCAGGACCGTCCGATATGATCTCCCTGGAGGAAGAAGTTGCCCTTGCCAGAGGGAAGATGGGAGAGGAACTGAAGCTCCGCTATGAGTCGACCCTTTCCAGTCTGGTCAAGATCGAGCTCGTGATCGGTGACGTGCAGAAGAGCATGGAGACCGAGGATTCGGAGAACTTGGCATTTGTGTGCGAATATGATGTATTCAAGGATATCTATCATCTGCAAAGACGCCTGCTTGCCAGGACCGGTGATACGATGTTCTTATCGCTTTTGTCCATGGAACGGAAATCTGATGATGATTTCGAGCCCCTGCGGCATGAGAAGGTCATGACGTCGTTGCTCGATATCGTCCGGCACGAACTTCGGTGCGGTGACAGTATCTGCCGCTTTTCGGATAATACCTACGCGATCATGTTCCCGGCGGATTCTTTTGAAAATGCGATCAAGATCATGGAGCGCGTGAAATCTTCCATTGCGATGAATTGTAAGGAGAAAGACGTCCTGATCGTCTATCGGATCCGTCCGCTGAAGAATGCGAAGGAGTAAGGCCCGATGCCCGAAAGGAAGCGACTTACCATCGGTGTTTTGATCGGTAATGCCAACTCGATGCATTCGGTCAATACACTGCAGGGAATCAGACAGGCAGCCAAAGAAGCCGGGGTAAATACCGTGACTTTTCTTGGCGTGCATACAGAGTATAAATTCAAGGAATTCTATGACGAAGATATCAGTTACGATTATCAGATCATGACGATCTTCGATTATGTGGATATCGCTAATGTCGATGCGCTGATCATTTCTTACGGCGAGATCGTTGTCTTCCTGCAGGAAGCAAAACGCCGCCATTTTCTGGACAAATACGTCAATATTCCCAAGATCCTTCTGGAAGAACGCGTGGAAAATGATATTACCCGCTACCAGATTTCCGATAACTACAACGGTATGCGTTCCGTTGTCGAGCATCTCGTACGGGATCACGGATACCGGCATTTCGTCTGCTTAAGAGGGCCCATCGGCAATAAGGATGCGGATGAACGTTTCCGTGCTTTTGCGGATGTGCTTGCGGAATACCATATTCCCGTCACGGATGAGATGGTTCAGGTCGGTGACTTTACGGAAGCCGTAGTGCCGCAGGTGGAATATTTATTTGATCACAATCCCAAGATCGACGCCTTTGTATGTGCAAACGATACGATGGCAACAACGGTCTATAAGGTCTGCAAGGAACGCAGGGCGGAGATCTTCAGAATGACCGACCGTGCCAGAGGGTGGATGACGAAAAGCACGCTGCGGTATAAGATCGGTATCGACATTGAGTCCGGTGAGGGCATTGCCGTAACCGGATACGATGATGCAGCGATCGCTTCCATCATGGATCCGTCCCTGACCACAGTCGCACAGAACCAGTTTGCGATCGGCTATAAGGCATTGTACAATCTGCTCGACCTTCTCGGGGCGAGAGAAAGTAAGGATGGCGGCAACATCGTGCTGCAGACGGAGCTGATCCGCCGCAGTTCCTGCGGATGCGTGGAAACGGATCAGGGTACTTATGCGCCGATGTCCCCGCATGATAAGCAGAACCCGGAATTTTACGTGATCAAACTGGCTGAGCGTGTGAAGGATGCGATCATCGTGTCCGATGTCAGTGAAGGGATCGCGGACAAGATCTATGAGACGATCTATGATATTCTCTATGCCGATATCATCATTTATCTCGGATATGTGAAAGAATCCTTAAGCATCAAGCATGTCTTGGAACAGCTGCGCAACCTGATGAACGGGCCTTATGCGGAATACATTTCCCCGACGGCACTGACCAAAACCTATTCGGATTACCTGTCTTCCGTGATCCGCAAAACAGAAGACCATAACGAAGAGGTGCTCTTAACGGAGATCATGCTGGAGGGCGTCAAGTATCTGCAGGGATTTGCGTATAAAAACGTAACGGATACACTCTATGAATTTGAAAATGATGCATGGTTCATGTCCATGATGGCCAGGGACATGGTCAATCATGTTGATTCCGAAAAAGATATGTTCCGCAATGCCATCAGAAGGTTCAAGAACCTGAAGATGGGCGAGACTTATGTCTTTACAATGAAGGAACCGATGATCGTGGAGGCGGACGAAGAGTGGAAATGTCCGGAGTCTCTGTATCTGTCTGCTTATACTTCGGCGGACGGTTCCCGTTATGAATCCTATCACAGATCGGACAGACCGGAACTGACCAGGGAACACAGCCTTGCCGATTTTGCCCAAGAGCGCGGTCATGAGCAGTTCCATCTGACGCTCCTGCCGATCTATTCCGACAGGATCCAGTACGGTCTGCTGGTATCGGAGGTTTCCCCTTCCGACGTCAAGAGTCTCTTTAACGTCAGTGTGCAGCTTGGAACGGCGCTGAAGTACAATGAACTGAGCAGAAAACAGAGAGAAGTGCAGAAAACACTGGAAGCACTGGTTAAGGAAGTCGAAGATAAGAACAGCATGCTGCGTTTCATTTCGGAATATGATGCCTTAACCGACTGCCTGAACAGACGCGGGTTCATCGAGCGTGCCATGAATCTGAAAAATGACAATCCCGGTCTTTCCTGTGTGGCGATCTTTGCAGACCTTGATCATCTGAAAGAGATCAATGACAAATTCGGTCACGCGGAGGGTGATTATGCCATTCAGACGGTTGCAGGCTTTATCCGCAAGACGGTGGGATCCGATCAGATCCTGGGACGTCTTGGCGGAGATGAATTTGTGGCGATTGCCGTTCTGAAAGAGGGAGAGAGTGCCGAGCAGCTCTGTGAAGCGATCCGGAAGACTGCAGAAGAATTCAACGCACAGTCCGATAAGCCGTTCTACATTGAATGCTCCCTCGGCTATAATGCGTTTGTCTGTGATGCCACGCTGGACATCCAGGATGTGCTGGATGCGGCAGACAGGGAATTATATAAGAGCAAGAAAAACCGGAGAGAAACTTCGGTACGTTAAATCACTTACGCATGGAGTTTCCGCTCCCTGCGTTCTTTCACTTCGATCGGCATCTCCGTGATGTCGCCCGAACGTTTCAGGGCTTCTCTGGTCAGAAGCGGTCCCACCAGTTCATAGATCAGCACCGCAAAAAGCACGATATTGCGGATCAGTGTGCCTTCCGCTTCCCCGAGAGACTGCGCCGATACACACATGCCGAGCGCAACACCGGCCTGCGGAAGCAGGGTGATCCCCAAGTTATTCACGACCTTTTTGGAACAGTGCACCGCTTTGGCGGAGAAGTAGGCACCGAAATATTTGCCGAAGCTTCTTGCCACCATATAAACCATGCCGATCACAACCAGCATGCCTTCGCTGAAGACTTCGAGACGAAGTGCGGCACCGCTTAGCACAAAGAAACAGGCAAGCAGGGGCCTTGACCATTTATCGGCCCGGTCCATGATATCTTCCGAAAGCGGACAGATATTACAGAACACGGTACCTAACATCATGCAGGTTAAGAGCGATGAAAACCCGACCGTGACCGGTCCGATCCGGAAACTGAATTTTGCGACGGCGACCGTTAAGAAAATGAACGCGATCGTCATGGCAAGACGGTTGGTGTTGGAATGAAAGAGCTTTTCAATCTGTGTCAGGATGAGACCGCAGATCGTTCCGAGTGCCAGGGAGCAGATGATCTCGATCAGGGGATCCAATACGACGGATGCGACACTCATCTGTCCGCTGACCATGACTTTGGCGATCCCGAAGGAGATCGCAAAGAGGATCAGTCCGACCGCATCATCGAGTGCAACGATCGGTAAGAGCAGATCGGTCAGTTCGCCTTTGGCCTTGTACTGCCTGACGACCATCAGGGTTGCCGCAGGAGCGGTTGCGGATGCGATCGCCCCGAGCGTGATCACTTCCGGAACGGTCAGCAGGTCAGGCCTTGCAAGATAGAAGAGGTAGAGTGCGATATCGACCAGGATCGTTGCTGTCACGGCCTGGAGAATACCGATCACGAATGCCTGTTTCCCGGTTTTCTTCAGGGAACTCAAACGGAATTCGGAACCGATCGAAAAGGCGATGAAACCCATGGCCACTTCGTTGACGAGATCGTATCTTGCGACCTCCTCATAGCTGGTAAGCCCGAGGCTTCCGCTCCCAAGACGACCCAATACGAAGGGACCGATCAGGACACCGGAGATCAGAAAGGCCGTCACGTCCGGCAGATTCCATTTTTTGAAGATCCTTGTCATTAACAGACCCGCTAACAGTGCGAAGGCCACATTCAGCAAAACAGACATTTGTGTTCACCTCTTTTATCGATATCAACTTCACACATATTAGGACACTGTTTTGTATTTGTCAAAGGTAACTTTTTATGCTACACTGTTCTATGTGACTTTACACCGTTAAAATTTTACAAAACGAAACGACAGAGGTACAACCGGATGGCAGAATACGACGGTTTAAATGAAATACAACTGGATGCGGTGAAGGAGATCGGCAATATCGGTGCTGGAAACGCATGCACGGCCCTTTCCGTTTTACTCGGGACGATGGTGGATATGGATGTGCCGAACGTCCATGTGCTTGATTTTGACTCCACATCACAGTATCTGGGCGGCGGGAACAACCCGATCTTAGGCATTCAGATCGATGTTACGGACGATCTGGAGGGTATGATGTTCCATATTGTGCGCAAACCGTTTGCGGAGCGGATCATCAATACGTTCTATGAAAAGCATCTGGAGGATCTTGCCAATCTGGATGAAATGGATACGTCAGTATTAAGTGAGATGGCAAATATCACTTCCGGTGCTTATGCCAATTCGCTTGCGACGCTGACCAACCTTTTTGTAAATATCGGTGCGCCGATCCAGCATTGCGCAACGATCGGGGAAGTGTTAAAGATCCCGTTTGAGAGCATGGTCAAGCCGGGAGAGAAGATCCTGGTCATCGATGAGGAATTCGAGATCGATGAGAAGAAGATCCATTCCAATATGCTGCTTGTCCTTGAAAAGAATTCGTTGCAGAAACTGTTTGACAGATTAGGAGTTAAGGAATCATGAATCCCAAGATCCATACGGAAGCGGTCGACTATCTGTTTGACGCCATCATGCAATTGAAGAGCAAAGAGGAATGCTATATTTTCTTTGAGGATATCTGCACGATCAACGAGCTGTTATCCTTATCGCAGCGTTTTGAAGTGGCGAGTATGCTCAGGGAAAAGAAGACCTATCTGGATATTGCCGAGAAGACGGGTGCATCCACGGCGACGATCAGCCGCGTGAACCGGTCCTTAAACTACGGAAATGACGGTTACGATATGGTATTGAACCGTCTGAAGGAAGCGGAACAGCAATAACTTTACAATTCCGGGAGAATACATGAATCAGGTAATAGAAATACTGAATGACAAGCAAAGAGAAGCGGCTCTGACCATCGATGGGCCGCTTTTAATATTGGCAGGCGCCGGGAGCGGAAAGACAAGAGTGCTGACCAACCGGGCCGCATATATGATCAGCGACTGCGATGTGAAACCGTGGAATATCCTGGCGATCACATTTACCAACAAGGCAGCAGGAGAAATGCGCGAACGTATTGATGCGCTGGTCGGGGAAGATGCGGAGAATATCTGGGTTGCCACGTTCCATGCAACCTGTGTGCGCATCTTAAGACGTTATATCGACAAGCTGGGATATGATACGAACTTCACGATCTATGATACCGATGACACCGTCACCGTCATGAAGGATGTGTGCAAGCGGTTACAGATCGATACGAAACAGTATTCGCCAAAGGCCCTGCTCTCCACGATCTCGAAAGTCAAAAACGAGATGATGACGCCGGAAGACTATCTTGCCGACGCCCCCTGGGACTATGGCAGGCAGCAGTTCTGTAAGACCTATGCGGAGTATGAGAAGACGCTGCAGAAGAACAACGCGCTTGATTTTGACGACCTGCTGTTAAAAACGGTCGCACTGTTTCAGTCGCAGCCGGAGGTTCTGAATTACTATCAGGATAAGTTCCTCTATATCATGGTGGATGAGTATCAGGATACCAACACCGTGCAGTTTGAACTGATCCGTTTGCTTGCATCCAAACACCGCAATATCTGTGTGGTCGGGGATGATGACCAGTCCATATACAAATTCCGCGGGGCAAATATCCGCAATATCCTCGATTTCGAAAAAGTGTACCCGGATGCCAAGGTGGTGAAACTGGAGCAGAATTACCGCTCCACGCAGACGATCTTAGATGCGGCCAATTCCGTGATCAAACAGAACGCTTCCAGAAAGGATAAGGCGCTTTGGACGGATAAGGGCGCGGGAAACAAGGTACACTTCCATCAGTTCGATAACGCTTATGAAGAAGCGGAATTCATTGCGAATGATATTGCAGGAAAGCGGCGAAGGGGTGATGCGCACTATCAGGACTGCGCAGTACTCTATAGGACCAATGCACAGTCCCGTCTGCTGGAAGAGCGGATGATCATGGAGGGGATTCCCTATGACGTGGTCGGCGGCGTGAATTTCTATGGCAGGCGTGAGATCAAGGACATTCTGGCATATCTGAAAACGATCGACAATGCCAGGGATGACCTTGCCGTCAGACGGATCATCAATGTGCCAAAGAGAGGCCTTGGTGCCACGACTTTGGCAAGGATCCAGGACTATGCGCTCTCTCATGAGCTTTCGTTTTACGATACACTCGGCATTGCCGATCAGATCCCGCAGGTTGCAAAGGCAGCAGGCAAGATCAAGCCGTTTGTGGAGATGATCGAGACTTACCGGTCAAAGCTGCCGTATCTGACGCTGGAGCAGCTGATCGGCGATATCCTGAAGAGGACGGAATACATCGAAAACATGGACGTGGCGGATGATGTCGAGCTGCAGACAAGGGTGGACAACATTGACGAACTGATCAATAAAGTGATCGCCTTCCAGGACGAACATGAAGACGCTACGCTTTCGCAGTTCTTGGAGGAAGTCGCACTGGTTTCCGATATCGATATCGTGGATGCGGATGCGGACCGGGTGATGTTAATGACCCTGCATTCCGCCAAAGGATTGGAGTTTCCGCAGGTTTATATCGCCGGCATGGAGGACGGTCTGTTCCCGAGTTATATGAACATTACCAGCGATGATCCGTCGGAACTGGAAGAAGAACGCAGGCTCTGTTATGTCGGTATTACACGTGCGAAGGAGGATCTGACGATCACCTGTGCACGGTCGCGCATGATCCGCGGTGAGACCCAGTACAATGCGGTTTCCCGGTTTGTGAAGGAGATCGATCCGGCACTTTTGGATGGCAGTGTTCCGAAATCGCGGGTCCGTGAAACGGATATTCCCGGTCCTTCCATGAGCACGTATGGGAGAGAGATGGCAAAATCAAAGCCGTATGCGTCATCGCCCGCCGCAAGGAATGCGTATGCCAAGCCCTACATTGCGACGGCAGCAGGGGCAGGAAAGACCACGGCAAAAAGCAACGTGCTGACGAAGGGGACGGATATCCTGGATCAGAAGGCACCGCTTGATTACGGTGTCGGGGATACGGTCCGCCATATCAAATTCGGGACCGGTGTTGTTGAACAGATCAATGATGGCGGACGGGATTATGAAGTGAGCGTGAACTTTGAAAAGTACGGCATGAAGAAGATGTTTGCGTCATTTGCGAAGTTGCAGAAAGTATGATTGAAAAATCCGTCAAGTTATGTTAAACTGTTTTGTACAGAAAAGAATCATTTCATGCCTGGGGGCGTAAAGAATATAAGGAGGAAACAGGGGTATGTTTGATGACATCATGAAAACGATCAAAGATCAGGAAACGGCAGGACTGGCAAAGGCAGGCGAACTTTTACATGCCGGAAAGGCGCTGTACGGTCTTCGCAAACAGGAAGAGGAAGAGCAGAAGAAGAACAATACGGTTGCGATCGTGATCGGTATCGTGCTTGGCATTCTGATCATCGCAGCGATCGCATATTGCCTGTACCGTTATTTTACGCCGGATTATCTCGATGATTTCGAAGACGATCTGGATGATGAGTTCGATGATGATTTTGATGACGATTTCTTTGATGAGGAACCGGCAAAAGCAAAGAGCTGATCAAATGAAGAGATTTTATGGGCATCTCATCTGATATGAGATGCCTTTTTTCGTTATAAGGCTATAAGGAACATTTTGGTTGACATAAGATGTTCATAGTTGACATAATGTAGATTTGGTTAACATAACATATGCTCTGGGGAACGGGATAAGATGAGTGAACCGGTTTGGAAAAAAGGAGAACGTTACGTTGGGATCGTCACGGATGTGAGATTTCCCAATAAAGGCATCGTTCGCGTGGAAGGGATCGATGGCATCTGTGTTGTCAAGAACACGGTGCCCGGACAAACGATCGCCTTTTGTGTATTTAAGCGCAGGAACGAGCGGGCAGAAGGCCGCCTGATCGAGGTGCTTAAGCGTGCGGAGACGGAGATCGAAAGCGACTGTCCGCATTTTGCGGATTGCGGCGGCTGTACCTACCGCACGTTGCCCTATGAAGAACAGCTGAAGTTGAAAGAATGGCAGGTGCGTTTTCTGCTTAAGGATCTTGTATCAGAAGAATGTTTTCTTCCGATTCTGCCAAGCCCGGTCACGGAAGGATTCCGCAACAAAATGGAATTCTCGTTCGGGGACTCCGTGAAAGACGGCCCCCTGGAACTTGGTTTACATAAAAGAGGAAGCTTCTATGATGTGCTCTCCGTTTCGGAATGCAGGATCGTGGATGAAGACTACCGCAAGATCCTTTCAGCCACACAGGCGTATTTCCGATCGCTTAAGATTCCCTTTTATCACAAACTGCGCCATGAAGGTGTGCTGCGGCACCTGCTCGTCCGCAAGGCCGCAAGAACCGGGGAAATCCTGATCGATCTGGTGACCACAAAAGAACCTTTGGGGTCTGCCTGTTCCGCAAAAGAACCTTTGGGGACGGGGTTAGTGGTTCAAAATTATGTAAACCATATGCTTGGCCTGCAACTGCAAGGGAAGATCGTCGGGATCCTGCATACCTGTAATGACGCGCTTTCGGATACGATCCGCAACGATCAGACAAATGTGCTTTTCGGCCAGGATCATTTCTATGAAGAGTTGCTGGGACTGAAATTTAAGATCACGCCGTTTTCCTTCTTCCAAACCAATTCGTTAAGCGCTGAGGTTCTGTACGACACCGTACGGAGTTTTGTTACGAGCGGGAATGAATTAAATAACAGCGTTATTTATGATCTTTATTCTGGAACCGGTACGATCGCACAGCTTCTCGCGCCTGTTGCAAAAGAAGTGATCGGCGTGGAAATTGTAGAGGAAGCCGTCATGGCGGCAAAATCAAACGCAGAACTTAATGATTTACATAATTGTAAATTCATCGCCGGGGATGTGTTAAAGGTTCTTGATACCATTACCGAACAGCCGGATTATATCGTTCTGGATCCGCCACGCGACGGGATTCACCCGAAAGCACTTGAGAAGATCGTTGCTTATGGCGTACCTGGCATTGTGTACATCTCCTGTAAGCCGACCAGTCTGGCAAGAGATCTGCCCGCCTTTCTTTCTGCCGGCTACAAAGTGGAGAAAGTTCAGCCGATTGACCAGTTTCCGGCCAGCAGCCATGTTGAGACGGTGGTATTGCTTTCACGGGTTTAAAGTCAGAAATAGTGAGAATGTTTATGGACAAAATATGTCGATTCGGATGGTATGCACTGGTTATCGCTATGATCGGAGATGTTTTGATCTCATTAGTGCTGCCATGTTTATAGAAGGATTACTGTTTCTTACTGCGATACCGGCATTATATAAATTGTATCATCCCATATATAGAGCAATTACAAAAGATGGCGGAAACAGACAGCAATCGTGTTGTTAGGATACATAGTCTTGGAGCGATTAAGGCGACAATGTCAAAGTAGATTTATATTACAGAATAACTTACGATGGGAAAATATCTATGAATGATTTTGAGATTAGAGAAGTGCATATAGAAGATGCAGAAAGACTTGCTGAGATTTATTCATATTATGTGTTAAATACGGCCGTATCATTTGAATATGATGCTCCAAGTGTTGATGAATTTAAAGAGAGGATTCGTCATACTAAAGAAAAATACCCTTATCTGGTCTGCTTGAAGGGTAACAGAATAATCGGTTATGTATATG